>Ga0210003_1000175_pt1 | contig 57138 bp, 116 predicted proteins | sample LantaG_FD_182804 | JGI IMG/M metagenome (GOLD analysis project Ga0210003, IMG submission 182804) | Deep subsurface microbial communities from Baltic Sea to uncover new lineages of life (NeLLi) - Landsort_02402 metaG (SPAdes) (version 2) | ecosystem: Environmental > Aquatic > Marine > Oceanic >... | reverse complement strand
GAAGGACGAAAAATTACACTTAAAAAGACTATGGGACTAAGCCCATACTTTGTAAAAGCTATTGCACCTCGAGAGTTCAAGTGTAAAATTAAAATTGCTGGGCAACCAAAACGAGACCTATATCTTCACACAGCCGATTTGGTTAGAGTTGAGTGGCGTAAGGTTATCATGAATAAAAAATATCTTGTTTGGCTACCTGAGATTGCAGCATATAAATTAACAAATGTAAGACCTACTGCATACCAACTCAATCCCCACAATCTTGAAAAGTTCTTTGTATTCAAACTCGACTCAATAGATTTGAAAGCAAATAAAGCTGCTGTGGCAGCACCACAAGTTATTCATAACTCATTATTACAACAACATCTTCCATTAGAGTTTGGTGACTATGAAGAAAATATTAGTGAGCACTCAACTGAAACAACCAAATTCTTGTTTGATGATACAGAAGTTGGAAACTACCAACTTATAGAAGAAATAGAGAGAGAAGAACAGCAACGAAGTCATAGTGAAGAAGACCCACAGGAAGACTAATAATGTTAGAAGACTTTGCAGCATTTGCACCACCCGAAGAAGTATCATTCAGTCAACATCTAAATGAAATTGAAGTTCAACAAATTCAGATGTTGTGTTGGGACTTTTTTTCTGCATACAAAATGGGTGACAGACAACGATGTGGTATTATTCTTCAAATTGTTCTTGACATTGCTAAGATACGAGAAGAACTTCCAACCCTCCAAGATTATTTTAGAGGCAAGAAAATCACACGGTACAGAAACCGTATCTCGATAAAGATGGCAGCTCGTTATATTGCTTTTGTAACTAGTGAAGTCAAACAGCTTGTCGACTGGCGTATAACAAGTTCTCCAATAGAATAATTTTTACAGTAACTTATTTAAAGATTCGATGTTTTATCACCTACACAGGTGGTTGAAAATGAAAATCCACACAGAAGCAATGTTTGAAGCAGCACACAGACTGTCATTCTACAAGGGTAAGTGTAATCGATTACATGGTCACAACTGGAAGGTTGAGCTTGATATTGAATCATCTATGTACAGTAAAACAGACAATATGGTGATGGACTTCACAAAGCTCAAAAAAATTCTTGATGAATTTGACCACAAAATTCTTATTATGGACAGTAAAGATAACAGAACGATAATGAAATCAATTCCGAATGACTGGATTTGTTGGCTAAGTTTTGAGCCAACCGCAGAAAATCTTGCCAAGGATATTAGTGAAACTATTGCAAGTCTAATATCAATGATACAAGATGGGTCAAAAATAGTAACAGTTAAGGTATGGGAGAGTGACCATGCTTATGCAGAGGCAATTGCATGATTCGAAGTGGCAATCCTGAACTTGATATTTTTATTTATGAGTTCACAGAACGGCTCGTCAAAAAACTTAGAGAGCGGGATAGTAAACACGGTGAACGAAGCATAACAGCAAACAAAAACATGCCATCAGATACCGGTTCGTTCAAAGAGATTGTCAGCCATCTAAAACGAGAAATTCGAGAGCTTCATATTGAGTTACATAAGACGCAACCAAACACTAATAAAATCAGAGAGGAACTTATTGATGTTGTTGCTATGTGTATTCTTACTGACTGGTATATTGAAGAAGGTATTGATACAAACATTTTAGACCAGTTGTATAATACACTCAGACCAGACCCAACGAAACTTTCTGAAATTGCAGAGCCAGCAAATGCTGCTATTTGTTTTATATGTGGAAGAGAGACAGATGGTACACAAACGATTGGTTATAAGGTTGTTTGTACGGACCCACCTTGTATGGATATGGCACTAAAAGGAGTTGGTGGCGCAGCACGTTGTATATCATGTAATGAACGAAGAGAATGTTACATGTACCACTGCAACGTGTGTGGAGACCAGGAACAATTTGACGAGTATATTGGGGAGTCTACAGACTGTGGTTTCTGTAGAAATGGAGACCTTATCTATTTGGGATTAACGTGCAGACTATACGACCTTGCAATGGAAGAATTTAAAGCAAAAAACCCAACACAAGTTCCGGGAAGAGAGTTGTACAGAGCATTTGACAAGAAAAAGAAAACACCAGAGGATGTGAACTAAATGCCAGGACCAGATTTTGACCCCGAAGTAATGGACAGATATGACCGTATACCACTTTTGACTGACATTGGTGTATACACCAAGAAAGAAACTCTTGACCACAAGATTGAAATGGTCAGACGACTTCTGAAAAGTCTGGCAGCTGAAGGTACAGAAACTTACAATGAAGCAATTAATGATGAGGGTGAGACATATTCAGGTGTCTACTGGACAGTTCGTTTTAATTTTGAAACGATGTCTCTTGAGGAAACACTTGAGTTCAAACATGGTATTGAGTCTTATGACTCAGTTTCTATGCCAATGAGTATTGGTTATCATGGCGAATTAAAGCGTATCTGGTTTGCGTCCAGCAAACAATGGCTTGGATATTTTGACGTTGAAATGGTGCGTGGAAACGATGTTTATATTGAAGCATGGCATCCACTCGAACACTCTGAAGATTATCCACGTAAACCATTCCAAGGATTTACTTACAAAGTTCCTGCTACGGATGCAAGACAGTATGAATGCACAGTTGATGGTGTGTGTAATTACCAAAGACAGTGGCACTATCCTTGCTGTGCAAACCCAGTTGATTGTGAGTACAAGAAGAAGACAAACTTTGACCCAACAGCAGAAAAAGACTTTGAAGTTGTTGAGGAGGACAACTAATGCCTCATATGTGTCCTGACTGTCAATCTCGAACACTTATCAGAACGAATGATGATGGTGATAGAGAGTGTACTACTTGTGGTTATACATGCAAAGGACACAGTTATGTACAGATAGATATCTGTAAGAATTGTGGTGGCCTAATAGAATTAACATTTGAAGCTGATTCAGAATACACAGGAGGTCTAATTTGGAAACACAAAAACGGTAATCATTTTTGCTATAGTTCAACTGGAGCTGTTCCAATTGGTGATATGGAAATAGAAGATACTAAACTGTATATGAATTGGCAAATGTTTGACAGAGCAATCACAAAAATTGCAGCAGATGTAGCTCTCAAGTTTCCTAACACCAAGGTCATATATGGTATTCCAAGAAACGGTCTTATTCTTGCTGTTGCAATTTCACACAGACTTAATATTCCAATTATTCAAGAGTTAAGAGTACGTGATGGTTATGAGTTGAGTGAGGTTCTTGTCGTTGATGATGTGAGTGACACTGGCAAAACACTTGGCAAATATGTAGGAATCCCAACAGCCACATTATATTTCAAACCAAAAACTTCCAAGAAAAAGCCAGATATTTACGTATATGAAACAGACAGACTCATAGTATTTCCATGGGAAACAGAAGAAAGTGCAAAAGCAGATTACATGGAGGGGGGATAAAGAGTGAACACAACCTGCGACCAGCCAATAAAAGAACATTTCAACAGAAAACACAATATAGATGATAAATTTTTTTGTCAAATTGATACTCAGGAAAAAGCGTATGTATTGGGATTTTTCTATGCAGATGGTCATACCTCTAAAAAGCAATATACAGTAAACTTTACTTCAAAAGACATACAAATTTTACAGGATATAAGTTGTGTTATGAAAAGTACTTATCCTATACGTTCAATTACACAATCTCCAAGTAAGAAAGGTAAAAACAAAACAACAAGTTATTATAATGTAATAACAGCAAGTTCGATACATCTATCAGAACATCTTAAAAAGATGATAGGTGTTAATAAAAGTCTTACATTTTTTGATTTTACTAAATATGTTCCAAAGCATTTACACAGGCACTATCTTCGTGGTTATTTTGATGGTGATGGGAGTATTTATATATGTCAGGATAGACCGGTAATTCAATTTACTTCAGGAAATCAAAAAAATATAGATTTGTGTACCAAAATATTATTTGAAAACGGAATTACTAAAAACATTATTAAGACTTATCAAAGAAAAAAAGAGAGTGTTTATTACTGTAAGTTGTGTTGTGGACTTAGACTTGCTAAACTGTATGATTATTTTTATGATGATGCAACAATCTATCTAAAACGAAAACAAGAAAGGTGGTTTAATTCTATTAAAGACTCGCATATGATTAAAGTATGCGAAGAGTTTAAATCAATTCAGGGTGAGGGTAGTACAGTTGGAAAGAATCTTTTTTTTGTTCGAGTAGAAGGATGTACTCTTAATTGTGTGTGGTGTGATACCAAATACAGTCGTAGAGGAGGAAAATATATTACAATACACAAACTGTACAACAATTTTATTAGAAGTGGTGCTAATGGAGTATGTATAACAGGAGGAGAAGGACTACTTTACAGAAAAGCAATATCTAATCTACTATTAAATTATAAGTTTAAGCATATTGAAATAGAAACAAATGGTACAATTAATCCTGACGAGGGACTATCAGAAGCCAAAAAATTAACAACAAAAATTACCGTGTTTAACATATCACCAAAACTATCAACATCAGACAATCCGAAAGATAAAAGATATAAACCTTTGATTTTGAAGAAATTATCTGAACTACCAAATACAATTTTTAAGTTTGTAATAACATCAGAAGATGACTTAACCGAAATAGATACAATAGTTAGTGAGTGTAAAATTGACAAGAATAAAATATTTCTTATGCCAGAAGGAGCCACAAAAAAAGAGCAAGAGAAACGAATGAAGCGAGTAGCTGAAATATCTATAGAAAAGGGATATAATTTTAGTCCAAGATTACACGTACTAATATGGGATAATAAGAGAGGTGTCTAAATGAACAAGCAAGATTTATATGACTGGTTTCTTTATATGGTTTATGGTATAGGAGCTGTGTGTTGTTTAGCAGTGTCAGTTGGCCTTTATTATGAACATCTTTATGAACCCAATTTATTTATACGATGGGCTGAAATATTTATTTGTTTATTTGCCTCATTTGGTTTATTTGTAGTAGTAATAATCCAATTTACTATAATAATTACACGTTACATTGCATATATTCGTTTGATTAGAGGAACAAATTATGAACAGAATGACTGAACAACTTGTACACATAATAGACATGGCACTCAATCATACATCAATTGTACAGGTTGTTCTGCCACCAGAATACACAAAAACTTACATAAGTAAGATACTAAAAGAACGAGGTCCGTGGTGTATTATTGACACAGTATCTATTCGGACCTTACACAATATGGCAACAAAACAACCGTCGATGAATCTCATTATTAACCACTACCCCAAAAGGGAGTTAGAAATACCATCCAACTTCAAAAGACAAATTGTAATACTTGGTCATCAACCAACAGTTATTAAAAATAGACCGTGTATTGTTATCCAATATAACCCACCAAAGGAGGGTACAAAATGAAAATCAAGTGGAAGGAAGCATTTGCACACGGATATATTAACTGGTTTATCATCTTAACTTTTACTGTATTTCCTTCACTAATACTTTTCTTGTATACGTTAGACCCACCAACACAACCACGGATGGCTACATTATACATAGGACTGTTAATATTTTTGTGGTTTGTTTTTGGGCCAATCATAGTAGGAATAATTATCAAGTCAGCAGTAAAAGACATAACGAAGTCAAGAGAGAAAAAAACAAAATATGTCAACCAAAAAATGGTGGCCAAAAAGAACAGACAACATAGTATTTTCTTTATGGTATCTATTAGTGTTATTGCCCTTGGTTTGTTCTTAACGTTTAGGTTTGATGAAGCATTTTGGATGGGTGCCAAGCTTGGATTTTTGTTTGGTTATCTTGGTATTGCTATTCTTGTGTTTGGACATGTTGTTGTTCTCAAGTGGTACTACAACAGAAAAAACTACCAATTTCACAAACAACTTATCGAAAAGAATATAAAAGTAAAAGACTTACAGCACTTCAAAGAACTAAAACAGTCCTTTGGACCAAAAACGAGGAGGAATTAAATGCATTGTAAACTGCCAACATACAGAAATGAGAAGGATGAAACTGGCCTACCAATACAGAAGGTTGGAATTCGGAATGTGAAAGCACCAATTCAACTGAAGCACAAAAAAGGAAAATTTGTTGAAGTCATAGGAACGTTCAGTATTTACTGTGACCTCTCAAAAAGGTTCAAGGGCGCATCAATGTCTCTTATGCAGAGATTACTTTTTAAATCAATTGAAGGACACACTAGTACAGAGTCACTTATTGACATTACCAACAAATTAATTGAAATGTCAGAACATGAAGCTAAGAGTGCTTATGCCAAAGTGAAGTTTCAATATCCAATCCAAACAAAATCACCAATCACAGACAATTGGGCACCAAAAATTTATGACTGTGCAATTGAAGTTACCAACATAGATGGCAAGGTTAGAAAATACCTGTCAGTTACAGTACAGTACATAGCCACGTGCTTTACAAAAGGACACAAAGTTCTTATGGCAGACTTTACCTACAAGAATATTGAGAAAGTAAAAATTGGTGATGAAGTTATTGGACTGACAGAAGGTCACGTCCGAACGTTTACTAAAACAAAAGTTCTCAAAACTCTTAAAAACGAAAGTAATTCTTTAGTAGATGTAACTGTGGATGGTCAAACTATTAGATGTACAAGAGACCACAAGTGGTTGGTAAGATGTAATCCTACATCTAATCTTGTCTGGCAGGATACAAATATCATAACTTCAAAATATGTAAAAGACCTTCAGTATCAACATCTAAACCAATCTGATTTTGATAAGGGGTGGTTACAAGGAGTATTAGATGGTGATGGTTGGTTTACTGATAATCAAATTGGTTTGGCATCTGCTGATAAAGAAATTATAGAAAGATTTGACAAAATTCTTAAAAAACTCAAAATAATTCCTAGGCAACACAGAACAAATAAAGAAAAATATATAGTTCGAAGTGTAGTATACAAAGAAAAAGAAGTTGAAAAAATACACTTTTATCTACAAAGTGCTAACACAAATAATAGTGGTTATCAAAGGGGGTATCTTGCGGGTATTTATGATGCAGACGGAAGTGTACAACAAAGAGTAGGTTGTCAACCCGTAATATATAATTCTAGTGAGGATATATTACTACGCATCGAGTCTTATCTAAATAGTCTACGTATACACTATACTAAAAGTATCAATTATAAAAAAGGTGCACCAGTTACTCATATACATAATACTAAATATAAACACACAAAAGATTTGTGGGTTATTAGTATAACAGATGGATTCAAGTTCTTTACATACTGTCCTGGTGTATTACAAAGAAAACAAAAAACGGGATATACTCTCAAGAATATTCGAAATCAATCACAAGTTAAATCTGTGTTACCTATTCAGGATAATGAAGAGGTGTACAATCTCTCAACAGAAACAGGTAATTACATAGTTAATGGATTTATAGTTCATAATTGTCCGTGTAGTCTCGAGCTAGCAAAACATCTTTGTAAAACAACAGGAAAGGAAAGTGGTGGTCATCAACAGAGAGGGTTTGCAGAAATTACCGTGGAGTTTGACGAAATGGTATGGATAGAAGATATCATAAAAGATGTAGAAGGTGAAATTAAAGCTATACCATATCCCATCATACGCAAGCAAGACGAACAAAATATTTGTCACATAGCTAGAGTGAACCCACTCTTCGTGGAAGAGGCATCAAGACTTATTGGTGTTACCCTTGACAAAAATCCAGATGTTATTGACTTTGTTGTGGTGTGCAATCACGAAGAATCTATTCACCAAAGTAATGCGGTGGCTGTTATTCGGAAAGGAGACCTTCTTAAATGAAGACATATATTGTGGTAAAAAATCAAAAACACGGAATACACAACTGGCCCGAAGCACCAGTAGAAGTTGCACATCTTCGTGCAATGCACAGACACAACTTTCTTTTCAAAACCAAAATAGAAGTTGAGCATGATGATAGGGCACTGGAATTTTTTACAGTCCAAGATTTTATTCAGGAAGAACTTGACAAACTACCGGACAATTTAAAAACATCTAGTTGTGAACAACTTGCTAAAGCAGTAATCAAAATGATACACAAAAAATATGGAGAGCGTAATGTTATGTGTAATGTTAGTGAGGACGGTCAAAATTCAGCAATTGTTGAGTACACCAAAGACAATTTTATAGAAAATATGTTGTGGTGTGATAACCATGGTGCTATGTCTGTAGATAGTGAGCAACACGTTACATGTAAAAAGATGAGTTGTCTTCTTCACAGAATAACAAAAAGTTGAGATTATGTTACGTCCTTCTCTTGAAATACAAGACAAAGGAATGCGACGAAAACCCATTACAAGATTTGACGGAGCAAGATGTCCCAAGTGTAAAAGGTACCGAATTTATCCCTACAGAGAAAACAAGTTTCATAGAGGTGAATCAGGGTTACCTGAAGACCCAAGACAACCATTTATGTTACAGTGCAGTATTTGTGGTTATCGAGTATTTCAAACCAAACTAGACACACCCAAAGAAGACTTCAATAGAATATTTCATCCACAGTAAACTTATTTAAAGGTGTTACATACTATGGGGGTATGATAAATATGAAATGTTCAGCAGACGTGGTAACTGCATGCGATAGGTCAAACGAAGGCTGTGGCTTTTGTAGAGAACACTGTCCGTACAAGAACTGTCCAGTTCATGGTATTCATGATACTACACTAGTTTATCCAGAATACAAATGCCAGAAACCGTCTGAAGAAATTTGTCCAATAGAACAAGGTGCACCAGATTGTACACTTGATGATGATGGTAAAATAGTTTGGATGTGTCCATTCTACAAACAAGACAAGTTTGCATACATTTGTGAGGACTGTGGTCAGCCAACAAATAGAGTTTGGAGAGATGCAAAATCTAGTTCAGACACAAAAGTTGGAAAATGTAATGACTGTCAGTTCAAGTGGTATGCAGAAACATATCCAGCTCCACCACTGGAAGATATGAAACTGACTACACACCCTTTTGAAGGATATCGTGAATGGCCTCACAATTACATTCCACGAAACTGTCCGTACTGTAACACACCAGTTAAAGCACATGGTGTTGGTTCATATCACGACCACGTTTGTAATGAGCATACATGTGAGAAGTGCAAAGTGTACTTTGGATTTACTGACTGAGGTATTTGGTATGGGAAAATTGACTGAAAACGGACACAACATTCTTCTGAATGAACGGGTCAGACTAATTCTTGAAGAAATTCAACATGAGTCAAAATGTGCAAAAGAGATTTCTAATAGTACAAAAATTTCCATTTCATCAACTTACAGACTACTCAAAATTATGCGTAACCACGGTCTTATTATTAAACCACCAAGCAAATATTATTTTGAACAAAGAGGTTACCAAAGTAATGTAAAAGAGCTCACCATTATAACAAAGGATGGCAAAACAGTTAAATTGTATCCTGGAGTGATACCATGATGCCACGAAGTGATAAATACCAAGAAATGTGCATAAAAGCACAGGACATTCAATCACTATGGAAAAAGGAGTATGGTGACCAGTATGTTACACTTCAACAGGGTGGCCACTTTCAAATTCTTCTTACAAGAAATGACAGTGACAAAAGAAACCTAACAAAATATCCATGTTTTTGGCTACCTGACCAGTATGCACTTCAACAGATGGTTATTGAATCTTTTGGTAGTCAATTATACGGTCTCATGCAACAATTTGTTCTTTTCCTCAAAAATCAATGTGTTCCAATAGATATAGATACCACACCTGAAGAACTATGGCTAAAATATGTTATGAAGCACAAGTTTGGCAAGCAATGGGATGGTAATGACTGGATGGTGATGGTCTAATGGATGACAGTAACAAATACATTCTAATGTGTGAAAAAGCTACAGAAATTCAGGAACTAAGACAAAAACACCCAATTGGTATATCAACAACTTCAAAAGAAGGAAAAGAAGTTATACAAATTACCAGAGAGATAAGAAATCATTACAGATTTGGTAAAGAAGGTGACTTCATATTTGAAAAGGGATGTAAGATGGGTAAATATGAGGGGCCAGAACATTTATTTGTTATTGATGGCAACAAATCTTGTACATATTATGCTGACACAGGTATTTGGCTTCCAAGACAAGACCAATTACAAGATATGTTAGTATACGATGAATTACCATTAGACTCGTTTATTGTATCTTTTTGGAGATGGTATGAAAAGCTTGGTGGTAAAGAGTTACTATTCAAATCTATGGAACAGTTCTTACTCGCATATGTGATGAATAAGAAGTATGGTAAAGTCTGGAAAGGAGACAAGTGGTCAAAAATAGGTGATTAATATGGATGATTTACAATACGTAAAAATGTGTTACGAGGCCAAAGAGTTACAACGACTGTGGAAACCACATCCGAGTGACTTTTTCACATCAAGAAAAAATGGTTTATCTAAAACAGAACAAGTACCAGTACAAGGAATACTACCACAAGATACCCCAGCTTTCTGGCTACCCACACAAGAACAACTACAAAAAATTTCTATCAAAACACCACTTGACAATATGAAAATTATTGCATTTACAGCACCAGACACCGAAGGTACAGAGAAGTACAGAAAATATGGTGGTTATAGGTATGTAGAGCAATTTACCAGCTGGTCACAACTTTGGCTAGCTTTCACCATGTACTATGAGTTCAACCAGATATGGAATGGAGAGACTTGGGTGGAGGCACCAAGATGACAGAACTTAGTCAAAAGTTTGAAAAACAACACAAACAAGAAGAATGGGATAATATGTTCAAAGATATTATGAACTATAAAGAGTCTTGTGAACACAACTTACTTCCAAGTACCTTTAAGAAAACACTCAAATTTATATTCAAAGAAAGAGAGGTACTTAAAGTCAAGCATGTTGAGGTATATTGGTGGACATACAAACCATCTTTTAGTAAATCTATAAATATTATTCACTATATACTTATAGGGTGGCCAGATGGTAAAGTCACAAAATTGTACTGTTTCAACTCAACACTTTTAGATAATTTTCAGCTTACAGATGACCTTCGAAAATTTATATTAAATCATGGTGGTTCTTTACACAAATTGGAGGAGGACAAGTAATGCAACCTCACCAATTTGAAGGAAAAGAATATGACATTGATGAGCTAAGCAAGAAGAAATGGGCTGACCTCACAGAAGATGAACAAATGGCTATTGAGGATTTTCATGCCAAACGTGAATCAAAACAGTATGAAGAATCTTGTCAGAGTTGTGACCTTTTTGTCAAAGAGTTCTTTGGAGATAGATACGAACCACCAGAACCTGCATATTGTTGGCATCCAAAAGTTGACAACATAACAAACATCAATCCAAATTTTCCGTTTAAGAACGGTTGCAAGCACAAAATACGTGGAGTAATTAACGAGCCCTCATATTGGCTCAAGTTAGCTAGACATGATGGTAAATGCAGTTTTAAAGGGTGTACAGAGGATGCAAAATATTATGAGGTCAGACCCAACCAAGGACTTCACGTATGTGAGAAGCACAGAACTGTATCTCTTGAGAAACTAGACACCACAGATGTCGACCAGTTACTGAATCTTGAATTATTCTGTACAGTATGTGGACTACATGACAAGGGTTGGGAACGACTGACCAAATATCAGTTCAGATGTCCAAATCCCAACTGTAATGAAATTATAAGACACGAACACAAACACAATACTGAAAAAACTAAGAAAGAGTTAGGTGGTTAAATGAGTAAAATAATACTAGCACACGAAAATACTGATACTACCACACTAGAAAATCCATCTGACAACGAACGAATTATATGGATTGTTCAAGAAAAAGAAAATGGTGAAAAGATACTATTCTTTCCTCAATCACCAAAACACCCCCCTCCAACTAGTCACATCACCGAGCTGGCTTTAAAACACAACATACCATTTGATGATATTATATGGATTAATATTAAAATGTTTGATAAGTTCTTCAAAGAAGGCAGGTTTACAGAAGGACCACACCGAGAAACCTCATCATCAGACCCCAGAATACCAGGTATATTTAATATGAACAGACGGTGGCAAGTATGGGGAATAATAGATGACAAATTGTATTATTCAGCATATCCAAAGAAGGGGGACAAACCATGAGAACTAGTATGGATGTCAGTCTTGAATTTATTAATATGTGTATCAAGGCCACAGAAATTCAAGAAAAATGGCAACACGTTCCAGGTGATTTCTTCACAACCCGATACCGAGAGGTTGCTGTATTATCTCTATGGGGTGGTGTAGGATACGAGATGCCACGTGAAAAACAAATCATCAATTCTGACCATCGAACAGAAGAACGAAACACACCATGGGTTTGGTTACCACGTCAGGACCAACTACAATTTCTACTCTATGAGATATGGGATAACGGAATTACTTTCATGATAAAAATGAATAATCTAATAGACTTTTTCGACTCTTATGATGCACATGAAAAAGACCCATTTAGTTCAATGGAACAAGCATGGCTAGCTCTACTCATGAAAGAACGTTATAACAAAACATGGAATGGAGAAGATTGGGAGGAAGAGGAATGAACAAATCAAACAATACAAAAATTAAAACAAGAGTTTGTCACTGGTGTGGTTATACAAATCATGATGGTACTGACAGACCATTTACTAAAATCGATGGTATTGATGGTCATGGAGAGTGTTGGAATTTGGTAAAGACCGTTCTTATGCATGCTGGTCTGGCCACCAAAGAAACACAAATGGGAGAACTAATAAAGATAATGAAACAATCATCACAACGAATAGAACAGAAAAACAAAACAGAAAATTGTCCTGAATGTAAAAATAATATGACCTTAATTAATAAGGAAGATAACCAAGTGTGGCTTTGTCATTCGTGTGATGTCGAGTATCCGATTACAAAATCAAGGAGCAATTTAAATGATGTGTTGTAATTATGACTCAACAGATAAAAATTGTCAGAAATGTCGAAAGAATGAAACCGATGTATCACGAATGGACCAATCGTGCTATGAATGAGGGGAGTAATAATTAATGTGTAAACACGATGAACTTGAATGGTTACCTGAACTTGGACCACATGGTCGTTATATAGACAAATGTATGGTAGGTACCATTCGGAATCTTAGAAGGCAGGGTATTGAAACTCTTGCATGTTGTTGTGGTCATGGCACTTATCCACAGACAATTGTGATTAGATGTCCGGAATATGGTATACCAATTGAATATTATACACAAATACGATTAACGGGTCATAATGGCAAGCCAAAAATAAGAAACTTCTATCAAACGGACAAAAATGGATTATACTTTATACCAGAGGTAATTAAATATGAGAAAACTAGCAAGAGATAACAACGGATTTGAAGTAGTAATTTTTATTCTATTTATAATATCAATAATTGTATTTATCTTCATAATCCTGCCATGGATTGTTGGTTGGGCAGTTACATTTATTATTCATATTTTTACAGATAGACCAGAAATAACCAATTTTTGGACACGGTGGTTTATTGGTGTTGCTCTTTGTGTAATCAGTGGATTGTTTTTTCCGCTAGTCCAAAAAGTTAAGCAAGTACACTATCACCATTATCACTCTAATGATAAAAAAGATGATTCAGAGGACCCACCAGACACTACTCCACTCCAATATCACCAATAAAAACCTATATAAAGGTCCACATACTATGGGGGCATGTAATGAAGCAAAAAACAGCAGATTGGTTATTTACCGAGTTGTGCAAACTCAAGACTATGTCTAAACAGATGCAGTGTCATGAAGCACAACTGTATTTTAAAGCAATTCTAGAAACACTCAAACAGGCTGGAATAAAGCCAAAAGTTCCAAATTACTGGAGTGACGGATTCTGCTTCTTTCCTGTTGAAGATTTACTTGAGTTCTTCCACAAAAATGGGTGGGAACATACAGGTTGGTTTGGTGATGCAGATTGCAGGGATTGTTTTGACCGAGAAAGTTGTAAATTTTGCATAGATAATCCCACTGGAAAAACTACACAGGAGTTGTGTGGTGAGCAGACAAGACAGAAAATGACCAACAAACTCATCATTCTCAAAACTTTGAAAGAACACGCAGATAATAAAGTACCAATAACAATGGCAAGACTCCACTGGATGTTGTTATTTATGCAAGCTAATGGAGTACCACTTAACTACACGTTCATGAAGGCAGAAGGTGGTGGTGTGATTGCAATTTCAAATCATAACATTGCCAATATTGCAGAAAAAGTAATAGGAGACGATTAGATGGAAAACACAATGATTATACGTGAGGACGAGGTTGAAGAGATTTTACACTCTTTGGAAATGAGGATAACACCAGAAAGAATGACAGTACTCAGAGGTGTAATTCACAAATTGTTTAAGGACTCTAGTTATGATGTAAGAATAATCCAGAAGTTTACAGGTCAAGAGACTCTCAAAAATTATGAAGTTGAAGATTATCTTAGGGAGTACAGAGAGAAAGTACTGTACAATGAGGTAAGAAGAGACCGTGAAACCCCTACTCCAAATTTTGACATCCATGCAGGATACTTCATGATTAATAATTATAACGGCAAAATTTGGCTTTACAAGCGTGAAGGAAGTGAGTATAATAGAAAATCAACATACTGTCTTGTTCACAAAGAACACACAAAGGATAATCATTACAGTTCTTTGTTAATCCAACAAATTATTACAGAATACAAATTGTTAGAGTGTACAACACCTGAAGAGAGGGAAAGACTTGTTTATTGTTTAGCTCATATTTATGATACTAACATATGGCCATCTTCCTCTATGTATCACAAAATAAAGTTACAGTACGGAGATGAATATCCTAACGTATTTGATAGAGAGATAAAAGTTCTAATTTTCAAACAAACACTAAGCAAAATTGCACATCCACATACGTGGTACGAAAGAGATGAATATCCAGACTTGGACGAGGTGAGAAAACAAGCTAGAGAGGCACTTACCAAGAAGGAATTTATTCCGGAAGAGCCAATAATTACAGCAGAGAAGACGGGAGAAGAGTAAATGGAAAGTAAAATCAAAACTGATAAAGAAATTCTTGATGACCTCCTAAAAGAATTACAAACTAGAGATAATATTCGAGATGCTAAGTCTTTAATAAGTTTTGTAGAAGAAGAACGTGCATTACGTCACAATTTTTCAACACTTCAAGAAGCTATTGAAGAGGCTGACATTTGTCTTCAACTCATTGCCAAGCGTGCTGTCAAATATGGTGAGGCTTGGAAGGACACACGACTGACAAGTATTACAGATTATGTAACTATGAAGTACCACCGACTTAACAAAATGGTTGATAATCCTGTACAGAACAGAGATAAAATTGAGAGTGACCTCAGGGATATGATTAATTATGGACTCTTCTCACTTATCAAACTTCATAAGGAAACTAAAAACGTAGATATCCAACAATTAGTAAATATTAATCTTCCTTTAAATGATGTTAAAGTTATAATAAACACATTGAACTGGATAGTACCAACTGAATCTGAAAGTACCCACAAACACAAAAAAGAAGTTGTTAACAAAATTCAATTACAAATCAGTCAGGAGGAGTCAGATGAGTAACGAAGATAATGATAACATATCAGATTACTGCAAGAACAACTTTCATGTAGCATGTAAGTGGCCTGACTGTCAGTGTGAGTGTCATGCCAAAGGTAATAATCGGAATAAGCCTCAAAAACATATTAGTTATGAAGAAGCACAAGAAATTGCATTTGGTAAGCAGGAACGAGGTGAGGTCTAAATGGGAAAATCCTACAAACTAGCAATCCACCTTCGTTATATGGGTAATGGTGCTTCTTGTGACCCCACACGAAGACAGAATCTTACAGATGACCCGAATGCAGTAACATGTAACAGTTGTATTGCAACCAAATACTACAAAAACTTAAAAGTCAGCATATTAAGGAGAGGAACTGAATGAGAGAGAGTGATATTGTACTAAGACTTGCTGAGGAAGAACTTAAGAAAAGAACTGATAGAATTAATCACTTTGAAAACTGTCCTCATTGTGGTAAACCAATGGATATAGGGTCTATGGGGCCAGGAACATTTGTACTTGGTTGTTATCACAACCCAGATTGTCCATTTAAAACTAAACAGAAAAGAACAGGATTTAAAGAGTCTTTCAGAGTTGATTTGAATTCTGATACTACACAAAAACACACACTTGAAAGAGAGCTTGTAATCATAAAAGCACATCAATTTTTTGAAGATGTAGAACAACTCGGTAATGTTGGAGAAATAGACACAGACTTGCTTCATGAGACTGCAGAAACCGTTAAACAACTGTACGATAAACTAGTCAGAATGTGGAAAGTTATAGAGAGGACAAAATTTGAAGAGTTGAAGGAGGAGTAAAATGGCAAGAAGTCCAACATCATATTTGGGGTATCCGATGAAGACCAGTCAACTTTTTGAGTTTGATAACATAAAATCATGGTGGAATGACAGTTTAGACAATCCAATGGATACACAGGACTTTGATGCCATGACCACACTTTTATCTATTATGCGTGCAAGAGCAAAAGATTTGGGATACGGAATGTCATCTTACAATAACTGTGTTCGTGTACGACACAAAGGAGAGGTTATTTTTGTTGCAACATCACTTAAAATGCTTGTCAGGTTACTAACCGAAGATGGTCTTCTTGAAGACGACATTGGACTTTCACTAAATTATAGATTTGAGTGTAAGGAGGAAGAATAAATGAAAATTGATACTGAACAAGTCCTTGCAGAAATAAGAGAGGCCACCCTGTTAATTGGCCGATGTGACCACTGTGAATACCACGAAGTAGATGGTGAACACGGTCAAATCAGGAGTTGTTGCCATCCATTACTAGAAGAGTTGGAAGACCTTCCTTATGAAGTCTTTGAATATCTTATGAGTGACCTCAACAGGTGTCCTTTTTGGAAGAGAATAAGTACTATGTCCACAGGTTTCTGTAAGGAGCATAATTGGTTTTATGTACTTTCAATAATTGGATGCAACCATTGTTGGGATGAATTTGAGAAAGAACAACGAAAGATTGAAGGGGAGAACAAAGATGAGTAAAGAGATTACAGTAATAATTCACAATAATGGTCATACTGAGTTGGTAGCAGAAAGAGCAAGTCTCGTCGATTTGTGCAGAGCACAACATATGATTACATCAGCAATATTACAGATACAAGGAATTGACCACCAAGATTTATTTTCTATAGTACAAGAAAAGGAGGAAAAATAATGAAATCGGATACAGTAAAATTTAGAGAGATAATGATAACAAATCCAAAGTGTCTTAATTATAAGACTAGTAATTATGACAAGATTATCAAAAACATGGGTGAAATTCCAGGTAATACTGGAGAGTGGGGGTTTCATTTCGTTAAACGTACTATGGGTTTTTGGACTGATATAAATCAGTTTGTGTTGTCAATAATTGTTCCAAAGAACTGTGAATACAAGGATAGAATAAAGGAAGAATTAATAGCTATCATGAAAATAATAAAAAGATGTAAAGATGGATATCAACGAGTTAATATAATTGAGTACACACAGGCAGAAGATGCTAATTATAATGTAGCATACTATCCAGATACAGACCAGTGGGTAATACACATACACGTTCAGGGAAATATGCAGGTTCAGAATTATATACTTGATGAGTTGGTTGAACTTCTGACAACAAAATATTGCTATGTACCGTATGAAGAGGAGGAAGACAAATGACAATATCCGTAGATATAAGAAGAGTAAGACTAGCTGAATTACTTAGTCAAAAAAGTGAGGAGTTTATCAAACGAAAGGGGCAGATGAGACAAGCAGAACGAGATTATGAAGCACTTAGGTCTGCTATTGATGAACTTAATACTATACACGACCCATTCAAGTCAGCTAAAAAAGAGGTTGCAGAATTTGGATGGTGTCCAACGTGCAGTTCTGTACTAATAATGAAGAACAACAGAAAATATTGTTTAAAGTGTGACAAAGAAGTATTATCACCCACAAAACAACTTGTCAAAAAGATACACAGTGAACTTCATTCTGATATAGGAACAGATATAATAGAAAAAATTGAGGGTTAAGAGGAGGAAAAAAGATGAAATACATTGGAATTGTTGGAAATAGTGGGTCAAAAATTACTGATGTCGGCGAGATACGAGCAAAGGAGTACATTCTTCGGCTCTTAATGGAGTTACATGAAAAATACGGGGATATAACCGTTGTATCAGGTGGATGTCCATATGGTGGTATCGATGATTATGCAGAAGCCATTGCAGAACAACTCGGATTACCACCCTCAAAAATATTCAAACCGATAGCATACTGTTGGAATGCACCAGGTGGTTACAGAGAAAGAAACATCAAAATTGCAGAACAATCAGACGAAATGCATGTTATTGTTGTGAGTCATCTTCCACATAATAACAAGGAAAGTAACTATTGTTATCACTGTGACTGTAAAGGTCATGTTCCGTCAGGTGGTTGCTGGACTGGCAACCACGCCAAAAAGTTAGGCAAACCAGTTGAGTGGCATGTTATAGACAACAGACCAGAAGATGAAATTCCACCGTATAAAGACCCATTCAGTAAATTTGAGGAGGTATGAAACATGGATGATAAATTAGTAAAAGATTTGAAAACTGGTTGTACAGTTTGGGGTCTAAAGGAGGCCAAAGCAATCCGTGAGTTGCAGAAAGAACATCCCGAGTGGGTCGACATTATTAGTGATATAGAGGAGCTTGAACATATTTTGGATACCAAGTTTGATGGTACAAAACAGTTACCATACTTTGGTGCAAGACTCACAAAAGAAGGAGTAAGAAATCTCGACCGAATTTTAACAAGGTAGGGTGTTAAGATGTTAAAATTGCACATAGAAAGTCATAACAACAGGAACGGTACAGCATCCATCAACTTTGAGGGTACAGAAAAAGAAATTCGAGCTCTCAAGAACGCACTTACAAATGGAACAAATTGGGTGAGAATAAACAAGAGAGGAACCCTTATCAAAGTTCCAGCTTTTAAAGTACCTGAAGTATTAGATGATGATGCAATATCACCATACTTTAAACATATCAAACAGATAATTTCATACTTTGCAAACACCAGTATTAGGAGACTTGCCAAAACACACGACCATCCAAATGACCCATCATATTTTGTCCAACACATCACAGGATATGGTGGTGATTACAAAGAAAGAAAAGTAAGTATGGAAGCAGTCGGGTTTGAGTGTCTTCGGAGTAGACGAGGAAAGGATGGTAAGTACTGGGAGATTTGGTACTTGCCAGGTGTTTGGGCTGCTACTGGTGAGCTGGAAGGAAAAGCCCACAAAGAAATTATGGCATACTTGTGTCAAGTGGTAAATCCAGGACAAATCACAGTATCAGGAGAGCGATGGGGACTTGGTGTAGACTGAGGTGAGATAATGGATGAAACGGAATTGTACATTAAAATGTGTGACAAAGCAACTGAAATCCAAGAGAGAAGAGATAGATTACGATTAGGAGATTTTGTGTGGAGAGGACCAAAGTATCTATATGAAACATGTATCTGTGAAAAGGTTATTTGTTACAGAGAAGATATGGTATGGCTGCCACGACAAGACCAACTTCAATATATGATTAATACAGATATTCCGGCAGGAGCATTTTCATTGATTAATAGAATACATATATTCTGTTATGGACAACAACCACAAGTTCTCAAGGAATTGTTTGTAATAGTAGATTATGTTATACAATTCAAATCAATGGAACAACTCTGGTTAGCCTTCGTGATGAAAGAGAAGTACAACAAAGTCTGGAATGGAGAAGAGTGGACAATTGATAGATTATACTGTGATAAGCACAAACATTATCTTGATGAGACAAACGACGTCTGTCCAGAATGTGAAGGTGAAGCAGAACAAGAAGCACTAGCAGTGGAAGCTGAGTGGGAGGCTGAACAAATGGCCAAAGCTGAGGATGATGCAAGAGCTGCTGAAGAAGCAGACCGAGATGCAGAACAAGGTGGCAAGGGGTACTACGGATAATAATTCAGATAAGGTAATAGTATGATTAACAGTAAAAAACAAGAGGGACAAGAGAAGTGGGTTGACACCAAACTAGTATTTTGGAATATGGTACTGTATTTTTTCTCCTCATTTATAATGGTACTAGCAGTTCAACATGCAGCATTGTTTTATGCGTTCCCTCCTGACCCAAGTTTGTGGGTGGATGTACCAACTTCAAGATATTTTGTTTTGGGAGTTGGGGTATATATTATACTGAAATTTATTCCCATAGTTGTAAGGAAAAGTATAATATTTAACAATATATCCGAAATATTTGGACAGAAATCTGAAAAAAAAGTTAGAGGTATTAAATGAATGAAATAACACAGGAATATATTGTGAGACTAACAGCACGACCATGTCAACTGCCAAATGCAAAGGAATTGGAACATAGGATAAAATCTACCTTTTCAAAACACATGGGTGTAGTTGTACAGAGGAAGGACATATGAATTTAAAACATGTTAAATTGAGAGATTTGTGCAGGCATTTAACCAAGCCCCAGATTTCACGAAAGGATAATGTAGTACATATCATTTTTTATGATGAAGAAGAGGCAAAAGAGGTTATAGAGGAAATGAATCAGAGGTGATTAGTACTAATGAAATTGGTATATGGTATCTCACGATGGACAAATCCATACAGGGCGTCAGCAAGACATATAGACAATGGAGAAGGGAGACCTCTTTGTAATTCAGGAAGAAAAGTATTTACATGGCAACCAGATGAAGGAGAGCCAACTTGTAAACGGTGTATATCCATAAATAAATCTAGACCAACAGTGGAGGTATTAGATGATTGAATGTGAGCAATGCAAACGGAGAGCACTAAACCAACGACACTGTAAACACGAATATTGTGAGACTTGTGGAATTTGTCACAAATGTGGTAAAGTACTATCTCCCAACAAAAATAATAAAAAGGAGTTGGAGTCTAACGGTTTAGAGGAGATACAGAACGTAGGAGGTGAATAGATGACAAAGAAAAGAGTACCAAAACGAGATGGTTCTGGTGGTGGTATTGGTCGCAATGCTGGACGAGGTGGATGTAAAGAACCGGAAAGAACCAGGAAAGGAATGAAAAGATGAGTAAAAAGTCAACCAAGAAAGGAGTATAATTAAGATGAACTCTTCCCCACTTGGAGCATGGAACTCTATCTCCAACCTGACAGTCCATAGGCTGTCAAATCCATGCTCCTTTTTTATTATCAGTATTTTGAAGGAGAGGATTCCATGATGCAAAGAGGGAACTTATGTGTAGATTGTCGAAAACTAATAACAGGCATTTATTATCCAAAGAATGGCGGGAAACAATGCCATTCATGTTGGAAGAAAGAGAAATCCTCAGCCCAATGCCCCGCCCCGCCAACCGATAATAAAAATGCGGGTGATAGCGAGGACACTTGCCCGATATGTAAAGGGCAGGGAGCATTCCTCTGCGTCCAGAATGACCCATCTTCCCAAGTGGAATGTGAGGAATGCGACGGAACGGGCAAAGTGTCCAAGCAGAACCGTGAGGGCGAGGTTAAGAAGTGTCCGAAATGTCAGCATGATAGGGACAAGTTCGATTCTAAAGACAATGGTATGACACTAACCAACGACAGGGGCGAGGATTGGAACGACCACTATGATTATTGTAGAACTTGTAAATACAACTCAGGGAACCAAGAGGACAATTTCTTAGCTGACATTGAGGACGCTGACGTTACTTATGAAAAGGAGGTAATGTAATGGTTTGGAAATTAGGAATGGTGATACATTCAAATGAGTGCCCATATAGATTAAGAACAGAAAAGGTGAAGGACAATTATCACATCAACAATTGCAGATTGAATAGTTTGGAATGTATAAAAATTAATTGCCCGTTGGCACTGGATTACCCACCCAATGCCTCGCCTTCCGAACCGAAAGGAAAGGGAAGTCAGCAATCGAAGGCCGATAAATACCCATGCAAAAGATTACTTTGTATTTCAAACATAGACGGCACTTGTAATGTATGGGATAAACAAAAAATATACGATAGATGCAAGGAAAGGAGGTCTGAGATGCTGACCGTCAGGGCGAGGTTAGGAACTGCCGAAGGCGGTGGTGTTACTGAGAATAAGGAGGGTTGCCAATGAGGAATGGAGCGGTTGTTGAATTTACATCTGGACATGTTGTTGAATGTTTCGAACATGATGGTAGGGAGGTTTCTTTCAAAGAAACATCGAGTGTTAAGTGGGGGGCAATAGGGATAATCATGAACACTCATAGCGGATTGCCAGAAACCAACTTTATAAAGTATAGAATAAAAATAGTCTGGAATAATGGAAAACTAGATAACACAATAATTGGTGCAAATGAAGATAATATAAGGAAACTACCAATGAAAGAAAAACTCGAATGGTGCGACTTTATAAACGATTTGGAAGAAATTAGCCAAACCAACAGCAACCCCGAAGTGGCTGCCCCGCCCATCGACCCAACGGTAAAGGATGGTGAGGGCTGATGGCCGATTGTGGGCGTTGTGGACACCCGAAAGATATGTTTGATGGTGTCCTTTGTAAAGAGTGTGAAGGTCAAGAAGCCCGAAACCGTAAGGGCGGTGAGGGAGGACAAATTGGATAGAGTCACTTTGAATGGAGGGGATTAGAAATATGAAATTATTTACTGTTGGTGAACTATGGGGGCCGTTCCAATGCGATTATCCAGGGTGCGATGAAATGACCTTCACCTTACGATTGACAGATGTAGAATATGAATCATTACCAGTAAAATATGGGTCAGAAGCAATCAACATCATTTTTGACAAGGAGATGGGTAAAGCGGTGTGTACGAAGCACACGAATGAAGAAATCCCCACATCGGCTGCCCCGTCTGGCTCACCAACGAATGAAGGCCAGCAAGTGCCGGAGGGTGAGTAGAATGGCTTACTGTTCAAGTCCTAATTGCAACAACTTTTCTGGAAAGGAACTTTACTGTTTTGAATGTAGAGAGAAATGGAGAAAGAAGCGAACTGCGGAGGCACGCAGCCGTAAGGACGGGGCGGTTGGCCCCGTCATGGTAAATCGGGGAGCCAAGGATGGGACTTATGAATATAGCAACATGGAGGAATAGATGTGAGAAAACAAAAGAATATTGAAATAAAAGTGTGCGACTTTTGTGGCTCTGACGAGATGGTGCATGATACTTGTCTGGGCTGTGGTAAGGATGTTTGTTACGAATGTTCAAAGAGAGTTGGTGAAGATTACCATCACGCTGTTGGTTTCTCTGGTTCTGGTGATGGTTATTTCTGTAATGATTGCAACCAGAACCCGCCAAAGAAATTAAAGAAACTTCACCAACTCTATAAAAAAATCAGAGCATTGGGTTTGGAAAGCAAAGCGTTTTATGAAGATTTCCGAAAGAGAACTGACAAAACAGAGGCAGAACTGAAAGCTGAATATTCAAAGGTTGTTGATGAAGAATGATTGAGATGTTGCCCACCCATGCCTCGGCAGTCGCAACTGCAAGGGTTGAGGGTAGAATGTCTGAGAGCCGAAGCCGTAAGGCCGAGGTTGGAGGTCTGGAAGGGCGATTGACTTGGAATGAGGAGGATTGAATATGACGAAGATGGTAAAGGTTTATAAGGTAAACGAGAAAAAACTGAGGGGAGTAATTGCAGACCTTCGACAACACGCCGATGGGCTTGAAGCAATCCTCGACCTCAATGCCCCGCCTAAATCGACTGGTGGAACGTCAGGAGAGGAGGGCGAGTGAAATGAGGTACGGAGAACCGGAGGCGGAGCACGAGGTGGTTGGTAAACTCAGCGAAGCTGGGTGCGCCAAGGCTGGGGCTTATAATGGAGGTAATTGATATGAAAAGATGTTACTTTGGTTGCGTGGAAGGTGAAAACACTGGGATTTCAGTCATAGAAAAGAACATTAAGGAGGCGAAGAAAGAACTATTTCGGTTGCTCCGTGATGATTTCGGACTTTGGTACTGGACAGACATGAGGGTACGCTGGCAGAAGGGGGCGAGAATAGACGACCTGCCAATCGGTCACGCTTTTCTTTCAGAGGAGGAAATACAGGATGGCGTAGAGCGTGGGGCGTACGGTTTTTTTGAAGAAGGAACTTGTCGCCAATGCGGTGAAATGGGATTCATATATGGGGTGGAGCAACCCCCCTACGCCGTCTGTGAAATATGCCATGATGAATTACCCAAGTCGGATGCACTGCCCATCGACCCAATATCAAAGGATGGTGAGGACTGATGGACGAAGCAAGTTATTGCCCCGATTGTAAAGGAACGGGCAAACTGAGCATTGAGGACGCTGAAATTACTTTGAATAGAGGTGGAGAAAATGAATGAAGAAAAGGAAAGTGAGAAAATAACTGCAAAAGAAGTAGAGTTCCAGATTTTATTCCACGTTAAGACAGTCTTGGAAGACGATGAAACCCCTGAATCACTGCCAGAGACCATCAAAAAGGAGCTTAGAAGCATCGAGGCAGCCTTGGAAAAGCATCCCTACGTGGATGTGGCAAACGGTGAATTCTGCTTCGCTTCAGAGGGAGAGTTTGATTTCGAGCCCAAAGAAGGGACGTTGGTAAATGATGGTTCATCCTTACAAAATTGCACCTGTGGGGGATTCTATAGAACTACTGAAATACCAACTTGTTATAGGTGTGGAGCTAAGGTAAAATAACTGAAAAATATTGAATTAATCAAGGATGCACTGAATATCGAATAGGGAGACCGCTGATGGCATGGAAAGAAATTAGCCGTGAAAGATGTACCCAATGTAATGGTACAGGCCAAATAGATGCTAAAATCGGAATTGGGAACCAAACAACAAAACGCCGGTGTGGTTGCGAATCAGGATGGGTTGTGAAACGAGTAGAAATATGTGTACATTGTCGTGGAAAAAATTCCGATTGTGCATGGTGTCGTGGCACAGGAATACAAAGGGAATCCTCCACCAATACATCTGATTATTTTTTGTGAATGTAGTGGATAAGTTCTTCCAACAGATGATGAATATGGGTTCTGGAAATGTAATAAATGTGGTAAACTTTTCGATTCAGAATTAATTTCTGGTAAGCCAATAATTCCAAGAGGTGAGAAGGTCAACACCGAGGTCAAGACCCGAAATATATATAAAGGACAGCGAGTTATAAGAAGTGAAATCATGAACAACGACCGTGTAATTGGGTTTAGTCATAGTGAAGGATACTGTATACGTTGTGGAACAAAATTTTCTTACAACGGTTTACATCCTGAATCTGAGTGTCAAGACTGTAACAAATTACCAAAAGACCAGACAACACTTAGACCAAAACGTTCATACTGTCATGATTGTGGCTCCCATGAAACTATAGAACGCAAGACAAGTAACCCCAAAACTGTTGAAGTTTTTTGTAAGGGATGTAACTACCATCTAGGATTTCGACGTAAGAAAGAAAAAGTCCTCAGCTTCACAACCACAATCAAGGCACGATTCTGGAACATGAAGATGCAGGACCTCAAAAACAGTCTCACCCAAACTTTTGTTGAATACAAAGAAGACAAAGAATTCTGGAACAAACGACTGAAGAAACTAATCAAACTCAATAACTATCCTATACCAGCTGTATTTTTGGAAGGTAACAAACCACACTATGTTTGGGTACACAGAATTGTCAAAGTAAGAACTTCTGAAATATCCAGTCGGTATAGAGATTTTATCGAAACAGAAATGTGTTGGGCTATTACATGTTCACCACTTAAGAAAATATACAAACCAGAGGATTCTGAATGAAATACCCAGAGTGGATTGACAAGATATTTCCTCAAGCTAGAGGTGCTTTTGATACTTTTAAAAATCACGAGCTGCAAGAAATTGAAGTATATAACCCAATAACAAAAAGAGGTGAGTATAGGTGGGGTCGACCAGATTCTCGTATGTATGAAATGTATATTATTCTTAGACCAAGTACTATAATTACATATGGAGACCTAGGTACTTGGGTATTTAGACAGGATAGTATTGGCTTATCTTGGTTAAGAGGTTCAATTGACTCACCAGATTACATGTTTTCAAAAACATCCAGAGACCACCAACCTAAATATGATGATGAAGAGACAAAAAATTGGGCACAAGAATGTATTAATGAACTTCTTGAAGACCCACCAGACAATATAGATGAAATCAAAAAAGAATTTGAGTGTGTAGATTGGTCTAATCCACAGTTTGCCTATGATTTCTTTAATGATGTACTTGAATATGATTGTGCATATGAAGATGTTATAATAGAAACCTGGAGAGCTGCAGGTGCAACGTGGCCTTGGGTTGCACTAAAAACATTCTTACACACTCTTGACGACATCAGTTCGTTTTACTGTTGTGATTGTAAAAAATGGGTAAACAAAACAGTGGTTGGGTTTAATGAAATTCATGGCGGATATTATTGCAATTCTTGTAAAGAAAAAAAGCAGAAAACAGAGGATGTTCCGGATGAGTAAGAAAAAGTGTGGACACAAAAAACTGAAACGGATGTTCATTGAAAAAGGCAAAGGACCAGGTACTGGCTTCTATAATTACTGTGGCCAACAATGTAAGAAATTTGTTCATTTTGACATTACAGAAGAGGATATTTTGGAAGTGTTTCCAAAAGGACGTCCACCAATATCTCACCAATAAAGTTAAATATCTATACGGTATATCATGTGGTGAGATACACAAACCCGAGATACGTATTTCCAAACCGCCAGGGTGGACGGACTGACTCTCCTATCCATTAACAGGTCTTGAATAAGAGTTTGGAGAACGTGGAACAACAGACAATATGATTGTGGTAGTACTCCTATACCAACGGTTTATCCGTTGCTCTTTGGGAACAAAGTCAGGCCATCAAATAATGATTGTTCTGCCATGTAAAAAGCCCGTACGGGATGTCAATTTGTGTATCTCACAGCATATTTTAAGATTGTTTCTACTATGAAAACTTATTTAAACTAGAAACGTATTCCCTGTAGTGAAGCAGCGCAGAGGATGGTTACTTCGTTCCTGAAATACGATTACCGGGAAACCGGCAATTTACCTTCCTCGTCTATCTCTTCACCACACAAAAAGACCACCACACGGTGGAGCTAGCTCTTGGTAATTGTACACTACTAAGACCACCGTGTGGCTTACATAACTTTTGAAGAGATTTTGATTACAGCTTCTCATACGCAACTTGGGTCCATAGTGTAGTCTGGATAGCATGGTAAATATGCTCTGTACGTCTATCTCCCCTGTGGAAGTGTAGTGTAGAGATACTTCGTTCCTTTGGAGAACCCGGCACAAGTTCAAATCTTGTTGGACCCATTTCATCTCTTTGGACGGGTGGCTTAGTCTGGTAGAGCGCTATCATGCCTTCTACGTTTAACTCCATTCGTGGCAGTGCAGTTGAGGGATACTTCGACTTGTAATCGAGAGGTCATTGGTTCAAATCCAATCCCGTCCACTCAAATCATTCGCAACATACCGGTAGAACGGCCTCCGCCTCGGGAGATAAACCAAGAGGAGTTGAATCTTGTCTGCGCAAATCCGTCAACGATGAGATACTAGTTAAAGCTGGTACCTTAATATCGGCTGATTCCAGCAAAACCTTGGGGTGTACAGGGAGGGTGTTTGAGCTGTTAAAACAGTAAAAAAGACCAACGACAGAACCTCTTTGGTCAAGGTCATCCGAAACCCCGCCGTTGCCGATAGTATGTTGCGGTGACAACCGTAATATCTCCTATAAAAAGGAAGTGATAAAATGAAAAACACAAAATCGACAAGGGGCACAGGCCCTAAAGGAAAGACCCTCAATCAAGAGGGTGCAGAAGCATTCGTGCTAGATTCAGAAAGCACACTGTTGAACCTAGTTTCAACTTGCATGATGAACGAACCAAACTTCTACGGAAGTCCAGGTGATATAGAAAACCAAATTATGCAACTTGCCAATGAGGTAGACCCTCAGTTTCTGTTGCAACTTGCTGCATACACAAGAAACGAACTCTACATGAGGTCGGTTTCAACATACTTGCTAGCACTTGGTGCTAACAGACCGGATTCAAAAGCATTTGTAAGGGCATATACACCGAAAATTATCCTGAGAGCTGACGAACTCTATGAGGTCATTGCTTGTTATCTAAACGTTTTTGGCAAACCACTTCCAAACAGTTTGAAGAAAGGTGTGGCTGACACATTTCAAACATTTGATGAGTACAGCTTTGCAAAATATAATAGAAAAACAGATGTAACATTCAAGGATGTTATTATGTTGACGCACGCAAAAGAACCTTCAGAGCTCATCAAGAAAATTCTTGACGACACATTGGAAACACCTGAAACATGGGAAGTAGAAATCTCAAGACAAGGTAACAAGGCAGAAGCCTGGGAAAAACTGATTGACAACAAGAAACTCCCCTACATGGCTACACTCAGAAATCTGAGAAATCTACTCAACGCAAACATTTCTGATGCCCATCTTGACAAGGTCATCAGTTATCTCCAGAACGAAACAGCAGTAAGGAACAGTAAGCAGTTTCCTTTCAGGTTCTTCTCTGCATATATCGAACTTGCGGGTAGAACATCACGAAGAAGACTATACTATGACACTGACATAACAGGTGTCACTCACCCAAGAATTAGTGAAGTCCTAGATGCACTTGAAGAGGTAACATACATTGCTTACGAAAATATTCCACACATGGAAGGTACCACAGTCATTGCGTGTGATGTTTCAGCGTCTATGCAGAATACCGTATCAAAAAGAAGCAAGTTACAACTGTATGATATCGGTCTGTTGCTAGGAGCTGCAACTCACAAGTACACAGACAGAGCAATCACAGGTTTCTTCGGTGATGATTGGAAGGAAATTCCTCTCGCAAAGAGAAGTGCTGGTGTAATTGCAAACACAATCAAGATGCATGACAGAGAAGGTGAAGTTGGCTACTCCACAAACGGTTACAAGGTTATCCAGGCCTTGAACAAAAACAAGACGGTGGTTGACAGAATCCTTATCTTTACAGACTGCCAAATGTGGGACTCTGACAACTACTGGAATGACAGAGAAGATTCAACAATCAGACAGGAATATGAGATATACAAGAGAGACGTCAATCCAAATGTCAAACTGTACCTGTTCAACCTGAAGGGATACGGAACCACAAACTTTCCCGAATCTGACAGGTCAGTAGTTAACATCAATGGCTGGTCTGACAAGGTTCTCAAGTTCATTGAGACGTTTGAGGGCAACCCAAAAGCACAACTCAATCACATCAAGAACAACTACTGAATGCGGACTTAAATGTCCGCTCTTTTCCTTTATTTTATCCAAACTTATTTAAACATATAGACCTTTATCCATAAACAAAAAGGTAACAACATGACAAAGAGATATAATATTAATAAAAGTGAACTTGAATACTTATATTTAACAAATAAAATGTCAATTTCAGAAATAGGCGAATATTATAACTGTAGCCAGACAACAATATATAATAAACTCAAAAAATATAATATTAAAACTCGTACAATATCTGAATCTCTTAAAGGTAGAAATATTATGTGGGGACATAAGATATCTAAATCCCTAAAAGGCCGTGTATTTACTGAGGAAACAATAGCAAAAATAAAATATGCGAAAAGACACGATGGATATTTTGGAAAACGGGAACAGATAGAGGCTGATTATGGTAAGCCAATTAAACAAGTACTTGAAAAATTATATGAGCAGAACGGACAGAGTATTAGAGGTGTTGAATCCGCATTGTCTAATTATTATGTATTATATCAACAATTATATGATTGGTTTAAAGAAGAAGGAATAAAAACTTTAACACATAGAGAAAAAACGATAAAACGTCAAATTAACGAGCAATTTTTTGAAGAGTGGAGTTCAGAAATGGCTTGGGTATTTGGGTTACTAATGGCCGACGGTTGTATAACAAGTAATCAACATAAGACATTACAGTTTGGAAGTACTGATTTAAGTTTAGTAAAGTCTGTTTTACATCATCTCAAAAGTACACATAAAAGTTATACAGCAAAACCTGACAAAAATAATATTAGAAAGAAAAATTATTATACTATTTGTATAGCAAGAACAAAAATTTATAATGATTTAGTCAAGTTAGGTATGACAGAACGAAAATCAAACACAATGAATTTTCCTACCATTCCTGATAAATATTTAAATCATTTTATTCGAGGATATACAGATGGTGATGGAAGTTTAACAAGATTTAGTGTTATGTATGTTTCTGGCTCATTATTATTTCTAAATAAATTGCACGAAAAACTAGAAAACAGAAACTTTAACATTAAAGAAGTTAAACAAAGACCAGACCATGAAGGTTATTTATCCCACAAACCTTGTTATAGTTTATCAGTATCAGGAAAAGATTACATCCAATGGATATATAAAGGTTCAAGTTCTTCTACTCGATTAGACAGGAAATACAATATTGTTAAGGAGGTATTATAATAAAAATATCATTTATTTGTCCTGAAAACAACCTTAAAGACTTTGCACCACTAGGTGATATTCACTTAATTATATCAAATTTTATTGTAGAAGGTAGTAAATATCAAAAGTTTTTTAAGAATTGTGAACAATATATTATCACAGATAATTCACTTTTTGAAGATGGTGTTGCCATGTCGACACCTGAACTTATAAAAAGAGCAGCATTAGTTGGTGCAGATGAAGTTGTAGCACCAGATGTTCTTTTTGACAGTAATGAAACTGTTGAAAGTGCAATTGATTTTATTAATAGTGTTACCTACCTGAAAGAACAGAAAGATGATGTTACTCTATTTATGAGTAATCCAAAATATACCAAGGATTTTAAGGTAATGGTGGTACCCCAAGGCAAAACACCCGAAGACTGGATTAGTTGTTATACACGACTGTCAGAAATTGAAGGTGTTGATGTAATAGGACTGAGTTGTTTGGCTATCCCCCATTGTTTTAGCAAAATTACAGGTATTAAAACAATCATGGAAAACAGGTTGTTGTGTGTACAGAAACTTATAGACGAAGGTCTCATATTTAACGATTTGGAATACCACTTGCTTGGTTGTGGTAATCCACTTGAGCTTATGTACCAAAAACAACATGATTGGATTCGGAGTTGTGACACCAGCTCACCAATCGTACATGGTATTAATGATGTGTTGTACGATTCATATTTAGGATTAATGCAACCAAAAATTCAAACCAAACTTGACTTTAAGTCGACCATACCGAAAGCAAAGTACAAAAATATTCTCAGAAATATGGTAATTCTAAAGAAGTTAGCAGGTGTTTAATGTGGGATTTACAGAACGTGATGCAGAAATTATCAAACTGATAGCAGACGGTTTCAGGACCAAAGAGCCAATAATTTCAAAAGAGTGGCTCGTAACAAAAGGTATTTCTGAAAGAGAGTATCTCAGTTTGGCAAAAACTATTGGTGTATCACTTCGTAGTTATGCACTCTTACCTTCTGACATTCGCAAAAAACTTCTTGATGTGGCAGTTCTTGATATAGCTGGTCAACCAATGAATATTGACCATATTCGAGGGTCTTTTCAATCTATATCACAAGCCCTCAAAAAATTTCCAAACTGTCGTATAGCCAATTGTAAATGTAATAGTAAAGAGGGTGAGTGGAAGAAAGGTTGTCTCTGTCTCTGTCATATGGACCAAGCACAAGAAATTCTTGGCAAAGATTTTGATTTGTCAGACCTCCAAAAATTAGCAGGAAGTGACAAACGTGACTAAATTTGTGGTCTTTGGTTCTGACCAGCATATATTCGGCTTGTCAGAAAGTTCAGCACGAAGTGTGGCACAAATTCTAAATAGTAACGGATATTTTGTTGACATAATGAGTGAGGACATATATAGACACAGACATGGGTATCAAGGAAGGATTTCAACGGATTGATTGTTATGAAAAGATGTTGTATTACTACAGTAAGGCGTGCGTGGGGCAAACTTACTAAAAAGTTAGACAATCTGTCTGATGAAGAAATAGCAAAACAATCACGAACATGTCCAATATGTGGGACAGTAATCACACTAATAGTTGAGGAGGATAGACAATGATAAACAAACCACTATATACAAACCAGTTGTTACACATTTTTAGTAATATTGATATGGTGAATGCTTTATGTACAATACACAGTCGAGAAATGAAATTCAGTGAACTACAAGATAATACAAGTATTCCAAAATCTACACTTGAGCAACAACTAAAAAGACTTGTCACAATGGAACTTGTAACTAAAACACGAAAATCCAATTCTTGTTTTATGTACAAATCAAATGTCCTGTCATTTTCTATTTTTCTTGATGGTGAACTTGTAGTTAATCTAACAACTAAGGATAATATACGATATGTTAGTAACTTTGATGGTGAAATGGAGGTAGTAGAATGATAATAAGTCCCAAATACATATTTAAGAAAGGTATAGTAAAAGATGCACTAAAAGAAAATGTCCAACCAAACGGAATAGATATTCGAACAGAGGATAAAATAGTTCTTCCACCAAAATCATTTGAAAATATCTGGTGTATTGAATCAGTTTATGTTCCTCATAATATGGTGGGTCGACTAAACATCCGAAGTACATATAGTCGAATGGGTGTTTTTTGTACATCTGGTTTGTGGGATTCCGATTTTTATGGTAAGCTTGGGTGTTCAATTTACAACCTTTCAAATGAAGTCATTATAATACCAAAAGGAGAAAGGATTGCCCAAATCTTCTTCCTTGAAGCAGATTCTGCTGGTTCATACAACGGTCAGTATCAAGGAGATGGTTTGCCAAATGGACAGAAACAACTATCACAAGTACTACAAAAAGTACCAGAGGAAGAAAAGTGTGAACACAACAAAACTCCTGGTAATTGTGGTATTTGTGCTGAAGGAGACCCCACTCAATTTCATCTTCGAGAGTCAGAAGGACCGTATGTGAAATAGATGTCAGAACAAACATTAGGAGAGTACTTAGGTACACCACCTCAGTACTTCGATTTGTTGAAAAAACCAACAAAATATTATGGTACGCTTAAATCAAAGTTTCTTCAGAGTACAGGAGGTACGGTTAGGCTACACTGGCGTATCAAGGCCGAACCTCATATTATACTAGTAATTAAGAGACTGTTTTACGGTACACGATTTGATGCAAAAGGAGTAGCGTTTATTCCACACAACGAACGAATAATTGGTGACTTGAACTGGTTTATGATGCGATACCCACTAAAAATTTTATCACCAGATGATTGGAAAGATGCATACGAACGTGGAATGTACTATGTTCTTGAACGAGAAGCTATCAACAAAAAGAAAAGTATTGTACAGCCAGCATCAGATTTTCAAGGTAAATTATTAGATTTTCAAAAGTCAGGACTTGCATTCATTAAACACAACAAAAAATGTCTTCTTGCTGATGAAATGGGTTTGGGTAAGACTGTACAAGCCCTTGCATTACTGAACAAAATCAAATCATATCCTGCACTAATTGTTGTGCCTCCACATCTTCTTGGTCAGTGGAAACGAGAAGCAAAAAGATTTCTTGGTGAAGATATAGAAATCCATACTATTAAAGGACTAACTCCTTATGTACTTCCCAAAGCTCATATCTATCTAATTCACTATCTAGTATTCCGTACGTGGTATCATGATTTGATAGACCAGAACATTAATGTGTTTGTATTTGATGAATGCCAGGAACTTAGACGAGCAGAGTCACAGAAATATTTTTCAATACAACAAACAATACAACAATCTAAACCAGAATATTGTATAGGACTGAGTGGTACACCAATTTACAATTATGGTGCTGAGATTTTCAATGTAATGAACATTCTTAACGAAGGAAGTCTTGGATATTTGCCATATTTCCTCAAGGAGTGGGGTATGGACCACAATCGAAGAGTCATAGAACATCCTGAAAAACTTGGTGCAATGATGAAAGACCAAGGACTAATCATGAGACGTCGAAAGGAGGATGTTCTTACTGAACTTCCACCCAAACGAAGAATGTTACAAGTTATAGACCTTGATGACAGTTTGTACTTCAAAGGTATGAAAAAATCCCGAGAATTAGTTAAACGAATTGCAATTGTAGAGGATAAGGATAAAACAGTATTGATGTTGGAAGCAGTTAACAACGCAAGAAGAATATCCGGTATTGCAAAAGCACAACACGTTGCTGAGTTTGTCAAACCAATCCTCGAGTCAGAACAGCCAGTTTTGTTATATGGTTTTCATCATGATGTAATGGATTTATATGCAAAATATCTTGAAGAACACAATCCACAATTTATTACCGGTCGACAAACCACCAAACAAAAAGAAGAAAACGTCAAATATTTTATGGATGGCCAAACTAACCTCCTCTGCATAAATCTTCGTACAACAGCAGGTCTTAATTTACAACGTGCTAGATGTGTCATTTTTGGCGAGTTAGACTATTCGCCTGCTGTTCACACTCAAGCTGAGGATAGAGCACATAGAATCGGTGTTAAAGACAGTGTTCTGGCGTACTACTTGGTTGCTGAGACACCGAGTGATATTGAGATTGTAAATTGTCTTGATTTAAAGAAGACACAATTTCAAGGACTTATGCACGACAAACCAGAATCAAAAGAAGATGTAACATCCAGTCAGAGAGAGGCAAGTACATTCATGTGGAATATTGTCGAACGTGTAAGAAAAGGTGATGTTACAATAGATGTAGAGGAGTCTTTAAGTTACATACAGTAAAATTACAGTAAAACCACAGTAACTTTTAAATAGGTCAATGCCCATTCCATTCCGTAGGAACCAGAGAGGATATAATGAACGACAAAATAAAGAAGATATTAGAGGAATTACCAACAGAAGAGGATTTGTTTGACAAATTCATTTCAGACAATGATATGATGGTCCACTGGGTCAGAAAGAATGAAGATGGAACAATATCAGCTGAGATTAGAATAAATCTGTACTCTGAAAAGCTCAACTTGTGTTTTTCAAAGGTTGAATTAATAACATGGAATCCAAGATGGGACATTGATTTTTGGGGTACTCCAGTGGAGGATAAGTAAGATGGATAACGGAGTACTGATGCTACAATTTGTTGCACTTATGATAATAGTAATTATAATATCAGCAGTAGTTGGAGCGTGGTTGATTGCAAATTTTTTAAGTCGTCCTCCCACCAATTTATATTCTAGTAACAAGTTAGATAATAAAGTTACCAGGTGTCCGGAATGTCAATCAGAATTGGATTTATGTGCTGCAGGACATCTGATGTGTATGGAATGTGGGTGGCAAACAGAAGGTTGTGATTGGCCCAAAAATGAGGTTACAAAATGAAACACAAGTGTCCACTATGTACAAAAAAATATCAGAGTAAGAAAGACCTACTAAAACATGCACTTAGAATACATCGTGTACAACTCTGTGAGAACTGCCTTCATCCGGTTGGTTCGCATGCATACAAAGATGAAGGTCATGGTTGTACAGAGTGTGATTGTGATTGGGTATGGGATGAATATAGAGGAACGGTGAAATTATGATACAACCAGATGAAATGACAGATTCAGATGACTACTTTACAGTCATGGCAAAAGAAGCAGAACTAGAAGTAATCATGGAAGGTCTTAGTAACCAATTTGTATATCACGCACGACAAGAAGTTTGCAAAGATGTTAATGGTCCTGACTGTATTTGTGGGTGTCATAAAAGTTCTGAAACAGGCAATAAGCCGTTTAGAGAAAAACTAACGGATGAAGAAGAACACCGTGTTGATATACTTTTTATGAAGAAATGGGCTGAATGGCACATACAGCAAAATGTGTATAATCAGTACACATAACTCCCATACTCCCAAGGTATGCATAGTATGGAAGCATTTATATATCATAAAGCCCATCCCGATTGCAGAGGTGGTTGACATGACAGAAACACAAACAATAACGAAAAATGTGAGCGAGGCAGTGACCGTACCCAAGTTCTGGGTTTACTCAATAGCACTATTGGTTGCTACAGTATCTTACATAGTAACATACGTGGCAATTCAGGCATCTGGACTCTATGGAGTCCTTGCTATTGCAGCAGTTGGAATACCAGTTCTTAGATACCTGAACGTCAAGGCAGTTTCAAATAATGAGGAGTGAATGGAATAAAATCAAGGTGGCCAACATGGGAAAGTGTACTTGTGGTGGAGATGATAGATACGAGGTCCTAAGACCTCTATTAATGATTCTCGGTTTTTTTGCGGGAATAATGTCTCCAATGGTACTAATAGTAATAGTTAGTGTGTTTGACCCAATTCCAACATTGAGTTTATACTCTTTAGGTGTGTGGAGTTTTGGTATCATACTGTTCCTAATTACAGTTGTTCTACTTATCAAAATACTCACTAGATTTGCAGAGAAAGAAGTAAATTGTACATGTGAGGTGGAAGAGTGAGTCATGCTTATTGTATTGACTGTGGAGCTATCACATCCTGCGGAGATAGTAGTTGTGACTTTTGTAAGGACAAAATAGTACCAAGTGATGTAGCTAACAGTCACGGTCACTGGGGTAGGTGTAATGAGTGTTTTGCAAAACTACCAGAAGGTACAAAAAGTGAGTACATTATCAGTTATGAAAAAGACTTATCTGAAATAACATCAGAATTAGACTGTACCATTGTGAAGATTAGAGAACTGAAAAAGACACGTCAATATCTAGAACGCAGGAAGGAACTGTTACAAGCAGACCTTGCCAAATATTCAGGAATGCACACACAACTAGAATCTGGGGTGGAACAGTGAGTTGGGTTGATGACTTAAAAGAGGGAGATTTCGTAGCATATGAACAATCCTACCCAACTATAAGAAGAGGTGTTGTTGTTGAACTTACACAAAAACTTGTGAAGGTAGAGATTGGAAAAGAAATCAAGAAGTTTTACAAACACTCACAGATTCTGCAAGGTTATAGTAATGACTGGAGACCTCCAAGAATTACAGAGTGGACAGAACACGTTGAGCAAGATTGGAAAGTACAAAATGTTTCAAGTGCTATACAAGACAAAATAAATAAAATTAGAACTGGGTTACCACACATCAAGGATTTAGAAACTCTTAAAAGTATAAATTCTAGTTTAAATGATATTATTATACTTTCTACGGAGGATAAGTAAATGATGTGTCCAAAATGCAAAAAGCAGGGAGCATATCTATATTCTGAGGATGGAATTACAGAATTTGGTATTCAAGAAGTTACAATTAGACATGATTGTTCTGGATTAGAGAATATTTATCCAGATGATATTGCCAGTGTTACAATTAATGTATCTAGAAAGAGGGGAACAACAGAATTACTGGAGGTTGATTAAATGAGTGGAAAATATCCATATGACCATAAGAGTAGAGTAGAGGGTGAAGGAGCGACTGTTCTGAAACAGTGTTTTGACCTCGCAAGTGAGTTGATGTTTGTGTATGAACCGTTCGGACAAGCAGCATCAAGTTATGAAACTGGAGCACCTGAGTATACAGCACTCGGTATCAGAACATTCCTGTCAACACCATCCAACATTCAGATGATGGAAGATATTGGCAAGAATACATTAGAATCTCTGAAAACTCTTGCTAGTGTTGAGGAGTTCAGACTTGTACACATCAAAAAATATGGAAAAGCACCAAACGAAGGTCATCACATGACAGATGACTGGATTCGAATAAAAAAGGAACTTGAGCAGACTGACAAAAGAACTTTCATAGTTGTCATGAAATCAGCACATAAGTATGTTGACGAACTCATGTTGAAATATGCAGAAGAGTACAACAAGGACAATGTAATTGTGATTCAGATAGATTCAAACGTACTTTTATCAATCAAACTTGCAACAAAAAATGACAAGACTGAAGTGCACAAAAAGGTTGAAATTAATAAGACTGCAAAAGACCAAATAGAGTGTATTGACATTCTTTGTGGGGCATTAGATGATTGGTTTATCAAACATCCGGAATTAATAATACTTAATGTAACTTTCGAAAATTTACTTGCTAACACCGAGTGGATTCAACACTGGAACAGGGCATTTCAGGTGTTTCAGGCAAGACTCCAGGGAAAACTAATGAAACGTATGAATAGTGAGGAAGAAGAGGAGACTAAATAATGGATGTTTCTGACCAGTACACAAAGATGTGCAAATCACTATGTTATCAGCCACAAAGAGAGATAAAATTTCGGTATGTAATAAAATACAGACGATTCAAAGACGAGTATCATTATGATGTAGAATACAAAATAATAATTATTACATTGGATGAGATAGAATATCGGAGTATAAAAGATATTATTGTGCTCAATGACAGGTGTTATTTTGAAATGATTGTAAGCAAAGATGAATACACTGGTCTACAGGACAACAACAAAACTGAAGTTTATGAGAATGATAATATTCAATTCAAATATCTAAATAATATCAGAGTTGCAAAAGTAGTGATTGCACCAGGATATGGTGCACACTTAGATGATGAACGACAAACAAGACTACAATATGCACTGAATCATGGAGGAGTAGTAGTCATGGAGGAACGAGGTGACATAAATGTTTTATAAATGTGTAGATTGTAATAAATTATCTATTAATAAATTTAATATCATGACTGCAAAATGTTCTCATTGTAAAGGTATAGCTAAACCTATTTACGAAAGAGATATTACAATCGAGGATTTGTATCATTTAGAAAAGGATACTTTTTCAAGTTATACTGGTTGGTCTTGGGTTATTATGTATCACGATAAACATCATTTAAAAGTTTGTGATGTTCTTACTGACAAATTAGTAACCAAAATAGATAGTGGGAATAAGGATAGTAAGTGTGTTTTTTGGAGAATGTTATTAGAGGTTGCAAGAAAACATGGGGTAATTAAATGAGTAATGCAAGAAGTATATGGAAGTTTCCACTGGAGATAACAGACCTGCAAGAAGTTTTAATGCCAAAGGGTGCTGAGATTCTTACAGTTCAAATGCAAGAACAGACTCTTTGTATTTGGGCTAAGGTAAATCCAGAAAAGGAGTTTGAAACAGAAATAAGAAAAATCCGAATTATTGGAACAGGCCACAAATTCAATGACGAAAATCTCAAGTACATTGGAACCACACAAATGTATGGTGGTGGCTTGATATGGCATGTGTTTGAGGTGATTAAGTGACTGATGTTGAAGGATTAGATACTGAAGAGTGCAGAACGTGTTCTCAAGACCCAAACACCTGTGAGACTAGTAATATTTACCAAGAGGTACAAACCTTATCTCAAGTTGCAGCAAAGCAAGGACTTCACTATGATACAAGAGGAATGTCTTGTCATGAGATTCTTCGAATGTTAAAAAGAGACCTTGGTGAGCTCGAAACCCAGAAACGGTATACAGTCTTTACAACTGGTCGAAGTTTTGAAGTACGTGCAACAAACATTGACGAAGCGTGGAAAAGAGCACTATGCTCACAGATTGTTTCTTACAATGACCTTACAGTTGAGAATGTTATGCTACACTATTCAGAATTACGGAGTTATATTGATATATCAGAGGTAACTGAAATTGAGTGTGAAGATGAGTTTGGAAAACACAAGAGACAAGTTTGTCCTGAATGTAGACAACACATACAAGGTAAAACTGGCAAAGTATATGATTGTAAGACAGTCTTCACAAAAGATAAAACGAATGTAGGACAATGCCAGTGCTACAGCGAAGAACACGGTAGAAGGAGTGATTAAATGCTTAATGAGTTGGTTGCAGAAGGTGGTTGGTTTATAGAGTTCAGTTATGCTATGGTACTTGGTGGTGGTATTGCATCTCTTATTAGTCTATTTGTGTGCAATATGTTACTGTACGAAAACAATCCTTACATAAGGACATTCGGAAATATTAACTGGGAAGTGGTTATGTACAATATGATTATTGGTGGTTCAACCATTTATTTTATTATCTGTGTAAAACAGCTTGTTTATGGTCTTGGTGATGTGTGGACTGTGTGGATTGCTCTTGGAATGGTGTTACTCGCTATTTGCATAGTTTTAATGCTGTTATCGAGTGCAAAAGCATCCATGAAGAATAAGCAAATGATGATAGAATTTAATCAGTGGTTACTAAAGAGAGGAAAAACTCTTGATGTTGGCTTTAAAGACCTTGTTAATTATGCTATTGACATAACAAGACCAGATATGGAAGGAAGAATGGAAATACCCTCATTTGAAGATATGAAAGAGTTTTCAAAAGAACGATATCCTGACTTTTACAAATATCTCACAAATCTCGAAAAAAGTGTTATGAGGAGTGACATATGAACCAACCAGAATGGACACGAGATTGGCCTACAGAACCAGGACTGTATTGGTTCTACGGTTTCCGTTATGGGCATATTTCAGTAGGCATAGAAAAAGAACGAGAACTTCTGTTGGTTCGTGTTAATAAAACCCAAACAGGAGTTATGTGTGTAGCAGAAGGTCATTTCATGTACAAATCAGAACCAGAAGATGCTCGGTTTATAAAGGTATTACTTCCAAAATTTCCAGAGGTGGAAGATTGAATACAGAAGTATATTGTGTGTTTGCTAGTAATTGGGATTATCTTGAATTACTTCATATTTATAAGTCTAAAACAAATGCAGAAACTAAGATAACAGAACTCACAAATCAACAAGACAGAAGGACCTGTCCAGATTTGTTCTATATCAAACCAGTTGAGGTGAAAGATTGAACGAGCCAAACTTAGTTCCATGGGAGAGACGTGCTTATAACTTTGCAAGAAATGCACACGCAGGACAACTAGATGATTGTGGCAAAGATTACTTTGAGTCTCACATTCTTCAAGTTGTGTTACTAGTCAAACAAATTACAGATAACCCATTAATCATTACAACAACATATCTGCATGATACACTAGAAGATACATCGATAACACACGAAGACCTGCAGGATAATTTTCTGGACCCAGTTGCAGATTGGGTTATGGAACTTACACACGAGGGACAAAAAGACTCATACGGTTACTACTTCCCACGGTTAAAAACCAAGGAATGTATCATTATTAAGTTTGCAGACAGACTATCAAATCTGTCAAGAATGGAAGCATGGGACGAACAACGACAGCAACAATATCTGAACAAGTCTGTGTTCTGGAAGAGTACCAAACCAGACATAAATATACAAACAGAATCAAAAGATGGCTGTACTCATGATGGACAATGGCAGTACATAAGTGGTGTTATACCTGGCCATATTTCAAAGAGGATATGTTCGGGTTGTAATAGAGTAGAACAGATACCCGACTGGGTCAAATCTGATGATGATTACTTCAGATGGAAAATTAGTACCAAGGAGGAGCAGAAATGATAATCAAAGACGAATGCATCACAGATTTAGAAAACAAATTCAAAAAACTAGCACCCAACATGTCTGTACAAGAAATAATTGATAATATCAAACACTACAGTAACACAACAAAATACGGAGGAAATAGTACAGGTTCTATAGGTATTCTAATACGTGCTTTGGAGACAAAACTAATATTTGAAGAAATGAAAGAACGGTCTGGTGTGTGGTATCACAGAATAAAATGTGTGCCAACAAAAGACAAACATAATTCCGGTTTTAATTTAATGTGTGTTTATGCAAGAAAGTATGATGAAGAATCATGGACCAACTTGGGGATTTATGATGTTGTTCAAATAACTCGTAATGGCAGTATTATTAGTATAGATACTACATCATCTAAAGGTGATTTTGAAATTGGAACATATCTGAATGGATTTAGGGTACTTACAAATGAAGAGTATTCATCAATTAAGTTCTTGGAGGTTAAAATATAAATATAGTGGAGTATGCAAACACTTAAGGGTTCTTACACTATATCCCCGCAGTGAGGTGGTTGACAAATGAGTGACAAAATATCGAAGGCAAACAGAATACTTGAATGGATGCAAAAACAGTGTATAAAAAACAGAAATTCACGAGTATATGTAAGTGGAGTCAGGTCAGAAGTTTTACTAGCATATCTGAAGAGATATCATTCTGATTTGACAGAATGGATTAACGACTTATCAAAAGCTGATGAGCAAGACAATCATGTTTGGATAGAAACAGGACTTCTCGAACAGCTTGTTAGTTTGTACATGAATGTGAGGAAGGAGTGGAGCAAGGAATTGCAAAGGTATGTGGCGGTGGAAGAGTGAAACTGAACAAATCTGGTGGACAGATGTTTCCAAATCACTATACAACAAATCCTTTAGCTGGTGTATGTAGTCATAATTGTTTTGCGTACTGTTATGTGGATGATTTGAAGGAAAGATTTCCAAATATGCGAAAGAAGTACTCAGGTCCTGTACGACTAGATGAAAAGGTCTTAAAAGGTAACACAGGCAAGGGAAAGATGATATTTGTGTGTTCGTGTACTGATTTATTCGCTAAAAACGTGCCTTCAAGCATGATTAAAACGATTATCAATGAGTGTGCTAGGTATCAAGACAATACATACCTATTTTTGTCGAAGAATCCCGGTAGAATGCGTTCTTTCATTAACATGATGCCAAGAAACAGTATTTTGGCAACAACTATTGAAACAAATCGTCAAGATATTATTGATAAGTGTTCACACGCACCAACAATTGCAGAACGGGTCAAGGGGATGAAATCACTCAGAGGAGTACGAACATTTCAGGATTTTGAAACATCAATCAGTCTGGAACCGCTAATGAATTTTGATTTGGAACAGTTGGTTGCTATTGTTAAGGAAATCAATCCAACATTCATTTCAATAGGGGCAGATAGTATGAAGAACAATTTGGTGGAACCGAGTCCGAATGAAGTTTATGAACTTATCAACAGGATAAAGGAGATTACAGAGGTACGAAAGAAGAATAACTTGGAACGTTGGGGATTCAAAGGTGATGATTGGTAACTATTGGAGATAAGATATCAAAAGGAGGAAATTAAATGGTAAAAATAAGAGACAAGGTTGAGGTAAGAAGTTCAATGAGCAAGCACGATGGACAGATAGGTGAAGTAATAGACACCAATATATTTGGACAATTCAAAGTAGAATTTGAAGATGGATTTGTTCATCCATATGAACCATCAGAACTCAAGGTTGTTGAACCGGATAAGACACCCTCAGAACCACCAGAAAGTACTGACCAACAACAGAAGACTGAAACCAATCAAATTGACGTAAAGATAGGTGAGTTAATACCTGATGGAAAGTGGAGACTGAAAGAACACGGTTATTACGGAATAACCTTGGAGAAGGCTTAAAGTAGGAGGACTTGGAAGGAGCCACCATCATGACCTGTGTATTAAACTGTACTAACACAGAATGTGATTACAACAACCTTAATCGGTGTTCTTTACGTCAAATTATAGTTAACAAGAGAGGTCAATGTATGCTTGCCACCAACAAAAAGCAGAAGACACAGAATACATCACTAAATTTCTCTACAAGAGCAGAGATTGCAAAGGAGTTGAATATTCAAATTCAATTACTATCATACCATCTTCTTTCTTTAGGTATCAAGTCAGATAAGAAAGTAGGTGTTACTTGCTATTACAAGAGTGAACGAGTACCAGAGATTGTTAAAAAAATCAAAGGTAGATTACGAAAGATAAATGCAAAATATGCAAAAGAGGAGGACAGACCATATGGTAAATAAGAAAGCTGTGAAACAACACTACAACAAGATTCTTAAAGACCCAAAACGTCGAGAGCAACACTTCAGTAAGGGTGGTGCATTAGGTAGTGAAAAGGAAGGTAGAACACCAGTAGACCAAATGTTTGTTGATATGCAGAACTCTGAGGCACAAAACAATCTTCGTCACAGTCATAGTGCTGAGGTAGAAAAGAAGTTATCACAACTAAAGGAAGGAGGGAAGATTACACTATGAAATTCCATACTATGCATACTATGCAGGGTATGGGAGATATTATATACTTGAAACCCCATCCCAACTGGAAGGTGGTTGACAAATGACACACAAATTCGTAAGCAATCAAGATTTCGAGCAGCACCAGAGGATAGAGACTACTATTAAATGTCCTCATTGTGGTGACGAAATTAGTGACTATGACGTCACATTTACTACAATATTTACTTGTCCTGAATGTGGTGGTGAAATTGCTATCAAAGAAGACTATCCAGGTTACATAGCTGAGCTAGAGAAGTCTGTTAGCAAAGCAGCATCATATATGGGGTGTACAGATGGACATCTGATTATCAAATGTGTAAAATGTATGGGCGGTTATGGTTCTAAGAAGTGCAAGTCATTCAGAAAAACACACGGATTCAGAATAACAAAAAACATTCAAGAATCTAACATTCAGACACAGTTTTTCAAGCCAGAAAAATATGAAGGAACATTTTTTCGTTCTGACGATAATGGAAGTTCACAGTTCTGTAACTGTGGCAAACAAATCTGTGCAATTTGTGGTTGCTGTACGTGTGGAACAGCTCCAACAGTCTGTGTTCACTCACAGTACCTCATAACGGAGGATTTCTAGATGTATGATAAAAAAGTCAAGACGACAATTAAAGCACTAAAGTACTATATTAATACACAAAAGCAAGAACTCAAGACTCTTGACCAAGATTTTGTACAGGCAAAAAGAAAGTGGGAAGAAGACAGAACTGTTATGGAAACTGAAATTCAAACTGCAATAGATTCAATTTCAACTCTTGAAAAACAACTATCACAAGAAGAGATACCAGAACTAATAGTACTTGATGAAACTAAGTGTCCAGCTTGTAAGAAACATAATACTCAAAGAAGAAAAGTTGTAAAAGAACGAGGAAAGAACGTACAACAATGGGAGTGTCTTGGGTGTGGAATGTTCTTTAATACTTCAATTACATCTGAGGGTGTATCAGCAGATGTTGGTACACGACCAGGTGCAGGACCAACTGGACCAACTGGAACACAGAAGAGGGAAAGATATGGTGTTCTAGACAGAGCTAGAAAATTTCTAGACCAGGAACTTACAAAAGGACGATGCATACTTTTCCAACAAATTCAGGAAGAAGCAGATGTTTCACAGAGTGCAGCTTGGAGAGCAGCTTGTGAATTTGTTGAGGAGGATAACAGCAAGTATGAGTTTTACAAGGACCCCACAACAAAATTTCATCTGAAGGGTGTACGTCCAATAGACTCCAAAAAGAGAAGACTGTTCTGTCCGGGCTGTAAAACTCTTCTCATACCAGGTAAGACATGCAAAAAGTGTACTGAGGTGAACTAATGGATACTTCAGAACAGTACATTAAGATGTGTGAAAAGGCGACTAAAATTCAGGAATACTTCAAAGAAATGAAGGAATTTGGATTTGATGGGGAGGATTATCCAGCAGACACTGGTTACTGTACTCAACACAATCAACTTCTTTCTAAGGATGGGAATAGATTCATTCACTGTATTTGCTTTGAGAATTTTCATAATTCATTAAGTAGTGAAGAAGATTGGAGTGGGAGACTCCACGAACCAGAACTTACGAAACTTAGAGAACAAAATTGTGAAAAGAATGGGAAGTGGATTTGGCTGCCAAGACAAGACCAACTGCAAGAAATGTTGGACAGTGAATATACCACATATGATTTATTTGATATGTTCGACCACGACTTTCTTGAAAGTTCCTATGGTGGAGCAATGGTCAGGTGTCCTGATATGATAGAAATGTCGTGGTCTATGGAAATGTTCTGGTTAGCTCTGGTAATGAAAGAAAATTACAGCAAGATATGGAACGGTAAAGACTGGGTGGTTGCATGAGCAAGGATGAAAAATCAAGAAGTAGTGGACAAGGTACTAAGTTTGTCCCCAAGATAGGTAAAAAGAAGACTGCTCGTCAATATCTTGATAATATTAACAAGAATCCTGAGAAGTTCGGTACTACTAAATCTCACGTTGATAAAGTCAGTTCGTCAAGGAAGACTGCAGACAAAATTCTGGAGAAGAACATAAACGGTGGTAAAACCGTTGAAAAAGAGCGAACTCTAAAAGAAGGACTTGTCATAAGGGCAAACGGACGACTTGGTGTTATAACGCAAATGAACGACCTTATCACCGTTAAATTCCCCACAGGGTCTGAGAAAGAGTACCCAACTGACAAAATTACATTCTGTCGAGACCAGAAAAAGGCAGATAAACAATACCAAGAAGAAATTGAGAGGAGGAAGAGTAATGGATAAGTTCACAATAGTAGCACTGATTCTTTCAGTAATATTTGCTAATGCATCCTTTATTGTGTATGTAACAGAAGGATTTGATAGTATAGTACTTCCACTCTTTCTAACACTAACAGCATTTTTTTTTATTATGGCATCATTTTTATCATTAGATTTTGGTGATGAAGAAATTGGAGGAGATTATAGTGACAAGTGAAAGATTACAATTAATAGTATGTCTCTTCTTAATTGTTATCTGTCAGGTACTAATAGTAATGTCTATGGTACTATTTATGGTATCAGCTGGAGTATTAAAAGATGTTTTCATCTCTGGTTTTATGTTAATAGGATTACTTGTTGTTTTTCTATTATTAGTTTGGTTTGTGTTAATATTATGTAGTATTATTAACGAGCAGGAAACAAAAATTGAGGTGGTTGATGATGAATCCTAAAAACAAAATAATTATTGAGGCAATCCTAGTATTTTTCAATCTAATTCTAGGTTCTTTGCTACTTTGTGTACTTTTGTGGACACATGATGTTCCAGGAACTGTAATTGGTCTTGGAATTTTCTGGGGAGTTGTAATTTTTTACATTCCAATGTATTACTATGGAAAATACAAAGGAAAAGAGGTGGTTGACAAATGAGACATGGTAACAAGGAAAAATATGTGTGCACGACATGTGGACGAGAGGGTTACTTCTACAAAGAGCCGAAGAATACCAATTGCCAGAAAATAGGATGTCCTGGTAAAATATTCAAAGTGAAGGAGAGGAGTTGAATGAGCAAATCAATAACAATTAACATCAACGTACAGGTTAAGTTCAAACTAACCAATCACGGCAAAGAAGTACTAGAAAAATGGTTCAAAAATCTCAACATTAAGTGTACACAAAAACCAGATGAATACGGATATTACACAATGCAATTGTGGGAAGTTATGTGTTACTTTGGCCAAGATACATACATGGGAGCAAAGCAAATAATATTGAAAAACAAGTTCATCTTTCTGGAGATGAACTGAATGGGTGTCAGTTGTAATATCTACTTACCACCAGATGTTCGTGCAGACCATATTGCTGATGTAGTTGCTATCCTAACTGGTTCCAAAGTGACAGAAACACGTATTGGTGGTTCAAGTGCTATATTTACCGACATTTTACCTGAACCAATTCAAACACCATTTAGTAATGATATAGGTGCTGGTTGGATTATTCCTCAATCGGAGTTTGCAAAAGAGATATATGTGAAACTTGCTGTGTTTCATGCAACTCCGTTTAAAGGACAAACATACACTAATATTAGTTTTGGCTCATCACCGGTAAGAGTTGCTATTGCATCACGACTTATTCATTGGTTTGGTGGAGTTGTTGTTGCAAATGACTGCAGTGGAGATGTAACTCACAGGAGTAATAGACACTGTCCAACAGAAGAGGATGGAATACTACCACATGATGCTGCTTGGGATGATTATCAACGTGCACTACTTAGACTCAGACCACTTCGAAAAAGAGAAATTGAAGCTGCAAGAAAATATGCAGCATACAAGGAGGATGATTAAATGGATTTTGGAGAGGATGAACCTACAACTGAAGTATATCTCAAAAATCAAGATGCAGACACTACTTTTGAACAGTGTGGTTGGTGTAATCACAAAGGATGTGGCTCTTATAGGCTTAACTGTATGATTTCAGGTGGGTGTAATCTTGGTCCAAGTAACAACACAGGAGAATATGGATACAGTAATTACTACTTAGAAAGAAAGTCCTACAATGACAAGGGAGATTTGATTCTTCTTAGTAAGGCAGACCTCACAAAAATTATTGGAGCTTATGTAAGAGATACCAAAGAGGCAAAAGACCGTATAAAGAGACTAAAAGAGCAAATCAAGATTATCAAGACCATTAAATTGGGTGGAGAAAGTCTACACATTCCGGAAGATTTCAAGTGGGACACACCATGCATGTTCAAAAATGCTGAAAAGAGACTCATGAACATAATTATTGGAACAAAGGAGAGAGAGATTAAATTTTTCAATACAGTTAGAATACCTTGGATAAAAGAGAGAGTAGCTACTATCCAGAAAATTCGAAGAACATCAACAGTAATGCCTATACAATCAGAAAACAGAAGTGCAGACCATTTCAATGTTGGTGACGATATAATGAGACATGATGTCAAGTTGGGTTGGATACCAGGCAAGGTTGTTAATGGATACAGACATCACGATGGTTGTGTAACGTACCATGTTGAAACTGGTTGCTGTTGTGGTATAGAGGGACCCATTTTCGAATGTACAGAAGTAGACAAAAAGATGACCTGTGGTGGTAGTGGAATGTCAATACCACACGTTCTTCTTAAGAGTGAATATGATTACTTTACTGAACACCCAGAGGACTGGTTCACATGGATTAAGATAGCCACTGATAGGTCATTCAATGGTGAGTACGAAAGACCTGAATTATTCAAACAACCAGAGGTGATTAAGTGAGAAGTCAAGATAAGTATACAGTACTGTTAATAGTTGCTGTGGTATTAGTAGCATCATTTCTTTATTTGGTTGTTTCTTCTTTTGAATCAACTGAACCTGCCGAACAGATGATGTATAAAAATGAAGAGTTTGGTATCATAATATACAGTCCGGGATACGACTCAGTTTCAGATATTATCTTCTACAAACTGGGTAACTACACAATGAGTATAGATGATACAGGTTCAACCAACCAAACATTCAGAATCATTGTTACGGGTGATGCTAATTCAATTATTCAATCAAATTTCGAGCGATGGGGAATGAATAAAATTACTATAAGAAATACTAACACAAACCAAACTGTACACATTGATTTGACAGAACTTGTGAAGGTGTCAGAATGAGTGAAAAGATTTTTGTTTTTGAGTGTTCAATCTATGGTGGTGTTGAACTTCATATCAAACATGTTGATGTACATGGTGCACAGACAAGATTGGGTCATATGATAAAGTACTCAAATGAGTGGACTTTGAAAGAGGTGATAGAATGAAACAGAACTTGTTGATTGTTGCTGTACTAATAATATTATCTCTATTTATTATCTTATTTATGGTACATGTGTGGGAGCAAAAAGAAAGTTTGTGGATTATAATGGGTATAATGGTTTTGGTTGTCATGTATCTACATGTTGCACTTGACTCAGATAAGAAAACTACTTATCAATTTAAACAACAAATAGTATCTAATCAAAGTTGGAAAAAAGACGAAGAACAGAAAAAATCTGTTGTCAAAATTCCAAATAGAGCTGTATACATCACAATAAATGAACTAGCATCAACAGAGGATATGTACGGTTATACGGTCGTACAGTGGCTTGAACCAATACAAGAGGTGGTTGAATGAACAAAGAAATTGAGAAGAAACTAAACCGAGGCGAACGGATGTTTACATGGTTTGTTGTAGTAGTAATATTGTTCGTAATTGGATTATCAGTTTTTATATTTGTTATTGAGCAACCAACAGAGGTTGAAACCCTTGAATTTGCAGAGGTTCTGTGTGATGTTACAGTATATGAGCACGAGCGTTCGTTTGCTAAAGATAGTGCTCATGCAATCTTTACATTCAAAGATAGTTCAGAATATGACGTCGAATATGGAAGTAATACCCAAGGAGTATTAGATATAACACACTACAACTTTGAAAATATTGTTGTTCCATCAAAATACCAAATTCTTATGTCATTAGAAATACAACCAGACACATATTACATCAAAATAACAAATCGAGACCTTGGTGTTGAAGAAATACTGACATTCACTTTGGGGGAATCATAATGAAAAAACTAACAAATGAAAACCTGTCAATTGCTTTTCTAATAATGGTAGTAATAGGTATACTAGCAATAGCATATTTTGTACCGTTTCCATTATTACCACATGAAAATTATATTGAGGGTACAGTAACTGATATAGAAACACATACAGTATCTTCAGGCTTTTTCGGCAGTCAAACAGAGTGGTTATTTGAGATAGATAACACAACAATAATTAGAGCTACAACTTATGCTTATCCACATTTTGTTGATGTTGGTGACCAAGTAAATATAACACTTTATTCTATAAATTCTAATCGAGCAAAGCAAATAATAGTAATTCAGGAGGTAAAGTAAATGAGTTTAGTAATTATAGGAGTTGCTGCAATAGCAACACTACTTGGTGTGTTTGTAGGGTTTTTTCCAGAACTATTCTACAATAAATATGCAGAGGAAAACAATAGTAAGAAAGTATGTATTGTATGGGTAATTATAGCAGTTATAACTACTGTAGTACTTATTTCCATCGTTAATTATTTTCTGATGGTGAAGGTGTTAGGAATTACTATCATTTGGACATTCTTGTTATTCTTTACAACATGGTGTATCATAGCCATGCTTATAGCACATGTAGACCTCAAGTGGTTTAGTATGCCAGTACTAGTAATTGTACTGATGGTATTTCTGGGATTCGGTCCTTTGTTCAGTACGGGTAATCTATACAACATAACATATGTGGATGAGGTTGAGGGAAAGCCAATAGGTATAGACATGACACACATTCGACAAGTTAATTATGAGTATGCAAAATGGAAGGCAGACAAAGTAATTGGTGAACAGGGTAACAAACTTAAGTTAGGTGAGCTTGAAATAGTACTGTATAATGGACGACTTACATGGGTGTGTCCTCTGGTACATCGAGGTTTATTCAAAGAGTGGGACTTTGATATTACACCGGGTTATATTCTTGTTGATGGTGAAGACCCAACACGAGAAGCAGTTATGGTCGACACATACGAAATAGATTATGCATATGAGGGTGAATATTTTAGTGAGTATGTTCATAGAATAATATACCACATACATCCTGATTACAATCAATATTGGGCATTTGAAATTGATGAAACAGGTGCACCATGGATTGTTATTACACTAACCCAACCACAAGTATATCACACAGGTGATGTAGCACAAAAGGTAATTGTAATGTCACCAATCAACAGAACGTATCAAACTTACAGTTTTGGTCAGCAACCTTCGTGGATTGACAATGCATTCCCTGAAGAACTTGCAGAAAAATACTGTAAGTGGTGGGGTAAGTATCCACATGGTTTTTGGAATACATTATTTTCAGAAGAGGATGTCAAGAAACCAACAGCCAAAGTTAATGCTAATCCAACAACAGACGGAGGTGGTTCAGGAACGTCAGGTACAGATGTGTATATGATTGTTGGTAATAACAATCAAACTTACTGGTTTACTGACTTCACCTCACCAGCTTCAACAGACCAGTCAATGGTTGGATATATGTTGATGAATACCAAAACTGGAGAGTTTAGTTTCTACAGAGCAAATGCTCTTCTAAATGGTGAGGCAGCAATGGAGGCTGCCACTGCAAAAGTTACAAACTACCAAGGTTGGTATGCTACACAACCAATGTTTCTGTTGATTGATGGTAATGAAACGTGGTTTACACCAATTCACTCAGGTACAAATATCCTCCAAAAAGTTGCACTTATTCGAGCAATTGATGGTGAGGTTATACTGGGAGATACTCTTCAAGATGTCATGGGTGGGTATGATACAACTCCTCAAATCACCGTAAACACATCAATAACAGGGAATATAACTGCTATCTACTCTTATGTGGTTGATGGCGAGACTGAATGGTACATAACGATAAATGATAGTTTTATGGTGTATTCCTACGCTAATATGAAACCATATCTTCTGAGTGTTGATGATAATGTTACAATTTTCTACCAAATATCTAATACGGGATATGAATACAACGCAAAAGTTGCAGTCAGTATTGAGGTGAACTAATGTTAATGGGAAGGAAAATGAGAGTAGATAAGCACACAATTGATATTAGTGAGATACCATTCAAAATATACCATGATAAAAATATTCCACTAACTATTATTCGTGATAAAGAAATACAAGGAAAGAAATCAAAAGTGTGTATACCTTTTATGCGGTCTGTGTACAGTCTCGAAACACACAACAGGTTAGCACTTAGTCACTACACAAGTTTACAGAAAAACGAGAAAATACAAAAGCTAATTGAGACAAAACAGATACCAAAGATTCAATGTGAAAATGACCACGAAGACACACATATGTGGATTGTTTATGATGATGAAGGAAGTAATCCAACACTAATTTGTAGTTACTGTATGATGGAGTGGGGTAAACTACCAGAAGAAGTACTTGAAGTTTACAACTTACAATGGCCAAGACATCTTATTAATGTACCAGACGTAAATGAAGAGATTTGGCTAATATTTGATGATGACCATATAGACAGGGATAGAACTGGAAAGGTAATAGTAACAAAAAAACAAGATGTCAAAAATGAATTTGTCCGGAGGGAAGAGGCAGAATGAGTCTTACTTGGTGGAGTAAAAGCAGGCAGCAGCGCAATTCCTCCACTATCAACCACTTCGGTGAGGGTTTGTCAGCCCTCACCTTTATTTATTTAGAGGTGGTCTAAGTGACATCTGATAACAACATTAAAGAAAATTTGAGGATTAGGTACGAGTACTACACGTTAAGAATACTAGAATGTAAAAAAGATGGGTTATATACTAGAATAAAAGAATACAAAGCCAAGTTAAGTGTTGTATATGACTTAATAAAAGAAGTCGAAATGAGTAATGGTAAAATAGGAGATTTTTATTTCAGGAAATTACCACAATTACGTGATGAAATGTTACATAAATATGGTCCAGCAGAGTTAGAAAATATTCCATTTCCTGATTGTGCAGAACTTTGTACGGTAATTACTGTACTCGGAGCAGGAGAGTGTGATAGTGTTTGTCCTAACAAACACAAGGAGGGTCAAAAATGATGCACATTTTTTGTGTTATAAACACAGCTGGAAATCCTACAAGAGTTGTTGCCAATCATCCCAATGAGGCACTTGAACATACTCTTAGACTTGGTTCTATCAGAAAGTATGAAAATGGTACTGTTAAAGAAGTAACAGAACATTATATTGAAGACCCAAACCAAGAAGGATTTGGTGCTGAAAGTAGTGCTAAGAGACAAAAGTCTATTACAAAAATTCTTAACGGAACAAGAATAGGAGAGATATGTCTTCATGTTGAACCACAAGATTACAAAGTTACCACATGGGACGAAGTGCAGGAGTATAGAAAAATGTTCTTATCAAACACTCTAACAAGACAAGAAAAAATTCAAAAACTTGAAACAGCTAAAAAAGAGTACGAAAAACTTCTGGAGTATCCAGACAGACTAAATCCTAATATTGATTATCAAAATATTATTAACAGAATTAACAACACCATTGAACGTATAAAGAGAGTCAAGGAGGGAAATTAATGGTTCAATTTAGACCAGGTGGTAAAATACATTTTGTGGGTAGTAAATATAGTGTCAGCCTAACATACTGTAATATTAGAGTTCACCCAAGACAAATTACAGAACGAGTACATCTTGTTACCTGCAAAAGTTGTCTGATAAGGTTGGAAACCGATACTAGATTGGCACGACAAAGAATAAGGAGGATAATACGTGATAATCGCAGTTGATTTTGATTGTTGTATTGCACACTACAAAAAGTGGAAAGGAATAGATGTTTTTGGAGGGCTTATTGTGGGTGCAAAGGAGGCGTTAATTGAGCTCAAAAACCAAGGTCACAGAATCATAATTTACACTTGCAGAAAGCCCACACTAAAACTTCAAAATTACCTTAAGATAAATGGTATACCATTTGATGCAATTAATGAAAATCCATGGACCTGGTTAGAAGACAACAATCCTAATATCAAAAGAAAAATTTCTGCCGATATATATATTGATGACAAAGCACTAACATTCAAAGGTGATTGGAATAAGACTCTTGAAGAGGTACTTAACTTTAAGTCGTGGCAAGTCAAAAATGACCTAATAGAGAAGAACAGCGAAAAGGCAAAAAATTTTATTATAAATAATCAACATAAGAAGGAGGAATAGCCAATGACTCAACTAAAAGAGCTCAAATTTAGATGTAATAATTCTAGTTGTATGGTTCCAAGTAAAAAAGATGACAAAAAGTTGGTGTATTTTACATTTTTAACAAGAGACTGGGCTGCTCAAACCGGATATAATGAAGAAGATGGAACTTATATTTACATTCAGGAATCTTGTCCGAAATGTGGAATTTATTGTAATAAGTATTATTCTGTATCAGACTTATTCATGATGTTAATGACAGAGGAGGGAAACTAATGACTACAAAAGTAGAAATAAAATTATGGTTTGAAGGCGCTTTAGTAACAGAAGGAACGGTAAAAGATTACTCTCATATGCTGGTTGTGTGTGATACGTTTGACCATGATGATTATCCGGTTTATGTAAAAAGAGGAGACAGTGTAATTGATACCGTAAAACACTATGATAATAAAAGTATGCAAAGAGTTGTGGAAGTTTATGACTTAGATATTGACCTCGAACAACAACTAAACGTTGACAGAGTATGGAATGTTCCAAGAACAATTGAAACTATAGTTTATCTTCTTGAGTGTGTAGATGCAACAGAACTTGGCGGTCCAATGGGTAGTTCTGATACACACCATCTTTGGACAAAACCTTTTTTATCACAACAAGCAGCCAAAAATTATGTTACAAATTATGAAAAGAAGAGGGAAGAGTCAAGAAATAATAGACCTATGTCTATATCAGCAAGAGGAACTAAAAAGAAAATACCGAAAGAAGAGACTAAAACAAAGACATGTGTTGTACCAGAAAGAAAGACACCAGTGTGGGAAGTTATTGACAATACTAGAACTTATTTAGATGTAGGACCAAGAATTTATACTATAACAGAACACACAATGGAGGAGGTAAAACAATGAGTTTTGAATGGGATGAACTGATAGAACGGTTGGTAACAGATAATAATGATGTTAATGAAATACTTGAGGCTCTAGACAAAGATTGGAATGTTGCTGAAAGACTGCACAAAATCAACGAAGATAGTATGGAAGAAGTAGTGTTTGACAATATGACAATGGGTGACGTAATAAACCACATGATTGATGAAAATTCTGTCGAAGATATATTAAACTATATCGAAGCAAGTTACAGTAAAAAATTTCACCAATTCATAGAAGAGGGGAAGTTTGAATGAGTCTTGCAACACTATTCACAACAAAATGTAGAGCATGTGGTGTTCTTGGTTGTACACGAAAAAGATTAATTGGAGATTTAGCAGGCAATCTTGATATGACACTAGAAATTCATGGGTGTAAACAGTTCTATCCAAAAGGTGAATATCAGGGGTACAAATATGATGTTGTACACCACACAATTAGACGTAGTCTAATGGGAGATACTGACTATTTAACAAGTTGTGGTGACATCGTATCTGTTTTTGACGAAAAACAAGGTCTGACGTTCCAAACACTTGAAGTAACTTGCCCGGAATGCATAAAAAAGATAAACAAGCAAATTGATGAAGAAAACAAACAAAAAACATCCCCTACAGAACAACCAAAAATATTATTATATGGAGATAAACAAGTTACCAGTCTGACTATTTGTGTATATGGAGAAGAAAAAAAGGTTTTGAGTCAGAACTGTAAAAGTATCGAGGATGTTTTGGTTGTATTTGAAAAAGTAAAAGACCTAAAAAGAGAGTATAATAATGAGGTAACTATCGAACTTAACGGGACACATATATTATATACACTGGTACAGCAACATTATAATAGTCAAAAAGAGGTGTTTGGATGAACTGGTTATGTAGAAGAGGATGGCATAAATTCCAACCAAGATATGACACAGAACCACCAGAACGACCACTTCCGTCGGTTAGTACTTGGGGTACAAATCTAGTAGAATATATTGATGCTCTCTCAAGAAAAACGTATGTTCATGACGTTTGTACAAGATGTGGAGAGGTAACAGGAGATAGAAAGAAATGATGTTACTCATATTTTCAATAATATTTGTGATTGGATTTATACTTATCGCAGTTTGGATTTACAAATACGAAATGCCAAACAATTTTAGAAGTGTATATAATCAGTCTGAACTTGAAAAAATACATTCCGACAACGAACCTGTAAAGACCAATCTAACACCAGAATCTGCTCATCCTACTTTCAATGAACTAATGGCCTTACCATTGGAAAAACAGCCCAATACAATTTATGGTATTATGGGAAAGAGTAGTAATTATCCCCCAATCAGAACCAAGATTTGTAAGAGGTGTAACCTTAGATACTGGGCAACAACAGAAACAGAGTGTTCAAAGTGTGGTAATCAACTTGAAATAAAAAAGCAGATTCCATATCAAGAAATATGGGACAAAGGAGAGGACTCTTATAGTGAGCCTGAATACAAGTTGTTCAAGTTGAAAGGTGGTGAACGACTCGATGGTATTCTTGATGGGTGTACCGTATGTCCTACAGATAACTCATCTTGTTTAGAGAGTTTTGATATAGTTCTTCAAGGATTCCATCCTGATAGAGTATTAACACCAAAAGCAATACTCATCTGTTCAATGGGTATAGACAAAAAAGATTCTATGTATTGTGTAATGAACAAGTGAGGAATGTATATGGTATGTGAACTTTGTGGACGTGATGTTGAACTAACAGAACACCACTTAATACCAAAACAAAAAGCTCAAAATATACACAAAATAAACGGGGTTGAAAGACAGAACAAGGGGTACATATGTGTACCGTGTCACAAACAAGTTCATGCACTATTTGATAACAGAGAACTTAAACAAAAATATAACACAATTACAAAACTGAAAGCGCACCCCGAGATTCAAAAATTTATTGAGTGGGTTAGAAAAAAGAATCCATGTGATGTGAAGTATCACGGAAAACAACTGAAGAAGAGGTGATAAAATGAAACTAAATAACTATCAAGACAAAGCACGAAAGA
>Ga0210003_1000173_pt1 | contig 57143 bp, 34 predicted proteins | sample LantaG_FD_182804 | JGI IMG/M metagenome (GOLD analysis project Ga0210003, IMG submission 182804) | Deep subsurface microbial communities from Baltic Sea to uncover new lineages of life (NeLLi) - Landsort_02402 metaG (SPAdes) (version 2) | ecosystem: Environmental > Aquatic > Marine > Oceanic >... | reverse complement strand
TTTGACCTCGACCTCGACGCAGCAGCAGAAACTGCAGCAGCAAACCGAAACCGCTGCTGCTGCTTCTTCCCCCTCCGCGCTGAAGAGGATCGCGCAGATGTACATGGACGCGCTCGCGCAGAGGCCCATGCTGACGAAGAGCGTGACCTGCTTCGTCGGTGAGTTGAGGGGGGGGGGGTGTTTTCTTCCTTTCTTTCTTCGATGGGCAAAGAAAAGAGGCGCGCCCCTTCTTTGTTTTGACCTCTTTTTCTATTTCTCTCCTTCCTGACTCTCTTTCTCTCTCTCTCCTTCCCAACACAGGCGGCGTCCTCGGCGACCTCCTCGCGCAGCAGACGACCGGCCTCCCCTTCGACGCGGCCCGCAACCTCCGCCTGGCGACCTTCGGCCTCGTCTTCGGGGGCCCCGCGGGGCACCTGTGGCACCGCGCGCTCGACTCATTCTTCGTCACCGGAGGAGGAGGTCAAAAAGGTCGAGGCATTTCTCCATCGTCGTTCTCCTCGACTCGCATGGTCCTCTCCAAGCTCGCGTGCGACCAGCTGCTGTTCGCGCCCGTCGCCACGGCCCTGCTGTTTGTGTTCCTGAAGATCACGGAGGGCGGCACGCCGGTCGAGGCCGCGGCGTTCTGCGCCGAGAACTGGTGGAGGACGCTCAAGGTGAGTTTCTTTTTTTTCGTTTTCGGGTTTTTCTTTTTTTCTCTCTCTCTTTTTTCGAAACGACACTCACATTTTTCCCTTTCCCGATTATTCTTCTCTTTCAGGCCAACTGGATGCTGTGGCCCGCGGCCAACCTGATCGCGTTCGCGGCGATCCCGCAGGTAAAGAGGCGGAAGAAGAAGAAGAAGAAGAAGAAGAAGAAACAGAAGAGAAGAGTTTTTTTCGCGTTCATTTTCTTCGCTAACCTTTTTTCCTTCCCTTTCTTTCCACCCTCGACTCCACCTCAACAGGACCTCCGCATCCTCTACTCCAACACCATCGGCGTGGCATGGTGCGCGTACGTGTCGCTCAGCGTCGCGGCTGCGGCGGCCGGGGGAGGAAGCTTGCCTCCGCCGCCTCCGCCGTTTGACTCGAAGCTCGAGTAGAGAGAAAAAGAGAAAGGTTTCTTTCATTTTTTTTTTCGTTTCTAGTTTTCTCTTTTTTCTGCCCCCCACCCCCCCTTCCTTTACGCCAATTCTTCCCGCCTGTGCGCGCGGTCGCCTGGGCCTTCTTCTTCTGCGTGCTTTCCCGTTTTAGAAATCAAAATAGAAACTTGTTTGTAACATCAAAAAAAAGAAAAACCTTTGAGGTCGAAAACCAATCTTCTTTTCATTTTTTCTCCTTTCTCTCTTTCTCTTCTTTCTTTCTCCTTCCGAAAGAAAAAAGAGAGATGGCCGCCGACGACTCCGTCGCCTCTCTGTACGCCCTCTACAAGCCCATCTGGGCCGCGGAGGAGGCGGACAGGTGCACGCGGTGGGCGGCGTTTCTGGGCGAGCTCGCGGAAGGGGGTGAAGAGGGGGAGCAGCAGCAGAAGATCGAGGAGGCATCGACGTCGACGACGGAAGCGGTGCCATCAACAAACCCGTCGGCGCTCCCGCTGTCGCCCCCGGCGCAGGCAGCCGGCCTCGCCGCGCTCGATTTGCTTATTCTCTCGTGGCGTAAGGACAAGGCTTCCAACGACGACGACGATGACGACGACGAGCCGCGCAGGGAGAAGCTGGCGCGGCTCAGGGCGCTGGCGCAGGCGGGCCTTCCGATGGTGAGAGAAGAGAAGAAGAGGAGAAGAAGAGAGCAGGGATCGGTGGACGAACGAAGAAACAAATCCAACCTCCTCTTCTTTACACTTCTCCCCCCCGCAAAAAAAACACGCTCTCTTCTTTCCAGTCAATCCGCGGTCCCCTCTGGGTCTCCTTCCTCGGAGTCCGCACCAAGAAAGTGGCGGGAGAGTACGAGAGGCTCTGCGGCGACGCGGCGGCCGACGCAGAGGCGAGGAGGGCGGCGAAGGCCGCTACCTCGACTTCTTCGAGTTCTTTTGCCGCCGCCGCCGCCGCGGAAACGGAAACCGCCGCCGCTTCCTCGTCTTCGTCGGACGAGCACCGCCGCCGCGCCGCGAAGCGCGCCGCCTGGGACGCGGCCACGGCCTCCTGGGACGCGCAGATCGGCAGGGACGTGCCTCGGACGCTCGCGGGTCACCCGCTGTTCGACAGCAGCGAGGAAGGCGGGAGCGGAGGGAGTGGAGGAAATGGAGGAGGTGGAGAAAAGAACGACGGCGACAAGGAAAGCAGAACCTCTTCCGCTTCCACCTCCGCAACCACCACGACCTCCACGACCACCACAACTCGCCGAGAGGCCCTCTCCCGCGTCCTGCGAGCCTACGCCCGCCGCTCCCCCTCGACCGGCTACTGCCAGGGGATGAACTTACTGGCGGGCTGTTTCTTACTTTTCCTGGACGAGTGCGACGCGTTCTGGGCGCTGGCTGCTTTACTCGAGGACGGGTTCTTACCGCACGGACTCTTCGCCCCGGGGATGACCGCTGCGAGGAACGACGCCTACGCGCTCCGCAAGCTCTCCGCCAGGCTCCTGCCGACGACGGCGGCGGCCCTCGAGAGGCTCGGAGTCGACCCCGGAGCCTCCCACCTCCCCCGCTGGCTGCTCACAGCCTTTGTCGGTTCCTTACCTCTGGAATCCGCCCTGAGGGTGTGGGACGTGTTGCTGCTGGAGAGAGCGCGCGGCGCGGTGCTGCTGCGGGTGGCGCTGGCGCTGCTGGACGTCTACGGCCGCGCGCTCTCTGCGGCGGCCGACGGCGCAGACGCCCTAGGCGCTTTGGCAGACGCCCCGGCTCTTTCCTTTGACGGGTCGAGGCTGCTCGACGTCGCCTGCGCGGGTTACGGGGGCGTGGGAGGCGAGGAGCTGGAGAGGCTGCGGAGGAGCGCCGGGGAGGAGGAGGAGGGGGAGGAGGAGGAGGGAGAAGGAGAGAAAGAGAGAGAAAGAGGAAACGGAGGCGGAGACTCGACGACGGCGACGAGGGCGAGGGCGGCGGCCGCGGCCGCGGCGCTCGCCGCGGCCTCCGAGAAGGCGCCTGAGCCTCCGACGCCTCTTGCCAGAGGATCGAGGGGGAGTGGGAAGAGCAGGGGAGGAGTCGGGGCCCCGAGCTCGCTCGGGAGAGCTCTCGCGGAGAAGGAGAAGGAACGAGGAGGAGAAGAAGACGACGAAGAAGACGGAAGCGAAAACGACGACGACGACGACGACGACGACGACGACGACGACGACGACGACGACGACGACGACGACGACGACGACGACGACGACGACGAAAACGACCTCGACGCTTCGACCCGCAGTGCCGCCTCCAACTCCACGGCCCCTCTCGCCCGGGCCCCGACCTGGCACGGCGGCGTGGGCGAGTTCGCCGACGCGGCGCTCGCTCACGCGTTCAGGGAGACCGGAGGCGGAGGAGGAGGAGGGAACGGAGGAGGAAACGGAAACGGCACGGCGGCGACGACGGGAGAAGATTCCGTCTCTTCCTCGGCGGGGGGCGCGAGAGAGCGCGGCGCCCCGGCCCTCGTCGCCGCCGGGGACAACAACAGCAGCACTAGCAGCGCGGCTGCTCCCCAAAGCAACGCTTCCCCGGGCCCCGTCGCTCCCGCCGCCGCTTCAGCCGCTCCTCCTCCTCCTTCGACGGCGGCGGCGGCGGCGGCGGCGGCGGCGGCGGTCACGGCCTCGCCGGCAAAGAGGCCGGCGGTGCGAGGCGCCGCCTTCCCTCCGAGGCTCGAGGCCCCGGAGCCCCTCCCGCAGCAGCAGCAGCAGCAGCAGCAGAGCGGCGGGGTCGTGCTGCTGTCCGCCGCGGCGAGGCTGGCGCGCGAGATCGCGAGGCCGCTGGCGAACCGGAAAGCGTTGGGATTGATGATATCGGCGACAGCGGCTGCTGCCGCCCTTTCTCCTCCTCCTCTCTCTCAAAACCCGGAGGCGTCCCAGCTCTCCGCCGTCGCCGCCGCGCTCGAGGCGGAGAGGGACGCAGCTCTGCTCCGAGCGGCCGCGGCAGAAAAAGAAGCCTCGCTCGCGGAGGCGGACGCCGCTCGGGCTCGCACGGAGCTCTCTGCGGCGAAAGGAGTCGCCGCGGCCGCGGCGGCCGAGGCGGAAGAGGCCGCCGGCGCGGCGGGAGCAGCCCGGATCGGCGCTGGCGCGCAGAGGGAGGCCGCGGACCAGGCGTCAAGCCGCCTGCGGGCAGCCGAGGGCGAGCTGGCGTCGAGGAGGGCGCTGCTGGGGGAGCGGGAGGTGCTGATCGGGGACTGGGAGAGGAGGGTCGTCGCCGCGGAGGAGGCGGCGGCGAAGGCCGGAGCTGGAGGGGCGGCAGCGCCGGCGACCGAAAGCGGAGGAGGAGGTCGGATCTGGGGGGTGCTTTCCCGGCTCGGAGGAGGGGGAAGGTGAGAGAGAGATTCTTCTGTTCCCTTCTCGTTCTATGTAAATTACTTTCGTCTTTCCCTCTTCAGAGAAAGAGGAAGCGGAGAGAGAGAGAGAGAAGGAAGGAAGAAAGCGGAGAGAGAGGAGAGAGGTCGAGAGCGAGAAGAGAACGGTCAGCGACCTCCTCTCTCACTTTTTTCGTTTTTTTTTCCTTCTCCTCCCGCCCCTTCTTCTCGAGCCCCCTCCCGGGCGGCCTCTTGCCGCCCCATTCTTTTTTTGCCGTCTGTGACAACGACACGCTCCCCCCCTTTCTTAACGCAACCCATGCGCGTCAGAGGAAGCAGCGGCGGCGGCAGCACAAGCACCAGCGCGAGCTCCGGGCGGGCGTCGGCCGATCTCCCTTCTCCGTCGTCGTCGTCGACCGGAGGAGGCATCATCGCCGCCTCCGGGAGCAGCGGCGCCCTCCACCTGCTGCTCGTGTCGTCGCAGGGAGGTGTCGGCGGCGAGACGCGCAAGAGCTCGGATCGTCGCGCGCTCGTGGACAGGTTCGTTTGACTGCGTACGCGCGCGAGAGAGGAGGGAGAGAAAGAGAGAGCAAGCAAGCAAGAGAGGAGGTGTTGATGCGATGAACGTTTTCGAAATGTCGCTTGGTCAACGTCGGTTTCGAAATCCCTTGCCCGCTCGCACTCACTTTCCTCGCACTCACCTTTCTCCGTCTCTTCCAACCTCGAAACTATCATGTGTGTCACAACAGCTTGCGAGCCTGGAACGGAGGGATCATGACGACGAGCAGGACGGCGGCGGCGGCGGCGCCTGCGACGGCGACGGCCCCGCCGACGATTCAGTCGGCGTCAACGTCGTCGAAAACCTCGACGTCGACCTCCAACACCACCAACAAAAACAACAACGCCAACGCCAGCGCCGCTGCTGCCCCGAAAGCCCGCGAGAAGGGCTCGGCCTTCTTCGGCGTGGGCTGGCTCTCCGGCATCTTCGCGTCGATGAACCGGTCGGCAAGTGGCGGCGGCAGTAGTAACGGCAACGGCAACAACGCCGAAGGAGGAAACGCCGTCCCTTCTCCCACGAGAGACCACCCCGAACAAGCCCCGCGCCTCTCGACGTCTTCGCGCCCCCCTTCCTACGGCAGCCGCCCTTCCAACTCCGTCGACAACAAAAGCAACAAGTCCGAGGAGGAAGAGGCAGAGGAGCTCCGCAGGCGCCGGCGCAGCGCGCGGCAGTTCTCGCGAGACAGCGCCTTTGCCGCGGCTGCAGGCGCGCTCGTGCGCCGCGTCTCGGCCGGCGCGAGGCGCTCGCTCTCGGACCGCGCCGCGGCGGCCGCGGCGCGCAGCCAACAGCAGCGGCAAACGCAGCAGACGTCGCCGCCGCCGCAGCAGCAACAGCAGCAGCAGCAGCTGCAGGGCAGCGGCGGCAGCAAGGCGGGCAGAGGGGCGGTCTCCAAGGGCGGCGGCCGGTGGCACCAGTCGCCGAGGACGTCGGCCGAGCGCGACGGCCGCCGCAGGGCGCGGCTCGCCGAGGGCGCCTTTGCGCCGCCGCGCTCGTCGATGTCTCCCTCGTCTTCGACTGCGACGCTCGCCGCGTCCTCTTCCGGGGCTACCAGCCCGGCTTCGGCTTCAGCAGCGACGACCTCGCCCGTGGCGGCGAGCAGGGGGAGCGCGCTGGCGGCGCTCGTCGCCCTCGAGGCGGGGACGGCGACGGCGACGGCGGCGACGGCAAGGGCCGCGGCGCGAGCAGCAGCAGCGGCGGCGGCGGCCGCGAGAAGCGACGGCGACGGCGGCGGCAACAGCAACGCCAGCAGCAGGAGCGCCTCCCCTCCGGGAACGCCCGCCAGGGCCAGCGAGGACGAGTTTGCGACCCCGGAGCTGATGGCGCGGTCGCAGCTGCTGCACGCCGGGAGGCAGCAGCAGCAGCAGCAAGGAGGAAGATGAAAACCTTTACTTCTTCTTCTCCGAATTTTTTGTTCAACTTTTTCTTCTTCTTCTTCTTCTTCTTCTTCTTCACCTTTTTTCCCTGAAAAAAGAAGAAGAAAAGAGAGAAAGAATTGATGCCCAACTATCCCCTTCCTATATTGTCCCCCGAATCTAGAAACAGAGCAGCCAGCGGCATCAGCTAGCAGAAACAAGCCAGCGGCGCTTATTTAAATTGACTTTCTTTTTCCAGATCCTTGTCCACTCCCCCCTTTCTTTTTGACGAAAAAATTGAAACCATTTTTTTTGTGAAAAGAGAGGGGGAAAACAATTCTTTTAGCTACCGTCGCGGTTTGCTCGCCCCTCGGCTTTTCCATCCCCTTTCCGCGCTTTTCCGCTCTCTCCCTCTTTACCACCCTTTGAAAAATAAAGAGAAAATCGTTCAGTGTCTGTAACACGAAAAGAAAAAAAGCAAAAAAGGCAGATCATTTTTCACTCGTCGCCTTCTTCCTCCGCTTCCTCCTCCTCGCCGTTGTCCTCCTCCGCCGTCTCCTCTTCCTCTTCCTCTTCCTCCTCGCCGCCAGAGCCAGCGTCGTCAGCGGCAGCAGCAGAAGCAGGAGCAGGAGCGTCGCGGCGCGCCTTCTTGGAAGCCTTCTTTTTGTTCTTGTTCGCAGCAGCAGCAGCAGCAGCGGAAGAGGAAGCCTTTTTCTTTTTGTCTTCGTCGACCTCCGCCTCCCCCTCGCTGTCGCTGTCGCTGTCGCTGTCGCTGTCTTCCTCCTCGCTGCTACTGCTTTCCTCCTCTTCGCTGCTCTCGTAGGCCTGCTGCGAGCTCACCACCCTGCCCTGCACGTCCCTGTGCTTGAGGTTGCCGACCCCGAACGACGCGCCGGCGTCCCCCGCAGCGCGCGCGACGAGCGCCGTCGCCGCGACGACGAGCGCCTCCATGACTTTACGCGCCGAGGGGGCCGCCGCGGCCAGCCTCGCGTCGCCGCGCGCCTTCCCGTCCGCGATGACCGCCTGCGCGAGGCGCGTCCCCTTCTGCGACAGGCGGGCGACGCGCTCGAACCACGCGACGCCCTCGACGGGGCAGGCAGAGACGCACCCTTTCCAGAACGGCATCGAGCGCAGCAGGCTGGCGACAAAGGCCGCGGTGCCCTTCAGCGCGACGGCGTGAAGGGCTCCTTCTCGGTCGTGGCGCTTGGCCAGGCTCATGAGGGCGGAGTAGGCCTCGGCGGCGGAGGCCGCGGTGGAGGCGTGCGCGGCGGCGTGCGCGGGTAAAAGAGAAGAAAGGGTGGGAGGTTGAGCAGCAGCAGCGTTGGCATTGGCCGCCGCAGCGACGCTCCTCGAGTGCGCCGAAGCGGCTGCGACCCCGGCGGCAGCCGCCGAAGCGGCCGCGGGCTTCCAGGCCGCCTGCAGCCCTTCGAATGCAGCGTCGTACCACATCGCCAGGGTCGCAGGACAGAGGCCGGGGAACTCCACGCCGGGGCTGTGGCGCTGCGCGACGCTCATCACCTCTCCCGTCGACGACGAAGCCGAGGAGGTCGGGACGGCGCCGAGCGCGCCGCGGGCGAGCGAGGCGGCGGCGAAGCAGGGGTCGCGGGCCCCACGGAGGAAGCAAGCCACGAGCTCCTTCGCCGCGGCGGAGCGTCCCTTCCAGCCTCCCATCGAGGTCGCAGAGGAAGAGGACGAAGAAGGAATGGAAGAAGAAGCGGCATCAGCAGCGGCGGCGGGTTGCCACGAGGACTCGAGCATTCGCCTCGCCGCGGAGCGCAGGGCCGCGTGCGCTGCGCCCCTGCCGTCCGGCGGAGGGGCGTTGGAAGAAGAGGAGCCGCGGCCCGCAGCGGCAGCCGATGCGAGGGCCGGCGCAGGGGCCACGAACAGCGCCAGCTCGAGGTCCGCGAGCGCCGCGAGCGCGCGCACGCGCGAGAGGCAGACGCCAAAGTCCGCCGGGCAGGGCCCGTCCTCTTCGTTCTCGTCTTCCTCGTTCAGGTCCGGAGCGTCGAGCGTGTCCTGGCTATCGACGGTCGCGGGGATAGACGGAGGAGGAGGGCGCGTTGAAGCAGCAGCGGCATTGGCGGCTGCGGCGGCTGCAGCTCCGATGGGGCCCGTCGCGCCGTCTCCCAGGTCGAGCTCCTGGAGCTGCACCGCCGCCGCGGAGACCGCAGACGAAGGCAGAGCGGCGGATTCGAGAGAAGAAGAGGCAGCAGCAGCGGGGGAGGACCCGAGGGCCGCGAGGGCCGCCGCAGCGAGGAGGGACTGCGAGAGCTTGTTGCTGCTCGAGGAGTCGTCGCTGTTGTTTCCTCCTTTCACTGCCCGCTGTAGCAGCGAGCGCGCGACCTCGAGGGCGGCCAGCGCCAGCCCGCGGGCCGCCGCGACCGGGTCCAGGGCGGCCTCTGCAGCTTCCGGGCCCGTGAGCAGGCACGGGGACTCGACGAGAGCGGCGGCGGCGGAAGAATCAGAATTCAGAGAACCAGAGGGCGCGAGCGGCGCCATGCCGCCGTTGCCGTTGCCGTTGACGCCGCTCTTGCTGCTCCTCCTCCTCCTCCTTGGCTGCGCCGCGGCCCTCGAGAGCACCGCCGCGGCCACGAGGAGCAGCTTGCCGATCGCCGGGGCGTTGTCTACGGCGGCGCGGAGCAGGAGGTCGGGGTCTGGGAGCAGGCACAGAGGCACGGCCTGGTGAGCGGTGGGGTCTTCTGCGGAAGAAGAAGAAGAAGAAGGTCGCTTCTTCTTCCAGCCGACGCCGCCAAACGACGACGAAACCCCTCCTCCTCCTCCTCCTCCGCTCCCGCCGTTCCCAGAGAGCCCCTGCGCGAGCTCCGACAGGAGGGCCGCGGCCGGGGCCAGCGCCGCCTCCAGGGGGGCGCTCGCTGCCAGCACCGACAGCACGTCGAAGGCCGCCGGGGCCAGCGGGCGGAGCAGGCGAGAGGCGAGGTCGGGATGGAGCTTCGAAGAAGAACGAGAAGAAGAAGAAGAAGAAGAAACAGCACCTCCACCACCTCCGCCGACGCCGACGACGACGATCTCTCCCCCGCCCGGGGTCGGCAGCGGGGTCCCTATGGGGCAAAACCGCACGGCCGCGGCGAGCAGGGAGCGCAGCTGGCACGCGTGCTGCGCCCTGAGGGCGAGCTTGGCGCGGACGGAGCTGGCTTCGTTTTCGTTCTCGTCTCCGTTTTCGTTTCCGCCGCTCCTTCCGCTTCCGCTTCCGCTCCTGTCGTTTCCGCCAAAGACGCTCAGCAGCTCGCGGGTCCAGTTGGCAGCGGCGAGCAGCGCCCTGGCGCTGACCACTTTCGCCGCGGGCCTCAGGGAGGCGAGAGCTTGGTCTTCCTCGTCAGCAGCTGCCGAAGCTGCAACGGAGGGCAGCAAGAGCGGCGCGCCCAAAAGGGCAGCGACGGCCGCGAGCGGCGACGGCGACGCAGCCATCGCCGTCGCCGAAGTAGCAGCGGCAGCGGCGGCAGAGAGCGCAGACAGCAGGCGCAGCGCAGGGGCCAGGCGCTCTCCCGCCGCGTCTAGGGCGTGCCCACCGTCCCCGACGCTCACGCACGCGGCACTGTTGTTGCTGCCGTTGCTGCCGTTGTTGCTATTGTTCCCTCCACCACCGCTACCGCCGCCCCCAAGAGACAGCGACGAAGAGAAAGCCCAGGAGGAGCGCGAGGACGCCGCGGCGCCCGCAGCGGCCGCCGACGCCAGCCCCACTGCCGCAGGAGCGGAGGCGCCGTCGAGGCCCAGCAGCACCCCGCACCTGAGCACGCTGGCGTCCCTCGGGGCTCTGTTGGCGGACGGGAAAGAGGAGGCGAGAGGGATGTCCTCGCAGTCGGGGGTTGCCAGCTTTCCTTCCACCAAGTCGATCGCCGCCGCGGCCTCGGCGACGAGCACGGCCTCTGTGCGGAGGAGCTCGTCAAGAGCCGGGGTGAAGACGCAAGAGGCAAAGGAAGAAGAGGAAACAAGAGGAGCAGTCGAGGTCGAGGGCCCAGCTCCGACAGCGTCGATTTCTTCCTCGGCCTCCTCCTCGATCTGCTGCTGCTCTTTCTTTTCTTCCACCGCCCTGCGCACCACAGAGGCCAGCTCGTCGAGCAGCAGGCCGGCGATGCCGCGGGCCGCGAAGGCAGAGACGGAAGCGGCAGAAGCGGAAGCACCGCCGAGTGAAGAGCGGCGTCGGCGACCTTTGTCTCCGCTGCCGTCGGCCCTGCCCTCGAGCGCGCGCCGCACGAGCGCCGTCGCGTCTCGCTCGACCGCCGCGGCGAGCAAGCTCGAGACTCCGCCTTTGTCCTCCTCGCGGAGCCTTCGGGCAGCGGTAGCAAGGTGAGCAAACAGCGAGGCCGTTCCGGCGGCGGCCAGGGCGCGCCGGCGGGGCTTGGGCGAGCCTGCGAACTTTGTGAGCGCGATCGTGAGTTCGTCGGCGGCGCGAGAGCCAGAGTCTGTCGTCGTCGACGAAAAGCCTCCTCCTCCTCCGTCGTTGGCGGCATCGCCTCCGGCGACGGCAGCGCCGATGCCGATGCCCCCCGTGTCCGCGAGAGAAGAGGACGAAGGGAGCAGGGGAACAGCAGCAGCGGCAGCGGCGCTGCTGCTCCCTCCACCTCCACTTCCACTGGAAACCAGAGCGACCCTCGCCTGCCTCGTCGCAGCGGCGACCGCCACGCGGGCGCAGACGTCCAGCACCTCCCTCGCCTCCCGCTCCCCGAACCCGGACTCCAGGTGGTCGAGCACCGAGGTGACGTACGCGGCGTGCGACGCCAGCGCGTCGGGGGGCGCCCCGCGTAGGGCTCGCAGCGCCGCCCTGACCTGTTGGGGGCAGCGAGAGCCCAGGTGCGCGAGCAAAGAACGGAGCACCTCGGAGCGGGAGGCGGCGTCGGAGAACTCGTCGAAGAGGGCGCAGTAGAGGTCTGCGGCGTAGGAGGCAGAAGTTGAGTTGGCAGAAGAAGAAGGGGAACTCGAAGCAGCGCGTCCTTTCTTGCCGCCGCGGCCGCCTCCCTCGGAGGAAGCGAGCGCCGCGGCCGCCGAGAGCGCGTCGGCGAACAGCGGCCGCAGCTCCCTCGCGTGGCCCCTGACTGACCTCGCCAGCCACCTGCGCCCACCGGGAAGGGCCAGGCAGGAGCGCAGCGTGGCGTCGACGGCTCTGCGGCGGGCGACGGCGGCGGCGGAAGAAGAAGAAGTAGAGGAGTTGTTGTTGTTCAAGTTGCCGCTGCCGTTGCTGCTGCCCCGGAGCGCGATGAGCACCCAGAGGTCGAGCGGGGTCAGCTCCGCCGCGGCGCTGCGGGCCTCTCGCAGGGCGCAGAGCCAGGCCTCTGAGGCCGCCGGGGACAGGGGCAGGGAGCGCCAGACGGCGGCGGCGACGCGCGGGCCCGAAGAGGAGCTGGAAGGGTTGGAACCCGAAGAAGAGGAAGACAAGTAGGGCGCGGTACCTCGCAGCATCGCCGTCGTTGGCATGAGCGACAGCGCCTCCCTCCTCCTTCCCCCGCCCTCGTTCCCGGCAGCCACCGCCACTGCCGCCCCGCCGCGAATGGCGGGGAGCCTGGGGTCGGGGGCCCCGGCCTCGAAGCGCAGGGCGGAGCGCACGGCGGCGACGGCGGCCTTGCAGGGAGCGTCTTCTCCGTCGTCGTTAAACCCGCCTCCTCCGCCGCCTCCGTGCCTCAAAACGTAGGAGGCCGCCGCGGCCAGCGCCCCCGGAGGCGCCGAGGCCAGCCTCGCAGCCGCCAGAGCCGCCACCCGCGCCTTCAGCCCCGACGGCAAGTCCAGCGCGTCGGCGCACTCGAGCACCGGAGCCAGCAGCTCCGCGTCAGAGGCCAGCGCGTTTTCAAGAGCGTCGAGCAGCGCCGAGTACCCCGCCTCGGGTGCGACCTCGGGTAAGAACGAAAGCACGTCGGGCCGCAGCTGCGGGGCCAGGCCGCCGCACAAAGCTCCCAGCAGGGCCTCGGTGAGCGCGACGGGGTCGGAGACGTCCTCGAGCCAGCGGAACTGGGCCAGGACAAGCCTCTGCAGCTGGATGCCCGACGACGAGAACGAGGAGGAAGAAGAGCTGTTGTTGTAGTTGATTTGGTTGTTGTTGTTTTCGGCGTTCTCGTTCCCGTTCTCTCCACCGCCGCCGACACCGCCGCCGCCGCCGTCCTCGTTCCCTCCGTCGTCGCCCAGAGAAGGGAGAGCAGCCAGCAGGGAGGCCGCCACGTCGGCCTGCGCCTCGCGCGAGGTCAGCAGCGCGCGGATGAACGAGTCGCCGAGCTGCTGCTGAGGAGGAGCAGAGGGAGCGTCGTCATCGTCGGGCGACCCCGCATTCCCTCCTCCTCCGCGAGAGGCCATCGGCAGCAGGGCCTGCATCAGCCTCGAGTGCCCTCCTTTGCCCATCCCGTTAATGCTTTCTTCATCGTCGCCGTCACCATCCTCGTCACCGGGGGAAGGGAGCAACAGGGCCGCCTCCATCCCCTCGACGAAGGCGGCCCTCGCGGCCGGCGTCGAGAGTGCGGCGTCCAGGCGCGCCGGGAGCTGGCGGAGGTCTTCCGGGGAGAGGACCTCGTAGCCTCCCTTCGCGGCGCGGCCCCAGGCGACGATGCCGACGTCGGCGAGCTTTTTTGTTGTTTTGGATGGGGGGACGGTGAAGAGGGACGAGAGGGGAGGAAGAGGAAGAGGAAGAGGAAGAGGTTGAGAGAAAGAAAGAGAGAGAGAGAGAGAGAGAGAGAAGAGCGTGAGCGAGCGAGCGAGCAAAAGTCTGAATTCCTCAATTGCGTCAACTGCTTTCGCTCGTTCTCTCTTTTCTCTCCTCGAGGAGCAAGAGCAGTGCTCAATGACACAGAAGAAACGAGGCGAAAAAAGCGCGGGAGAGTGGAGAAAAAAGAGTGGAGAAAGGAGAGAGAGAGCGGTCGAATGCGAAGAGAAAGGCGAAACCATTTCGCCCTGTTTTTTTTTCAATTCCATCCTCACCACGGCCGCGAAGCCGGCCTCCTCGAGCCTCGAGCGCTTGCTGGCCGGGAGAGCATGTACGCCTGCCGCCGCCGCCGCACCCGCCTGGGAGGGAGGCGGGGCGTGCGGCGTGGACATGAGGGGGGAAGAGGTTTTGTAAAAAAGAGAGATTGAGAGAAGGAAAGAACTCGTCACGCTTTGCTCCTCGTTGGAGAGCTGCTCGAAAAAAAAATGAAGCTCAAGGCTTTCACTCGACCTCCCACTCTTTTTTTCTTTCTTCAATCCTCAAAAAAGAAAGACATCATTGAGAAGCGGGGCGCGCAAATTCCGATCTCATTTCTCTTCCGATCTCGACATGTCGGGACGAACTCCCAAGCGTGCACGTGCCGACGAGAGAGACGGTGGCGGAGACGCAGCACGCGGAAAGGTGGGGTTTTTTTCTTATTACTATTCTTCGTCTTCAATTCTTGCTATCGTTCGAACGATCTTTCAACCTCGACCTCAACCTTCAAGGGTTTCTCTTTCTCTCTCAGACCTTGTTCTCTTCGTCTACAGAAAAAGCCTTCACCCTCCAGCGTCCTCGAGAGGAGGAGGTCGAACGGCAACGGCAACACCACCATAACCGCCATCGTCGAAGCAAAAAAAGCAAGAAAGAGGCCTGGGCTCCCGAGGGACGGCGGCCTCTCGCCGGGGGACGCCAGGACGGCGGTGCGCGTCGCCAACAGGGCCGCGGTCGCCGCCGCGCCTCCCGCGCAGGTCCCGCCGCCGGCGCTCCGCAGCGCGCGCGTCCGCGAGCTCCTCCTGTCTTCGTCGCCGTCTTCGACGACGCGGCTCGCCGCCAGGGTCGTGCGCACCGTTCGCGGCAAGGCCGACAGGGGCTCGCTGTCGCTGACGGCGGCCGAGGCGGCGAGGCTGTTCTCGCCCTCGCGGCGGGCCGGGGCCCTGGCGGAGGAGATCGAGGCCGAGGTGGGAAAGGTCGGGAGCGCGGCCCGGGTCCGCGAGATGCTGCTCGCCGCGTTCAGGGCGGACGCGCGGCGGCAGCAGTGCAAAGAGGAGCAGAAGGCGGCGGCGGCGGCGGCGAATGCGAACGCAACGGAGGCTTCCAAGGCGAAGGCGAGGGTGGGAGGGAGGAAGAGGGGCGAGGACACGAGGGACCTCGTCGCGAAGGAGATCCGATTCGTCGTGGAGAAGCCCTCCCCGCGACCCCGGGGCACGCTTGCCTCCGCTCCTCCTTCCGCGGCTTCTTCCCCTCCTCCCAGGCGGCCGCTGTCGGCGGTCGTCGTCCCCGCGACGCTGCTCGTGACCGTCGCGCCCGTCTGCCAAGGCCGTCGCGGCGAACTCAGCATGAACATCAGGCTCGGCTGCGGGTGGAGCTCGGTGCTGCAGGCAGCGTTGGCCGGGTCCGAGGGGTCGCGGGTGATGTTCGAGCGGTTCGAGAGGTTCAAAGGAGGGGAGGAGCAGGAGGGGAAGAAGAAGGGCGCGGGCAAGGGAGGAAAAGGCGAGGAGCCCGAGGTCACGGTCGTGCTGTCTCGCGTGTTCCCGTCGGTCCGCATCCCTTCGCGCGCGGCGGCCTGCGCGGCGTTTGTGAGGGAGGGGACGACGAAGGCCGGGAGGCCCCCCAAGAGGATTGCGGCGGCGGCGGGAGCGGGAGCGGCGGCGGAAGCGGCGGCGGCGGAAGCGGCGGAAGCGGCGAAGAGGCTGCCGAGCGAGAAGAAGAGGCCTGAAGGCCCCCCCGATGATATTTTCTCGCGGCTGCGTCGTGTAGCTGCTCCTCCTCCTCCTCCTCTTCCTCGTCCTTCTCTTCCTCCTCGCCCCACTCTCCCTCCTCGTCCCCCTCCTACTCCTCTCCCTCTCCCTCTCCCCCCGCCTCCTTCCTCCGCCGTCGTGCCCCTCTGCACCCAGTTCGACCTCGAGGCCCTCCAGCTCCCCGCCGCCGCCTGCGCGCTCTTCGACGCCGCTCGCGACGGCGCGTCGAACGACGGGTTCAAGGCGCGGAGCTTCTGCTTCCAGCAGCGCGTCGAGGTCTTTGCTTCCTCTTCCTCTCCTTCCTCTTCCTCTTCTTCTTTCGACCTCGACATCGACAGAGTGCCCAACGCGCGAGGCGGCGCCCCGGCCGCCTACCTGACCCTCGGAGGCGCGGGGTGGGCCGCTCTGTCGCAGGCTTTGTGTCTGTCCTCCGGGCTCGGGGTCCGGTTCTCGCGCGGGGCCTCTGGGTTCGTGAATGCAGAGAGGGTCGCGCGGTGAAAAAAAGATCTGCTTTTTTCTTTTCTTTTCATTTCTTTCTTTCTTTTCCAAGAGTGTTACAATAAAAAAACAAATCAACAGTGCCGCTGCTTCCGCCTTTTTCTCAATACTCGCTGCCGTAGCCTCTCTCCTCTCCTTCATCGTCATCATCGTCGAGGAAGTCGTCGAGCCTCCTCCGGTGCCGCTTCTCGCCTTGTTCTCCGTCGTCGTCGGTATCCCCTTCCTCCCCTTCGCCGCTGCTGCTCTTCTCAAACCTTCTTCCTTCTTCATCTTCTTCATCTTCCTCTTCGTCCGGGTACGAGTTCGCGTAGTACCCCTCCGCGTTCGAGTCCGAGGATGCGTAGCCCCCGGGCTCTGCATCGCTGCCGCCTCCGTTTTCGAAGAGAGCGTCGAGGTCTCCGTCGCCGTCGCCGCCGACGTCGAGCCCGGGCCACCAGACGAGCCCTTCGTCCAGCGCCACACGCGGCGCTGCCCCTGCTTTGCCTCCCCCGGCCTCGTTCGAGATGACGTAGTAGTCGTATACGTAGGCAGAGGGGGATCCGTCAGCGCTATCAACGGTCGCGGCGGTAGAGGGGCGGTTGGAAGTTGCCGCCGCCCCCGCAGCAGCAGCAGCGGCAGCGCTCTCTTCTCCCTCTCCTTCTTCTCTCCGCTTCGTCTTCTTCTTCTTCATCCGCCGCCTCCGCGTTTTGTCTTTTCCTGCGGCGGGAGGCTGCGAAGCCAGGTACTCTCCCACCATCTCCAGGTAGGGGGCGGCCTTCCTCATGGCCTCCTCGTCGAGTTCTCCGTCTTGTTCTTCTTCGGATTCGGATTCGTACTCGGATTCGCTTTCTTCGTTGTCGTCGTCTTCGCTGCTGCTGCTCACCAGCTCGAGCTCGACGACCGCGGCGCCCCCGGCCGCAGCTGCAGCGACTGCCCTAGCTAACGCGGCGTCGTTGTCCTCGCCTTTTTGAGCGAGAGAAGAAGCAGCAGAGGTTGAAGCGCCCTTGCTGCCTTTGCTCTTGCTCGAGGCAGCAGCCTCGGCCCCGCGCTTGCGGCGGCGGCCGGCGACCTGCCTGTAACGCGGCAGGGAGCGCTCTTCGTTTGTCGTCGTCTCTGCAGCAGGAGGAGGAGAAACTGCAGCAGCAGCTGACGTTCCGACTGCTGCAGCTGCTGCTGCCGCCGCGGCAGCGAGCGCCGCCGCGAGCGCGCCCCTGCCTCCCGTCGCGACCCGCCGGAACGCCGACGACAGCATCGAAGAGGAAGCGTCTTTCTCCTCCTCCTTGCTCTTCTTCTCCGCTTCGTCAGAGATTCCCAGGCGGCTCAGGGCGCCCTCGAGCCCCCGGGAGGGCCTCTTGGCGGGTCCCTGAGGGGCGAGGCCGTCGATGACTGTGTGGGGAAGCGAGTGGTGGAGCGAGAGGCGAGAGGAAGAAAAAGGGTGAGAACGACGTCGAGAGGTCGAAAGCAACGAAGAGAGATCAATCGCCTCTCGAAAAAGAACTTTACTCACCAAACTCCTCCGGCGCTGCGGCTCCGCGCCTGCGCTTGACGCGGAGGACGGTAGCCGTGGCCGGCAGAGCGGGCGCCGCAGCAGTCGCGGCGGCGGCGAGGCCGTCGCTCGGAGCAGCAGCGAGCGGCATTGCGGGGATTGGAGATCCAAAGGAAAAAAAACGAAAAGTGAAACGAGAACGACCTCGACTCCCCTCTCTCCCTCCTTCCTTCACCGCCGCCACCGCCGCCTTCCCTCCGGCCTCGCGCGCGCGCTCTCTTCCAATTGAAAACCTGATAGGCATCAGAGTACTGTTTTTTTCGTTTCTTTCAGGAATTGCAAAAAGGCCGGTGGGGTCGAAACAAAACCCAACAAAAAAACTCTCTCTCTTTTTCTCTTTCACTTTCTCTCTATTTTCTCTCAACTCTCTCTCTCCATCTTCAAGCCTCCACCACTTTCCCTCCTCCCCCGCGGGCAGCGGCCCGCTTCTGCGCCCGCTTCGCGTTCTTCTTCGCGGCCCTGTGCATCATCGGGGTCGACGGAGCAGCAGCAGCGGAAACCTCAGCGGCCTCCTTCTTCTGCTTCTTCTTGCTCTTCCTCTCGCCGCCGCCGTCGCGGCCGAGCCCGTCGCCGCCGCCGCCACTCTCTCGCTTCTTCCCTTTCCCTCCCCCGCCTCCGCCTCCTCCTGTCGCCAGCGTGGGCTTGGCGTAGGACGCCCTCCTCGCCGCGGCGGCCACCTCGGGGTCCCTCGAGGCCGCGGCGAGCGCGGCGTGGGCGCGGCTCTCGTGCGCGAGGTCCTTTTTGGTTCGGACGGCGGGAGTGGATTCGTCGTCCTTTTCCCTTTTCAAGGGAGGAGAAGGAGCGAGCGGCGGCGGCGGAGGAAGAGCAACCTCTTCCTCTTTCTCTTCTTCTCCCCTCTTCTTCCCAAACTTCTTCTCCTTCCGCCTCTCCGCCCTCGCCTCCCTCCTCTCCCTCTCCTCCTTCTTCCTCTTCGTCACCGAGTTGTGCCTCGCCCCTCCCCAGGCGCCGACACCGAGCTCCACCATGCGACCGACGTTGGGCCTCACTAAGCCCGCGTCGTCCCGGTACGGCGCCGACACCCGCCGCAGCCCGACGATCGCGTTGAGGTCAGAGTCCGGCAGAGACAGGACCTCCTCGGGGGCCAGGCCGTAGTCTGCGGCGGGGACGCTGCGGTACTTGAAGCGTGTTTTCAGGCCGCCGGCGATGGTGTCCTCGGCGTCCAAGGAAAGATATTCTTCCAAAGCGGCGCGGACGGCGGCTGCGGCGTCGGCCGCGGCGGTGCCCTCTGAGACTTTGGCGGCGGCGGCCGAGGCGCGGGCACGGGCGGCGGCGAACTCGCTCCCTTCGAGGGCGAGGGCCTCGATGCCTTCGACCTCTTCTTCCTCATCATCTCCGTCATCGCTCTCTGAATCGTCAGAGTCGCTGCCGCGCTGCTGCTTCCCGTTCCTCTTCTGCTGCCACTTCGCATCCTCCTCTTCCTCCTTCCTGCTCTTCTTCTGCTCCACCTTCTTCAGCAGGGCAGCGGTCTCGGCCTCGGCCTCCTCCGCCCCAAACTCCTCGTCGTCCTCCTGCTCATAGTAGTCGTCGTCGAAGGCCTCGGCCATCGCCCTGTCGTACTCCTCGGGGTCGAAGTCGGGCTTGGCGAGTAAGGCAGCGAGGGCGCGCGCCCCGGCGGCGCCAGAGGAGCGTTTCTTCGGCTCCTCGCTGCTCCCGTCGCCGCCGTTCTTCTTCCTTCTCGCGTTCTCCTCTATCTGCTTCTTCCCGACGCCGGCAGCGGCGCGAGCGGCCTCCAGCTTCTCCTCGATCTCCCGCCGCTTTAGCGTCTTAAGCCTCCGGATCTCGGCCTCGGCCCTCGCCTTCGCCTCGGCGACCCTCGCCGCTTTCGCCGCCCTCGCCGCCGCGCGCTTGGACGATTCTTTGCGCACCGCCCCGGGGACGTCTCGAGGATGCGTCATCAGCCTCCCTGCCCCGGGCTCCTCGAACCGGAAGTTGTAGACCTCCTCGAAGGTCTCCGAGGCGCGCATATAGGCCTCATCCTCGTCGAGGGCGTCGATGAGGCGGAGGCCGCGGTCGTTGCCGTTGCCGTTTTCGTCATCGTTTTCGTTTGCGTCGTCGTCGTCTCCTTCGTCGTCGTCGTCTTCGTCCTCGATCCCGTCGCCGCCCTCCTTGGCCCACACGCGCTTGCCAATGTAGTCCCTCAGGAAGGCCTCGCCCTTCTCGTCGATGTCCGCGTCGGCGTTGCCCATCTCGCGACCGGCGCCGGCGCCGCCGAAGCCGCCAAAGGCCTGCTCGAGCAGAGCCGGGGCGACCTCTGCCGCCGTCGCCTTTTGTTCCGTGTCGTCGCCGCCGCTCTTTTTACCCTTCCTCTTCAGCACGCCGCCAAAGGCTCCCCCGCGCCCGAGCTCGTCCTCGTCGCTGCTGCTCGCCGCAGCGTCGGACTCGGACCCGGAACCGGAGGCGGCGTCGGCGGCGGCCTTGAGGAAGTCTGCCTTCAAGGCAGCTTGCTGCTCGACGTAGGACTTCGGGGGAGGAGGTTTCCTCCTCTCTTCGTCGCTGTCGCCCTCTTCATCGCTGCTGCTCGCGACCTCGGGGCCGTGCTCGAGGGCCTGGCGAGCCAAGGCGTCCTTGAGCAGCACGGGCTTTTCCTTTTTCGAGGAGGAGGAAGATGCCTTTTTGCTTTTCTTCTTCTTCTCCTTCTTGTCGTCGTCGCTCTCGTCGTCGTCGTCCTCTTCCTCTTCCTCCTCTTCCTCTTCCCTGAACAACTTCGTCTCCGGATCATATAAACTCGCGTCCCGCTTCTTCAGCTTTGCGAGTGCCTCCAGGAAGGCCACGTCGGAGCGCACGTCGTCCGGCTCCTCGTCGTCCGAGGAGGAGGAGCTGAGGTCGAGGTCGGCGTCGTCGTCGAGTTCGCCGCTGCCGTTGCCGTTGCCGGCGGCAGCGCCGTTGCCGCCGTTTGAAACCAAAACGCTCCGATCTCTCGTGACCGCCGCGGCGGCCTCCCTCGCCGCGGCGGCTTCCAGCTTTGCAGAGAGGTGCGAGTGTTTCTCCTGGAGCCTGTGCAGCTCCTCGCGGCGCTTGTTGTGCTGTGGAGGGTGGGTGAAAAGAGAGAGAAGAGAGCAATGGATTTTGGTGAGAGCCGTCGAGCGGAAGAAACGGCGGCGCCGGCGGCTTTGTCATTTTTTTGATGCCACACATGCCGCGTCGGAACTGGGATGCTTGCGCGCTTTCTCGTCGATGCATAATCACATGGATGTAAAGAGCACTGTCTCCTGACGCTCTGCTGAGCAGGAAGAGATCAACGGAGCTCGGAAACAGGGTAAATCTGTTCGACATTCGAGAGCTTGCCCCTCCCTTTTTTTGCTTCAATGCTTCTTCTTGTTGTTGTTCTCTGCTTACCTCGAGCCTCTTCGCAAAGCCCTCGTTCACGCGGAGCTTGGGGGTAGCTGCTTCGAGAGAGGCAGCAGAGACAGGGTGTTCATCGTCGTCGTCGCTGTCGTCGTCGAGGAAGTCGCGCTTCTTCGCTGGAGGCGGCGGAGGAGGGAGGAGCGAGGCTTTCTTCGGCATGGTTGCTCTCGCTTGCTTTTGCCTTTGCTCGAAGAGAAAAAGAAATGGGCTTCCTCGTCGTCCAGCTTTGCTTTCAAAATTCTTCCGCTCGAGGCGACGACAGACGAAGAGCAGAGAGAGACGTGAAGGAGCATCGCTCTCCTCTCTCTCTCCTTTTCTCTCTCTCTCTCTCGCTCCATCTCTTTCTTTCAGTAGAGAGCACACATCGTCGTCATCAACCTCCTCCTGTATTTCAAAAACCACCAAGATGACGACAGGAGCACGCCAGGACGATGCGATGATGATGCCCCCTCCGTCGATCGTCACGGTCCAGCGATCTTCCAACGCTTCTTCCTCCTCTTTCGCCCCCCTCCTCACCACCACGGGGCCCGGACGCAACCCCGGACCGGCCGCGTGGTGCCCGACGATGGACCTGCTCGCGCTCAGCTCGGCGGACGGCAGGCTGGCCGTGCGCAGGCTCGACTGGACCAGGCTGTGGTCGGCCCGCGTTGGGGCATCGACGAACGCGAACCCCTCTTCTTCGAGTGCGACGACGGCGGCGACGGCGGCGACGGCGACGACGGCGGCGGCGGCGACGGCGGCGAAACCTTCTCCTGCTCCGGCCTCCGTCACGGCCCTCGCCTGGCGCCCCGACGGCCGCGCCCTGGCCGTGGCGTCGCGTGGCGGCGGGCTCGAGGTGCGCGCGGCGGAGGACGGGGAGGTGCTGGCGTCGCTGAGCAGCAGCAGCAGCGGAAAGAGTTCGAGCTCTTCTTCTTCCTCTTCTTCTCCTTTCTTCGTCGCGCTTTCTTGGGCGACCGACGGAGAAGGGGGGCCCGCCGCTGCTGCTGCTGCTCCTCTGTCCCTGAGGGACTCGCTCGTCGCTTCGGGGCCACCGCTGCCTCCGTGCCCTCTGCCTCCCCCCGCGGATTTCGACGAGAAGAGAGAAGCGGCGGCAGAAGAAGGAGCAGAGGCGGAAGCGGAAGCAACAACGGCGACGACAACAAGTCAGCGCGCCCCTCCGCCGCGGCACGAGCCCCTTTCGCTGCAGGTCCTCGCCGCCGCCGACTCCGAGGGGTGCGTCCACCTCTTCGGCCCGGGGCTGATCCCGCTCGCGAGGCTTCCCGTGGCGGAAGCGGCCAGAAAGAAAAAGAAAAAAGAAGCAGGAGAAGGAGAAGAAGAAGTCGTCGTCGAGATTCGTGCCGTCGCTCTCTCTACGGGGCTCGACTCCCTCCACGTCCTCCTGGCTTCCCATTCTCCTCCCTCCTCCGACGTCAACTCCGACGACGACACCACAGAGTCCCTGTCCCTGGCGACGGTGGACACTCGCGCCCTCTCCAGGGCGAGGAGGGAGCTCACCCGGGTCCTGCACGCCGCGGGCCACGCCCTGTCTCTGCTCTCGGTCGCGTCCCGTTCGGCCGAGGCCGCGGCGGCTCACTGGCAGGAAGCCGGGAGCATCCTGGAAAAGGAGGTGCTGCTCAAGCTCGAGAAGCTGCAGGCTGACTTTGGGGAGGGGGGAGAGGGAGACGGGGGCGGTGGGGCGACGAAGATGGAGGAAGGAGAAAGAGAAGGAAACGGAAGAATCGGGCAAGGAGGCGCCCTCATCGGCGGAAGCAGCAACAAGGAAAGCGCCTCCTCCTCCACCTCCTCCTCCGCCTTCTCCTCCCCGATCGCCTGCCTCTCCAAGGCGGCCCTCTGCGGCGGCGTCTCGGCTCCGCTGGCGCACTTCTGGGAGTCGGACCCGGGGCCCCGGGGCCTCCGCGCCGCGGCAAAGGCAGCCGACGCGGCCTGCCGCTCGACCTCGGAGCTCGTCGGCGCGACGACGGGTCCGGCCCTCGAGGCCGCGTGCTACTTCGTCGGCGAGCTGCAGCGCGTGGCCGAGTCGGCATCGTCTTCGTTGTCGTCTCCGTCGTCGTCTTCTTCTGGCCGCTGGGGCGGGGCGCTGGGCCTCGGGCGCGCCGAGGCGGCCGAGGCCTCCCGCAGGAGCCGCGACGCCGCCGCGGCGGCCTCGGCGGCGTCGATGGCCGTCGCCGCCGGGGTCGCCAGCTCCCGCTCCCTGTTCATGTGGCTGATGGCCTCCGCCGCCCGCGTGACGACGACGGCGGCCTCGGCGACTGCGGCTGCGGCGGCGGCGGGAGACGACGGCGACGAAGGAGGAGGCGAGGCCGAAGAAGGGAGCAACGCCGCCGCGGCGACGGCGAGGGCCGCCGCGCGAACGATCTCCGCCGTCCTCCCCCGCGGGGACCCCCTCGCGGCGACCGCTGCTTTATCGAAAAGCGTCGCGGTCAACCCGAGGCTGGCGGCGGCGGTCGCGCTCGGGACGGGGGGCACCAAGAAGAAGAAAACAGCCGCAGAAGAGGAAGAGAAGGAGAAAGAAGCGCTCGCCGTTGCCTCGTGCGACCCGCTCTGTCACCCTGGGGTCCCCTCCGCAGTCCTCGACGCTTTGGGCCGCCGCTCGTGGCCCCCCGCGGGCCATGGGACGATGCGTGGGCTGGCCAGGGCCGCGGCGAGCGCGGTCGAGGGCATGCTGGCCGCGGTCTGCTGGCGGTTGTCGGCGGAGATGGAGCGGGAGATGATGACGGGAGGAGGAGGCGAAGAAGCGGCGGCGGGCGAAGCGCCGCTGGGGCTCGGCGCTCGAGGGGCGCAGGTATGTCTCGTCGCTGGCAACGGCAACGTCAGCGGCAGCAAGGACGACGACGACACAAGCAACGTCGTCCGCGCCGCTGCCGCGTTCATTGCTCCCGGTGGGAGCGCCGCCGTGGCCGTTCGCGCCGTGGGCGAGAGGACGAGGGGCAGCGGCGGCACGAAGCAGCGGCCTCTTTCGGTCGAGGTCGCCGCCGTCGCGCCTGTCGTCGTCGGAGGAGGAGAAACGGGAGAACAGGACTCTCCGCTGCCGCCGCCTCTCCCTGCCCCCGTCGTCGGCGTCGGGCTCTACAAGGGCCATGCCCTGGCCCTGTTGAGCGGCAAGAGCGGCGGAAACGGAGGAGGAGGAGGAATGGCGACGACGACGCTCGCGCTCGTGACGGCAGACGAACTCTCGTTCGCTCCTCCTTGCTCTTCTTCGGATTTCGCAAACGCCGAGAACGAAAAGAGCGTCACGGCCCGGTGCCGCCTCCTCTTCTCTTCTTCCACTTCCTCTTCTTCTCCTTCTTCTGATACTTCGCTGGCTTCTCCGCTGCTGGCCGTGTCGGCTTCTCGCGGCGTCGCCTGCGCCCTCACCGCGGGAGGGCTCAGGGCAACTGTCTTGGACCTCGAGGAGGACGACGACGAAGAGGAAGAGGAAGAGGAAGAAGAAGACGTCGAAGGAGAGAAGGAAAAAGGCGCCGCCAAGAGCAGCGACGACGACGACGACGACGAGAACGGACAACGCCACCACCACCACAACTACGACAGCGACGACACGAGCAGCCTCAGCGGGGGCAGCGACGACGGCGGGATGAGCTCGGAGTAGGGAGGAGGAGAAGAAGAAAAAAACCCGGTTTGTAAAAAAAAAATGACGAAACCAAAAAAGCACTGGCTTTCTCTCTTTTTTCCCTCTCTCATCTCTTCCTCTTTTTTGTCTGGGGGCAGACTGCCAAGAGTCAATGGGACATCCCAAAAAAGCGATTCTCAAAAAAGCGATTCTCAGCCTCAAAAAAGTGAGGCTGTGGTTGAGCGAGTTTGAAAGAAAATTTCCTCCACAACTCTCGGAGGAGGAAAAAAAACGCATCCCTCTCGTCCCGCGCGCGCTCCCCCTCCAGCGCGCTTTCCGCTTCTCCCCATGACCATGACTGTCGGAAACGTCGATCGCCCTCCCCCGGTCCAGGGGAGCAGAGGCGCGAGCGCCGAGAGGAGAGAGCAGGTGCGTTGAATCGAAAGAGAAAAGAGAGCGCGAGAGAAGAGGCGAGAGAGAGAGAAAAAGAGAAGAGCGCAGACCGGCGCTGTCGGTCGCAAGGAAAAAAGTGTTCCTCTTCTCTTCCTCTTTGCTCCCACTTGCGCGCCTCGCTTCCCACTTCGAAACATGTAGTTGGCGAAAATCATTCATTCTGGATCGATTGTGGCAGGGATTAGATGCAGCGGAAACGCGGAAGGGTGCTGCGCGGAGGGGGGCGGATTTGAAGAGAGTATTTCGGAAACGAAATAAAAATTTCTTTTGCTTTTTTTTTCTCGGTCAATTCAACGTCGTTCCAGCGCCATTTCTTCTCCCCCGCCGCCGTGCTCAGCTTCGACCTTTATCGCTCTGCATGCCCATGGGATGATGTTTTGTTGCCTTGAGCGTCGATAGATGCCAAGTGGAAGCTCTGCGCGCTATTGACGAGGGAGCACGCTAGGATTAAAATCCGAAGAGAGGCGAGAGCGAGAGGGGGGAGAGCGGCGAGCTTTTTTTCCTTTTTCTCGCTTCGACCTTTATTTTCTTTTTTCGATTTCGCCGCCGTCGCCGCTCTTCCTTCTCAACCTCTTGCTGCCTCGACACCCCCTTTTTCCCAAAAACAGGCCTCCCCCGACGACGTCAACCCGGCGTCCTCGGGAGACGACTGCACCTCGAACGAGTCCAACACCGCCAAGCAGGGAGGCGGCGGCGGCGGCGACGGCGAAGGAGGGACGGCGGCCAAGGTCGCCGCCAAGGCGACGAAGCTCAAGGCACAGCAGAAGCAGCAGAAGCAGCAGAAGCAGCAGCAGAAGGAGCAGCAGCAGGAGAAGGAAGAGCCCTCGAAGAAGGGACAGCAGCAGCAGGCTGCGCAACAGGGGCAGGAGCAGCAGCAGCAGGAGGAGGAGGAGCAAGCACGTAACAACAACGATGGAGGCTCCTCTGGCGGGTCTGGAAGCGGAGGGAAAGAGGGCGAGAATGGGAGCGGCGGCGCTCCTGCCGCAAACGCCGCCGCTCTCGCGACAGCCGCTGCGAACGCCAACAACGGCGGGTCGAGGGACGCCTCCGTCGCCCCCGAAAAGGCGCAGAAAGCGGGTGCTGCTCCTGTTTCTGCTGCTGACGCCACGGCGGCCCTAGGAGCAAAGGCCGCTGCCGCTCTGCCGCCGCTCCCTCCCTCGGCGGCAGCTCTTCTCGCCGCCCAACAGCAGCAGCAGCCTCGAGCCCCTCCTCCTCCCACCGCCACCCCGACCCCTCCCCTCACCAACTCGAACGGCGGCGCCTCCCCTGACGGCACCTCCAACGGCACTTCCTCCGCCGAAGCCGACGCCGACGACGGCAGGACCGACGCCGCGGGCACCGACCCGGGCGCGGGCTGCAAGCTCGCTCGCCCCGCGGTCGACCCGAGCTGCCCGCGGTGCGCGAGCCCGGACACGAAATTCTGCTACTACAACAACGGCAACGCGAGGCAGCCGAGGCACTACTGCCGGGCCTGCCAGAGGTACTGGACCGCGGGCGGGGCCTTGAGGAACGTGCCCGTGGGCGCAGGGAAGAGGAAATCGAAGGCAGCGGTGAGGGCGGAGAAGGGCGCGCGGGCGGCGGCGGCGGCGGCGGCCGCGGCGGCCGCTGCCGCTGCCAGGTTCCCTGCGATGCCGCCGGGGATGGTCCTGCCGACCTCTTCCCTCCCCGTCCCCTCTCCTGCCCTGCCCTCGTTAATGATGTTCGACCCTTCGGGAGCTGCGGCATCTGCTGCTGCGGCGGCGGCTGCGGCTGCGGCCCTGCTCGGAGCGGCCGGAGGCAATCCGGCCTCGGCGCTCGCGGCGGCGGCGGCCGCGGCCTCTTCTGCCGGCCTCCCTGCGGCGTCGGTGGCGCTCCCCGCCGGGGTCTTGCCCGGGCTGCCGCTGCCCCCGACGTTGCTGCAGATGCAGCAGCAGCAGCAGCAGCCGTTGACCTCTCAGGGGCCGCTCGCGGGAGGAGCAACAGGAGGCGCCACGGCGTCGTCTTCCTCTCCTCCGGCGGCGGCGACGAGCTCGACGAATGCCGCCGCCGTCGCCGCGGCGCTCTCCTCGTTCTTCGCCGGCAACCCCGCAGCGGCAGCCGCGGCAGCCGCCGCTGGCTTCGTCGACCCGGCGCTGCTGGCCGCCGCGACGGCCTCGTCGGGACTGGCGCTGCCCCCGATGCCGCTCGGTGTTGCCGGTGCTGCTGCTGCCGGAGCTCTCCCAGCGACTTCGGGCGGCGCGTCCGCGGCCTCTGTGGGAGGGGCGATGTCGCAGCTGTTCGCGTCGAGTGGAATTCCTGCCGCTGGAGGAGGAGGAGGAGGAGGAGGAGGAGGAGGGATGCCCGTTGCTATCCTTCCGCAGCTGCTGCTGCTGCCAGGAGGCGGCGTGCCCCCGCCGCTTCCCCCCGCTGCGTCGCTCGCGGCGGCTGCCGCTGCCGCCGCGGCGGCAGCGGCAGGGTTGCCCTTCCCAGCTGCTCCTCCGACGTTTGTCGCTCCCGCGGCGCCTGCTGCTGTCCTCCACCACCACCAGCAGCAGCAACAGCAGCAGCAGCAGCAGCCTTCCTCCAACGAAGACGGGGGCAGCGGCAGCGGAGGCAACGGGAGCGGAGGCGGCAAGAGCGGCGACAAGGCCCTCAACAACAGCAACGCCGACTCCGCCTCGCGCCGCTCGGGCGCCTCGGCGGCCTCGGCGTCGACGGCGACGGCGTTTGGAGGCGGAGCGCACACGCTCGGGCACGGCCACGGCCACGGCCACGGCCACCATCACCACCACCACCACCAGCATCACGCGTTTGCTGCGGCGGCGGCTGCTGCTGCTGCCGCTGCGGCCGCCGCCGCCGGGAGAGGAGGCGCGCCCGCGCTCTCGGGCCAACAACAACAGCTCCAGCAGCAGCCTGCGGAGGACGGCTCGATCGGTGGGCGCAGGATCCGCCTCAAGAGTGGCAGCGGCGGTTGCGGGGACGGCGACGGCGGCAGCGGGGGCAACTCGGGCTCAGACTCTGGCGTCGTTGCTGGAGGAGGAGGGGCGACGACGACGACGGCGGCGCGCGCCGGCAGCGGCGGCGACGGCGAGGAAGTCGCGCGCGCCACAGTGACGCCTCCTCCCCCGGTCTCGAACAACCCCTGGGCTGGTCTCGTGGCCCCGGGGGTCGACCCAGCTGCCCTCGCCGCGCTCTCCGCCGCGGCGCAGGCGCAGGCGGCCGCGGCGGCTTGGGGCGGCGTCGGCGTCGGAGGAGGAGGAGAGCAGCAGCCGGCTGTTGCGGCAGCAGCCTCGTCGCTCCCTTCGGCAGCATTCCCCTTCGCCCCGGCAGCAGCCCCGGCCGCGGTGCTCCCCTCCGCTGCGTGGGCGGCGGCAGCAGCAGCAGCAGCAGGAGGAGGAGGCGCGTTGCCTTTCGCTCTGCCTCAGCTCCCGAGGGCGACGGCGGCGACGGCCGCCGCCGCTTCCCGCCTCGCGGTCCCCACGCCGCACGCCGCAGCCGCCGCCCCCTGGCAGCCGGGGGTTGCGGGCCACGGTGCTGCCTGGCACGCGTTCGGGGAGCAGAACAAGGGTGCGGCCGCTGCTGCTGCTCATGTTGTCCCTGCCCCTGCTGCCCCTGCTGCTGCGCCTGCGCTCTCCGAGGAAGAGCTTGAGGCGGCGGCGGCGCCGGCAGTCACTCGCGCCGCCGCGGCCGCGGCTGCCAAGGCCAGCGTCGCTTCCTGAACAAAAACAACAACAATAATCTCCGAATTCTATAAATAGATCCCAAATAGAAGATCTTGAACTCGAACAACCGTTCAACACTGGAAAAAACGGGGACGAAACTACTTGGGGTTTTTTCTTTTCGTTTTCATTTTTTCCGATTTCCGATGTTTCAAAGAAACAACATTCTTTCCGCGCCACGCACCACCGCCAACCTCCCACTATTTTTTTCAAGCCCACACTCCCGTGAAGCGCCCCCCCCTCCCTCCCTCTTTCCCTCCCTCGCTACATTTGAACAGAAATTGCCTGATTTTTACAAACACAACCCAGAAACATCAACAAGAACACCACTCACCTTTATTTTATTTTTAAAAAAGCAAAACACAAAAAACTTCACCTAATGATACACTAGCGAGCGAGACTTTTTACTCTTTTCTTCACCAACCCCCCGATGGCGACCGGGGAAGAGGGCGCGAAAAAAACAAAATGCCCCTCCTTCTGTAAAACACTTGGATGAACTAACTTCGAATCAAGAAAAAAAATAAAAGAGAAAATCTCTCTTTTCTCTCTCTTTTTTCTCTTATCTCTTTTCTTTTTCTCTCTTTCTCTCTCTGATCTAGTTTTACATCTTTTCTCTTTTGATTGAATGTGTATGTGCTTGCGTCTGCGTGGAACAACCAAGGTTTTCAAAAAGAATTCGGTGTGCATGCGCGTGAAGCGGGGTTGTTGGAAGCGGCAAAAAAGAAAAAGAGTTTTCGCTCTCTCGCTTGATCGCCTTTTTTTTTTTGGAAAATTTCCTTCGTTTTTTTCTCTCTCTTTCTTTCTCTCTCTTTCCCGTTCGAAAACAAAAGACCCCCCGCGTAATAGATTTCAAAAAGGAAAATAAATCGAATTCAAATCGCCAGCGCCAGCCTGACGATGCGAGCAAACTCCTCCGGTTCGGGCGTCGCCGCAGCCAGCAGCCTCCAGACCAAATTGTACGCCTCGCCCTCTGCCAGGTCGTAAAAGTCGCTGCGCCGCTTGAAGACCATGTGCCCGGCCAGCTCGAAGCACGCCGGGTCGACCTGCGTGTCCAGCAGGTCCTCGGGCACCGTGCCGTTGGCCTTGTTGGTGCCGAAGACGTTCGGGAACAGAAAGGCGCGCTGCCCACAGTCGACGACAAAGACGTTGTGGGGGACGTTGGCTGCGGCCAGGCGAGAGCACGCGTCCCCGAGGGCCGCGGCGAGGCCGTCGAGGTCGCCCCTGGTGGCCTCGAAGACCAGCGCGCGGGCAGGGTAGCCGACGGTGGTGGAGACGCGAGGCGCCGTGAGCGAGGCCGGGGCGACGCCGAAGCGGGCGCTGCTGCCGATGCCGCCGGCGGAGTTGGCGTTCTCGCGAGGAGGCAGCGGCGGCAAGGGAGCCGTCGCCGCCACCTCCACGGCGAAGGGCGTCGCCAAGAAATAAGCCTGAAAGTGCAGGTGGTTGACCGTGCCAAAGGCCCCCAGCGAGTTGTAGCACAAACGCAAATAGGGGTTGTCCGCCTCGGCGGCGAAGCGCAGGGCCAGCGCCGCCGACTCGACATCGACGAGCTGCGGCAGCCTCGACGCGACGCGCGGCACCAGGAGCACGTGCCCATACTCGATCGGCGAGACGTTGATCAGCAGCAGGCTCGGGTCGGGCCCGCAGGGCGCCCCCTCGGGGGACCAGGTGGCCGGTGTCCCCGGGGCGCCGTCGCGGGCAAGGGCGAAGAGCACTTCCTTCTGGGCGGCCTTGAGGAAGTTGAACTTGTTGTCGTCAAAGGCCTGGACGACGGCGTCTTTGGCAAACTCCGTCGGCCTCTTTTTGGTCAGGCGCCCCTCGTTGAACTGCGCAACAAAGCCCCCGCCGCGACCGTCCGGAGCTAGGAGGAGGCGCGTGGGCAGGCCGGCGACGTCGTAGCGGAAGAGGCCGGCCGCGGCGCGGTCGGCCCACTCGGTGAGGAGGACGCGGTCGATCAGCGACGGCTTGGCCGCGGGCGGCAGCGCGCGGCGCGGCGGCGGCGGCAGGCGAGGAGCAGGCATCGAGGGCTTCTTGTGCTGCCCCGCGGAGGGCGAGGGCGCGCCCAGGGTGCGAGCCCCCGTCGCGACGCGGAGGGTGCGACGCGAAGAGGGCAGGGAGGCGCCTGCCGCCGAAGAGGTCGGAGGCAGCGGAGGCAGCGGCGGGCGGCGGCGCGCGGCGGCGGCGGCGTCGGCGTCGGCGGCAGCAGCTTCGTTGCTGTTTCCGCTCCCTCCGTTGTCCACCTCCATCGTGTCGTCCTCGGACGACCAGGCGCCGCTGCCGCCGCCGTCGGCCATGTCCGCCGAGGAGTAGTCGGTCGTCGTGGCGGAGCTGACGGCGGCGAGCGCGCCGGCGTTGCCGGTTCTTCTGCTGCCGCCGCTGCCTCCGCCCGGCACCAACGCCTCCTCGGAGTCGTCGTCGGAGGAGTTGTTCTCGTCAAACGCCGCAGCGGCGGCAGCAGCCTCGGCAGCGGCATTCACGCTGGCGAAGACCGAGGCCGCGGCGGCAGCAGCGGCCGCAGAAGCGAGCGGCGTCGTCGGGGCGACGGGCAGGGCGCCCAGCCCTCCGCCGCCGCGGCCGCGCATGAGTGCCGGAGAAGACGCCGAGTAGTGGAGCGAACCCGAAGAGGCCGGCGACAGAGGAACAACTTCCTCTTCGTCCTCGACCTCGTCCTTCAAAGAGATCGCCGCGGCCGCGGCCTCCATGTCGGGCAGGTTGTCCGCCGAGCCCAGGTCGCCGAACGAGCGGATGCGGCGCGGCGGGGCGCGCCTGGCCGGGAGCGTGATCAGCGGGAGGCGGGCAACAGATGCAGAGGAGGAGGAAAAACCCGAGGGCGACGACGACGAAAACGCCGACGCCGACGCCGACGCCGACGAAAGCTTCTGCTGCTGCTGCGGGAGCAGGATGTCTCCGATCGGCGCGTCGGGGTTCTCCAGGACCCCGCGCGGGGGCTCGGGCCCGTTGGGGGGCAGCGAGGCCCAGAGGCCCGCGTTGTAGAGCAGGGACATCTTTTTTTTGTTGCCTTTTGGTTGAGGAGGAGGAGGCGGAGGAGATGAAGGAGGTAGCGCCGAGGAGGTGGGCAATCGAGGTCGAAGAGGTCGAAGAGGTTGCCTATGGAGGCGCGTTGCCGTCGTTGTTCGAGGAGTAAGAGGACTCAACTCGATTCGGATTAGAAGCCTTGTTTTCTCTTTTTAAACTCTAATCAGAGACCGCCGCCGGCGAGCTTGAGCACGTCCTGTTTGTTTTTGAAAGAAGTGGGAAAAAAAAGAGAAAGGAATGAGGAAAGTGAGAGGGCAGCGAACGAGAGCCGAGTGACGTAAGAAAAGAAAAGCGAGAAGCAAGCGAGAGGCTGAAAAAAGAGACAGCGGATCGCCCCCCAAAGTCCACCTTCCGAGCCCGATCGCCCGTCTCTTTCGGCACGAAGCGACCCAACGCGATCTCCGATGTGCGTTGGGATTGGGAACGCGAGCGGAAAAGGACCGTAACGAGGTGCATCCGACGACGGATGTGATGGCGAGCGAGCGAGAGAGAAAGAGGAAGGCGGGAGCGGACGGTCGCTGCTGCTTTCAAACGAAAATCTCCTTGTCTTTCAATTTCACCCCCTCTCTCTCCACGCTAAATCACCGAGGGTCTGCCTCCGCTGGCGGGACGGGCTCCGCGCCCTGCTGATCGGTAAAGGACTGGCGGCGCCGTCTTGGGCGAACTTCGGAGAGGGACGGGAAGGGAGTGAAGGAAGGAAGAAGCGAGTTGGTGGTCGGTGGCATAAAAAGAGTTTGCCGAGCTTGAGATTTCTTTTTCCCTTCTTCAGGCGACGCAAGCTGCGACGAGAGTTGAGGGCAAAACGCGAGAGCGGGCGGTGCTAAGGGCGTTTCCGGAGCGAGAGTTATCGCTGGGGAAGGGAAGGCGATGGAGAGAGCTAGAGTGAGCTCGGAAGGAGGTGAAGGCGAAGAGAGAGATGGAGGAAGCGGAAGGCTTGTTGGTGTCGAAAGCGGGAGGTGTGGCAGCGAGCGAGAGCGAGGAGATTTTCTCTCGGCCGCTCAGCGACACAAGCCCTCAAAACACTCTCCTCTCTTGCTCTGCTCTGCTCTCTGCTCCACGCTTCCGCCACCCGATATTCCTGAAACAATTCTTTTCCGATTTTACATTCTGAGATCTTCTTCTTTTTTCAAAAGAAAGAAGAGAGCAGAGAGAAGAGAGCGAGAGAGAGCAGAAGAAGAAGGAAAAGCCCCAAGCCCCACCTTATTCCTCTCTCCTCTCTCTTCTCTCTTCTACTTCTTCCCTCCTCCTCCTTTCCCGGCCGCCGCCGCCGCCGCCGACCCGCGCACGCGCTCGCGCTTCCGCAGGCCGTCCATGTGCGCCCTCAGGATGGTGCCGTACGACTCGACGAAGCGGGGGTAGTCCTTGGCGGAGACCTTTTTTTTAGAGAGAAAGAAAGAAGAGAAAGGGTGAGAAGAGAAAGGGTGAGAGCTCACAAGAGAGAGCGGAAAAAAAAAACCGAGATCGTAAAAAACTCCCTCTCACCGTCGTAGTGATCTTCTTCTTGCCGTCCGAGGCCCTGACGAGGCAGACGCTCTGCGCGGCCTGTTGGGGGGTTGGAGGAGAGGGGATTGGAATTTGGGAGGGAAAGGATGAGAAAGAAGGAGAAGCAAGAGAGAAAAGCGGGGAAGAAAGTGTCGTTTTTCTCCTTTTCTTCATTCCCTCTTTCTCTTCTTTCTCCACATACTTACCGGGTCAGGCTTTCGCGTGTTCCTGCTCTTGAGATTTGCTGTGGGAGGGAGTTGAGGTTTTGATCGGAAGGGAAAGAAAGTGGGCTCTTCGAGGTCGGTCGGAGTTGAAGAAGAAGAAAAAAAACGATCTCGAAATCCTCGATCACCCCTTTTCTTTCTTACTCCTCTTCGTCGTCAGGCTGATCGCGCCCTTCGCCTTCGTCCTCTCAAACATCTTGTGCAGCTCCGTGAGGAAGCTGTCAGGGGACGACGCCGCGGGCATCGCGTGAAGAGTGGGGAAGAGAGATGCGTTTTTTTCTTCGATTTTTCGAAGAAGAAAAAATCCAGTCGAAAAAATGATTTTTTTTTCACTTTTCCTTCGTGTCTCTTCTCTTTCCCTCGCTTCTTCGCCCTTCTCTCTCTCCTCCTAACCGAGCGGCGCCGACGACGATGCGCGCTGCTTCGGCTTCGATGTCGTCGGCGACAGCGTCCCCTCGTCCTCGAGCAGCAGCTCAGCCGCAGAGGCACGCCGCAGCCAGCGCTGCCTGCTGCTCGACCTCGGCACCGGCGCTTCCAATTCTTCGCCTTTTTTCTCGACGACGCAACAACGCATCGTCGTCATCATCCGTCTCGTGCCGCGCCGCCGACCCTTTCATCCTCGACAAGCTCAAGGCCACGGAGCATTCGTTCGAGGAGCTGCACGTGAGTGGTGTTTGACTGATCACCGGAGTGTCGGAAGCGGAAGCAATGGGGGCTCTTTTTTCGATCGTGAGCAAGCGGCGGCTACTCCCAAAAAAAAACGCTAGCCAAAACTTCTTCTTCAAAAACCTCACCCTTTTTTCTTTCTCTCTCTCTCTCTCTCTCCGCCACCACCACCACCACCACCAGGCCAAGCTCGCCGACCCTGCCATCGCCTCTGACGCCACCGAGTCCCAGCGCCTGGCCCGCGCCGCCGCGGAGCTGCAGCCGGCCGTCGACGCGTTCAGGGCTTACAAGCAGGCGGAGACAAGTTTACTAGAAGCCAAAGAGCTCGCGGCAGAGTCCGCGGGAGACGCGGAGATGCTCGCGCTCGCGAAAGAAGAAGCCGACGCGGCCTCCGCCGAGCTCACCTCCCTGGCGGCAGAGCTGGCGGCACTGATGCTCCCTCCAAACCCCCTGGACCAGAAGAACATCATGCTCGAGATCCGGGCGGGCACGGGAGGCGACGAGGCGGCCTTGTTCGCCTCCGACCTCTACCGGATGTACTGCCGCTACGCCGAACGGCAGGGGTGGAAGGTAGAGCCCCTGTCTGAATCTTCCGCAGACGGAGCCGGAGGTGGTGGGCTCAAAGAAGCCGTGTTGCAGGTCAGTGGGAGAGCAGTTTATTCGAAACTCAAATACGAATCCGGAGTCCACCGCGTGCAGCGCGTCCCGGCCACCGAGGCCGCGGGCCGCATCCACACCTCGACCGCCACGGTCGCGGTCATGCCCGAGGCCGACGAGGTCGACGTCGAGATCAAGCCGGAGGACATCGTGCTGACCACGGCGCGGTCCGGAGGCGCGGGGGGACAAAACGTCAACAAAGTAGAGACGGCGGTCGACCTTATCCATAAGCCCACGGGCATCCGTATCTTCTGCACCGAGGGGCGGTCGCAGCTGAAGAACCGGGAGAGAGCCATGGCGATGCTCCGCTCTCGGCTGTTCGAACTGGAGCTCGAGAAGCAGCAGGCCGCGGTCTCTGCGGCGAGGAGGGCGCAAGTAGGATCGGGATCGCGATCCGAAAAAATCAAAACCTACAACTTCAAGGACTCGAGGGTCTCTGACCACCGGACCAAGCAGAACTACGACTTGAACAAGGTGCTGGATGGGGACCTGGAGCCGTGCATTGCGAGCCTGGCGGCGCTGGACAGGCAGGAGGCTCTGAAGGCGTTGGCGGAAAACACTAAGTGATGGAAATTTTTGAGATTTTTTTTTTCGTTTCTTCATGTAACTTTTCTCCCGCTTTTTCTCTCTTTCCCCCGAAAAGTGTCAGTACAAAAAGGGCTCCTCTCTCCGTCCGTTTTACAAGCCTTTTATTAGAACTCGGCAAAGATGGCGTCGATGTCCGCCGCCGCCTGCTGCTGCTGCTGGCTGTTGTCGGGGGAAGCGCCCCCGTTCCGGGCCTTGATCCCATTCCTCTCCGCCGTCGCTCCCGCTCCACCTCCTCCATTCGCCACCTTCGTAGCCGCCGCCGCCGCGCTCCTCCGGTCGCTCTCCGCCAGCTCCCGGAGCCTCTTGGCCGCGTCCGTGGGCCTGGGCTGCCTCGGCGGAGGCATCCTCCTTGCCGCCAGCGAACCCCAGTCGCTGATCTTCCCGATTTTGGAGAACCAAGGGTGGTCTTTGACCTCGAGGGCGCCCAGGGGGCCGCAGCCGATCCTCCTGGCGGGTTGCCGCTGCAGGAGTTTGGACAGCAGGTCTTTGGCCAGAGGGGAGACGTAAGGGGGGTACCGCACGGCCCAGGACTCGTCGACGATGCGGCGCATCACCACCATCGGGTCTCCTCCTCCTCCTCCGTTTTGTCCATTTCCGCCGCCGTTTCCGCCTCTGTTTCCGCCGCCGCCTCCGCCACTCGGCCTCGGCGAGGAGAACGGCTGCCTCCCGGTAAGCAGCACGTAGAGCAGCACCCCGAGGCCCCACCAGTCCGCCGAGGTGCCGTAGCCGTGCGCCAGGATGTTCTCGGGGGCGACGTAGCCTGGCGTGCCGCAGAAGGTGTAGGTGCGGCCCAGGGTCGTCGGTTTGGAGGGGTTGAGGTTTTTCGAAGAAGACTCGGGTTTCTTCGCGCGCCGGCGGCGTCGTCGTCGAGGTTTCTTCTCTTCTCCGTCACCGTTTTCGCCGCCCGCGCTTTCTTCCTCTTCTTCTTCCCCTTCATCGCCCTCTTCATCGTCGCCATCGTCATCCTCCTCTTCATCGTCGTCGTCGTCGTCGCTCCGAGCCGCGCTCACCCTGGGAAGCGCCTTGGCGAAACCAAAGTCGCCCAACCTGCCATACCCTCCGGCGTCGATAAAGACGTTTTCGGGTTTGAGGTCGCGGTAGACGACCCCGCGCGCGTGGAGGTGTTCGAGGGCCAGGACGACGCAGCCGGCGTAGAAGGCCGCGACGCGCTCCGGGAGGCCCTTGAGGAGGCGGGGGCCGGCGCCACCAGAAGAGGAAGAGGAAGAGGAAGGAGAAGCGTTTCTAGAAGAAGCTTGCGCGTTGCCGCCTCCAACGCACCCCGCTGCGACCCTCAGCGCGTTCCTCAAAAGGCCCTGCGGCCTCGGCCTCACCACCCTCGCGTCGGCCACCAGCACGTCCATCAGGTCTCCACCTGGCAGGTAGTCGCAAAGCATGTACAGGTTGCGCCTGTCCTGAAAGCAGGCGTAGGTGCGGACGCAAAAGGGGTGTAAAGCGGCGCGAGACACGGCCTGCTCGCAGAAGACGTGTTCGGGGCAGGCCGCCACCGCAGCCTTCGCCATCTTCTTCAGCGCGTACCTGCGTCCCGTGGAGGCGCAGGTGACCAGGGTCACGCGGGAGAAGGCGCCGCCGCCCAGGGGCCCGCCCTCGATGAGGGTGAGGCGCGGGGGTGGAGGGGGTGTGGAAGGGGGTGGAGAAGAAGTAGGAGAGGTCGAGGAGCTCGCCGCCTCTGCTCCCGCCTCCGCTTCCACTCCTTTTCCTCCTTCTTCAGCCCCCGCGCCGAGGAGCTCGAGGATCTCGTCGGCGTGGCCCCTGGCCCTCACGACCTCCCAGGTGCTGACGTTGCTGTTGGAAGGCGCGGAAGGATTCGAAGCGGGAGCGGGAGCAGCAGCAGCAGCAGCTCCGTCGCTCGTCACCGCCGCCGCAGCAGAGACTCTCCGCACCCGCCGCTTGATCAACACCTCCACCGGCGCTCTCCCGGGGGCCCCGCACGCGTCGAGCCTCCGCAAGCGGGCCGCGCGGGCCTCCGGGAGCTTTGTTTCTATCATTCTCTTCGCTAGGTGCGGAGGAGAAGAAGAAATCGTCGAGCGGAAGACGCGAGCGTCGACGGCAAAGACGACGAGAGCTGGAGGCGAGGAAAAAGAATTCGAAGCTTCTTCTTCCTCTCCTCCCTCCTCCGCTCCTCCTGCTGCTGCCGTTGCTGCTCCATGCTCGTTCGAGAACGCGCAGACGGAGACGGGGCTCCTCCCGTCCTTCGCAAGCAGGCCCTCGTCGCCGAAAAAGTCGCCGCGGAAGAGGTGGTCGACGCGCGTCTCGACGACTCTCGGAGGAGCCTCTTTTCTTTCGGCGGTTTCGGGTTTTTTCGTTCTGCTGCTGCTCTTTGTCGCCGACGCCGACGACGCCGACGACACTTTCTTTCTCGCTGCCTCTTCCGAACCTTCTTCCTCCTCTACTGTCGTCGTCGTGGTCACCAAGGCCTCCCCCTCCCGCACCACGTAGAACGCCTCGCAGACCTCCCCGCGCGCCACCACGCGCTGGCCCGCGGTAAAAGTCAGCACGCGCGCCGAGGCGGCCAGCGCCGCGCGCGCCTCGGGAGGCAGGCGCGCGAGCAGCGGCACCGAGTTGAAGAAAAGCGCCGCCTCCGCCGCCAGCGGGGACTCTGGCTGATGATGATGGTGAAGCTTTGCTGCATGCGGAGAAGAGGTAGAAGAAGACGTCGAAGAAGAGGAAGTAGTCTCCGTTGTTGTTGCCTTTCTTCGCCGGCTCCTGCTGCCACCGCTCCTGCTCCCCTCGTTGGGGGATAGGGAAGGAGCGAGCGCCGCCGAAGAAGTCGAAAGAGAAAAAAGATCCCCCCTCGCCGCGCGCCGGAACGCGGCCCTGCTGAGACACCAGACCTCGGTGCCGTCGCAGGTCGCCGCCAGCGTCGAGGAGCGCGGGGCCGCGTAGACGAGCGCGATCTGGGTGGTGGGGGTGGTTGGAGGAGAGGAAAAAGTGAGATGGGTGAAATGAGAAGGAGGAGAATGAAAAAAACCCGAAAAACGGGGGAAAAGAACGGAAAACGAAAAAGAAGAAAAACTCCCTCTTCTCACCTCGCCGACGCAGTCGCCTCGCCGCTTCAGGTCCACCCTCACGGCGCTCCCCCCGCGGGACTCGATCACCTCGAGCGTGCCCGACTTGACGATGTAGAGCTCCGTGGCGGCGCTGCTGGAGGAGGCGGGAGAAGCCGGAGGAGGAGGAGAGGAAGAGGCAGAGGCGCCGGCAAGCGCCGCGAGCGCTCCCGAGGACGCCGACGGCGCGAGCGAAGAGCGGCGGCCCCCCTTCGCTTCCGGAGAGGAGTCCCCCTCCCTCGCGAGGATGTCCCCTGCTTTCAGGCTGACGACGTAGGTCGAGCGGGACGCTGCGGCCGCCGCCGCGGCGCCCTCGGGCCCCGTGAACAGCAAGAGCGAGAGCAGGCACCGTTCGATGAAGGGGAAGTCTTCCGGGTCGGTCGGCCGGGTCGAGGACGGCGGCGACGACGATGATGGTGGAGCAGCGGCGGTGGCAGCGGCGTTCTTCGACCTCCTGCTCCTGCCGCTGCTGCTGCTCACCCTGAAGCCGCTCCGCCTCGCCGTGGGCGCCCTGGACAGGGCGCCCTCTGCTGCTTCTGTCGCGGCGGGGACAGAGGCGGAGGCGCCCATCTCGAAGGGGAGGAAAGAGAGGAAGAAGAGAAGAAGAGGAGAAGAGAAGCCTCGATGGGCTGATCGATTTCTGAAGAAGAAAACCGGAGCCGAAGGTTTCATTTCTTTCTTCGACGGCGACGTGAGAAGGAAGACAGCAAGCAAGCCCCATCTTGCGGAAAGCTTTCGCACTAGCTAGCGCCTCTCTTCGCCCCTTCTGTCGCACTCCACTCTTCTGTCGCGCGATGAGAGCAGCAGCGACGATGCGCTCCACGGGCGCGCGCGTCTCTTCGGCGGCAGCAACAGCGAGGAGATCGGCGAGGAGAATCGCTTCGTCGTCGTGGTGGTGGTCGTCGTCGTCGTCGTCGTCGAGTTCGCCGCTGCTTCAACCTCGTCAACCTCTCCACCTCCACCTCCACCTCCACGTCCAGCAGCGCCGCGCCTTCTGGCCCTTCTCCCGGACAAGGCAGAAGAGACCACCGCCACCGTCCGCGTCCGCAACAGCAGAAGATTCACCTTCTTCCTCTTCAGTCATCCTCCCCCCTTCCTCGGGGAGGGCACTGAGGGCTCTCGGCCCCGACCTCGACAGGCACGACCGGCTCGGCATCGGCTTCTCCGCGGGGGGGTTGCTCTTCCCTTATTACGTCGGCGTTGCTTACGCTTTGAAAGATGCCGGGGCGCTGGTTCCCGGGGTCACACCGCTGGCGGGGGCTTCGGCGGGGTCTCTGATCGCTGCGTGCGTCGGCACGGGCTTGGGCAAGGAGGAGGTCGAGGTGCGTTTGCTGCGGGAAGAGAAGAGAGAGATCTTTTTTTCTTCTTTTCTTCTTTTCTTCTTTTGCTTTCTTCTTCTCTTTCTTTCCTTCTCTTTCCTTCTCTCTCTCACACCTTCTCTCTTTCCCCCTCAAACCAATCCTCTCCCCCCCTCTACTTTTTCTTTCAGGCGGCATGCCTCGCTCTGGCGGACGACTGCCGCACCGGGGGCACCTTCGGCCGCCTCGGACACGTCCTTCGCGATTTCTTGGAAGAAAACCTGCCAAAGGACGCGCACGAGATGGCGAGGGGTAAAGTCCACGTCGCTGTCACCCCTTTAGCCGCCGCCGAGGTCGCCGCGGTGGCGCCGACGAGGGAGGCGCGCATCTCGTCGGAGAAGCTGCTGAACTCGCTGGCGGAGCAGGCCGCCGCAGCGAAGAGCTCGGAAGCGAATCTCTTGAAGCGCTCTAACTCGTCTCCTTCCTTCCTCAACCCCTTTGCTCTCTCCCCGCGTGCCCTGCTGGTCTCCGACTTCACCTCCCGCGAGGACCTCATCGAGGCGCTGCTGTCGAGCTGCCACATCCCGTTCTGGATGACGGGGAAGCCCACCACCAGATTCCGCGGCGGGAGGGCGGTGGACGGCGGGCTGCTGAATTTCCTGCCGCTGCCTCCTCCGCCGGGGGGGCCCGAGAGAGGAACTCAAACTGGAGGAAAAGAAGAGGATCTCGAAAACTATCACTCGATCGGCGTCTGCTGCTTCCCTTCCGCCGCGACAATCGGGGCGAGGCTCGGACCCGGGAGGCTGATTGCCCCCGACGTCTTCGAGCCCCTTTCGGCGCTCGAGAGCGCGGGTTTTGCGAGCTCTTCTTCCTCTTCGAGTTCTTCGGCAAGCGGCAGCTTCGACGACGGAGCGGAGTCGCTTCAGTCGCCGCCGCCACCGCTCGCCCCCAACTTCCCGACGCTCCTGGGATGGGCCTTTTCTCCCACTTCCGAGGAGAACCTGCTCGCCCTGGCGGCCCTGGGGGACGCGGACGCGAGGGCGTGGGCGAGAGTGGAGCTCGGGGACGCTGCTGGGAAGAAGAAGACGAAGGTGGAGGAAGAAGAGAAAAAGGTGGAAGAGAAAAATTGAAGAAAAAATGGAAAAAAAGTTTTTCTTCTTTCATTCGTTTTTTTGTTTTTTGTACTTGTAACACACTATTTAATTGAAACTCTCCCGCTTCTTCTTCTCGGGGGTTGGGGTGGGGGCTATATTATTTCTAATGATTCAAAAGCACGTACGGAAGGCAAAAGAAAAAAAAAAGGAGAAAAGAAGGGGGACCGGAAAAACAAAAAGAACAAAAAGTTTCTCTCTTCCTTTCTATTTCTCAAACCACCACCCCGGCGCTCGCGAACAAGTCGTCCGTGCCTATCTTCGACGCGTCCACCAGCACCGTGCTGTTCCTCTCGATCCTTTCCAGCGCCCTGTGCTCCCTCAGGTAGAAGGAGAAGGTCGAAGAGCCCAGCCCCACGAAGCTCTTCGAACGAGCCAGCACCAAAAAGTCGACCGCTGCCTTCTGCTCCGAGTTGAGGGAAGCGAGGTCCGCAGAGGTCAGGTGCTGCTCCTTGAAGTGGATCGAGGACGCCAAGCCCCCTCTTTTGATCTCCTCGGCCACCCTGTCCATCTCGGCAGAGGCGCCGTAGGAGAGCAGCCCCGAGGCGACGTAGAGGGGCGTCGCCCGGTCGAACCCGGCGGCCCTCGCGGCAGACAGGTAGCCCTCCCAGAGGGCCGCGCGGCCCCCGAGGATCTCCGCCCAGTCCCTGGCGTCGGACTCGATGCGGAGGTGGACGCCGTTGAAGGGGAGGGTGCGGGGGGCATCGGCGGAGACGGAGGAACTCGAGGAGGGGGAGCCGGGGAGGGAGGAGGTTGGTTGGACGAGGGCCGGAGCGGAAGAAGAGGAGGAAGGACTCGAAGAAGAGGAGGAGGAGCTCGAGGACAGGCTCGAGACCCGCGCCACGGCCTCCGCCGCGGCTGCCTCCGCCGCCGCGGCCTGCGCCACCCCACGGGAGACCTTGTCTGCGAGTTCGATCAGCAAGGGGGCGAACTTGAGCGTGCGGGCGACTCCCTGGAGTTGTTGTTTTTTTTTTTGAGAGAAAAAAGAAAGTTTTGAGTTTTTCGTCGTCGAAAAAGAAAAAAAACGAAAGAAAAGATCAAAACAAACTCAAAAAAACTCTTTTTTTTTTCTTCCTTACAGTCACGACGTCCAGCGAGTCCGAGGTCCGCAGCATGAAGAAAGCGCACGGCAGATCCACCGTGATCAGCGGGAGCGGAGGCAGGGGAGCAGCACTCGAATCAGAGGAGCTCGCTAGTTGCTGCTGCTGCTGCTGCTGCTGCTGCTGCTGCTGCTGCTGCTGCTGCTGCTGCTGCTGCTGCTGCTGCTGCTGCTGCTGCTGCTGCTGCTGCTGCTGCCGCTGCTGCGCCCTCCGCAGCGAGATCGCCTTGCCCACGGCGGCGGCCCTGACCTTGTCGACCAAAGCACCCATGTCCAAGTTCCTCAGGTAGACGTCGGCCACTTTGACGACCGTGGAAGGGTCCGGTGAGGGATCCCCGAGCGGGTCCAGCGTGCCGAAGGCCGGGTAGGCTGTTCCGGGTTGTGTCAGGTCCGGAAACGGCTGGATCGCCGGCGGCGGCCTGAGCGTGAGCCCTCGCTCGCGCCTCCAGGTCTCTACCAGCGCCGGCACGTCGAGCAAGGTCTCGAGGGGGGCCGCGGTCCAGGAGACCTCGTTGCGGTCGGCGAAGGTGGAGAAGTAGTGGGCGAAAGAGTCTCGCTGGGCCGCGGGCGGGAGGACGACCTTTTGAGAGAGTTTTTTTTTTTTTCTTGAAATCGAGCCCTCTTCTTCTTCTTCTCTCTCTCTCTTTTCTCTTCCCCTTCCTCTTCTCCCTTCTCCACCTCTCACCTCGGTCCCCAGCACCGAAGCCAGAGACAGCGCAGCCACGTGCGAGTAGTGCTGGTTGATGAGTCCCGTGCAGGCAGTGTACCTGAGCGAGACGCGGAGCTTGGTCGCCGGCCTGCCCTCCTGCTGGCCTCGGGACAGGAAATGGGAAGCTGCAGAGCGCTCGTCGAAGACGCCCGCGGCGCGGAGGTCCGGGTTGTAGGCCAGGTAGAGGCGCCAGTCGAAGTCCGTGGGGAGGGAGAGGGGGAGGGGAGGAGTGGAGGAGGAGGTCGAAGTCGAAGTCGAAGTCGAAGAGAAGGCCTGTTCATTTTCGTTTTCGCTGTTCTCGCTTCCGGCTGCTTTCTTGGCCGAGAAGAGGCGCGGCTCCGGGGAGGTCGTTGCAGCAGAGGAGGAGGAAGAAGAGGTGCCGCCGCTACTGCTCGCGGAGTCCGAGGCGGCGGACGAGGCGGCAGCAGAGGAAACGGAAGAAGAAGCAGAAGAAGCAGCAGCGGCGGTTGTTTTCGCCGCACCCGCCGCCGTCTTTCCTTCTTTTCCTTCTTCTTCTCCTCCGTCTCCCTCTCCCTCCTCCTCCCCGGCGAGCATCGCGATCATGTCCGCCTCGAACGCCGCCTCGTCCTCCGGGGACAGCGTCGGACGAGGCGGAGGAGGAGGGGACGAGTCGCCGCTGCCGCGGAAGCGAAGAGAAGCAAAGCTCGACGAAGAAGAGGAGGCAGCAACGTCGCCGCCGCCGCTGGGGAGGTGGAAACTCCTCGCCGTCGCCGTCGCTCTCGACACCTCTTCGCCGCCATTGAACTCTCTCGAGGAGGAAGAGGCGCGGCTGCCGCTGCTGCTTCTGCTACTCGAGGTCGAGGTCGAGGTCGAGGCGAACAGGCAGAAGAGCAGGAACACGACGCCCGAGGCGGCCGCGAGCGGGAAGCCCAGCGAGCGGAGCTGCTGCGAAACCGCCGCTGCCGCCGCCGAAACCGTCGTCGTCGCCGCCGTCGCTCCTCCCGCTCCCGGCGAAACCAGCGGCAGCGTCAGCCCACCCGTGCTGCTGCTGCCTCGGCGCCTGCCCGGGTGCACCAGGCGGGGCTCCTTCATGGCTTTCGAGGGCGGCAGAAGAGGGAGAGCGGGCGCGCGAGGCCGGTAACTGCCGAGGAAGAGAGAGAGAGAGAGGAAAAAAAAACTCGAGAGTTATGAAGCGACGCTGCTTCGCTCGCTTCCTTCGTTTTTCTTCTCTCTTCTCCTTTCCTCTTCCGCTTCTTCTCTCTCACTTTCTTCATCTCTGACTTCTCCTTGTCGTCGTTTTCCTTTCCTAGTTTGTTGTTGTTGTTGTTGTTGTTGTTGTTGTTGTTGTTACAGCAAGCAGAGTGAATGGATGAAAGGCGGTACTTTTTTCCCTTTTTTTTTCCTTTCTTCTCTCTCTCTCTGCTTTTTCTCTTTTTCCGTTCCTTTCCCGTTCTCGTTCTCTCTCAAACCCCCATCGCCCTCGACAGGAAGTCGTCGATCGCCAGGTTGGCGTCCCCGTGAGCCACGGCCTCGGTGTCCTCGGGCACGGACAGCCTCCCGGCCGAGGCCTTGCAGTCGACGGCGAGCTGGCAAGGGCCGGCGAGATTCGCAGAGGAAGCGGCGGTTGAAGAAGAGGAGGAAGAATCCGCTGTGACGACGAGGACCGCGCCGTGCGCCGAGAGCCACGCCGCCGCCGCGGCGCACCCTTCCTCCTCGTAGTCGAAGGGGCAGCACGCGCCGGGGCACGCCGCGGTGCTGCACCCGGGCAGAGGGGTGGAAGGAGAAGAAGAGTTCTGCTCTTTTTCTTCTTCTCCTTCGGCAGAAGAGAAGCTCGACTTCAAAAACCCGAGCGCGCGCGCCAGAAACGGGACGGGGGCCGCAGGCTTCACCGCCCGCACGACCGCGTTCAGCGCCCAGAAGCGCATCGCCGGGGCGGCCACGTCCATCAGCAGCCTCCCCAGGCGCGGGGCCGTCGAATAGAGCCGAAAGAAGGAGCAGAAGTCCCTCTCTGAGATCGCTGCCCTGACAGCCAGCGCGTGCTCGACAGCGATACTCCTCTTTTTCGTCTTTTTTTCTTTCCCAGCTCCTTCTCCTTCTCCCTCTTCCTCCTCCTCGGCCTCCCTCGCCAGCGTCCTCGTCAGCGCCATCCTCTCCCCCGGCGAGGTCATCCCGTGCGCTGCCTGATAGAGGATGCGATAGGCGAGGAACTCCTCGACGACGCTAGGGTCGAACGGCCACGGCGGCTGCGGCGCGGAAGAGGAGGAGAGAGAAGAAGACGAAGAAGGAGCTGCAGAGGTTTTCTCGTTCTCCTTCTCCTTGTTGTTGCTGGTGGTGTTCGTCGCTTCCCCGCTCCCTCCGCTCGCTCCTCTCTTCCTGATCTCGGCGTGCAGCAGCTCCAGCTGCGCCTGGCACTGGTTGAACTCCGCCGGGTCCCCGTACTCGAGGGCGGCGCGGGCGTGCGTCTCGTAGACCGCGGCGGCGAGCGGGCCGCGCAGCCGCTGCACGGTGCAGTCCTGCCGCATGCCTTTCAGCTGGTCAGAGGCGTAGAAGTAGTTGCGCTGCTGCTGCCCGTCGCTCCCGGCGACGACCCTCACGAGGCGGTCCAGGGCGGAGGCCAGCACGGCGGCGGGCCGGACCGTCGAAGGGTCCGGAGGCGCCGTCAGCCGGAAGTAGGACTTCTCGAGCTTTGTCGAAGTGCCCCTGACGACGAGCCCGTCCCAGGCGGCCTCTGCCCCGGTCCCAAGGGCCGAGGCCAGAGAGAGGGCGTCGAGGGCGGCGCGGCGGCGGCCGGCGACGATGCCGACGCCGTAGGAAGAAGAGGCGTCGAAGAGATGCTTTTCTCGATCGTCGTCGCCCTCGTCGTCGTCCGAAAACGTTCTCCTCTTTTTCTTTTGCTTCTTCGTCGATTGCTGCCGGAGAACGACGCCGTCTGCCGCGCCCGAGCCGAACCTGCCCGCTCGGCGAGCCCTCCTGGCGCGCTCGACGGGGTCGAGGTCTTCTTCTCTCTCTTTCTCCTCCTCCTCTTCTTCGGAAGTCTCTTCTCCTTTTTTCTTGGCTGCTGCTGCTCCCCGGAGGCTGCCTTTCGCCTTTTTGCCTCCCCCGCCGCGGCCCGCCGCCGCTTTCGACACGAGGGCCTCCCTGCCCCTTCCGCGGCCGCCTCTTCCGCGGCCGCGGCCGCCACCACCGATGGACAAAGGGATGAAGTCCTCGTCTTCTTCGTGCTCGTGGTCGTCGGCGTCGGCGTCGTCAAAGACGCTTCCGCGGTGGCGCTTCCGAGCAGCGGAAGCAGAAGGAGCGGAAGCAGAAGCGGAAGCGGAAGCGGCAGCTCGCCCAAAGGCCGTCGGGAGGTGCATGCCCCTCGGCGGCGGCAGAGGCGGAGGTGGAGGCAGCAGGTGAGAAAAGGCACCAGAAGCAGAAGATGGAGAAGAAGAAGAGGCCAGCGCCGCTGCCCTGCGCTGCGCCTCGGACTTGGCCGCCGCAAGCATCGCCTGCGTCGAGGGTAAAACTCGATTCAGATTTTGGTTCTGCTGCTGCTGCTGCCCGTGCCTCTGCTGCTGGTGCATCTGTTGCTGTTGCTGGTGGTGATGGAGGTGAACCTGTTGTTGGGCGAATTGCTGGTGAGCAGGGGGAGGGTACAAGTGGTGGTGCTGCTGCTGCTGAGGTGGAAGAGAAGGAGTTCGACCACCTTCTGCTGCTGTCGTCGCCGTCATCGGCAGCGGCAGCGGCTCCCTGCTCCAGTCCCGCGTCCACAGGTCCCCCTTCGCCTGCGAGGCCGCGATCGTCGCCTTCAGGGCCGCGGCGAGCGCCGTGCGGTCTACCGTCGGAGGGTTCGAGGAGGAAGAAGAGGAGGTCGCCGTCGAGGCAAAGGCTCTCTCGACATAGGCGCGCAGCGAGGGCGGCCAGGGCTGCTGCTTGGTCGAAGAAGCCGACGCCGCTGGTGCTGCAGCTGCCGTTTGCGCTCCCCCGGTTACTCCTGCTGTTTTTCCTGGCCGGATCGCCGCGGCGACGGCTGCTCGCCCCGCCGCGACCGCCGCGGCGCGAGAGAGAGAAGCTTGAGGCGGCAGAGGCGCCGCCGCGGCCGAAAGGTACGCCGGCTGCTGCTGCTGCTGCTGCTGAGCGTAGCGGCTCTGCCTTGCCCCTCCTCCTCCCCCTCCGTACTGGCCAGCGGGAGCAGCCGCGAACAGCAGCGACGCCGGGGGAGGGACGGCGTTGTAAGAGGTCGAGGTCGAGGGAGCCGAAGAAGGGAAAGGCTGCTGCCGCTGCTGCTGCTGGTAAAGGTGTTGCTGCTGCATCTGCATTTGCATTTGCTGCTGCTGCGAGGCGTAGTAGGCTGCCCATGCCGCGGCGTGCGGTTCTGTTGCCCCCGGGGCCGCTGCTGCTGCCGGCGCGGGATAGGCCTGCGAGAGAGGAAGTGAGAGAGAGGAAGGAAAGGGGTCGGCCGCCGAAAAAAAGGGGGGTGAGAAGGAAAGGAAAAAGAAAAAGGGTTGACTCGAATCTCTCTCTTCTCGCCTTCTCTCGCTCTCACCTGTCCTCCGCCTCCTCCCTGCTGTTGCTGCTGAGCCGCATAGGACACCTGCGCCGCGTAGTACTGCCTCCACGCCTCGGAATAGTCCTGCGGCGGCTGCTGCTGGGCGCTCATGTTTTCTGATGGATTTTCTTCTTTTTCGATGACACGAGAACCGCTTTCCTCTCTTTCTCTAGTTTCTCCCCCTCCCGTCTCTTTCTCGCGCGGCGACGAGACGGGAGGGCTATGTGACGAAGGTGTGCGTTTCTCAGTGGTGTTGAAGTCTCGAGAGCGCTGCTGCTGCTGCTTGATGCTCTCCCTCTCGCCGGAGAGAGCGAGCGAAGAAAAAAATTGGAAGAAAAAAAATCGCTCGAGTGAAGCGCCGCCTTGCCACTAAAAAAAAAAGCGAAGAAAGAAAAAAAAACGAGAGAGCGCCCCTCTTTTTCCTCTCTCTCGCTCGCTCTCGCGCGCCCCAGCTAGTCGCGCAAACTGACTGCCTTTTTGTGACAGGTACACAGCATATGATCTCCTCTATCTCAATTCGCAATTCGCGGCTGAAGAAGAAAAAGACGGTGATATAGCTGGACGGACCACGTTTCGATTCCAAGCGTGGGAAAATCGATTGCAAGAAAGCGGCGCTGACTCTCTCACCATCATCATCGTCGCACCCTCGCCGTTCTCCTAGCCACGCCGCTCGAATCCTTCTTCTCTTTCTCTCTAAACGTATCAGACATCGCAGATACTCAGTTTGTACCGAAAGCGAAAGAGAAAGATACTGAAAACTACAAGCCCGAGAGCCCCGAAAAGAGAAACAAAAAACTTCATCGCCAACTTCTCGCTTTTCTTTTCTCAACTTTTTCTTCGACCCCCTCTTTTCTCTCTCTCTCCTTTTCTTCTACCTCAGGCCAAAAACCCAAACAACCAAAACTCAAATGTCCGCGCTCCTCGCGGCCCTCAAACCGGCCAAGCAGGGCCTCGGAGGCGGGGACATCGTCTCCCTGACCAGGATGGCGACGCAGAAGACTTTGACGGAACCCGACCCGGAGCTCAACGGCGACGTCGTTTCTGCATTGAAAAAGGGCTACGCTTCGCCCGAGGCGACCGCCGACGCTCTGAGGGCCAGGCTGCGGCAGGCCAACCCGCACAAGGTGTGGCTGGCCGTGGAGCTGTCCAGGGTCGTTCTCACGAAGGCGCCCGAGGCCACGAGGCACGTTCGAGCGAGAGTCCTCGAAGAGGTCGAGCGCGTCGCGAGCTCCCCCATGAATAGGTATGGAAGTGATTTAAAAGGGCAGCAGATGGCCAAGACTGCGGCGTTCAAGCTGGTGAGCGAGTACGCCGCGGGGAGTTTGCTTCCCGGGAGCGGTGGTGGTGGAGGAGGAAGCGCAAACGGGAACGGGAATGGCGGGGAAGGAGCAAACGCCGCAGCGGCGCAGGGCCAGCGCAGGCGCCCCAAGCCCGCTCCTCATCCTCAGGATTCCGAGGGAGCCGAAGCAGCACCTGACGCCGTCGGTGGTCCTTCCAGGAAGCCCCAGACGATGCGCAAGGTGACGCAGGCCGACAGGGGAGGGGGGGGAGGAGAGCCCCCTGCTTCCCCGCGAGGAGCTGGAGCTGGAGCTGGGGCAAGCAGCAACAACAACTCTTCGGCCTCCCCTCGCCGCGGTGCAAACGACGACGGGCCTTCCAATTCCTCTTCTTCAGCTCCTTCCCCTGCTCCCAGAGGTCGCTGGGCCCGCGTCCTCGAGGCCGCGGCGGCCGGCGAGGCCACTGGGAAACGTTATGTGCAGTCGATGAGCGATGCGCTGATGCTGCTCGCGAGCGCGGTCGCGCGCAGCGACAGCAAGGCCGCAGCTGCGGCCGACGCCGCCGCGGCCTCGCTGGCGAGGGAGATGGTCCAGTTCAACGGGGCCCTGGAGCGCGTGGTGGCGCAGGTGGCGACAGGTGGGGCAGCAGGAGCAGCAGCAGGGAACAAGAACAGCAGCAACAGCAACAACAGCAACTCTTCCTCTTCTTCAAAGTCCCTGGTAGGGCCCGAGGCGGAGGCGGTCACCCGCCGCTGCCTGGCCACGACGGACGCCGTGTGCGCCGCGCTGGCCCTTCACGCCGAGGTGATGTACGCGCAGAGGGCGAGGGCCGCCGACAAAGAGAAAGGAGGGGCTGCTGCTGCTGGTGCGCACGGAGGAGGGGCAGCGGCGGGAGCAGCTGATGCGGAAGAAGAGGACAGCGACGAGGACGACGACGACCTCGACGAGCTCGCTAGCGCCTTGGAGGCCGCCGTCGTCGTCTCTCCCGCCGCCGCAGCCGCTGAGACTGCAGAGAAGACGACGACGACGACGACGATGACAACGGCTCCGGCCTTGTCTCTGCCCCGCTCGACGTCGAACAACCCGTTTGACACCGCGGCTGCCGTTGCCGTTGCCGTCCCTGCTGCTGCTGCTGCGCCGGCAGCGGCGGCGGAGTTTGACGACGCAGCGTTCTTCGCGGCCCCCGCTGCTGTTGCGACTCCTGCTGCTCCTGTTGCGCCCGCTGCCCCTGCTCCTGCAGCGGCATCGGCGAACTTTGCCGACCTGCTCAAGTGAAAGAAAGAGAGAGAAGAAGAAGGGGCAAAACCGGAAAACTTGAAAGAAAAAACTGAAAAAGAAAAAACACTTTTCGAGGAACAGAAAAAAACTAGTCTCTTTCTCTCTCTCTCTGCCTCAGCCATGCTCTCCCTCGCTTCGTCCATTCGCCCCGTTGCGCGTATGACACAAGTGTGCTCCTCCGCTGCACGCTCCGCGGCGAGGCCGGCGGTCATGGCGGCGGCGGCTGCAGCTCCTCGCAAACGCATTGCTCGACCGACGACGACGGCAACGGCGATGATGAAGAGCGACGCCGCCGAATGCTCCTCTTCCACCGCCTCTTCTGCCGAACGCTTTGTGTTCAAGGTGAGAAGACTATCAGCAGCTTGCTCTGTCTTACAAAGGGGGAGAGAAAAGACGAGCGAAAGAGGGAGAAAAAACACGGAACGGAAAGAAACCGATCTGCTTTCTTTTCTCTTTATCTCTCAACCCGACCCTATCTTCATTCGAACAAAAACAAAACAAAACGCTCAGGCCTCCCTCGCCGCCCTCGCCGCGGCCCCTCCCAACCTCCTCTTCGCCCTCGCCTCCCACGCCGACGAGGCCGCGGCCATCGACGCCTCAGCAGCCACAACAGGAGCAGGAGCAGCGACGGGAGGCTTCACGGTCACCCCGCTCGAGATCCTTCTCGTGCTCGCGCCCGTTGCCTTTTACGCGCTGCTGTCGGCGTACCGCGCGCTCGTCAACCCGAAGGCGTCGATCGGGGACGGCCTCTTCATCGTCGCGGCGCTGGTGATCGTGGCGAACATCGTGTCGATCCTGGCGTTCCACAAGAGGATCTACTAGAGGAGAGTTGGGTTTTTCGGGTTTTTTGTTAGTTTTCGAGTTTCCGAGTGTTACATTTCAAGAAAAAAGAGAAGAAGAAGAAAAAAACGAGCTCTATCTGTCTCTCTTTCTCTCCGCGCCTCTCCCCCCTTCTCAGAGCACGATGCTCTCGACGGTCGCTATGCCCTCTGCGGTGAAAGCCAGGGCCAGAAGCGGTCTCGAGGGCGCGGGAATGGTTCCTCCTCCTCGCGTCATCGGTCGCCGCCGTTCGACATCATCGATGCTGGCGTCGTCGGCCATGCCTTCGACTTCATCATCAGCTCAGCCTCGCGTTCCTACCTCTCTTGTGCCTTCTCCTGCGCTCCCACTCCGAGGCAGGACAGCCCGTGGTCGCTTTTTGTCGCTGGTGCCGTTGAAGTGAGTATCGAAGGACGACAAAAGCGAGGGAACCACACGGGATGGCCAAACATCTAGCCGCCGCTTTTTGCTCGAATGCTGACCTCGACGACCTCTTCTCTTCTTCCTCAACACAAAAACAGCGCCTTCGACCGAGACACCTACCGCCGAGCCCCGGCCTCCCCTCCCCCGCTCACGACAGAGCAGCCCCCGCCCCCACCTCCCCCGCCTCCCCCGAGGAACAACAACCTCCCTGCGGGTGGAGGCGCGTGGATCGCAGCCTTCTTCGTCGGCCTTGCTCTGTGGTGGGCTTTCTTAGTCTCCGACGTCCCTCAGATGCTCATTGGAGCAGAGGACGGTTTCTCTTACATCAAGACCGACGGGGGCAATAAAGTGCTCATCGCAGAGGACGAGGCCGGACGGACTTTCTTGGTTGATCAGGACGGCAACCTCTATTACGATTCGGGCATCGAGGAGGTCGGATGGTACATCGTCGCTGCCAGCGACGGTCAAGTCACAAACTTATTCTACGACGAGCTCAACGACGGCAAGCTGTCGCGGCGGGTGGTGGGCAACATTAAGGATCTACGGCAGGTGGACGCGGAGGCGCTGGCCGGCTTCAAGCTCGACGACCTCGACAAAGAGGAATTCATGGCCGGGACCGACGACGCGACCGAGATGGGAACTATCGTTGGCTTTGCCGGCAAAGAGGGACAGGAAGGCGACGACGGCGACTTTGATTCCCAGCTGCCTCCCAACGCGCCTCTCTCTCGCGGTAGGGACGGCGCCCTCAAGGGACCCGCGGTGCTCGAGGAAGGGGAGCTTGACCTGAAGCAGAAAAAACAGGGAGCGAAACTGAAGATGCGTGAGGGCGACAGGCTGGATCAGCTGGTCTCTCTCTTCAACTCGGCAGTTGAGAGCGGGGCCGTGGGCGCAGCGGTGGGCAACCCTCTGGCGGAAGGGTACGGGGTTCCCCCCGGGTTTCCGGCGGAAGTTTTGGAAAAGGGGGCAAAGTGAAAAGAAGAGTTTTGTGTAACAATAAAGAGGAAGAAACAAAAAAAAAAGGAATTTCTTTTTTTTTTTCACGGTGCCGCAAACGGCAAGCTCGGCGAAGCGCCCCCGCCCCCGGCCCCCGAGCTCCTCCTCGTCCCCAGCGGCCGCACGTCGTCGACGTCCCCCGAACGGATGAACTCTGCCCACCTCCTCGGGAGCAAGTCCGCCAGCGTCACGGCCTCGGCTCCGGCCTGCAGAGCGGCGTCCAAGGTAGCGACCTCAAACAGCAGGTCCCGGGCCCTGGAGGCGGCGCGCTCGAGGCGAGGGGACAGGGCGGCGTCGAGGGCCTCTGCCTCCTCAGCGGAGAGCCATAAAGAGGAGGAAGAGGAAGAAGAGAGGGGATCGCCTTCTCCGCGGGCGGAGGAGGAAGCCGAAGCCGCAGCCTCCTCGAGCGAGCCGAGCCTTTTTTCAAGCACCTGTCGCAGCGCCGCGAGGTCCTCTGCGACGTCTCTGAGAGAGTTAGAGGGAGAACTCGAAGACGAAGAAGCGATGCAAGCTCTCCCGAAGAGGCCGCCGAAGAGATAAGAAGGAGCACCGACGCCGCTCAAAGAGAAGGCGTTTCCGTTTCCTGCGTTTCCGTTCCCGTTTCCGTTTCCAATCCCGTCGTCGGCCAGGGCCCCCACCAGCCACTCCCCGATCGCAGCAGACTCCCCCGGTCTCTGCCACAGCACGTGCCGCAGCAGCATCGCGTCCCTGCGCGACACGGAGCTCCTTCCGTCGGCCCATGCGGCGGTCCTCAGGAGCGAAACCGCTTTCACGAGCCTCCGGTCGGAGCAATACACGGGCGGTTCCCTTTCGTTCTGGAGGTGCGCGCGGAGGTCGGCGATGAGGTCGAGGACGTCGTCGGGCACGGAGACGGAAGCTGCTCCGGCGCGGGCGAGGGAGAGATCCGCGGCGCTGAGGACTTTGGGAGCGGCAGCAGAAGAAGAAGCAGTTGAGGAAGTTTTTCCTTCCGAACTCGAGGAAGAAAAACTCGTCGAGCAAGAGGACCGAAGCAGCTCTGGCAACCCTTCGGCGCTCACCTGCCCGACCTCTCTCCTGATGAGAAAGCGATCGTAGAGCGCGTCGAGCTCCTCCGACTCCGGGAGCTCGTTCGAGGCCCCTACCAGGCACGCCAGCGGGGCCGCCTCGCGCCCGCTGCCGTTGTCGAACGCCCGCTCATTTAACAAAGTCAAGAGAGAATTCAGAATCGCGGAGCTCGCCTTGAAGACTTCGTCGACAAAGGCGACCGCCGCCGTGGGAAGGTACCCCTCTGTCTGCCGCACGTAGCGGTCGTCCTCCAGGGCCCTCATCGACAGAGGGCCGAAGAGCTCTTCGGGGACAGAGAAGCGCGTCAGGAGCCTCTCGAAAAAGGGGCCGTCGCTGAGGCGGGAGAGCCTCCGGGCGAGTTCGGATTTCGCTGTGCCCGGGGGACCCAGGAAGAGGAGGTGTTCCCCGGCGAGGGCTGCCAGGAGCAGCAGCCGGACCTCGGTGTCCCTCTCCACGAGCCCTTCGGACAAGGCAGTGAACGCCTCGGCGAGCCTTTTGCGGAATTCGACAGGGGCACCGACAGCAGAAGAAGAGGAAGACGAGCTCCCTCCGTCGTCATCCTCCGAAGTCTTCTTGCTCCTCGCCCTCGCCAGGGAGGCCTCGAAGCTCGCCGTCGCCGCGGCGCGCACGGCCTCGACGCGGCCTTTCAGCTCCTCGTCCTTGGCGGCGAACTCGGCGCGGTAGTTGGCTGAGGCTGGTTGTTGTTGATGGATGGTTTTTTTTTGAAAGAGGTTTTTTGGTGAGGTTGAAAAAGAAAGAGCGAATTGGTCGTTTGCCCTCTCTTTTCTTTTCTCTTTCCTTTCTCATATACTGCTCTCCTCTTGCGATTTGAAATCCAAACGCACCATCCGCAGAGGCTCGACAGGAAGTTGATGTTGCTCTTGTAGCGGGAGAGTCTGGGCGGAAGCGAGGCCAGGAGAAGCCGCTAGGGGAAGGGGCGAATTTCGATCGGCGGCGTGATGCGAGCGACGACGAAGGGGAAGAAGAAGAAGAGTTTAGCGTCGCTGATGCTTGTCTGCTGCTGCTGCCCGATGCGAGCGAAGACGGGATCATCATCGTCTTCTTCTGCGACAATTCCGGAGGAGAGAAGAGGATGCGGAGGCTCTCTGCCGAGGGAGACGAAAAGTGAAGAAAAACGGATTTTTTGTTTGTTTGTTTTCGACCTCTTTGCCTCACACTTCGAAGAAAAAAACGGGGAAAAAAAATAAAGCTCGAAAGAAGCTAGGCAATTTCTCTCGCTCTTTTTCTCTCGTCACGCGCCCTCTCTCGCAGGCGGAGGGCCACAAACCAAACGCGATGCCAGCGCTCGCGGCACCAGCGCGACGCGCTCTCCGCTCCCGAGTTACGAGAGAGGCGACGGGCGGAGGGACGGCGGCGCGCGTGGCATGGACAATGCTGGCGTCCGCCGAGCCTCTTCGGCGACGACAGCGGAGCAGCAGCGACGAGCGACGACCACGTCGAGCTTTGTCAGCAGCAGCGGCGGCGGCGACCTCAACCTCCTATCCGGTTTCTTCTTCCCTCGCTCCTGCTCCTCTTCCTGGCCTCCCTCGACGACGACGACGAAGGATCCCTTTACGTCCTATCACGGTCCTCGCCTCTGCAGATGCCCAGCTCGAAGGAGGAGCAGCAGGAGGAGGAGGACAGCAGCTGGCTCTTGAGGCTCCTCCCCCTCCCCCTCCTCCCTCGCTCGTCTCCGCTGCCCCCTCCTCTCTGCCCCCTTCCTCGCCAGAGCTCGCCGCGCTCGCCTCGGCGCACCTCCGCTGCCTGCCCTTACTGCTCGCCGGCACGGCGGCCCGCCGCGGGGTCGCCCCGCCTCTGGTGCGGGCTGCCTTCTACGCGCGGACCCCGAGCTCGCTGATGAGCGGGAGGCTCGTGCTCAAGAGAGTGGCGACGACGGTCGGAGGCGGAGGAAGTGGAGGCGGCGCGAACGACAGCGACAACAACAACAACAACCTCTCCCCTTCCGCCGACGCCATCTCCCTGGACGGCGCCGACGCCGCGGCGGAGGACTACCTGACCCGTCAGCGCGTCGTGGCGCTGCCGGACGCCGTCGGGGGGCTGGTGCTGCCGCTGGCGCACGGGAGGTTCCTGGTGGGTCTGCTTGTCGTCGAGCTCGAGCCCGGGGCGGGGGCCGCGACTGCGACTGCGACTGCCGCCGACGCTCAGAATGAAAACGGCGAAAACTCGACCTCTTCCTCTTCTTCTTCTTCCTCCTCCTCTTCTACCACTTACATCCCCGACGCCGCCGACGAGGACGCGCTCGTCACCGCGGCCTCGGTGCTAGCCGCGGCGGCCTCGCTGGAGGCGCGCGCGGCCCTCGACGCGGCCGACGCCGCGGGAAGGCGCGCCGCCGCCGCGGCCCTTGTCGACGCCGCCGCCGGGCCCGTGGCGGCCCTGCGCACGCTGGCGGCGATGCTCCTCCCTCGAACGAGGGAGGGCGCTCCCGAAAAAGATATGGCGGCCGGGATCGTGACGCAGGGAGGGGAGCTGGCGAGCATCGTCGGCAGACTCGCCGCCGCGCTGCATTCTCCGACGGCGGCGAGCGCTGCTTCCTCTTCGCTACCTTCGGGTTCTTCTTATTCTTCGCAGCAGCAGCAAGAGGCGCTTCCCGCCGCAGTCGCAACGGCTCCTTACCCTCAGCAGCAGCAAGAGGCGCTTCCCGCCGCAGTCGCAACGGCTCCTTACCCTCAGCAGCAGCAGCAGCAGCAGCGGCAGCAGCTCCTGCCTCCACCGACGACGACGACGATAACGACAACAACGCAGAGGTCGACGCCCTCGTCCAACGTCCTCGTCAGCGATAAGAAAGAGTGCTCCCCCCTCGACGTCGTCGCCGAGGCCCTCTCCTGCGCGGCCCCGCGCGCCGCTGCGCTTGGCGTGGCCCTCGAGCTGAAGATGACCAAGAGGGCGAAAGCGGGGGAGGGAGAACAAGAGGCGGCAGCAGTTTCGCCTTTGCCGGCCGACGGAGGCGCCGACGGAAGAGCGTCGTTCGCGTCCCTTTCTTCTTCTCCTTCCGTTTCTTCTTCGCTGCGCCTGCTCCCTCGCCCGGCCAGGCCCCTGCTCGCAGGCATTCCGGCCTCCACCCTGGCGAGGGCGACCGGAGACGCCGTGGACTCGGCGCTGCAGAGGTGCGGGCGCGGCGGAAAAGTCTCGGTCTCGGTCTCGAGCTCGCCGTTGCTTTCTTCTTCTCCTTCTTCTTCTTCGAGCTCTTCTTCTTCCTCTTCTCCTGTCCTCGCCGCTGGGGCTTCGCTCTTCGGCTCCGGGGTCTACATCGACGTTGTGGACAGCGGTGGCGACTGGGGCATGCGCGAGGAGCTGATGGCGCGGCTCGGAGGAGGAGGGAGCGGAAGCGGAGGTGGAGGTGGAGTTGGGAGGAGGAGCAGCAGCAGCAGCAGCGGCGAGAGCGAAAGCGGAGCAGCGACGGAGGCGGCAACGACAGCGACAGCGACCGCCACCGTAGAACTCCCTCCTCCTCCTCCCCCAGCACCCTCCCAGCAGAGCTTCTCCGCCGCCGCGGCGATGGAGCGCCTCGCCGCGGGGCTGCCCGCCGGCTCGGGGGCCGCGGCGCTCGCGGCGGCGTCGAGGGCCGTCGCCGGTGCCGGGGGCAGAGTGAGCGTGACCCCCAGCGGCGAGGGTGGGACGAGGGTGAGGATCTGGCTGCCCTCGCCTCCGATGCCTGCGAGTCCGATTTGACGAATAGGAGCGGCTTGTAAAAAGAAGAAACTGAAACCATTCTTTCATTTTTCGGGTTCTTTTTTTTTCTTTCTAATTTTTTTTTGCACATTTCTTCTCTCCCTTCCCTCTCTCTCTCTCTCCAAATCCTTAAAACTCCACGTGGAACCGAGGCTTCGACTTCTGCTGCTGTTGCGGCACCTCCTCGACGCGCCAGAAGCACGCCGACACGGGCTCGGGGCCCTTCCTCGAGCCTCCACTGGGCGCCGAGGAGGTGCAGAGGCCCGAGAGTGCCAAGTGTCCTTCGGTGCCAAAATCGACCGTCGCGGGCTCGGGGTCGTTCTCCCCGCGCGGGGGCGGGGCCTGGGTGAGCATGCGGGCCTTGGCGTCGGCGGCGGAGGCGGAGGCGCTGGTGTGGTGGTGGTGGTGGTGGGAAGTGGGGGGGTGAGAGAGAGAGGAAAGAAAAGGTGAGAGGAGAGGTCGAAGAAGATGACGACAATGACGATGGCCGCCGACGATGATGAAACGATGAGCGCCAAAATCAAAACTTGCTTCGCTTTTCATCCTGCTCAATCCGCTGCACGCCCTTCGACTTCGACTCTCACCTGCCGCTCTCAGGCTTAGGGGCCTCCTTCTTCTTGCCAAAGAGGCCGAAGAAGGGCATCGCAGGCTGGCTGTTTGGAAGAGGTAGAAAAAACGAAAAGGGAAACTCGAGTTTTTCTTCCTCGGTTTCGGTCGAATCGATTCTCTCGAAGAAGAAAAATGAGCTCGATCTCTCAGACTTTAGTTCTTTCGAAAACGCGAAAAGAACTCCTTCCCATGTCCCTCGGCTTTAGGCCCTACCTGGTCGCTTTCGCGTCTCTGATCGCCGGCGCGAGCGTCATCCACGCCGTGCTGCAGCCGGACCTGGTGAGAGGAAAAAGAGAAGGAGAGAGAAGGAGAGAGAGAGAGAGAGAGAGAGAAGGAGAGGATTGATTGACGAGACGAGCTAGTTTTTCTTTCTTTCCGTTCGTTCGTTCTTCTCAACCTCGACCTTCGACCCTCCTCTTCCGCAACAGGCCATCCCGCTCTCGCCTCCTGCTGCTGCTGCCGGTGAAGGCAAGGACGACGACAAGGAGCTCCACTAGGAGGGAAGAAAAAAAAAAAGAGGAAAGAAGAAAAAAGAAGAGAGAATGGCTTCGCCA
>Ga0210003_1000172_pt1 | contig 57191 bp, 92 predicted proteins | sample LantaG_FD_182804 | JGI IMG/M metagenome (GOLD analysis project Ga0210003, IMG submission 182804) | Deep subsurface microbial communities from Baltic Sea to uncover new lineages of life (NeLLi) - Landsort_02402 metaG (SPAdes) (version 2) | ecosystem: Environmental > Aquatic > Marine > Oceanic >... | reverse complement strand
CTGATGGTCGTATTGTACCACGAGTTTTGGATGCCAATGGTGAAGTAGCGTTTAATGGGGCTGGAGAGCACAAGACGGTTGCTGAATTTGCGGAAGATTTGAAAAGTTCTGGCAAGCATGATTATTTGTTTAAATCAGACAAACGCCCCGGTGGTGGAGCAAATCCGGTGGATGGCCGGAGAACCTTGAACACGGGTGAGGCTTCTTCGGTGGATAAGATTTCTCAAGGTCTTGCACAAATGGCTGGTAAATAAACACTTAGGAGAAAAGTCAAGAAATTTAAATTTTTTACTTGACTTTTCTCATTTTTGTGATATACTGTTGATAGTTATCGGACTATGGGTGATCCACGGTCCAACAATGTTATTAGGGTGATCCGAAATCATTGCTATGTAGTTGTTGAACCTTAAAAATTAGAAAGGATTACTTATGGCTTCTGTAACTCTTGTTGAAGCGGCTAAATTGTCGCAAAATCCCCTTGTTGCCGGTGTGATTGAGAATGTTATTACCGTCAACCAAATGTTTCAAGTCTTGCCTTTTCAGGCAATTTCCGGCAATGCAATCAGCTATAGCCGGGAGAACGCTCTCGGTGATGTAGATGTTGAGCCAGTTGGTGGGACGATTGCTGGTAAAGCGGCTGCGACCTTTACTCAGGTCACTTCCAGCTTGACTACGATCATCGGTGATGCTGAAGTTAATGGGCTGATTCAAGCCACGATGTCAAACTCTGGTAATGACCAGACGGCTATTCAGGTTGCATCCAAAGCAAAATCTGCTGGTCGTAAATATCAGGACATGTTAATCAATGGTACTGGTGCGTCGGATCAGTTTGATGGCCTTTTGAACCTTACGGCGGCTGGCCAACAGGTTGATACGGGTGCAAACGGTTCGGTCTTTACCTTCCCCATCATGGACGAACTGATGGACTTGGTTACGGCCAAGGATGGACAGGTTGATTATTTCTGCATGAATGCCCGTACTCGTCGTTCTTACCGGTCGGCCCTTCGTGCTCTTGGCGGGGCTTCGATTGATGAGACGTTTGAACTTCCTGATGGTGGAAAAGTTATTGCGTATAGCGGTGTGCCGGTATTTCGCAATGATTGGATTCCGATTGATGACGACAAAGGAACTTCAACCGGTGTTTGTGGCTATATTTTTGCTGGCTGTTTCGACGATGGTAGCCAGAAGGTTGGCCTCGCCGGTTTAACTGCGGCCAATGCTGCTGGTATTCAGGTCGAAGATGCCGGAGTCAGTGAAACCAAGGATGAGCATATCTGGCGTGTCAAGTGGTATTGCGGTCTGGCTCTGTTCAGCGAAAAAGCTATTGCTTACGCCGATGGTATTACTAACTAAGTAAAAATAATTTATAGTGCGGTTAAATTCCGCACTATAAAACTTTATTTAGTTATAACATTTATTCTAAAAAGAAAGGGCTATTATGGCTGCTTCGATTTTTGTTGTTGAACCTGCGGTAACTTCAGGACGAACCCTGAAAGATAACGTGGATTCTGTTGTTGTATGGGCTGAGGATGCTGCGGATGCCAAGCTCGCTGCTCAGGCAATTGCCGGTGGTGGCGATGAGTTGTGGGATGGGGCGACTGCTACGGCTGCCGTGGTTGGTACGGCGTGGACTGGTTGGCGTTTGCATGTTAAGGTTGTTCATCCAACGACTGGTGCTGTGGTTGTGGATGCAGCCCATACCATGCTTGTGACGGATGGTGTAGATGATGCTGCTGCTGCCATGGTTATTCTGTTGAATGCTTCGGCAATTGACAACGCATCATACTTAACCCCGAACTTAACGATTGCAACGGGTTCCGGTGGTGATGATCTTGGTGATCACATTGTCACGGTCGAGTTCTTACCCCCGGTGGATAGTGATGATTGGCGTGATCCGACAATTAGCATTGCGGGTATGGTCGGAGCGATTGTGGATGAGGGTGTTTCTACAGCCGCACTGACTGTGGCTCTGGTTCCGGCGAATGCCATTCCAGTGTTCTATGCTGCTGGTAAATCTAGCTAAGCATTTTGTTATTTCAACGCACAGTGTTTTCTTTTCTGGTAGGATAAACACTGTGCGTTTATTTCATCTATAAAGGTAGAATAAAATGTCTCAAGGCAGTATCACGCTGATTGCAACCGGGGGTCGTCAGGGTAAAACATTTCAACGCAATGGATTTCAGTTTGTAAACGGCAAATGTCCACTCAGGGGCGATCTGGAAAAACTTGCCGGTCCTATTTCATACTTAGGTCGAACCATCCGAGCCTACCCGGAAAATTCGGACGAATTAATCCGGGCCGCCGAACAGGGTCTATATACATTTCCAGAGGTGGAGAGTGATGATCCTGATCCAGTAGAAGAAGATCAGGATAATTTCGATGAGGATGAAATTATAGAAGAGTCTGATGAAGATATTGGGGACATTAATCGCAGAAAGATTGCACATGCTTTGTTGGAACTAGACCCTAAGAATGAGGAACACTGGACCGAAGATGGTAAACCTTCCGTTGATGTGGTGTCGAAACTTTCTGGTGTGCATGAAGTCACTCGTGTGGATATTGATTTTATTAATCCTGAATTTAGCAGGGAATGATATGCGGGAAAATCCTGACTTTATCGTTATCCAGAAGTATGTCCGAGATAACAACCTAACACGACAGCAGGTTGTTAATGCAACTCAACAGCAGTTTAAGAATCTTCTTGGACACTCTGTTTCCGCATCATTTATTCGTAAGGTTAAGCAGATCATCATCGGAGCTTTTGATGAAGCCCGTGATAATAACAGACTGCAAGAAATTAAGAATGCTGTTAAAACGTATCTTGATGCAAACTTTCCCAATTGGACTACTGAACGTGGACAGGTTGTTGGAGAAGACGGTAATGAATATCAATTTGTAAAGATTTGGCTTCAAGGACTTCCACCGTCGCCAGACGTGCTTCCTGCTTAGGGATGAACTATGTCGTATGATATTTTTGATGTTGTTGATGGTAAATCCAGTGTGTTCTTTGTTGGTGGCACAGGCACTAAGGCCGGTCTAGCCAACCCCGGAGGTTGCACTAAAGAATGGTGGGATGCTAAAGTAATTTCGGTCGGGGAAGCGGCAGCGATGGCTGCATTGATTGGCACGAATGGGGGTGCAATCGACAGTGCTACGACAGCAGCGATCTCCAATAACGGCAGTGGGAAACTCCGTATTACCAAGAGTGGAGCATTCACAAACACTGAAGTTGGTATGGTGGGGTATTTTGATTTTTCTGCCACCTATCCAGATGATTATTACGAAGTTACCGCAGTCGATGCCAGTGGCAATTATATTGACATCCTTATAGGCTACACCACTTCGGTCCCCACCGTCAATGTTACGATTGGTGGGGCGTTTAATGATATTCAGACGGCACATGATGAGGTTGATGCTGGTTATCAGGACGTAACACTATACGACAACAAGGGAGACAGCAACCGATCAGCAACGATAGCATGGACCCGTGGTGGCTCGGAAGCTACCGATGCGTACTTGCGAATAAAGGGATTTCAGACAACGCCGGAGGATGATGGACCTGTTCTTTATAACTACAATGGCAACAATCCCGTGGGTGCTGGTCATGGGCTATACATAGGGACTGGGGCTGTTGCAAATATGTATAACACCCAGTTTGAGAACTTCCATGTTCGAGGGGTGGGGGATGGAGCCAGTTATACCTATAATCTGCAAATATACTCAAACACTTATGCCATCCGAGGACTGTTGTTTTATAAGTGTGATTTTTATGATGGCGGCGATGGGGCCGGTGGTGGTAAGTGCATTAACGCTATGCGGTACTATCAGGCAAGTGGTAGCGAAATTCAAGCCTTATTCATTGATTGCGATTTTTATGACGGTGATTCTTCTGGTATGACCGTAACAAGCGTAGCGAATCAACAGTACGGGCATATTGGTTTTGTCAACTGTCGGGCATACGGAAACACCCACGTTGGATTTTCTATGCGAGGGGCTTCTGCCTTTGGCTGTGCTTCCTATAACAATGGACTCTACGGTGTGGACACAACCAACCAAAGTGGAATGTGGGTTAATGGCATTATTGCCGGTAATCTCGACGGCTGGAAAAAGCGTGGAACGATCAATCAAGGCTATCTCATCAACAGCATTATTTCTGATAATACGCAGAGTGAGGTTGAACAGGGGAGTGGTGGAGCCTTGCGAAGCATAAACTCAGTGATAAACGGGACGATAGACACCGGAGCCATAAGTAATGTCTTTCCGCACCCAACGGACAATGTTACGGATGACCCAAGGCTGGCTAACGTGGCAGGTGGAGACTTACGAATTCGCAACACTAAAATCAAGCGTTCCGGGATAACAGATATTCACGGAAATGCGACACAGCTAGGACCACCAACTATTGAGATTCCGTCCCGATCTGGTGAAAACTCACTGGTCAACCAGTTTACGACATAGGACATTATAATGCTTTATTTTAAATATTTTTCTGATGCGGGCGTGGCGGCGACTGGCCTCACACCAGTCTTCATTGCGTTGGAGACTGCCACTAACCAGACAGACAAGATGGCAAGTAAGCCATCGTTCACTGAGTTAGGTAACGGCTGGTATAGGTTCACCGTCACACTCGGCACTGCCCCTTGGGATGTTGTTGGAGAAGATTTGGTTGGTTTGATTGATGGTGGTGCAACCTTGGTAGATTCGGATCGGTATAAGCCATTCTTATTGACCAAGCGGGAACTGGCCTTGAATGCAATCATGCAGAATCTTATTGTGGAAACTGTAGGTATTGCAGATTCTTCTGGTCGGGTGGATGTTTCTAAACTTAAAGGGTTGACAACTGCTTTAAATAATCTTGAGGATGATTATGATGGAACCGGCTACAATAAATCAGCCTCAACCATAGGAACTGTTACTACCTATACGGGCAACACCAAACAAACTGGGGACAACTTCGCTCGGTTAGGTGCTCCTGCTGGTGCTTCTGTTTCAGCAGACGTTGCGGCAGTGAAGGCAGAAACAGTGTTGATTGTTGAGGATACCGGAACAACCCTACCCGCTACACTGGCAACGCTCGCAACTGCTTCGGCACTGTCAACTGTGGATGGTAAGGTTGATACGATTAGTACAAATGTGGATGCCGTACTTCTGGATACCGGAACAACCCTACCCGCTACACTGGCAACGCTCGCAACTGCTTCGGCATTGTCAACTGTGGATGGTAAGGTTGATACGATTGATGGAATCGTTGATACTATATTGACATCCGTCGAAAAGAACCGAAAGACGTTGAGTAACCGGGTGGTGGTGACTCCCGGAAGCCCCAGTGTTGTTGTGGTGTATGAGGACGATGATTCTACTCCGGCGTTTACTTTAAATGTAAGTGCGGATGGAAATACAAGGACGGTTGTGTAATGGCATTGCAAGGAATGTTTCCTGTGTTTACGCAGCTTCAAACCACACAGGCGGTTGTTGATGGGCTGGAAGTAACTTTAGAAGAGATTGAAGATTACGATGTGGTCTTAACTACTGTTGAAGATATAGGTGCATAAAAATGGCTGATGATTTATATGGTCGATTAAATCAAGATATTTATGTGGTTCGTGGGGATACGAAAACTCAACGAATTACTGTTAAGGACTCTGCGGGTTCTGCAATTGACGTGACTGGTTATTCCGCAAAGTTATCTGTCAATACTCAGGATGAGCCTACGGATGAAACGAACCAGTTGTTTGAGATAACAGGTGTATTGACAACCCCCGCTAGTGGAATAATTGATTTTCCTCTTTCCGCAGCCAATGCCAAACAGGTTCCTGATGAATACTATTATGACATACAGATTGTTACGGATGCTGGTGTGGTCTGCACCGTAGCAGCCGGGCGTTGGGTTGTGGGTTCTGACATAACTGATCCAAACTTACCATAAGAGGTTGAGATGGCTTTTGAAGTAATTGATTCTGATAATATCACGGCGACTGCGAATGCTTATATTACTGTACAGCAATTTAAGGATTATCATAATGATCGTGGTGGTGTTATTTCTACCTATGGAAATTCTGCTATTCAGAAAGCTATCGTGAAGGCTACAGACTATTTGGATCAACGGTTTTCGTTTGTTGGTGGGCGGCGTACTACGGATCAACGGGTGAGTTGGCCGAGAGTGGATGCTTATGATAGTGAAGGCTACTTGTTAAGTGGTATTCCTGTTCCAGTTGAAGAGGCCACCGCAGAGTATGCGTTTATTGCATTAACAACCACTTTGAATCCAACGCCGGAGATAGATGCTCATGGCCGTAACATTAAGCGGATAAAAGAGAAGGTGGATGTTATTGAAGTAGATGTCACTTTTCTTGGTGGTTCTTTGCAACTACCAGAGTACCCGGTTGCGGATTTAAAGTTAAAGGTTCGAGGGTTGATTGTTTCAAAACGTGGTTTAGTTAGAGGCGGTTAGTGGGTTTAGTAGAAACAGCAACAAGATTGATATTGGCCAAGGGTCGTACTGTGACCATGAAGAAACTTAGCCGAACTCCCGTGGATTCAGACAAGCCGTGGCGAGCTACGGGTACAATTGCTGATCCCGTTGTAACAACTACGGCTCCGGCAGTGTTGATTGATTATGCTCGTGGTGAGATTGATGGTGAGATTATTAAGGCCGGAGATATGAAGGCATTAGTTGCTCCAATTACTGATGTTGATCTTGAAGGGTATAATGTTTTTGTCGATTCAGACGGAGTTGAGTGGGCTATTGTGGGTGTTAAACCCGTTAAGCCGGGAATAACTTTATACCTGTATAAATTGCAGTTGAGGCACGAGTAATGCCGCCAGCAAGTAGAACAGCCGCACGGGATGAGATATTAGCTATGGTGAAGGCCATTGCGGATGCTCAAGGTATTGAAGATATTTATGATGATGTGCCGGATGACATTCCAGATAGTGTGGACTATATTAAAACGCTGCTTGTTCATCAAGCAGGTAATCAAGCAACCTTGGCCAATAGTGGGGGCCAGAGGCGGTATGAAAAATCCGGGTTATTGACGATACAGATATATACCGCAGCCGGTGGTGGGCTTGCAAATAGTGATACCTTTGCACAGGCTTTTGAGGATGGGTTTGAAGGTAAGGAATCTCCCAGTGGAGTTTGGTTTCGTAGTGCGTTTTCCAATGAGTTTGGTAAAACAGGTAATAGGTTTAGAACAGATGTGTTTGTAAGTTTTGAGTATGATCTCATAAAATAAGAAAGGTGCTGAAATGGCTGCTGTAAACAAGATTGATAGTAACGTAACTGCTCTAAGGTTTGCTGAGGAAGCAACCTTCAAGGCTAACCCCGGTGCTGTGAACTGGTACGATTTGGAGCCGAATAGTTACGGCGACTTCGGCGGCAACAGCACCCTTTTGGCTCGCAACCCGATTAATGCGGGTCGTCAAAATAAGAAGGGGGTGATTACCGATAAGGACGCTTCTGGTGCACTCCAACAGGATGTGACGCAAACGAATTTTGAGCGTTTGCTGCAAGGATTCTTTTTTGCTGATGTGCGGGAGAAGCCTGACACCACATCCTTTGGTAGTGCAAAGATTGTCATTGATGATGTGACTACGCTTGCGGATACCTACACGGCTTCTGGCGGGGATTACACTGCTGGTGGTGGTGGGTTCTTGGCCAATGATATAGTTTTAGGCACTGGTTTTACGGAATCTGCCAACAATGGACTCCACGTTGTCGCAACTGTGGGTGCTACGGCAATTACCGTGGACGAGAACTTGGTGGATGAGACTCCCCCGGCAGCCGCACGGCTCACCATGGTGGGGCATGAGTTCACGGCTGGTGATCTCTCCGTGGTTGTTTCTGGTGACTTGCCAACGATTGTGTCGGCTGGAGGCAAAGACTTGACTGAGCTTGGCTTGATCCCCGGCGAGTTCATTTATGTGGGTGGTGACGGAGCTACTAAGAAATTCTTCAATGCTGTCAACAATGGCTTTGCCCGTGTGAAGTCTGTTACGGCTACCGTAATTACTCTGGACAAAACAGAGTCCACCATGGTGGCTGATGACGGTACGATTGATGGTGCTGGTGGAGCCGGACAGTTGATTCGCATTTTCTGCGGTCGGGTGTTGAAGAATGAAACAGGTTCTTTGATTACTCGTCGAACCTACCATCTTGAGCGTGAACTTGGTGCTCCTGACGATGAGGAACCTGCTGAAATTCAGGCAGAGTATCTTGAAGGGGCCGTTCCTAATGAGATTACTTTTAATTTCAGCACGGCGGATAAACTTACTGCTGATCTGACGTTTGTGGCCGGAGATTCCGCTACCGTTGCTGGTGATGTTGCTTTGCGAAGTGCAGCCGGAACGGTGGTTACTGTTACGGAGTCTGATGCTTTCAATACTTCATCCAATGTGGTTCGGGTGAATATGCACGTTATCAGTTCTACTGATGCGGCTCCGACCCCCTTGCTTGGGTTTTTTGAAGAGTTCACCATTGCAATTTCTAACGGCGTTACGCCCAACAAAGCCATTGGCACGATTGGTGCGTTTGATGTGTCCACTGGGAACTTTACCGTCAATGGTTCGGCCACCGGGTATTTTGCGGATGTCGCGTCTAAGGCGGCTGTGGAAGGTAATTCAGATGTTACCATGGACGTTCAAGTGGTGAAGGATAACGCTGGTATTACGCTGGACATTCCGTTGATTGCTCTTGGTGGTGGCCTGTTAAGTATTGAGTCGGATCAGCCTATCAAGGTTCCTTTGAACCACGAGGCGGCTTCTGGTGCTGCGGTGGATGCCAACATGGATCACACCCTGCTGATGGTCCATTGGGACTATTTGCCTGATGCGGCTGAATAAGTATTGTATATACTATTTTTGTAAATAATGGTACATAATAGTATTTGACTGGTTTAGGTAGAAATTTGTTTTGGAGATTTAGAATGGGAATTAAAGCCACATTTGGTGTGACAAAGGAAACTGTTAAAGAGGGTGTTTGGATTAATTATGGTGATGATGAGAAAATCAAAATCAGTATGGTTAGTCCCCACAACACCGAATTTCAGAAGGAAATGAATCGGCTTCAAAAGAAATATCGTCGGGCGATTCAACTGGAAACTCTGGATGATGAAGAGGGCAATGAACTCCTTCATCAGGTTTATGCCAAGACGATTGTTCTGGATTGGCAGGGAATTACTGAGCCAGATATTGAGGATGAGGATGCTCCAGAGATTCCATTCTCTGTTGAAAATTGTGTCCGGGTCTTTAAGAAGTACCCACACTTGTTTGCGGATATTCGTGAACAGTCACAGAGCTTGGCCCTGTTCATGGCGGCTCAACAGGAAGTCAACGCAAAAAACTTACAGCCGTCCTAAGCTATCATCTGCGGCTAGGGCGGAGTGAAAAAAATATTGCCAGTGTCTGTAAACGGAAGAAACTACCTTTACCAGACAGTGTAGAAAATGCTCCGGTTCTTTTACCGGGGCTGGAGCTTTTCTATACTGCATACTCAGCATTGAGCACCTGTAGGCAGATTGGTATGGGTGTTGGTCCGATACCGTGGACAGCAATAGTGCAGTATATAGAGTACCATGAGTTTACAAAAGAACAGGCAGATGAATTAGTGTACTACGCTTATCAGATGGACAACGTGTATATAGAGTATTTCAATGCCAAGCAACAAAAATGACATTAAAAATTTTGATAAGACTCTCCGAATACTGAGTAAACGGATTGAGAAGGGGGCAGAAACTCGTGTCCGAAAGGTTGCACTGGTTTTGGATCAGGTTTTAGTTACCGGTACTCCCGTGGACACATCCCGTGCACGAAGTAATTGGATTGCTTCTATTGGTGTTCCCATTTTAACAAATACTCCCCCAGATGTGGATGGCAGAGAAGGTAATAGATCGGCTGCAATCTCAGCAGCCAATTCCCGTTCTTTGGCTCAGGGATTACAGGCTATATCCGCTTGGACGATTACTATTGGGCAGGACATTGTTATTTCAAACGGTGTTCCCTATATTAATAAATTGAACGAAGGTTCTTCAGCCCAAGCTAGAACAGGCATGGTTAAACCGGCATTGGCTGCGGCACAGGCTGCTTTTAATTCAGGGAGTATTTTATAATGCCTCTTGTTGAAGGAATTATTATACGAGTTACAGCCGATGGGGTGGAGGTTGTTCGGGATAAGTTTAATAAACTTGGTTCTTCTGCACAGAAAACGGCAACCAGCGTGAGCTTCTTAAAGAAAGCTCTGTTGGGTTTTGGTGCTATTTTTGTTATTCGTGGTATCATTAATTTGTCTGATGAGTTTACATCATTGACGAACCGGGTTCGTATTTTTACGGAGAGCCAGAAAGGGGCTAATTTTGTTATTAAAGAGCTTGCTGAAATAAGCAATAAAACACGGGTGAGTATTGCGGCATCTTCTGAGGTGTATCAACGATTTCGTATTTCAGCAGGTCAGCTTGGACTTTCACAAAGACGATTATTGGATATAACCGAATCAATTACTAAATCTGTACGAATTTCCGGTGCAACCGCACAGGAAGCTACGGGTGCTTTGCGGCAGTTGTCGCAGGCATTTAGTGGTAATAGATTGTCCGGGCAGGAATTAAACTCTGTGTTGGAGCAGTTGCCGTTTGTGACTCAGTTGATTGCTAAAGAAATGGGGATTGCTACTGGGGAGTTGCGGAAGCTGGCTAACGAGGGGGCAGTTACTTCTAAAATTCTTATTGCTGCATTTGAAAATGCTAAGGATGAAATTGAGGATAAATTTGGTCGTGTAATACCTACGGTTGCAGAATCTTTTGTGGTATTGAAGAACAATTTGTCTTTATTTGTAGGAGAGATCAATAAATCTACGGGGACGTTCAGCACCCTAACAACACTTATTTTGAGTGCAGCAGAATCAGTCAAGTTTATTACTCAGTCTATGCAGTTGTTTGGTATAGAGTTTGATATTTTAATTAATAATCTTCTTTTTGATATTGGTTTGTTTTTATCTAGGGTAATTGGTGCATTTAATGGTTCTGTTGCGGCTATCGAGTCTGCATGGGGTGATCTTGGGGCTATTCTTCTTGCTTCCGTAGTTAGGGGTATAAACGCAACACTTAGTGCTCTTGAGGGCATGTTAGATAGTACACTTGCATTCTTCCAAACTATTGGGGATGTAACAATTAATTTTGTAAAAATCAACGCTGCGGCATTTCAGCAGTTGGGGGCGGCTGTTCAAAATTCTATGACCGGTAATTTTGAAGTTGCTGAGCAGATTGCAAGCGAAGCGGCTTTTCAAATGAGAAAATCTTTTGAACGATCTTTCGGCTCGTTTGGCAAAACTTTTGAAGATAATTTGGCTAGTCTTGACGCACAAGACCTTTTTGGTACAATTACGGAACAAGCCCCCAAGACATTGGCTGAAGCAGGGGCAGATGCTGCGGCTGCATTTACCACTGCTTTTGAGCAGGGTTCCAGTTTCGGTATTATTGATCTGGCACAAGAGAATCTAATTCAACTGGAAAAGGAACGGGCACGGGCCATTGATGATCTTGCTAAAGTGTTTGCGGATGCAGATGAAAAAATAACGGACTCAACCGAAAAGGGCAATAAGTTTTTCAAGGGCATGTCAAACGGGTGGAATAAAGTCAAGGAAGACGTACAGGCATTTGCTCTTATAGGGGCACAAACGATAGAAAATGTGTTGGATGGTATGGGGGATGCTTTTGCTGATTTTGTTACCACCGGAGAGTTGAGCTTTAGTAAATTAGCAGACAGTATCTTGGCCGATCTGACGAAAGTGTTGGCGAAGATTTTAATCATTAAATCTGTTGAAGCAGTGTTTGGTGGTAATCCTTTTGCAGGCTTAGCCGGGGGCACACCTGCACCTAAAGGCCAAGCCATTGGGGGTTTTAATCAAGCTGGTCGCCCACTCATGGTTGGTGAGGGTGGCAGACGAGAACTGTTTGTTCCACAACAGAATGGAACGATAATTAACAATACTAACACTGAAAGTATTATGGCTCCCCCACAGGTAAACTTGAATGTTGTTAATGTGACTGACCCGAATGAGGTGGCTTCAGCACTGAATACCCCCGGTGGTGAAAAAGCCGTGTTAAATGTTTTGCGTAAAAATAGACGATCTTTGAGAGGGTTATAAATAATGGCATGGCTTAAAAGTAAATCTGGTGAACAAGCAACAGATCGTAAAGACTTGCTTGATATTATGGTGGCTTTATGTACTGAACGGCATGTGGCCTCGGCAGTTGTAGCTGCTGGTGGGACTACTTATTCTGTTGGAGATACACTGACGGATGCTTCGGGTACGCATGATTTTGTAGTTCAGTGTGAAGTAGCATCCGGGGGAGCATCCTATGTTGTGGGTGAGGTACTTACAATAAGCGGGGGCACAGCTTCAGTCACAGCTACAGCAACGGTTACGAAGGTTTCTTCCGGGGCTGTCACCGAAGTTGTTGTCCTTGAAGCAGGAGCATATTCATCTAATCCAAGTAATTCAGTATCTACGACAGCCTCAGCATCCGGCACAGGTTGTACGCTTGATCTTATATTTAAAACCCGACACACTGCTGAGTTTGAAGTTTTAACTGTCGATGGTGGTGGAGCAGTCTTGACGGTTCGTGTTGCAAGCTGTGGAATTTATTCGGCTGATCCGTCAAACCCTATTGCAACAACTGTTTCTCCGGCTGGTGGTTCTGGATGTACACTCACCCTAACCATGGCCAATGGGGGCTGGAACATTCAACGCAGCAACGCCCCTTCTGAGAGAGAAGTAATTCTTCAAGGAACTGGAGCCGGTTCGGATGAGATTTATGTTGGTGTACGAACATTTCTTTCACCAGCCAATGGCTACAAACAGTGGGAGCTTGCGGGCTTTACCGGGTTCGACGCTAACTTGGCATGGGCCTCACAAGCGGGTATTAGCCCCGGTCGGCATGAATCACCAACCAACGGTGGCTGTTGGATTCCTCTTGATGATGTTACAATGGATTATTGGTTTGCTGTGGACAGCAATCGAATTATCATGGTAGCCAAGATTGGCTCTCAATATCCAAACATGTACATGGGGTTTTTGAACCCATTCTCCACCACCTCTGAATATCCGTATCCACTGTATATCGCTGGATGTACCAGTGATGAAGAATTTTTGATTGGTACGTCAGGATTCGGTTTTGGTGGTTTAACCAACCCTATAGCAAAAATATTAACGGAAACACATGATGGTCCCGGTGAGGTGCGGTTTCCGGGGGGTTCTTGGCGTAATGTGGCTAATAGAGAGGCAGATGATGATGCTGTCACTAACCGCATTGTCATGCCTTCGCAGGATATTGGTTTAGTACCATCAGGGGCAGACCTGTACTTTGACACAAACTCGGTTACTATTGCCGAATGGGATGATTTTATTCCCAATACAGGTAATCCGGGGGCGACAACTAAGAAATTGATGCCAACACCAGACTCTGGTGGTCATCAGTATGTAATGATTCCGGCCACACTTGCAGTAAAAGTTCCGGTTGAAGATAGGCAGTTGCTTGGTGAGATGGATGGTGTGTTCTGGTACAGCAACGTAGCAGATTTTCTTGCCAATCCTACACCTGTGGCTTTGGACACCATTACAGTGGGTTCTGATGTTTATCGGGTATTTCCAAATTGCAATAAAACAGATCAGTTTAATTTTCTTGCTATAAAGGAAGAATAAAATGGCCTATCAAAAGTCATTAAGTATAAGCAACCAACAGTCGTTGATTCAAACACTATCTACATTTATAACAGCCAATGGTTGGACAGAAGATTTATTGGACACCACTAACGAAAAAGCTACTTTTCACAAGGGAAGCTGCTATGTGTCGTTTCAGTGGGACAATAGTGATAGCATTGCTATGTACCAGTCTTTAGGTTATGCAGGTGCAGGGGCCAATCCCTGGGCACACACGGATGATTCTGGTAATGGGGTTGCCAGTACGTCAGGACCATTTACAACGGAACGCCGCATCAGTGGTATTGGTAATGGTTCATTCACTCGAACTGATTTTTTCTTGAGCACATCACCAGATGTTGTGTATGTTGTTCTGGAGTTTAGCCCCGGCATATACCGACACTTTGCGTTTGGTAATATTGCTAAGATTGGAGACTGGACTGGTGGTGAGTTTGTTGCAGGACACTACTGGACAACAGGTGGTACGTCAGACGATCCCGCGTATAGCTGGCATTCTGTATTAGCAGATGGTATAACTATTCAAAATTCAGCCGTTAAGGTGTCGGCCACTCTTCACTGTGAAGGACTTCCTAATCAAGGTGGTTCTGGCAAGTGGGGTGTTATTGGTGGTGCTAATATAACTGAGGGTACAGACAGGGGGGCTGTAGCTAGAGTTATTATTCAGGGGGGTTGTAGAGCGAGTACCTATCTCACCCAGTTTGGGTGGCTTCCATCTAACTTGGTCAATGCTTTTGTTCCTTTGATACCCATACCACTTTGGTATGTAGATGAAACACCTGTTGGCAATGACGAGTATTATCTGTTGGGCTTCTTGTCTAATGTGAAGCACCTTAATATTGGTGGGTTTACTGAAGCACAGGAAATCACTGTTGGTGGGGGTACTTGGATTATATTTCCTATCGTAAGAAAGAAGTATGATTTAGATGATACTCAACAGTCTTGGAATGGTGGCTTAGCATATAAGAAGGTTCCGTAATGGCCAACTTCGTTGGAATATCTCAGGATGATCACGGGCTGTCAGATCAACTTGGGGGTGTTAGTAATAACTACTCCGGTTGGCAATCTATTGCTGGCGTGGACCGGGCTAATTATACAATTGCAGATTTACAGCCCACACCGCAGGCAACTGCTGGCTACTTAACTACAGGGTTCGGTACTTCAAACCCCAGTGTAAATTATGTGGGACACACAGAACTTGCCCTTGGAGCCGGAGCCGAGTGGTTTGAGAAGGTCCATGTGATTCCTAGAGCTATCACTCTTGGTAACATCATTACGGAAGAAGTTTTTCAGGTCGAGTTATTCAACGCATTTAAAGAAACAACCCAAGAGTATGCCAGCTTTGCGAACAATGCGGATGTTGGAATAACGGACATAACTGATCCTGCGGTAACTCCCCCGGAAGATATTCTACCACTGCGAAGTATTGTGCTTGATTTCAATGTTGCTTCTGATGGAGCACCGAATATTGACGGTACGCTGGATTTTGAATTTACTGGTTTGTACACAGCGTACTTACCGGTTACTGGACAACGGTTGGTCTTGTTTTCATTCCGCCCTGAAGTTCCAGTTAAAGAAACATTGGAGTTTTTAACAACCGTACACGAGCGACTTGATGGGACAGAACAGAGAATTACAAAGCGAAAAAACCCCCGCCAATTATTAAACTATCGAGTTACATTGGATGCTGAGGACAGACAGGCACTGGACATAATGTTGTTTAACTGGTCGGCAAGTATCTTTGGTGTGCCCATCTGGTGGGAGCCATCGGTTGTTACTTCGGTCATCTCTATTGGAGATACTGTAATTAATGTTGATGATACCAGCTACGGGGACTTCCGAGTTGGTGGATTGGCTGTGGTGTTTACAGATCGTTTTACCTTTGATGCACTTGAAATAAGTGGTATTACTGCTAACACAATCACGTTTAATACGGCTGTTACTAATGCGTATGGTGTTGGATCAGAAGTATTCCCGGTGAGAACGGCAATTGTATCTGGAGCAGTTAGAAAACCAAAAAGACGACTGAATGTTCAGGATTTTGATGTTAATTTTGTGGTTGATAATAATGACGCAAACCTTGCGGATGCTTCTGCGTTTAATACGTTTAATGGTGCGGTTATTTTGGACGGCCCCAACTTAATGTCAGGGGACTCTCTTGGTGAATCATGGGAGCGACAAGTTACAGTCATAGATAATGAAACAGGCAGGATTCAAACTGTAAGTCGTCATACCTTTGGAAAACTATTGAGCACCAAGGGTTTCAAAACCAACAGCCGCCAATCCCTGTGGGAGTTGAGGCAGCTTTTGCATTATCTTAAAGGGAAGACGGTATCCTTTTATGTACCTTCTTTCTTTAAAGAGTTGACCCCCAACGCTACACTGGTTAGTGGGAATAGCTCGATGAGCATTGTTAATGTTGGCTATTCTGTTTTTGTTAATGAGAATGATCCTAAGAAGAATATTCGGGTCCACCTAACTGACGGAACAACCCTAGATAGAGTTATACAGGGATCATCTGTCATCAGCAGCACAACTGAACAGTTGACTTTAGATACAACTTGGCCAAGCAATATAGAGCCAGAGGGTATAGATAGGATTGAGTGGTTAGATCGAGTACGCTTGGACTCAGACGTGGTTGATATTTTTCACAACAATGCACTTGGTGAAGCACAAACAATATTTCCAGTAAAGGCAGTTTTTGAAGCATGAGTTTTGATGCAAAAGAAATAAGTCAAGCATCTGGCCAGCCGGTAGAGCTATTTGAGATTAGTGTTGGTTCAACGAACTATTTACTGACCAGCCATGAGGATGAGATTGTTGTTGGCCTGAAGACATACTCTCCAGAACAGATCAACCGGGGGGAGATTCAAAACACCATGGAAGATCATTCAGACGGTGTACAGGTTGAGCTACCAGCTACTCATGCGTTTGTGCAGATGTATGTAAATCTCATACCGTCCGACAGGCCCACACTGAAAATATTTAAGTCCCATCGGACAGACACACCAACTCCAGAAGTCATTCAGATATTCGATGGGTTTGTTCAGAGTGTCGGCTTTTTTAATAACGGAAGCATTGCCAGATTAAGTGGACTTCCCGCTACTGCAAGTGTTGGCCGAGAGATTCCTCGGTTTATGTATCAGGGTGTGTGTAATCATATTCTCTATGATGCCCGGTGTCAGGTGTCAGATGCCAGCTTCAAGTTTACTGGAGCTTGTGATACAGTGTCTGGTATTTCGATCACTGTTAATGGTCTTTCAGCGTCTAAGGGTTCTGGATGGGCGACTGGTGGGCATATTGAGGTTCCGGGGGTGAGTGACCAGAGACTAATCATTGATCAAACTGGTGATGTACTTACACTTCGATTACCGTTCCGGGTTGATGTGCTGGACGAAGTGTGCAACGTGTTTGCCGGTTGTGCTCACACAGTGGCTATATGTAAATCCAAGTTTAATAATGTTTTGAACTATGGTGGTTTTCCATTTGTACCACTTAAAAACCCCTTTGAAGTAGGAATTGATTAATGGGCTTTTGGGCTTTAGTAGCAATGTGGGCGATTTCTTATGTGGCGGCAGAAGCACTTCGTCCCAAACCAGATATTCAAGAGGCCAAGCGAGCATCACTGGGTGACTTCCAGTTTCCAACTGCAACACAGGGCCGGGTGGTTCCATTGCTATGGGGGACTATGAAGGTCAAAGGGCCAAACGTGGTTTGGTATGGAGACTTGAAACAGAAGGCGTTTACTCGTCATGTTGATCCCGGTTTGTTTGGGTCAACAAAAGAGTATGTGGTGGGGTATAGATATTTTCTCGGCGTTCAGTTTGCTTTGTGCCGGGGTACAGTGGATAAGCTCCTGCGTGTTTGGGTGGGTGATGATCTTGTTTGGGACACGGGACAAACAGGGGCAGGAACCATTACTATTAATAAGCCCAATCTATTTGGTGGCAGCGAACTCGGCAATGGTGGGATCACTGGCAATTTAGATTTTCTTGTTGGAGACAATTCTCAAGTAGCTAACACATATCTATCTGACTTTCAAAAAGAACCGGCAGTTACTGGGGATACACCTGCATACCGGGGAACCTGCTATTGTGTTTGGAAGCAGGGGTGGCTTGGCAACAGTACACAGATCAAGCCGTGGGCTTTTGAGCTTCAACGGCTGCCTAATCAACTGGGCATGTCTGCGGGTAAACACATCGTCAATACTTATGATGCCAATCCCATGTGCATGGCCTACGAAATAATGACTGATACCGATTGGGGTATGGGCATTGATCCGGCAGACATAGATACTGCGGGCTTTATTACTTTTGGTAATACACTGTATGATGAAGTAAACGGATCAACTAAGGGTAATGGTATAAGTCTTATGATTGATCGGCCCATAGAGGCTGGAGACTTGTTGATTGAGATTCAAGAGCAGTGTGATTGTGTATTCTATTTTGATCCTTTGGACCAAAAGTGGAAAGTCAATCCCATCCGTGGTGGGTATGATATTGACACCATCCCACAATTGAATGATGCTACCGTGAATGCTATTGAAGACTTTTCACGGTCAACGTGGGAGCAGAGTACCAATGCTGTAAGGATTTCATTTAGTAATCGGGAGATTGATTACGGGGAGGACTTTGCTCTTGCTCAGGATCAGGCAATGTTTCGTCAACAGAATGTCAACATTCCCTCTACTCGAAAGTACATTGGGGTTAAGGATGCGACCCTAGCAAACAGCCTTGCTTGGCGTGATCTTCGATCTGAGGGGGTCACTATGTCCAAGGCTACCGTAAAGGTTGATCGTGCCTTTTGGGGTGTTGCTCCCGGTGATCCAGTCGCACTTCAGAGTGATACACTTGGTTTGAATAAGGCAGCCTATCGGGTCATTAAGATAGATGGTGGTGATCCCATTGATGATACTATTACTCTATACCTGCTGGAAGATTTCTTTGAGTTTGCTGTTCCGTCCTTTGGTGATCCCGGTGGAACTGGATGGTCTGATCCAGAGGATGCACTTGTTGTTATACCTGCATCTGATCAAGTGGCCATGGAAGCTCCACGAGCTATCACAGTTCGTGATCCAGATGGGGCAGGAGCCAATCGGGTTTGGACTGGGGGTATTACTCAAGGTAATGAAGCACAGATTATTATTCGTCAGAGAAATTCATCTGGAACCCCGACAGGGGCATATTATGATTCTGGTGAACTTAACAACTCACTCTTAAAGGGCAAGTTGCAAGCCAACATATCTGCGGAGAATGGAACCAGCACTGTTTATATTCTTGCAGATCAGAGCACATTGGATGAGATTGAAGAATATTACGATGCCATTGGAGCTATCACATCTGGAGATATTGGTAGCCGGTTGGCAAACCTTATCTACGTCACAACAGACGCTTCAGACGATCCCGACCCAATTGTAGGTGAGTTTATGGCGTTTGAATCTTTTGATGTATTGACTTCTCCAGATAGAATTCGATTGAACAACACCCACAGGGGTTTGCTGGATACAGTACCTCAAACGTATTCAACCAACGATCCAGTGTACTTTATGGTGGGAGGTTTGGCAGTGACCTCGTTTTCACAAGGGAATAATGTTGACATTAAGTTAATTCCAAAGAGCACGTCTGATGAGTTGCTTGAGGCATCTGCTCTTGTGATGTCTGTGACATCAACCGAGCGAGAAGTTAAACCATACCCCCCGGCAGCCGTGCAAATAAATTCTGCTGATTTTCCGTCCACTACCAGTATTGATACTAACTATGGTACGGATGACGAAGATGGAATTCGATTTACGTTTAATCGACGAGACTTTAGAATTCTTGATGAGATTGTCAATATTGAGAATGATGCGGCTGATATAAACTCAGACTTTCCAACGGCCAACATGACTGAGTACCAGCTTGAGATCATTGAAGACCCCGGTGTTGGGGACGTGTCCTTGTTCACCACGGCGTGGGATGCTGCTTCGGTTGGCTATATTGATGCAACTCGGACGGAGATTTTACGAAATAACGCCGGAGTTGTTCCTTCAAGGTTGCGGGCCGAAATTTCTGTCCGACACCAATTAGGTGGAACTCAAATCAGTTTACAGAAGTGGACACACGATTTTGATATTTCTGCGTCTGAGTTGGATAATGATTTTCTTTACGGTGTGTTGGACCATGATGTAACCAGTAGTGCCAGAACCATTACTGCAAGCACGGCGGGAACTCATACATTTACTCTACCGGCAGCCATAGCGGGTGATGTTGAGTACCAATTAAACACTGGTGGTTGGCTGACTCTTATTACGGCTGGTGGTACATCTGGATCGGTGGTTGGTCTTATAGATACGGATATTTTAGAAATACGCCATAAAGATACAGCGACTGGAACGATTATGACGTTTCTGCGGTGTACAAACCCGTCAACCGCAGATGCTTACGCAATTTTATATAATTAGACTTGACAACCACCTGAGAATAGAGTATAGTTCTAAGAAGGATACACCATGGATGAAAAAGAATTGCGAAAGGTCGTAATGGATACAGTAAAAGAGACTTTGTTATCTCTTGGCATTGAGCCTCATGATCCCTTGGATATGCAAAAAGATTTTAGCTACCTCCGTGATCTTCGCTTGATGTCGGAAAGCATTAAAAGCAAGAGTGTTCTTACCATTATTGGTGCTCTTTCTTTAGGGGCACTTGCTATGATTGCTCTTGGACTCAAAAAATACTTCTTAGGATAGTTTGTTTTGGCTGCAAATAAAAATCTTAATACGGATGAAGTGGTTGGGGTCTATCAAGAAACAGCCTGTGTGCGGGAAACGGCTCGGCGGTTTGGGGTACACCGGAAGACTGTGCAGCACCACCTTCGCAAGAAAGGGATTGAAGGTCCAATTGCAGGTGGCTCCGTAAAGAGCATGACTTCTGAGCAGTTGGCACTTCCAGAATCTGGAGTCAAACGGTACATCCTAACCTGTGCTCAGAACAATACTCGAATAAATAAACCATTTTGGAATAATTTATTGGCTTTGGCAGTATATTATGAGGCTGAAGTTCATGTGTCTCGATTCACCTATAACAAGAATGCGTTTGGTAAACTATCCGTTAAGCCGGGGAGTGAGGAACATCAAGATACTTTATGGTACGCTCCAGAATTAAATATTTATGTTTCTGATGAGAGTCTGGAGATTGCCCCCGGCCTTGTCTGGTGTGGGGAAATGAATATTTTACCTACTGCTGTCAGACCACTATCCGGTTTGGAGACATACACTCGAAGACGCTCCGGTATTTTTCCGCATGTTAAGGTGTCTATGCAGTCTGTTGCATCCGGTCGTTTTCAGAACACCAAGTTTAATTACACCACGGGCACGGTAACACAACGGAATTACATTAAGAAAAAAGAAGGTTTGAAGGCTGAATTCCACCACCAATACGCCGCCACGCTTGTAGAGGTTGACGCAAGCGGCGATTGGTTTGTTCGACAAATATCTTCTGGACCGAGGGGGGAGATTCAGGATTTGAATTGCCTGTTCCAAGGGGGCAAGCTGGTAAGAACAGATCAAGATGTGGAAGCCATCTTTTGGGGTGATCTCCATGCGGCAAATATTGATGACAACATGGAAAAACTTAATTGGGGTGACGATGGTATTGCTAAAACGCTTAAACCAAAGTACCAGTTTATTAATGACGGTCTTGACAATGCTGCAATAAATCCACATAAACAGAAAGACCCCCATGAATTATTCAAGAATTATGCAAACTGTCAGGACTCGGTTCAGGATGAACTCAAAGATTTTATTACTTTGCTAATATTCATTCAAGAATCCGGGGGCAAAATTATTTGCAGCTACGGCAACCATGATGACTTTTTGAATCGGTGGTTGAAGTGGTGTGACTACCGGGACGATCCGAAGAACGCACTCCTGTTCCTGCGGATTCAACTGGCCTATTATGAAGCTCTGGACCGGGGTGACTCATTCAACCCTGTCCGTTGGGCCATGGAACATCTGCAATGTCCTGAAGACATAAAGTTCTTAGATGTGGATGACTCCTACACAATCTGCAAAGACAGCATTGAGTGTGGCTGGCACGGCCACCTTGGGCCAAATGGTTCCAGAGGTTCGGCTGCTTCACTACATAAGATCGGCAGAAAGCTCTGTATCGGGCATAGTCACTCAGCCTGTATTATTGAAGGGCTGTATCAGGCTGGAACAAGCTGTGCGATGGATCAGGGGTATAATAATGGACCATCCAGTTGGTCACACACTCATATTATTATTTATCCAAATGGCCAAAGAACTTTATTGACTTGTTGGAACGGTAAGTGGAGGGGGGAGTAGTGGATAAAAACAGTACACTGTTGCATGAAGAAATTATGAAAATACTCCAGACGTTTGATTCTTTATCTCCGACTGAACGACACAAGCTGGATACCTTTGTCGGTAAGCAGACTGTTTTGCCAAAGAGAGAAAAGCCGTTTTTTGAAAAGGTGTTTGAATCTCTTCAATACATTCGCATTGTGATTAAATATATTATGTTTGATAACGAAGCTCTCCGAAGAGAGAATGCTTATTTTAGAAAAATGTTAAAGGAACAGAAGTAATGGTAGTAGATTTAATTGGTTTTGGATTTAAAAAGCGTACTGGCAAGGACTACGCTTGCAGCTACTTGGCTCGCAGGCTTTGGGAGAATGGTAGTTCTTCATCAGCCAGAATATTATCTTTTGCTGATCCGTTAAAGCATATTGCCCATACGCTGTATTCGTGGGCTGGAGTTTACTCTGCTGACTGGTACAAAGATCGTGGTGATCTTCCTGAAGATCGTGAAACAGTCTTACCTAAGATTGGCATGACCTACCGGGAGCTTTTAATCAAACTAGGCACTAAGGCAATTCGGGAGAATGTGTTTGAAGATACTTGGCTGGAAATCATGCGAGAGAAGATTGCCGTTAATCGGGAGCTTGGTTTTACCAGCCTGATCTCTGATGTTCGATTCTTGAATGAGTTAAGGCTTATTCAAAGTCTTGGTGGTATTGCTATTCATGTAGAACGACCGGACTTGACTCCAACGAAAGATGTGGCAGACTGTGCACTCGATGGACATGAACTTTGTTTTGATCACACCATCACCGCCAACACCGGAGAATTGGACTTACTTGAAGAGCAGTTAGAATCTATAATTAAAATGTATGATCTGGTAGAAAATGTTTGAGTTTAAAACCAAACCTTTTAAGCATCAAGAGCAGGAATTTGTAGAGCACGGACAGGACTCGGTTCGTGCTATCCTGTGGGAGCAGGGAACTGGTAAGTCAAAGGAAATGATTGACCAAGCGGCTTTTCTTTTTCTTGCTGGCAAGATTGATTGCTTGTTAGTTGTTTGCCCCCCCGGACTTCCTGAGAACTGGGTGGTGCACGAAATTACAACACACATGCCGGTAGATTATGAGGCTGTCTTTTATCAGACATCCAAGGCAAAAGGCAAGCGTTATCAGAGAATGCTCTCTAAGCTAATCAGAACGCCCGGCCTGATCGTGGTGGCTATGTCATTTAATTCATTCATTACCAAGACCGGCAGGGCATTCGCTAAAGAAGTCTTGACGAGTCGTAAGTGCTATTATGTTGTGGATGAGTGCCACAACATAAAGACCCCATCCGCAGAACGCACCAAACTGATTGTAGCTTCCAGTGAGCTTGCCCCCTATCGAAGAATTGCCGGTGGAACTCCGGTTACTCAAGGCCCGTTTGATTTGTACTCGCAATATAGATTTCTTGACCAAAAGTTCTGGTGGAAGGTTGGGTGTCGATCTTATGGAGCCTTCACTACCCGGTTTGGTGTCTGGCGTAGGGGTACAAGACACATTAAGATGCCGGATGATACGATTAAAGAACAGCATTACCCGGACTGTGTGGACTACAAAGATATTGCGACGATTGAACGGATGACGGCTCCCTTTCGTTCACGAGTGCTGAAGGAAGATATTGATGAGATTGATTTACCGCCTAAGCTGTACACCTATCGTTTCTTTGAGCTATCCAACGATCAAAGACGAGCGTATGACGCTTTGAAGTCTGATATGATGCTCCAGATTGGGGATGGTCTGGTGACGGCAACCATGGCCATCGTCATGCTGTTGCGACTACAACAAATTACCTGTGGGTACATCCCACTGGATACGGTCGATGATGATGCTCCCTTACACCGTTTTGCAGGCAAGAACCCAAGGATTGAATTGCTGAAAGAGATCATGGAAGAAACTTCACACAAGGTTATTGTGTGGGCAAGGTTTCGGCAAGACATCGAACAGATCAAAGAGGCTTTACAAGAACGATGTGTCACATACTACGGGGCGATGGATGTCACGCAGAGAAGTGAAGCCAAGCATCTATTTAAGACTTCTGATTCTGTTCAGGCAATCGTGGCGACTCCGGCAACGCTTGGCGAGGGGCATACATTGACTGAAGCCCGGACGGTCATTTATTACAGCAATGATTTCAACCTGAAAAACCGGCTCCAGTCCGAAGACCGTGCCCACCGCATTGGGCAAACCAACAAGGTTCTTTATATTGATCTGGTGGCCCAAGGGACAGAGGACAAGCACATTGTGGACTCGTTAAAGAACAAGTACGATATTGCTGCTGAATTAAATGGAGACAGGTTGAGAGAATGGTTACAGAAAATATAAATAATTAGTTTGACTTTTCGATTTTTTGTGATATACTTATAACTGATACCCAAGGAACACACTAACATGCCTGAAATTAAAGACTTAGATAACGTATCGTTTGACGCTTTTACCGATGTGGTTGACCCCGCCGAGATTGAAGATCGGCTGGAAAAGATTATGGCCTACGGGGAAAAAATGGCTGTGCTTGATTCTGATATTGTTGACTTGCAGGCCAAGATTGACATCAAGAATCGGGAGCTTAAAAACATATCCATGGAAGTGCTGCCGGAGCTTTTGAATGAGGCTGGTATGACTTCCTTTGTCTTGAACAACGGTAAGACAGTGGAGCTTACTGACAGCATTCAAACCAGTATTATTGCTGCCATGAAGCCGCAAGCGTTACAGTGGTTGGAAGACAATGGGTATGGGGGTATGATTAAATCAAACATTGTCGTCAGCTATCCGAGGGAAGAAAAGGCATTGGCCAATAAGCTGATGAAACAACTTCAAGCCCGTAAGACGGTGGTTTCTTCCGACATTAAGCAGGAAGCCAATGTCCACGCCGGAACACTCAAGGCGTGGGGCAAGACTATGTTTGAAGAGGGGGAAGGTTCCAAGATACCCACTGGCTTGTTCAGCACCCATCGTGTAAAAATCGCAAAGGTGAAGTAACAATAAACTTTTTATTTTTTTAACCCTTTAGACGGAGAAATATTATGTCTAAAAAGGAACAGGAAGCACTTGCCAAGCGTGAAGCTGGTGCGTTGGCTACAGTGGATTTTGGAGTGGACGAAAGTTACGCTCCAGATATTCAAGCGGATGAGAGGCGTGTGCCATATCTCATTCTCTTGCAAGATAACACCCCAATGGTGAAAGACCCGGAGCAGAAGATTCCGGGTGCGGAGCCGGGTATGTTGTTTAACAGTACCAGTAAGGAATTGTATTCTTCTGACGGCGGCGTGGTTTTTGTGCCCTGCCTCAAGGAACGGTTCTTCATTGAGCGTACTGCCGATGATGATGCCCGGTTTGTGGCTCGTCTTGAGTGCAATGATCCCGTGGTGATTGAAGCGGTCAAGGGTGGTCGCAATGACAAGAATGATTACGTCAACCCCAATAATGGTAATACCCTGACGGACACCCGGTATCTGTTCGGGTTCATCCTGAATGAAGAGAATGTGGCTGATTCCGATCCAGTCATCATTCCGTTCAAGAAATCAAAGATCACGGCGATCACGGATATGACGGATGCGATTGATAAGTTCAAACCGTCCCGTGGCAAAGGCTGGCCGTTCTTTGCGTACCGGTTCCGTGTCAGCACCTATTACTGCCCGGACAACAAGGGCTATTATCGCTTGAAGATTGAACCGGCTAACGGAACGCTGGCGGCATCTTTAAACTTGCCCGGGGAGTCTGATGCAGTTCTGGCGTTTGGTAAAGCATTGGTTGATTCCATTAAATCGGGTGAGAAAGTGGCTGATTATGACGATCAGGCTGCGGTTCCAAGCGGTTCCGGTTCGGTGGATGCTGACGCTCCCTTTTAGCCAAGAATATAAATTCTGATGTAAGTTGGTCGTTGCAGATGAACAGGCATATAATAATAAGTCCTGTTCATCGTTTTTTCTTTGGAGGCGGAGTGCATAATACAATTGAAATAGTTACTGGCTCGGTTGATGGTTTGATTACACTAGAACTAGAGGAAGCGGAAGCACTCCGGGATACACTAGATCATTCTATCTCAAACGCCTATACCATTTATGGACCTACCTGTGTGGGTGTCAAGCAATTAATTGATTTGAATAAACTAAAGGTATCAGTACAAGCCAAGGTTAAAAGCAAAAAATAATGGATATTTCAGAAATAGATAGGTTGAATGAGAAACATTCCATGGTCGATGTCATTACTCCCAGTGTGGAGATAATCACGCCATTGAATATTCTTCACGGCATGGAACAGCGTATTGAAATGGCTGGTAGGGTTTGTTATAAATCCGAAGCTAAAATCACGGATGAATCAGCAAGTAAGTTTATTAAGATGTTGATTAAGTCTGAACATGTGTCCGTGATCGAGCATGAGATTGTTACGGCTCGGTTTATATTAGATAGAACTGCCAGCCACCAGTTGGTGCGTCATCGTATCGCTGCGTATTCACAGGAAAGCCAACGATATTGTAACTATGGCAAGCGTGGGTTTCAATTTATCTGTCCACCGTCTATTCAAGAAAACCCGGAAGCCTATTTGATCTGGTATAAGAAACGCCAACGTAATGTAGAGGAATATCTGGAATATATTGATCGGGGGATTAAACCAGAAGACGCCCGATGTTGTTTGCCCGGATGCAGTAAGACTGAAGTAGTGGCGACGTACAACCTTAGAGTGTGGCGACACTTGTTCAAAGAGCGTGCCCTGAACGCTCACGCACAATGGCAAATTCGTGGTCTGATGCAAACAGCATTGCGAGAGCTTGGCCGTCAACTGCCCAATATTTTTGGAGATCAGTTGGCCGAACTACTTGAAAACCCCAATAAATGGATACTATTTTAATGGAACCAAAACAAGGTATGGTTGCAACGAATGGACAAGGTGTGTTGGGATTGCTTATTGCAGGTAGTTGTGATAATATTTGGACTGGTATTCAACTATCTGGACCGGAGAATGATATAGGTAGGCACTGGTGTAGTGTTAACCCTAAAGTTTTGTGCCACATTTCAGACCTCACTAAAAACTTAAAGGCATCTGGATAATGGAAATAACCGCAGAGCAAGACAACGCCCTGAACGCCGTCAAAGATTGGATGTCTCGACCAGAGGACCAACTCTTTTATCTGGCAGGCTATGCTGGAACGGGAAAAACCACACTGGCAAAGTATTTTGCCGAGGGTGTCAAGGGCACAGTTCTCTTTGCCGCCTTTACTGGTAAGGCAGCACACGTCCTGAATAAAAAAGGCTGTCCGGCAAACACCCTCCACAAACTGATCTATCTGCCTAAGAATAAATGCAAGTCTCGTCTGAAAGAGCTTCAGGATAAACTGAAGTACCTGTTTTCCATGAATTCCCCGGAGAAAGATATTCACGAGCTTGAACGCCAGATCAAGCTGGAGAGTGAGAACGTCAAGAAGCCCGCCTTCAACCTCAACATGGATAGCGTCGTCCGGGAAGCCTCTCTGGTTATTCTGGATGAGTGCTCTATGATTGATGAGTTTATGGCCACAGACCTGTTGAGCTTCGGGAGCAAAGTCTTGGTGTTGGGTGATCCCGGCCAGCTACCACCTGTCAGGGGACGTGGGTTTTTTACCCAAAGAACGCCGGACTTTCAGTTGGAAGAGATACATCGTCAGGCGAGGGACAACCCTATTCTGCGGCTGGCCACCGACGTAAGGGCCAACGGGGGTCTGGTGCTTGGCCAATATGGTGAATCGCATGTTGTCAAGAGGGGCACACTTGGGGTTGAAGCTGTCTCGAAGTTTGATCAAGTGATAGTTGGTAAGAACACCACCCGGTACGCCGCCAATGCCAAGATTCGTAAACACGGGCAGTTTATGAACCCACTACCAATGTTGACAGACAAGGTGGTGTGTCTTCGCAACAACCACGATCTTGGCCTGCTTAACGGAAGTCTCTGGACAGTCACCGACGTTAAGTATGAGGAAGATTTAAAGTCTGATGATAGGTATGATCAACTGATGAACGGCAAGATGGACCAGCTTGCCCTGCAAGTCCGGGCTGATGATAATGATGAGTCCGTGGAGTGTATGGTTCATACACTCCACTTCCTCGGCAAAGGCTCCGAGATCAGCCCATGGGAACACAAAGACGCTGAAGAGTTTGATTTTGGTTATGCTCTGACATGTCATAAAGCTCAGGGCAGCCAGTGGGATTCAGTGGTGGTGTTTGATGAGAGTGCTTGCTTCAAGCAGAATGCTAAAAAATGGTTGTACACGGCTATTACCAGAGCCGCAGAAAGGGTGACGGTGGTGGTGTGAAAAATGATAACGTAAATTTTGGTACGATTGCTTTATCAATTACTGGAATAGCTTTAGTGATATGTATAGCTTTAACAGTGTGTAGTTATACAGGTTTTCATTTCACACAACCTTTGAATGAAGAGGCTGTGGTCGAAATATCCACCGAGACATCCAGTGGTTCAGGCGTATTCATTGGTCCTGATGGTGTGATACTTACGGCAGCACACATCATTGATGATTTTGAGTTGGAGTTGTTCGGCACGAAGTTCAAGATTCCTTCAGTCATTACCGTCTCTGTTGGTGCAAACCAGTATAAGATTGACCCAAACAAGACGTTGTTGCTGGAAAAGTATGACGTTGCCATTATTCAATTAAAGCATCCCCCGAAGCACCACTGGTTGGATTTATATCCATCGAAGAAAGTTCCTGTTGGTAATAAGCTCGAAGCCATTGGTTTTCCCTATAAGGTCCGGCTGTGGCATAGCTACGGACATAAAGCTCGACAAAATAGCCAGCATTATTTATGTACAGACTTAGATATTAACCCCGGCAACTCTGGTGGACCTATACTCTACCACGACAACATTGTAGGTATTTCCAGCCTACGCACGCCGGAGTCAGACATGGGTAAGAGCATTGCGTCTGAAGTGTGTATGGCAGCGTATGCTATTTGGAGATTCATTCATGGTCGAGAATAAAGATCGGGTGTGCCCCAAACTGAACACAAAGTATATAATTTCCGGGCAGTTGGTACGAAGAGGTCATAAAATAAGCCGCAACGATCCATGCCCGTGTAAGTCTGGTAGGAAATATAAAAATTGCTGTTGGAATAAAAGAAAGGATGATGCGATGCTCAAATAGTTTGTGGTGTTCATGTTTTGTAACTGATTTTTAATTTTGAAAGGAAACTTTGTAATGAAAAGTAGTGTAGTAACTTCAATACTTATGGTATTGATATTGTGTTTGGGAGCCGGTCTGATTGCCGGGTGTTCCACTTGGCAGCAGGATAAGCCTGTTGTGCAGCAGGATTTGGTCGAGATTCAGTCGTTACTTCAGTTAGCTCTGAAGGAAGAAAATCTCGAAAAGGTTGAGGCTGTGCGAGCACAGGTTGAAGATTTAGTTAGCAAAATCCCGGCAGAAGCTACCGAGGATGAACAAGTACATCACATCGGTAATTATTTGATACCGTTAGTGCCTGAACCCTACGGAGGATACATAGCCGTGGGACTTGGTGTACTTGCTTATTTGCAGCGTCGAAAGTTAGCTCAGGCTACGGCTAAGCCACCAGCCTCTGTTGACTCTGTTTAATTATATTTACGGTCATGGGGTGCAGGAGAGTGCGGAATCCTGCACCCCACACATAAAATACAAAGGAATTTAAATTGAATATTGGACCTCAAACAGAATTTGCTGAATCACTCCACGCTGAAAAATATCGTGGCAAGGGTGAATCGTTCCGTGAAGCAATGAACAGAATTTCTGCGGCACTAACGGATAACGATCAACACTATGATCAATTTCGTGATGCGTTATTGCATCAACGATTTCTCCCCGGTGGTCGTATCCAGACTGCGGTAGGTTCAACCAAGGGGGTGACTCCATACAACTGTTTTGTTAGTGGAACGATTGAAGATTCATTGGTGGCCGGAGAAGGTTCTATTTTAAATCGGCTGGTTCAGGCCGGAGCCACGATGCAAATGGGTGGGGGTATCGGGTATGACTTCAGCACGCTCAGACCTCGTGGGGCAATCATTAAAAAGCTCGCAAGCAATAGCACAGGGCCGATCAGTTTTATGGGGGTGTACGATGCTTTGTGTCGTTGTATATCATCATCCGGCCATCGCCGGGGAGCACAAATGGGGGTGCTTCGAGTTGACCACCCGGACATTCAAGAGTTTGTCAACGCCAAACAAAACCAAAGCCGACTAACTGGGTTTAATATTAGTGTTGCAGTGACGGATGAGTTTATGCAGGCCGTTAAGGACAACCAAACCTTTGCTCTGCGATTTGGGGGTGAAGTGTATAGTGAGGTTGAAGCCCGTGCCCTTTGGGAAATGATCATGCGGTCCACCTATGATTGGGCGGAGCCGGGTATCCTGTTCATTGATCGGATCAATGAGTATAATAATCTCTGGTATTGTGAAACGATTGCGGCTTCAAACCCATGTGGTGAACAACCACTCCCACCTTTCGGTGCGTGTTTGTTAGGTAGTTTTAATTTAACAAAATATTTGTATCAAACCTATGAGAATGCCCCATGGGAATTCAATTGGCCACAACTCAAGGCAGACATCCCGGCTGTGGTTCGAGCCATGGACAATGTGATTGACCATGCCAAGTATCCTCTATACGAGCAAGAGAAAGAGGCCACGGCCAAGAGGCGTATGGGCCTTGGAGTCACGGGAGTAGCCAACTGTATCGAAGCGTTGTTCGGAGAGAGTGGACTCTATGGTTCAACGGGGTATTTAATTCATCAGGATGTGTTCTTGAAAGAGATCACCCATCAAGCATACTATGCGTCAATAAATCTAGCAGAAGAAAAGGGGCGATTTCCGGCATACGATTCTGCCTATTTAGATTCTAAATTTGTGCAGGAAGTGTTGACACCCAAACACAGGAAGTTAATTAAAAAGTTTGGAATCCGAAATTCTCACTTGACTTCTATCGCCCCGTGTGGTACTATATCTGTATGTGCTGATAATGTGTCATCCGGGATTGAACCCGTGTACGCTTATTCGATAGACCGGTTGGTGCTAAGGGCCGATAATGATGAGCCACAACTTTATACTGTACAGGACTATGGTAGAAAATTTTTAAGTGCTATCAGTAAAACCTGTGAACATGTAACCGTTGAAGAGCACTTGAATGTACTGGCGAATGCTCAGAAATGGGTTGACTCTGCGGTTTCTAAAACCTGTAACGTTCCTCACGATATTGCATGGGAAGACTTTAAGGGTGTCTATATGAAAGCATGGGAGCTTGGCTGCAAAGGCTGCACAACCTATCGTGTAGGGTGTAAGCGTGAAGGCATACTGAAGTCTTCAGAAAAGACAGCCTGCTATATTGATGAGAGTGGAAAGAAGGAATGCGAATAATGAGTAATGAGATATGTTCAGGTTATTGTCCTAGGTGCAAATCTCTGGTTGTGTATGACTCAGATACAGGTGAAACAAGTTGTGTAACTTGTGGTTGGAAGGAGAGTGGGCAATGAAACATAAAGAAATCGTGCATGAGTTTAGATGTATCAAGCAAGAGCTTGATACCTTGCGTCCATTGTTTCATTTAAAGAAATATCTATGTAAGACTTGCAACGGTACATGTCGTAGTATGCGAATTGATTCAAACGTTAGGAATTTTATATTTGGAATACACGAAATTACTGGACAGCCACTCCCGGAGTGTGAATCCTGTAAGGGAACCGGATTGAACATAAGACATATCCATAAAATCCTTGTTCCGGTCTTGGATGATCTGGCTGACGAAGATTATGACAAACTGGTGAACAAGGCTGAACGTCTGGATAAGTTGGTAGAGGATTGCAAACTAAATGGCTAATCTCAAAGTAAAACAGTTTATTGATCTCTTCAATTATGAGGCAGGCTTAAAGGCTAACCGGCATCAAACGTTCATCCTGAAGATCGTCGAGAACCTGTGCCCGGATTATTTTTTCCATGCTCCTGCTTCTATACCCGGTACGCACCACAAAGGGTTGTCTATTATCGACCACACCCTTTTAGTTTGTAATGCTGGTCTGAAGTTGGCTCCGGTGTTTCGTCTGGAAGATGCTGCGGATGAGATTAGTGCAGCCTGTATGTTGCATGATCTAATTAAGTTTGGTAGGCAGTATGATAGGGAAATTACTGAAATTGCCAATATTGATGGAACTCAAAAAAAGATGTATCCTCGACCAGCCGAAGAGGATATTACTGGTACGCACGGACACCAACTTGCTGCCGCTATCTTTGATCTTTTCAAGGGTGATCTGGATTGGCGGCAGTTGGAAATTGCCGATGGTATTCGTTACCACATGGGTCGATGGACCAAACAGCACACAGATTCCAAAGGAATTGTTAATGATTGTTACGGGTGGGAGCGAAGCTGCTTCACCCGTTTAATTCACATGGCAGATGTTACGGTGGCTTACGGAGCAAGATACGATGAGTGTGGATGAGATAAAAAACACTTGGTTGCGTCGAGCAGCACTTATCCTATTAATCGTTCCTTTGTACCTTTTGTCATTATGGCTTTATGTGTGCAACACAATTAAAATAGTTACTATGGATTCGTTAAATGCTGTTGTACATACTTGGAAGAAGAGGAATTAATTATGACTAAACCGTACATTCAGTATCAACACATTGAGCGTTTGGATTCCGATGAGGTCGAAGGAATTTTGGAAGGCACAGTTCATGTCTTCCCCAAGATTGATGGGACCAATGCACAAATTTGGTTTAATGGTGAAGAGTTCTTTTATGGCTCCCGCCGCCGCCGACTGGTTCCCGGTGATAACGACAACCACGGATTTTCCGCATGGGCTGATACCAATAATAATCTCAAAGGAACAATCCTTGCATTGTGTATGCAGCAGCTTGGCAAAGGAACTATTCAATCTTCAGATCAGCTTCATGTGTTTGGTGAGTGGTTGGTTCCCCACACGTTGAAGACTTATCGCCCGGATGCTTGGCGTAAGTTTTATGTTTTTGACATTGGCATTGAGACTGAAAATGGATTGCGGTATATTCCGTTTGATGATTACGAGTTTGAATTAAAACAACATGCAATTGATTACATATCCCCCATTGTGTCCATCAAGAATGCTCAACAGGATAAACTTTACGACTGGCTTGACAAGAACACTTTCCTGATCGAAGATGGAAAAGGTGTTGGTGAGGGGCTTGTTATCAAAAATTACGATTTTGTTAATAAGTATGGCCGCCAGACGTGGGCAAAGATTGTTACATCAGAATTCAAAGAAAAGCATGTCCGGGAAATGGGACACGCTAAGACTGAGTATGCTGATGGTGTGGAGCAGAAGATTGTTGATAAGTATTTGATGTTAGATATTGTTGACAAGGCGGTTGCTAATATTGCATTCACCAATCAAATGGACTTTGAGGGACACCCCTCTCAACCAGCTTGGTCGTCCAAAGATATTCCTCAATTACTCTCTACGGTTTACCACGACCTCATAATCGAGTGCCTGTGGGATGCTACCAAAAAATATAAGAACCCAACGATCAATTTTAAAGTGTTACAGCGTGAATGCAATCGCAAGGTTAAAGAACTAAAGCCGGAGTTATTTTAATGAACATATCCAAGATCATTGCTATTCGTCGGGCATCGGAAGTTAAACGCTTGCACACCCATCCTCTCCTGCAAGAACATTACACCAATGGGCAGCATTCGTATGGTGTTGCCATGTTGGTCGATCAGTTGTACCCCGTAATTAAGGATGAGTTTGGCATGACTTCAGACTCTGATGACTCAGACCGGTTGACAATGATCCAAGCCGCTTTATACCATGATGTTGCAGAAAAATGGACTGGTGATATTCCGGGCAGCTTTAAAGCTATGCAGCCTATTATAAAGGATGTTGAGTCTTCGGTGAGTCAGGATGTGTTGAACCAACTTAATGTTGACATCAACCTGTCAGAAGAGAAATATTTCTTTTTAAAGTGCTGTGATAAGTTAGAGCTACTGCTTTTTTGCATGGATGAGAGAGAGCTTGGAAGTAAACGGCTTAATCACATCATTGAAAATCTAATGGTCTGGTTCGGTGAGCGTAATGATGATCTTCCAATCCAGATCGTAGATTTTCTACATGAAGTGCTCAGTGCTAACTATTCACGATTAGGGCTTGGTGTGGTTGATGGAGCTATCGACTGATGACTATCGAAGAACTGGATAGAGCTTTAGATCATCCAAATATCAAGGTACAACGGACACAGACTGGATGTGCCCCCGGTGTATTTTGTCGTGAGCGTGAGTTTATAATTAATGATGTACGGTATGAAATTGTTTGGTATCACAACCACAGCACAATACGGATGCCCGGTGGTTGCGAAATTATGTTCGACCGGGTAAAACAGTCAGGCACTTGGCCTAGTCGCAGTAAATTGAACTTACACTTTTATATCGCAGGTGAAACTTCTGCCGTCATACCCATTGAATACTGGGAAAATAAATAGTGCAAGAACCCCTATTTAAACCCGAATCAGACTGGCAACTTCCTGATCTGAACAAACTACCCGATTGGACAAACGCCAAGCGGGTTGGTTTCGATACGGAAACCCATGATGATCGTATCGGGCAAGACCTTGGCCCCGGATTCATTGCAGATGGCGAGGTTGTGGGGGTATCGTTCTGCATTGAGGACGACAGACCGTACTATCTTCCCGTTGGGCATCTTGGTGGTGATAATCTACCCAAAGACAAGGTGTTTCAATATCTGGCAGACCAATCCAGAAACTTCAAGGGTGTTCTCGTTGGTGCAAACTTAAAGTACGACTTGGGGTATATGAGGGTTAAACATGGCATTAATTTTGACAATGTTAGCTATTATGGTGACGTGCAGATTGCTGAACCACTTATAGATGAACTTCCTCTGACGTTTAATTTAAACGCAATTGCCAAGCGTCATGGTTTAGAGCCAAAGGATGAAATCCTGCTGTTGGAAGCGGCCAAGATGTACGACCTGATGACCAAAAAGAAGCCGAAGACCGGCTGGAAGGGCAACCTCTGGAAGCTCCCGGCCCGGTATGTTGGTCCCTATGCTGAGTATGATGCACAGCTTCCTCTGAAGTTGCTGCGTAAGCAGGAACGAATGCTTGAGAACCGTGGCCTGTGGGATATATACAGGATGGAATCCAAACTCTTAATTGCACTCCTGAGAATGACAATCCGTGGGGTGCGAATTGATTTTGAACAGTTGAATGCACACGAGGCTGGTTTTATTAAAGAAGAAAAAAGATGCTATCAGGAAATAAAAGATCAAACGGGATTCAGTTTTGACTTTGGAGAGATTTCTGTAGCAGCATCAATAGGAAGACTATTTGAAAAGATAGGACTTCCGATTGAACGGACAGCAACAAATAAGATATGTACGAATGTTGAGTTCACTGACAAACACAAAGACAACCCGATTGTTCAACTGGTAACAGCCTGTAAAAAAGCCAATAACTACCGCACCATGTTTATTGAATCCATTCGCAAGCACGCTATTGGTGATAGGATTCACTCCACCTTTAATCAAATGAAGGGTGAAGACCCCAATGATCCTGAAGGCACTAAGGGTGCAGCCTATGGTCGCCTGTCAAGCAGTAATCCCAACATTCAGCAGCAGCCGAAGCGGGGGGCACTGGCCAAGACGTGGCGTAGGATTTACTTGCCGGACGAGGGCAAGATGTGGGTGTGTGCTGATTACTCTGGACAGGAACCCCGATGGGCGGTAGATCGGGCGGTGAGGATGCACCGGTATCTGGTTGCCACAAATAAGGGAAGCTGTCCATCCGCAATCAAACTATTGGATGCGTATCAGGCTAATCCCCGGCTGGATTTCCACCAGCAAATGGCTGATGTTACAGGCTTGGTACGAGATTGTGCAAAACAAATATTCCTTGGTAAGTTGTATAATATGGGGGGTGCAAGGTATTGCCATGGGGTTGGTTTGCCCACCATGATGAAAGAATGTTATGGTAAAATGCTTGAGGTAGCGGGACCAGAGGGTGACGCACAACTTCGTAAGTTTGATCAGATGGCTCCCTTTGCCAAACAGCTTGCTAAGTTTGCTCAAGCCACTGCGGAAGACCGGGGATATGTAATGACCGCACTGGGTAGGCACTGTCACTTTCCAATTAAAGAACGCCAACTCATTCACATGCCTAATGGTGATGAGCATGAGAAGTTTATTTATGATTGGACCAGCAAAGCACTGAATCGGGTGATACAGGGATCAGCAGCCGATCAAGCAAAGATGGCTATCGTGACTGCGGATGAAGCAGGAATACCCATTCAGCTTCAAGTGCACGACGAGATTGATTTTAGTTCTGACAGTGAAGAAGAGATTTGGCATCTACATGATTTAATGGTGGATGCTGTTAAAATGTTAGTTCCTACTGCGGTTGATGTAGAGGTTGGTAAGAACTGGGCTGATATTAAACAATTAGAAAGAAAGGTTGTGTAATGGTATCAAATATTTTTTATAAGGGTTGGAAGTACGGAACATGGGGTAGTAAGTTTATTGCTTGGTTTACCGGTGGTCCCTACTCTCATTCAGAAGTTATGTTTAGCAAAATGGCTTCATGGCAATATGTCCAAAGACTCTTGGCTACTCCTGAGCCATCTAATGTGTACGAAAAACTGTTATTGCGATCTAAGGGACAGTTCGAGCACTACGGGAGTTTGTATGCTGCTATCATGGGAGGCCACCTGCGGCTGTGCTGGTCATCCTCTTTGTTGGACAAAGGTGTAAGACTCAAGCTGATTGATGTTGAGCCTCAAAAGTGGACTGAAGTTAAGTTCCACATGTCTGTGGAAAAACAGCACACTGCTATTCAATGGTGTGAAACTCAGTCTGGCCGGAAGTACGATGTGGTGGGGGTATTGGGATTTATTTCACAACGGCTGCATATTATTAGGCCAAGTAAGAATGCCGACTATTGCAGTGAAACCACAGAACGGTTTGATGTGCATTTTGGTATATTGAAGGATTTTTTACACCCCAATGATATACCACCCCATCCGAATGAGTTGTATCGAGTCGTGAGTAATTTATAATGTTTAGTGTAATAACCATATTGAGCGTTTTAACGGCTGGTGTTATGATCCTGCGAGCACATGTATTGCGAGATTATGATCAAGCATTGCAACAAGAACTTGAAGAATTAAAGAGGAAACAAAAAGATGGCGATGGGTGCTCTTAAGTTCGAGAACGATTTGCGGTCCTACATCAAAAAACATGTGGGCTATGGTGAAAAAGATATGTTAGCTATGGTTACACCGGATAAAGTGGCATATCTGTATGATTTTTACGGTGGTGCGGTTGAAACAGCATTTAAAGCACTGGATTTAGAGTACACAGAAAACTGCCAAGTTTCTCTTTGGGATCACCGATTTCTTCGACTTGCGGAAGAAATCGCTCGCTGGTCAAAAGACCCCAGTACAAAAACTGGTGCTCTTTTTGTGGCAGAGGACCACCGAATAGTTGGTGAAGGTCACAACGACTTTCCAGCCAAAATGGAAGACAAGCCGGAATGGTGGAATAACCGGGAAGAGAAGTATAAACGAGTCATCCACGCTGAAATGAATGCAGCACAAAACTGTCGTGAAGTGCCAGTTTTAAGAAATTCTACCCTCTATACTTGGCCGTTTATGCCCTGCTCTAGGTGTGCCACCCACATGATTGGTTTTGGAATAGGGCGGGTGGTAGCACCAATCATCCAGCCGGGGTCCGATCAGGAGCGTTGGGCGAGCGATTTGAACCAATCACAAAAGCTGTTTGATGAGTGCGGAGTTCAGGTAACACTTTACGACATTTGGAACACACCATTTTAAGGACCAACATGTATAAATTAGTTGTCAATGTTAATGATTCAATATTTACATTTATTGGAAAGGATAGAGACTATTTCCTAAGTAAAGTTATTGAGTGGGAAGAATTTCAAGGGGATGTTACTGGAAATGCCAGTAAATTTTTGAAGGTCCACGGCTTTTTTGATCGGGCGGATCGGGGTGAGGCCGTTGGCTCATTCAGAATGGATGTCATATTAGGAATCCATGTTGAGGATTACTGATGCCAAAACCAGAATCAAAAATGCGGCAGGACGTACACAAGGCAATCCGAAAGTTGGACCCTGTTGCCATCGAGAACGATGTCTATCGGGGTGGGCAGATTGGATACCCGGACACCAACTATATTGGTGGGGAGATCGAACTGAAACGACTACCTGAATGGCCCAAACGGGCGGCAACGCCGGTGCGGATTCCGCACTATAAGCCGCACCAGAGGGTGTTCCTATACCGCCGTTGGCTCCGTGGTGGCTCCTGCTGGCTGCTGCTGCGTGTTGAGGCTACGGATGAATGGCTACTGTTTACGGGTGAACAGGCACTCAAGGTTGGTCGGGTGAGCCGTCAAGCACTGCTTGACAACTGCCATAAATACTGGGAAAAAGGGCTTGACAAGACGGAACTACATGATATACTTAAAGCTGGAAGATATGGAACCAAACTATATAGCATCAATTGAGTTTCTTGGCAAGTTCGCTCCAGATGGACCATGGGCGTTATCAGCCATTCATCCAGATAAGAAGGTGTTCCGGGCCGATACCTTCTTTCCCGACACCACAGAGGCCGCCGCAGCATGGCTGGAAGAGTATGGGGCAGAGCGTAATATCTACTTTCATGTCAATCCGGTAATCAATGCCATAAAATCCAAGGCCCAACGAGAAGACATCAAGGAAATGGCTTGGTTGCATGTCGATGTTGACCCAAGGGGCGGGGAAGACCTGCTAAAAGAGCAGGAACGTGCCCTATCCTTGCTCAGACAGCCACCGGGGGACATTCCGGCCCCAACCTGCATAATCTTCTCTGGCGGCGGCTATCAGGCATTCTGGAGGCTTGAAGACCCCGTTGAGATTAACGGTCAGGCAGATAAGTATGAGCAGGCCAAGCGTTATAACAAATATCTGGAGCAGGAGTTGGGGGGTGATAAGTGTCATAATGTGGATAGGATAATGCGTCTGCCCGGCACGATCAACCGCCCGGATGAGAACAAACGTAAACGTGGACGCAAAGAGGCTTTAGCGAAAGTTATCTACTTTAATGATGTCATTTATGATATAAAAACGTTCAACATGGCGGCTGAGGTGGATGATGGGTCCACAGGATTTACAGACAGCCGTAAGGTTCATATCTCTGGTAATATCAAGAGGATAGAAGATATTGATCTTGAATTGCCGGAATGTCTTTCTAAGAGAATAAAGCGGATTATTGCCACAGGTCAGGACCACGAAGACCCTGACCGGTATGCTTCCAAGTCTGAGGCGTTATTTGCTGCTGTATGCGGTTTGGTTGTGGCTAAAGTTCCTGATGATACCATATATAGCATCATTACCGATCCAGATTGGGGAATTTCTGCACATGTGCTGGCACAAAAAAATCCAGATCGTTGTGCTAAGCGACAAATTCTCCGGGCAAGGGAAGCGGTTGTCCATCCAGAACTTGTCAGAATGAATGAGAAGTATGCCGTGGTCACAATCTCTGGCAAGTGCATGGTGGTTTATGAGCAGTATGACTATTCATTGGATAGGCCGGAGTTGGTTTTTCAAGCCTTTGCCGATTTTAAAAAACAGCATGATAATGAGACTGTGGACATTAAGATCAAGAATAAGGATGGCGAAATAGAAACCATTAAAAAGAAAAAAGGTTCATGGTGGCTCGATCAACCGGCGAGGCGGCAGTATAACAACATCGAATTCATACCTAACAAAGACCTAGAAGAAAAGGGCATATATAATATGTGGTATGGATTCAAGTATGAGCCGAAAAAGGGTGACTGCGAAAAATTCTTACAACATGTACAACACAATATCTGTAACAATGATGAAAAATGTTTTAATTATTTAATGGGCTGGTTGGCTACCGCCGTACAAATTCCAGAACAACAAGGGCATACGGCGGTGGTAATGCGGGGTCGAGCCGGGGCGGGTAAGGGTGTATTTGCAAGTTCAATTGGAAAGTTATTTGGTCGGCACTTCCTACAAGTGACCAACCCCAAACACCTGATCGGTAATTTCAATTCTCATCTGCGAAGCTGTGTCTTCCTGTTTGCGGATGAGGCATTCTATGCGGGGGATGTTAAGAATGAATCCATTTTAAAGACATTGGTGACGGAAGATAAGTTGGCTATCGAAGCTAAGGGAATAGATGTAATCGTTTGTCGCTCCTGCCTGCATGTCATCATGGCCTCTAACAACAACTGGGTAGTGCCTGCCGGTCTGGATGATCGTCGATTTTTTGTATTGGATGTTGCCGATACGAAGATGCAAGATTCTGCCTATTTTAAAGATATTATTGCGGAACTGGAATCCGGTGGTTATGAAGCATTGTTACATCACTTGATGCACTATGATCTGTCTGAGTATAATGTGCGAGACATCCCTAAGACAAAAGCCTTACAAGAACAGAAGCTATACAGCATGACTACTGAGGAAGAGTGGTGGTACAATAAATTACAGGATGGTCGCCTGCTTGATGGGGATGCTGAATGGCGAACAATGGTTCTCAAGAACCACATGCTCTTGAGCTACACCGGTTACATGCGAACATTCTCATCCAGCAATCGCCGCAGCACAGCCACAAGGCTTGGCCAGTTTTTACAAAAAGCATTGCCGGGTGAATTCCCCAAAAACAAACAGGGTGGTGGTGCGGTTGAAGTCATGCCCTTAGATGGTGGCCCCCCGAAGATTCAGGAACGACCCCGTTACTATTTGATTCCAGACCTGAAAACCTGCCGGGAGCATTGGGACACTCACTTTGGTGGCCCCCACAACTGGGACATTGTTGAAGATATTGTTGATGCTCCGACACAGGTAAATGAGGAGATTCCGTTTTGAGTTATGAACTGATAAATATACAACAAATTTCTGATCCCTATGAGCGTAACAATAAAATTACGGGGAAATTCTTGTGCCATGACTGCTTAAAAGAATTTACAGTTAAATACGATTTTTTTGTGTACCACCCCCAATGGCGGAAGCAAATTTGTGATGAAGTCCAATGCCCGAATTGCCCTAAAGTTGTTCAGCCTGAAGTTGCTGAGGAAGAGTTTTTAAATGATTTGTGTTTTAATATAGTTTGTAAAATGACACATGAGGGATAAAACTATGGAAACGTATGGTAAAGAATTAATACTGGATTTACAGGGTTGTGACCCCAAGACATTTAACCGAGAATGTATTGGAGAGTATTTTGTCAAACTGTGTGATCTGATTGATATGGAACGAGTCGAAGTTCATTGGTGGGATGACCTTACACATCCTGATGTTGCCGGGTATGAAGAAGATCACTTAATTGGAACTTCAGCAATCCAGTTTATTAAAACAAGTAACATTACTATCCATTGTCTGGATAGATTGAAAAAAGTATTTCTCAACATTTTTTCCTGTAAAGAGTTTGATACTTTTGTTGCTATGGATTTTAGTAAACAGTGGTTTGGTGCTCAAAAATGTCGTTATGAAATTATTCCGAGGTTATAATTATGAATTGTGTATTTATCATACCCACAGGACTTGGAGCAGAGATTGGTGGTCATTCAGGTGATGCCACACCAGCCGCCAAACTGATAGCGGCGGTGTGTGACAATTTGATCGTTCACCCCAACGTGGTTAATGCAGCCGACATCAATGAAATGACTGACAACATGCTTTATGTTGAGGGTTCAATATTGACTCGGTTTTTAGATGGTAAGATTGAACTGAAAAAAGCCAAGGGCAATAAAATTCTATTGGCCGTGAATGAAGTCACCCCGGCTGTCGTTAATGCTGCATCGGCAGCTAGAGCCACCATGGGGGCAGACATTACGATTGTTGAGCTTAATCGTAGTCTGAAAATGGAGGGGTTCCTTGATCCGCAGTCTGGCTTGGCAACGGGAACAATCAAGAACGCCAAAGAAGCAATCAAACAGGTTCAGTATCTTCCGTTTGATGTGCTGGTAGTACACACGCCAATCAGGGTTGACCGGGAGGTGGTGTTTGACTATTTAGAAAAGCCCGGTGGTGTTAATCCATGGGGGTGGGTTGAAGCCCAACTATCAAAAATTATGTCCCGTGAACTGAACCGGCCAGTCATTCATGCCCCGGTTGAAAACATGGACATGTCTGAATTCAATCAGGCTGTTGATCCCCGCAAGGCAGCCGAAACGGTATCTACCTGTTACATTCATTGTTGTTTCAAGGGAGCACATGTTGCCCCTAAGATAGTTCACACTGGTGGAGATTTACGGGTTCAGGATATGGACTTCCTAATAAGCCCGGCTGGTATATGGGGTCCACCGCATGACGCATGTTGTGCTTTTGGCATCCCTATCATTGTCGTAGAGGAAAATACCTGCGTGTGCCGCAGTGATGACGCTTTTTTTAATGCACACGAACACAACATAATATATGTGAATAACTATCTTGAAGCGGCTGGTGTGGTTGCCGCAAAGAAAGCTGGAGTTGTTCCGGCTTCTGTGAGAAGACCGTTAGAGCAAACAAGAATTATATGATCCAACTTATACTATATGATTATGAATCTCAATATGTTCAGAAGCACCGCCAGCATCCTGAACAAGTGGCGGCGTTGTGTGTTCACTTACAGATTAATGACAACGAATTTGTTTATACCCGATGGCTGTTTGAGAGTGAGTACAAAGAACTGATTGATGATGAAGAATTTCACGACAACCTCATTGATGCCGCATGGAAAGCAGCCGGGGAACAGTTGCTCCCGTTGGATGTTACTGTGGTCAAAGCTCGAAACCCTAACCATCCAGAGTCAACTGGGTAAACCTGTCTGGACACTGTTTTGGGCAGCAACAGGAACGTTATTATGAGTGATATGAATTCAAGATTAAAAGAGTATATTAAAATCATGGCCCAACGGGGGGCGAAATCTCGTGCCGTTTTAGACCGGCTTAAATTATTGATTGAGTTGCAGCAGGGATTTTTATTGGACACAGAACACCCGGAAGCGGCGGAGTTGGTGTTCGACGTAATGGATGAATACAGCAAAGCGACGGAGGGCTTCATCAACTACATGAATAAGGTTCTGGTAGAAAAGGGAACGGAAATTAAAAAACTCTATGGTAAGGTGGAAGACGAAAAAATTATAGGTTTGGATTGACTTTTCATTTTTATATTGTATCTTTTAATTAACTATTAGAGGATACACTATGAAAACAAATGAAAAAGCACAAGATGTTGTAATTCCGCTTGAGTCTGAACAGGATGTCGATGATTTAATATCGGACCTTCGACTTCTCAAGCGACAAGTCAAAAAGACTGGGGGGAAATACCGAGTTCATCGTACCGATGCCAAAGGGAATAAGGCTGTTTTTGAGGGGTGGTGGTAACATGCTGACAAAAACGCAGGCCAAAATAAAAGGGGCAATGATAAGCTACCTACAAAGACCTCATGCCTTTGCGGTGGTCCGGTTTGATGTCTATACTGGGTATTACGTTTCAAAATTGTCAGACATCCTTCCAGATGTTATGTCCGGCATAATCCACATAGATCAGATTGAGGCACTTTATAAGAATAGTGAGTCGCTAAATGTGGAAGAATTACTGGAAAAACTTAAAAAAATAATTGATTATATTTAAAGATGTGGTATAATAAATAAATGGCAACACAAAAATTATTGTTACAGAACGTACCTAGCGGAATCATCCAAGACATTCCCTGTTCAAACAAAGCGGCGATTGTTGGTGGGAGTGAGTGTATATTTTTTCCTACGGGGAGAACGTCGGCACTCAAAATCTACCCAACTAAAAAGTCCTGTCAATATGCCTTTCTTAAACAAAGCATAGCACATAGTCATAATTTTGCACCCGAAGTATTGACACTTTGTTTTCCAGTTATTCCAACGGCGGCCTTGTTTGAAGTCATTTGCACCAATACGGACTGGATGGGGGCGACGGACATAGTTGACTTTATCCAGAAAGGCAAAAAAGGCCTTTGGGCTTATGAAACTCAAAGGATACCCGGAGACAATCCAAAGGAAGTCTATGAGGTGGGAAAGCGATATGTGCGAATGAAGCTGGTGTATAAGCGGTATATTGAGCAACTAGAGCAGCTTTGCTACAAACATTTAAAGGCCAAGTGGTATGACAATCAGGTGTCAAACATGCGGGTTTATAAAGGCAAGCCAATGATTATTGATTTTGGACCCTTATCTTTTAAGATGGAGATTGATGAGGATGAGTAAAATATATTTAGCAACGCCGTATAGCAGCCCGGATGCAGAAATTATGCGGTTTCGATATTTCGTAGTCACCACGGCTGCTGCACAGCTAATGAAAGAAGGTCACATAGTTTATTCACCCATTACTCACTGCCGCCCCATTGCTGTGATAACTGATCTACCACATGATTGGAATTTCTGGCAAAAGATGAATACAGAATTTATCAAGTGGGCAGATAAACTGGTATATCTGGATGCCAATGGGTGGGAAGAATCAACAGGCTTAGGTGAAGAGTTCGAGTTGGCCCATGAGTTAAACAAACCAATTGAACTTTTTCCACCTCTGCGTCGGGAACGGATTGAACAAGAAATATCAATAGGACGCTATCGTGCTTACAGTTAAAAAAATATTAGAGTCCGAACTCAAGGAAGACCTGTTGGACTTTATTTTTCAAGTTTGGTTTGATAAAACAATCGGCTGGTTGATGGAGGGGTTTGAATTTGCCAGTGTGATGTCAATGGATCACGACGGTATATTTAATGATATGGTCGAACTGCCGAGGTATCAGAAATATATTGACCTGTTGTTGCAGGATAAACAGTGGAAAAGCAGTAAGGGGTTTCATGTCTGCCCCTGCATAGCCGGGCTGGAAACCTATCTGGATGGGAATGATTGTTGGCCGAAACCGAAAGAATGAACGAGCACAAACAATATACTGGATCAGCCTACTATTGTAATTGGTGTGGAAACCCAACGGCAGAGAAAGACTTACGGGATGTACAGAGTGAAACAGATTGCGGGAAGTATGATCGAGTATGCGGGGAGTGTTATGATGATAGTGACTATAATCTTCACCCTTTGGATGACAGATTAGCCGAGGGGTTTGAAATGATGGGAGAGTATAATGAATAAAAAAACTAAAATAATAACTTCGTGGTTGGTGGGAATCGCAGCCTTTTTAGCTGGATTTGTGGTGGTCTATGGGGAAGCCAACTTTGGTAACGTGTTCCCGGTTGTCGAGAAGTTTAACGATTTTAATTATCAAGACAAGATCACCGAAGACATCGGGTATAACTTGGGGTTGAATCTCCCTAAAAGAGACTTCCCCTATCGGGTCACACTGACAATCTCTGAGTTGGACCCGGCTGACCCGAAACAGCCAGTTATTCGACGTAGGACGCTTCAGTGGCTATTACAACCAAAATTAACCGTGGGTGGCGGGCTGAATCCATTGTCAGGCCGAGTTGTTCGGTGGACGGTCAATAGTTCTGGTCAGGTAGAAAATTATCGTGAAGAGCTAACTAACCCTGTAAAATAGAAAGGTGTAGTATGGAAATTGCCAAGCAAACATTCCTGAGTACGGCGGGTCGAAACCCCCTGAGAAGTGCTTCTTCAAATGTAAATGTGTATCTCGGATCAATGGAGGCTGAATTTACCCTGTGTGATGGTAGCAGCACAGTCTTATTATGGGATCACCAGAGTCCCGGAACAGACAGCAAAGCTCCGCTTAGCCTGAACCGCCACTTCAGTGATCTGATGCGGCTGAAAAACTTTGTTGATCAACATGTCAAGAATGTGGAAAAGGCCATCCAGATTTATAATGAAAATTTATTGAAATAGTTTGACTTTTGATCCCTAGATGGTAATATGTAGGGAGAAAGGGTTTTATTATGAATGCTGAAAATTATAATTTATTGTGCCAGCTTTTCACGGCTGGTTGTGTTACGGTTGGTGTTTTCTTTTTTTGGATGGTATGGAAATGTCGGTAAAAAAATATCCCCATTACCGCTTTGAACTAAAATGGATTTTCACACGGGAAGTTGGCAAAGACTGCTGGTGTAAGTCTGACCCCGATGACACCAAGGATAAACCATGCCGCAGTTGTGGTGGTCTTCCTGATGGTCAAAGCCGTAACGGAACCGGTTGGAATACAATCTTCAGAGAAGAGCCAACTCCTGAAGAATTGCAAAAATTTTGTGAAGAAGCCTTTCAACGTCAGGTTGACAAAGATAACGGTGCGATTGAAGGAACGATGACCTATGAGGTTAAGAAGCTGGAAGACACAACGTGGTGTCTGTCATGGTTTGAACATTGGACGTTTGATGAAGGGCAGACCGATCAGGAAGTGCTGGAAAGTTTTGAACAACATGTCCGGCACTGGGAAGAGCATAATGATGAATTCCCGGAATTTGATAAGAATCACCACTGCCTGATGGGAGCCGAAGATCGTTGGCGTTGGCATGGTGCTGCACCTGATGGAAAACCTGATGACAGGTCAGACCCACCATGCCGTTGTTCGTTTTGTAAAGAACAGGGGATTATAAGGATTGCACACTAATGTTTAATATCTATCTTACAGCTTATTTATGTCTGCACATGATGGTGAATTGCAGCAACATATTTAAAGAGCATTGTGGAAACGGAACACTCATCCGGTTTTTTAGTGTGTTCTTTTTAATCTCTGAAATGCTATTTATTATGGCATTGTGGGGATTTTTTAAATAGATTTTCATTTTTCCTCCTTTGGTCGCCGGTAGTCACACACCTGCTGGCGACCTATTAAAACAATTTAGAGTCCGTCACCATAAAATTTAAATAAAGAGGTTGGTTTCCATGATGAATGAAGACATCAAAATTTTTCCAGAGGATGAGTCTGCGGCAACTTACCGGACTGACATCAAAGGTTGGGTGAGCCGTCAAGGTCATTATTATGGAGCAGATGAGAGATCAGCTAGATGGGATGGGGCAACACATAAAAAGTGTGAGTGTGGGTGTGTCTATGACAAGAACTCATACTGCGAAAAGTGTAGTTATGCAAAGCAAAAAGAAAAGTTTTTTGCTTTGCATGAAAAAGAATGGGATAGAAAGCGACCGGTCTATTCAGTATGTTTTGATCGTTATTTTTTCAGCGAGGGTGATCTTAATGACTACCTGTATGACGAGATAATGCTTGATGATGAAAATCCAAAGAATTATTATGCACAAGCAAAACTTATTATCTGTGACCCGGTGTACGCCTCCGAGATTGAGCCATATGATTATTACTCCGGTGACTTACCGGAAGAGGGTGATGTTCCAACGGAAATTCAGGAAGCGTTTGATGAACTGAACACAACCATACGGCAATCGAAAGCGGTATTGTCTTATGTTCCCGGTAAGTATAGGGTGAAGTGTTGGTGAAAAAAATCTTCTACAGTTAGAGGATAAAATATACATGGTTGAGATAAAAGTAGGTGAAAAATATAAAGTCTTTTTCCGGGAACATTCATCCGGTCTTAAAAGTGGTGAAGTTTATGAGGTTACGGCTGTCGAAAAGAATCTTGTCCGGTTTAAAGATTCTGCGTATGTTTTTTTGTTGCATACATTGAGGATGGAAAAGATAAATGACAACTAGATCAAAACGAATATTGCCCCCAACCGGTGGAGCGATATATACAATCGAGCGTTTGGGTAGTCAACCAACCTATGTGCGGTACAGGTTTCTCAGCCTATACAACGGTGTGCGGGGAACGGTGGTAGAGACAGAGGCAGAAGCTGTCAAGCAGGGTGAACGTCATCAAGAAATTGTTTTTGCAATACATGAACCGGATTCAAGTATTCGCCGTAGAATTTAGGAGAGGAACAACAATGGCTCGTATAAGTAAAAAACAATTACAGTTACAGGTTCATCACGCAATAGGGTGTGGGTTCGATGAATTATCTGGTGTGCCTATTATGCGAACATTGAGAGAACTAGAGGATGATGACTATCCAATCGTTTGGCGAAATATTATTTTCGATGAGGATGAGTGTTTTTAGGGAAGCGGCACTTTTAGGGAAGCGGCACTTTTAGGGAAGCGGCACTTTTAGGGAAGCGGCACTTTTAGGGAAGCGGCACTTTTAGGGAAGCGGCACTTTTAGGGAAGCGGCACTTTTAGGGAAGCGGCACTTTTAGGGAAGCGGCTTCTGGACTTCTTGATCCACTTATCCAGTTCTCTTTCTGGACTTCTTGATCTACTTATCCAGTTCTCTATATTATCGGACCTTGATTGTCACTCCCAGTTATATTATCGGACCTTCATTGTTACCGGACCTTTGGACATTTCAGGCCGGACTGGTCCTATAACTATCTAGGGTTACTGGACCTAGAGCGATTATTTCTGTTGAAATATTATCGGACTACGTTTGCCGGTCGATCTTCATGTCATAACTATACAGCCTGAAAAATTTTTTGCAAATTTATTTGCCTTTTATTTTTTATATTCTACATTATGAGTAACAACATAAGGAATAAAAAATGAATAAAAAAGAACTTTCTGAGGCTGTCAAGATTGCCCAATCTGGTGAAGATTTAAGTACGTCCGGTATTGATTGCTTTTTTGGATTCGGCCTGCCTGACTTTAAATCACTGGCCGTTACCATAAAACAGATTGCCCGTTTAATTCGGTGGCAATGCTTTATGTTCAATGGTGAGATGGATATGGAAGCATTAAATGAAATTCGTGACACAGGCCGAAAAAAGTTTTTGATTGTGGGTTGACTTTCCTGAAAACATATATTATCCTATATCGGATATTGAAATAAAACAAGAAAAGGAATAAAGAATGAGAATTGCAAAAGTAAAAGTTTACACGTTTGAAGAGCTTTCTGAAGATGTACAAGAAAAGGTTGTCAATCAACATCGTGAAGATTCCTGCCTGCATGACTGGTGGGATTATATTTATGATGATGCAAAAAATGTCGGTCTGGAAATAACAGGGTTTGACCTGTATCAAAAAACTATTAAGATTGAATATGTTGATTGCACGATTGCGGCGGCTGATTTCACCATTGAAAAAATACTGGAAAATCACGGCAAAGACTGCCAAACGTATAAAATTGCTTTGGAGTACAAAGATTTATTTCATACTGCCTGTGAGTCTATTGAGGATGATGAACAGTGGCAATCAGAGGATGAACGGATTGAAACCAACTTTTTAAAAGCATTGGCCGGTGCTTATCTTAAAATGTTGGCTCAAGAGTATGACGACATCAACAGCGACGAATATATTATTGAAAATATTAAAGCCAACGATAACGAATTTTTGCTTACTGGAAAGATATTTATTGACAAGTGATATTGAGCTTTATTTAAAAAGGAAAGCAGAGAATGGCTAAAAAAAGTGTTACTTTAGAAAAAGACGGTTTCAAAACAGTCTGGCATTTCCATGACCGGCAAGAGCTTTATGTTGATGTTTACAAAGACAAACAGCTTATTATAGAGTGGGGCTACCCTCGTTTATCCGGTTCGCTGGCAATAAACGCCACCATCTGGCAAGATCAGGCTATCTTACAAGCTACGTCTGAATTAAAAAGGAAAGCAGAGAATGGCTAAAAAAAGACATCCTGTTGAAAAATTTTTATTAAAATATGATTCGCCGCTTTCTCTGGTGGTCTGTATTATTATTTATATTATACTACCACTTTTACTTTTCAATGCCTTGCGGTATTTTATTTTATTTGTGCCTGATGGCTGGAAGTTTTAAAATGAGAAAATCTGCTTATATAGACGTAGAGGGTATTAACCGCAAGTCGCTATTAAACGCAAGCAATCAACAGCTTGACGTTGCCTTGCAAACACGTTGCAATTGTGGGGATTGCTTTGTCTGTTATGTTCGAGAACGGGCTGTGGCGTATGATGCTAATCGGTATCAATTTCCAGCCTATTTAGTGCCATCAATGGCCACCTTAACCGGCACTCATCAAAAAAGCCGATCAAGCTGGTGGTGGATAAAATTTATTGAAGAAAAAGGAAAGTGGGATATTAAAAAAAATGATAAAACCTAAAATCGGAAAACAATATAGAGTGACTTTCCTGAAAAGGTTTGGTGGCTTTGTAAGCGGGGCATTATACACGGTGTCCTATTGTGATGAATATATTGTACAATTCAGGGGCTATAACTTGATGTTTGACATTAATGTTTTACAGCTTGAGCCTGCTGATAAGTTGCCGCCGAATGCCAGAATAAATTCTATAAAGGTTGAATAATGAAGATTGACATATTAGTATCACAACCAACTATTCACAATCGCACCGGCTACGGTGAATATAAATATTTATGTTCGACCAACCAGAGTATAACCTTATCGGACGCTCTTTTGTCTTTGTCCAAAAAACAAGGGCTTGGCATTATTTGCGGTCCTGTTTTTTACGGTGAACATGGCAGATTCTGTTATGATTCTCAGGGAAATAAAATTTTAGCTATGTTTGACAAAACGGCTTGACAACTAAAATTTATATTTTATAATAGAAGTGGATATAAAAAACACTTTTAACAAGGAATTAAAAAAATGATGCAAGTGATTGAAACTTTACTGGAACTGAATTTCACCTTTTCTGAAACCATGCTGTGTGAATTTGTTGATGAAGAGTGCTTAGGTAATAGTCTGATTATGGAACATTTAGAAGCCAGAGAATATACGCCAGAACAGATTGAAGTGCTGCGGGCGGCTATCAAAATGGACTCTGAAAAGAACGGGTGGTAATAAGTTATATGCACTTTTAACAAGGATATTATTATGACGGATGCTGAAAAACTTATTGAGTTTACGCGAAAAACAGCAAAAGCACCGGATATGATTTTAATTGAATTTTTAAATTTATATCAAGACGGCATGATTGAGAGAAAACAGGCACGGAATGCTGCTAAAAAATTAGATAGCCGTTTAAGTGGCTTATCTACAAATTATAAGAGTGCATTTAATTATGAGAGAATGGACAAAGGGATTAATTATTATCAGGCCAAAATAGCTATTTTGAAAAAAGAGCTTAAAACAAGGAACGAAAAATGAATATCTTACTCGAAAAAATTGACGAACAAACCAAAGCCATTGTAAATGCCTGCTTTCCTGATTACACTGGCAAGAAAATCAGCGTGTCCGATAATATCCCAACGGATATTCATAGTTATTGGGATGGTGGGAGTCGGAATTTTTACGCCTTTTATCACTTGGATGAAAAAAAGGTGGTATCAGTCCACAGCAATCACCCGATTTTTGAGCCTGATCGCCCGAATTATCTGGCCAAACTGCCTGATCGAATGATATTGGGTGAGCTTAGGTGTTTTTGTGGTAAGTGGTCTGGCGTAACACTTTATGCCAATAAATCAGACCTTACTTTTATGTTGACTGAGCCTGCCGCAGAGCTTGATATTGCAGAAAAGATCGTTCTGGTTGCCACCCGATCAATGAAAGCCACCTATAACGGCCAGAGCCGTTTTGATCGGGCACAGGATGAAACCTCTATCCAAAAGTATGAATGGGATGAGGCGGTTGAACGCCTGATTGAATCCGGCCACCTGCGAAAACATAACAAAAGTATTACGCCCAAAGGTATAAATGCCACCGACGGTATTTTTAGCCTGCGGGAAGTAATGGACCGATAATCATTTTTCCCTCCTTGTTGACCACCGGTGGTTTTTTTGACTTTTCCACCGGTGGTTTTTTTTGAAAGGATATATTATGCAGTTCGAGATAGCAATGGATAGAGTGCGGTTTCATGCTTTTTCAAAACACACGTCTAATTCTCGGATTGGGCAGAGAATACGAATTGCTGCCCATGATATAGAAGACGCTAAAAAATTCCGAGATACTGCTAAAAAGGAAAACAACGGATTTTACGGGTATTGGGATGATTTCTTAAACAGGCGTATAGCCGAAAAGGTTGTATTAGAGGCAGAATTATCTCGAAGAAATTCTTAATTTTATTTGCTTTTTCTGGATTGTATTTTATACTATAGGTGGATATAAAAAACACTAACGGAGAAAAAAATGATTTATTCCCTCTACGCCATATCAAACAAGCCTGAGTATAAATTGCATATCGGCAATTTTAAAAGTCTCAAGAAAGCATCTGCCGCCGTTGCTGAAGTGGATAGCAAAAACTATCCGGTCTTTTGCATTCTGGAAAAACAGAGAAAAAACTCTTGCCCCTTTGGTGCTATCTCTGGATATACAAAGGACGGTTTGGCTTTGCGGGGAACCAGTTTTATAACCGGCCAGAATCCGATTCAGGATAGTGACGGATATTTTAAAGATTTTTTTTGACCTGATCTGAATTGTATTTTATAGTATATACGGTTGAATGATTAAGACTTTTAACAAGGAATAAAAGAATGAATAAGAAACAGATGAAAAAGTATTTTGTGGATTACCTGATGGATGATGACCGCGTAATCGTCATGCCCACAAAGGCCGGTTATGTTGAAGAGGTCAAAGCTACGGTGGATGACATGATTGATGCCTTTGAATCGGTCAACAATGTTCAGATCATCCTAGAACCCAACGGTAGCAAGGTATGGGCCTGCCCTGAGTGCGGTGAAGAAAAGATCGTCAACTATGACGATCTGGCTGAAGTCGGCATACCTATTTGTCAATATTGTGACTGCGAGTTGAGTCAAGAGCCTTTTGAACATGAAAACTAAAAAAATCACGATTGACTGGGATGATGAAAAAAGTATTAAACAGGCGGAAATCCAAAAGTTGAAGCTGGAAAACGCCGGTTGGACTTTGGCGGCTGAATCGGCAGAATCCGTTCTGAATATAGCTGAATTAATTTACACAAAGGAATGAATGATGAAAATAACTGTTGAAGTAAAAGAAACCTTAACTATTGAAGTAAAAGAAACCCGAATGTTTTCTAGCTGTAAGAAAATACTCTTCTCAATCGGTGATCTGTTTCAATATCAGGATGATAAATATTACAATGATGAATATTACATTTTGGCCCAAACGGGGAACAGTGAGTTTAACTTGATTAGCTTGAAAGACGGCAATCGGTGGACAAACCCCTTACGACTTGATAATAAAATCGGTTGTTACAAATTATCGTATGAGGATATTAAACCATTGTTTACGGATGTTGAAAATAAATTTTGGTTGGTAAGGAAATAAAAAAATGAAAACTGGAACCACGATTAAGACTGAAAACGGCGGTACAATGGTACGGCTATCCCGGACGGATATAGTTCGATTTAATGAAAAAATTATTGAGCTTGACTCAGGCGGCTGGAAGACTGCCACCACGAAACGCCGTATGAATGAAGCGGCGGTTGATCTTGGCTTGGGCTTTGAAGTTTATCAGGAAAAGGGGGAATGGTGGATAAAGTTCAAAGGGGAAGTCCGATTGTTTTATGACGGAATTGTGATTGAACGAAAACGAAAAATCAAGAATAAGGAATAAGGTATGAAAATATTCACTGATACATGGAATAACGGGCTGTGGTGGGGCTTTTTGGGTGGCACTATTGGCAGCAATCTCGGCAACATGATTAGTAGGTTATTTTTTTGAGTGAGTGATACTTTTTGTTTTGATTGTAGGTTCTTATCCCCAGTAAGAATCTTGAATAAACCCGTTTTTCCTTTTAGGGAAGCGGGCTTATTTTTTAGGGAAGCGGGGAATCCCAATGGGGGCGGGGAATTTTAGGGAAGCGGGACTTTTTTCGGGAAGCCGGATTTTTTAGGGAAGCGGCTCTCCGTCCGATAACTTTAGGGAAGCCGGATTTTTAGGGAAGCGTCCGATAACTTTAGGGAAGCCGGATTTTTAGGGAAGCGTCCGATAACTTTTTAGGGAAGCGGCCTTTCGTCCGATAACTCGATTTTTAGGGAAGCGGCCCTACAACCGGCATAATCGGCACATCTCTCATAATCCGCATAATCCTCACGTTCTGCGTTATCGTTATAATCACCATATCCACTATAATCCCGATAATCGGTATAATCCCGATAATCGGTATAGTTGGCACATCGTGCATAATTTGCACAACCTGCATAACCGGTCCAGCCGGTATAACCTGCATAACCTTCATAACCTGCATAACCTGCATAACCTGCATAACCTGCATAACCTGCATAACCTGCATAACCGGTCCAGACGGTATATTCCGTCGTCGATATTATCGGACTATATAAGATATTGTTTTCCAGTGTCATTATAGTATAGCAGTGTCATTATAAAAAATTTATATTTATTTGTTGTTTTTTTGTTTTTTGTATTTTACAGTGATATTGTAAAGAAAAAACAGTCTTATTATAAGGAAAAAAGACAATGGACAAACAAAATATTATCGCACTGCTAAAAGAACAAAAAAAAATTGCAAAAGAAAAAATTTATTTCCATGCACGGCATACGAAAGACAAACGAGTATATGACCACTATGTTGGTATTTCTACCGGTTTAACATTGGCCATAGATATAATCAAAAAAGGAAAAATTCAAAAAATATAATAAGGAAAAACAATGCTAAAAAACAATAAAATGATACGCTGTGAATTGATCGACATTATAACCGACAATGAGTTTTGCACGGTCGATATTTTATTGTCATTAAATGGAAAAAACTTATACGATGTTTTCCTTGTTTTACAGGAATTGCATAATAAAAAGTTTTCTGGTAATACTCTAAAATCTAGTATATTTCAAAAAATATACTATAACGATACTTTTGAATCGGGCGAAAAATTGTATTTATTTAATGCGATTGAATCGGTTGAAAAAAATAGTTTATCGGTAAAATATTGGAAAAATCAATTGACAATGTAATACCTATATATTACAGTGAATATGTAAAGAAAAAACAACCCTATTTTAAAAGGAAAAAACAATGAATTGCAACTATTTAAAACGTGTCAAGTTTAGCGATTTATCCGAAAAACAGTTAGCAGAAAAAAGAAAAAATCGACGTGATTTTTTCCGTCGATATGCTGAAAACCGTCAATTGGCCGATAAAGATGTAAGACGATACGGATTAGAAAAAAACCATATCCAATTTTAATAATTGACCGGTATAGAGTAAAATCGTTTTTTAGTCTATACCGGTCAAAAACATAAGGAAAAAAATAATGCCGAGTCAACAAAAAACCTGTTTTCGTTTATATTTTGGGTTATTCTCAAAAAAAATCGGTATTATCTCAAAAGACGATTTTATTGATTTTTGCGAAAAACATATCACACCATGTTTTAAGAGTTTTACAATAATTTATGCTTTGGGTTTTTGGGAAAATACTCAAGAAAATACTGCGATTGTAGAATTGATTTTAAATGATACGTTCCATATTCAATCACAAATAGGAACGATATGTAATGCTTATAAAACTCAATTTTATCAGGATTGTATTTTAGTGTCAAAAAACGCTGTTGATATAAAGTTTATTTAAGGAAAAAACAGGATAATGACAAAACAAAAAACAAACTATCATTTAGTCAATAAAATTATTGCATTGTATAATCAGTGCGATAATACGACGATTGACAAGGGAAAAAACTGGTATTTTAAAGCGAACAAAACGGCTTTAAGAATTGCGAAAAAAACCGGTTATAGTTTAGAAGTAACATCGGCCATTATTGCCTTATTATCTCCAGCGGTATCATGGCCAAACAATAAATTACAAGCCTATCATTTATTGAAAGCCTATCAGCATAGCAAAAAAATCGACGGCTTGACCTTAACGACGTATAAGCAACAAATAAAAAAAGCATTGAAATTATTGGATAATCCCTTGTTATTGACTGCTGATATTTTTGGTAAAAGGCCATTTAAAACAATGGCATTTTATGAGAATATTGTCAACCCAAACAATCCCGATTTTGTAACACTTGACCGACATATCTTTAATGCTTTAAAATTGGATATGTTAAGCGGTAACAAAACGCAGTATTATAATATTGTCGATGCTTTTAAGGTAGCAAGTGAAAAAATAAGTAATATCGTACCTTGTCAATTGCAAGCGGTTTTATGGCTAAATGAAAAAAACAGTAAGATACCTTTTTAGTCCGATATTGTTTTTTTTCTGTAGCAAGGTAGAAAAAAATAAATTCTACCTTGCTTTTTTTGTTTTATATTATACATTGAATATAGAATAAAAAACACTATTTAAAGGGAAAAAACAATGAAAACAATATCGCCAGAACAAATAGGGAATAAATTGGAAAATGGAAAAATCTTGTGGTCGTTTGAATGTCCACACAATAATGATTGTATGAATATAACTATTGACCATATCAAAAAATCAATACGTTTTGAACGTGTTTTTTGGGACGAAATAAAAGAAGACTGGGACGGTGAAAAAATCGACCGAAAAACAGCCTATAATATGATGAATTGGAAAAAATTACCTGAATTATGTTCATAACATGATAAAAATCAAAAAAGACATTACCGGATTTAAAGTATATTACAAGGGAATTTTACTCGTAAATAGTGAAAAAACCTTGTCAACCGCTTTAAAACTTGCCAGTTTACGACTAAAATATATAGGATAAAACAATGATATTTTACAACGATAAAATGCTGCGTTTAATACAATCGGCCATACTACAGGGGCATCGCCATTGTCAAAACCGATTTTATGATAATCAGTATATTAAAACCGATATATTATTTAAAGCATATAATATCGGATTTTATAACCTGAAAAAATTACAATAATTTATTTGCTTTTTATCACTGGTATTTTATAATATTAGTGGATATAAAAAACACTAATTAATAAGGAAAAAAAGATTATGGATACAAAAGATTTATTTTATATCGGTTTGGGTTTTACGGTTTTGGTTGTCGGGTTTATGACTGCTATGCAATTTCTTGCAAGTGCTTATTAAGTAGAATATTGTTTTTTCATTGTCGATATGCTTTTAGTTGATTTTAGATATTGACTAAAAGCATATTTTTTTGTCCTGATTTAAAGATTATCGGACTATGTTTGTCTGATTGTCCAGAGCCTTGATTGTCCAGAGCCTTGAGTGTCCAGAGCCTTGATTGTCCAGAGCCTTGATTGTCCAGAGCCTTGATTGTCCAGAGCCTTGAGTGTCCAGAGCCTTGAGTGTCCAGAGCCTTGAGTGTCCAGAGCCTTGATTGTCCAGAGCCTTGATTGTCCAGAGCCTTGAGTGTCCAGAGCCTTGATTGTCCAGAGCCTTGATTGT
>Ga0210003_1000171_pt1 | contig 57249 bp, 10 predicted proteins | sample LantaG_FD_182804 | JGI IMG/M metagenome (GOLD analysis project Ga0210003, IMG submission 182804) | Deep subsurface microbial communities from Baltic Sea to uncover new lineages of life (NeLLi) - Landsort_02402 metaG (SPAdes) (version 2) | ecosystem: Environmental > Aquatic > Marine > Oceanic >... | reverse complement strand
GGGGGGGGGGGGGGGGTTGGTGGAGAAGGGAGAGAAGAAGAGATGAGGTCGACAGGAGGTGGGCGTCGCCGGGGCGATCATCACGAATCCATGTAATCCGATCTCTCTCTCTTCTCTATCTCTCTCTCTCTCTCTTCGCTCTCTCTCCTTCTCTCTCTACTGAATCCGCTACTCTTTACTCACCTTGTAGCACCCCGGGCAGCCTCGCCCTCCTGCCCCCCACGCCGCCCGTCCTCCCTTCGCGCTGGTCGCGCCTCGCCATCGCGGCCTCGGCCCGAGCGCGCGCCTCGAAGCTCATCGGCTCGTCGACCTCGGGGCGGTCGTCGAGGTCCTCTCCGTCGTAGGCGTCGAGGGCTGGCATGGGACGGTAGTCGCTGCGAGATAAGAGGGTGATTTGGAATTGGTGGGGGGGCAGAGAGAGAGGGTGAGAGAAAGAGGGTGAGAGAAAGAGGGCGTGAGAAAAAGGGAAGGGATTTTTGACGTCGATGGCATCCAGAAAAATCTCGAGCGGGAGAGAACGCGTCGCCCCCTCCCCTCTTGAGAGCTGCCTTTTTCTCTGCCGCTTCGATCCAGCTGTCTATCGCAGTACGTCGAGGTCGTAGGGGAGGTCACGCTCGCAAGCGAAGAAAGACAGGCGAAGGAAAGACAGACGCAGACGCAGGACGGGGCTCTGAGACAAGTTCTCTCTGTTCCCGCCCGAATTCGGCGAAACGGCCCGGCCGACGTTGGGCGAAATCGACGCTGCTCCCGTCATCGCCGCCCAAAAACTCACCCTTCCATGTTCTCCATCAGGTCCTCTCCCTCCGTGTCGCCGGGAGAGGTCGCTCTCTCGGCGGCGTCGCCATCGCCGCTGTTGTTGTTGTTGTTGTCGGCATCATCGTCGTCGTTCTCGAGGTCCGAGAGGTTCCTGGAGTCGACGTCGGACGCATCGTCGGGCGGCGGGACGGCGAATTCATCGTCCTGGGGACGGCCGGCCTGGAGAGGGGGATTTTCAGAGGTTATTTTGTCAGGGGAAGGTGAGAGACGAAGCCGATGCTGCAATCGGAAGGGAGGAGAGAGCAGGAGAAGAGACAGAAGAGCGAGCAGCGCACCATCTTGCTTGAGTTCGATTTGAAGAGAAAGGAGAGAAGAAAAAGAAGGAAAAAAGTGGAGCAGAGAGGTTGTTCTCTCTCTCTCTTTCCCTCCACGCTTTCCTTCGCTTCTCTCGATCTCTCTCTCTCTCATTTTCTCGTTCGTCAAGGCAAGTTACCTTAGATACACAAGTGAGTTTCACAGTATAAGCAATTAAATTCTAGTTTTTCTCTTTCTTTATCCCGGAGGCGTCGGCGGGGAAGAGGGAGCAGAGTCGCCCTCGCCGCCGCTGCTCCTCCTCCTCCTCGGCTCTTCTTCCTCCTCTGCCTCTTCTTCTCCGCCTCCGCCTCCGCCGCCGCCGATCCGCAGGCTCATCAGCAGCGCGTCGTCCCCGTCCCTGTAGTACCCTTTTCGGATCCCGTCGACGCCGAAACCGAACGACTCGTACAGACGGACCGCGGCCTCGTTCCGCGAGGCGACCTCGAGGACGGCGCGGCCGCCAAGAGAGGTCGCCGCGGCCGCTCCCGCTCCCGCTCCCGCTCCCGCTCCCGCTCCCGCTCCCGCAGCAGCAGCGGTGGCGGCGGCGGCGGCTGCCGCCGGCGAAGACGCGAGCGCCGCGGCCAGCAGCGCCCTGGCCGCGCCCCTCCGCCGCCTCGAAGGGTGCACCGCCAGCTCGAGAACCTGCGTCTCGTCGGCGACCGTCCACACGATCGCGAGCCCCGAGATGGGAGAGGAAGAGGGGCTCGAGGAAGCAGGGAGAGCAGCGGCGGGGAGCGAGGAGGAGGCGGAGGAGGAGGCGGAGGAGGCGGGGGGGGGCCCCGCAGGCCGCTGCTGCTGCTCCTCGTCCTCGTTCTCCTTGTCGCTCTCGCTGTCGCCGCCGCCGTCGTCGGTCCAGGAGGACGGAGCGCGCCTCCTCCCGCCGCCTCCCTCCCCTCGCGCCTCGGCGACGAGCAGAGTCGCCAGCGGGCTCTCGAGCTCGTGTCTGAGGGCCTCGGGCCCCCACTCGAAGTGGCCGCAGGCGCGCTCGATGGCGACGAGCGCCGGGAGGTCCTCGCGCGTGGCGAGGCGGACGAGGTGGGGAGGGAAGGGGAGGGAGGGCGCTCCGTCGTCGTCGCCGGCGTCGCCGGCTGTCGCTCGGCTCCGAAAGTGATGGCTTCTGCCCGCCGCGCCCCTTCCTCCTCTTCTGTCTCTCCGCGGCCAGAACAGGGGCTGTTTGGGCTGAGCCCGCAGCACTACCGACGCCCTGTTGCTCGTAGCGGGCGCCACGACGTTGAGAAAGAGCGGGACGCCGCCGCCCGAGCGGCGAGAGGAGAGGGCCATCTTTGAGGGTGACCCAGAGCGATTTCGAAAAAAAACGACGGCGACGGCGATGACGATGAGGAGATGCGAGCGTTTTCTATCCTCTTCGGCACTCGATTTCTTCCTCTCCTGTGCTCGTCTTTCTTCACCCCTCCACCAGGGAGCAGGATTCTGGTCGGAAAGAGGCTCCCGCGTGATGGGAGAGAAAAGAGAGAGAGGAAGAGCGGAGGCGCAGGTGAGCGCGCGCTTTTCGAGAGCAAGGCGTTTTTCTTTTCTCCTGCGCCGAGGCTGCTGCTGCTGCTGCTCCAAAAATTATCTGTTTGTTTGTTTTGTTTGCGTTCATTTTCATCTCTTTTTACAAAAACAAAAACCCTCTCTCTCCCTCTCTCTACGCCTTCTCGCTCGCGTCGGCACCCGCGGCGCTGCCCGAGCTGAAGAGCCCCAGGCTGGCCGCGAAAGAAGAGGCCTGCGACGCAAAGGCATCCAGCGAAGTCTTCATCAGAGAAGAAGAAGAAAAAGAAGAAGAGGAGAGCTGCGGCTGGGGAGCCGGGGCCGAGGAGGTCGCAAACGGCACCTTGGAGGGGGACGCCCTCGCCGCCGCCGTCGGCCTCACGGCAGGTATCGTTCCCATGCCGCTGGGCGAGAGCGCGTCGTCCAGAGCGACGCTGCTGGCCGGGGCCGGGCGCGGAGGGGAGGAGGCGGAGGCCGCCGAAGGAGGCGGAGGAGCGGAAGAGGCGGCGGCGTTGGCGGCGGCATGGAGGAGCCGGTTGAGCTCGACGCGCGGCGTCGCGTCCTCTCCCCCCTCCCCCTCCCCCCCGGCCGCGGCGTCGCTGGCGCGCTTCTCGGCGCCGAACGCGCGGGCGCGGGAGGGGCCGCCGGCGGCCGCCGCGGCGCGGGCCGCGGCGGCCCGGGCGGCCTGCGTGGCCTTGAACCTGAGGAAGGAGAAGAAAAAAAAAATTGGATTTTTTTTGTTTCCCCAATGATGGAAGAAATGAGAGAATGAAAAAAGCCGAGGAAAGAAAACAAAACATGGCGGAAAGGAAAAGAACTTCTCTCTCTCTCTTCCCCCTCACCTGATAACGCGCAGCGGCGGCAGGGCCACGGCGCCAAAGTCGTAGGTCGCGCCGACCTTCCGCGGGCCCGCGGACGACGACGACGAAGAGCCCAGCCCGGCAGCGGAAGAGGAGGAGGACGAGGCGCCCGAAGCCCTCCCGCGCAGCAGGCGGCGCGCCAGGAAGGCGAGGGCGGCGACGTGCACGGCGACGACGGCAAAGACGAAGACGCCCTCGCCGGCGGCCGCGGCGTCGTGGTCGTGCTGGTGCTGCGCGTGCGCCGCGGCGATGGCCGCCGCGGCGATGGACTCGGCGGTCGCGGCGGTGACGGCGGAGGAAGAGGAGGAAGAGGCGGCTTCCACAGAAGAAGAGGCGAGCTGCTGCAAGAGCCTCATGCTCATCTTTTTTCTTCTTTTTTCTTTTTGCGAGAAAAACTGTGCGAATTCAAAAAATCAACTCCTTTTTTTTCTCATCCAGCGATGAGCAGGCGGGCGAGAACGTCGTCTGGCACGAGCGTGGGCGCCGGCGCGAACGCGGCGAGAGGGGGAGCGGGAGGAGGGAGCTGCCGCTGCTGCCACTGCTGCTGCTGCTGCTGCCGCTGCTGTCCTTCCCCTTGTCCCTCTCCTTCCCCTTCTCGTGTCGGGCTTCTCTCCTCGGCCAGAAGGGCCTCCGCGAGCTGCGCCGCGATCAGGTGCTTGCAGGCTGACTTTTCTCCTTTCCCGACGACGTCGAAGAAGAACGACTCGCAGGAGCAGAAGTGCGGTGAGAGGGTCGAGTGGCGGTGGCCGCCGCCGTCGGCTCCTCCCCCCCCTCCCCCGCTGCCGCCGGCGGCGACGAAGGCGGCGCGGCGCCCGCTGGGCTCCCCTACGAAGAGGGAGACGGCTCGGCGCTCCAAGAGCAGGAGGGCCTTGCTGAGGTCGCGGCCGTGGAGGGCGGAGAGGGCGACGAGGGCTTCGGAGGTGGAAGAGGCTGTGGAAGTTTTTGATTATTATTTTTTTTTGGAGGAGAGGTCGAGGTCGAGGTCGGGGTCGGGGTCGAGGGTCTTGGTGAGGGACGCTCTCCTCCTCGAATCCTTCAAAGCGAGGGGAAGCGCCTTTCCACTCTCTTCCTGTTTCTTCTGCATCAGTCAGCAGGCGATTTGCGCCTCCAAGAAAGCAAACCGCTCACGTTCTTGTGCGTCGGGCGAGGAGAGCGACGCGAGGACGGCGGCGGAGATTCTGTTTTGTTCGATGGTGGTGTTTTTTTTTTCGGTTTCGAAAGGAGCGGGAAGGAGCGACGTCAGCATCAATCAGTCGCTCACAGCGAGCGCTTGGTTGACGGAGCCAGCGCTCGTCAAAATTCGTTTCTTCGATTGGGGAAGGGCGCCCGACACGCGTCACGTCACAGAAACGCACTCGGAGACGGAAGGGAGGCCGGCCGAAGAGGGGTGGAGCATACAGCAGGTGATTCGAGTGAGAAGAAACGTCGGGGGACGGCGGCGGTGCGAGGTGCTCTCGGAGGGGGAAAACTCGAGGGCGCGCTGCTTCCTTTCAATCGCTCACGCTTCGGGGACGTCAGAGAGCGCGAGTGAGCGAGCGGCGAGGTGGCGAGAGAGAGGTCGCCAAGCGAGAGCGGGAAAGGAAGGAGAAAGTGAGAAGAAAAGAGGGGGTTCGAATGTGAAAAAGGGGAAGAGAAAAGTCGAGCAAAAAGGAGGAAAAAACTCTCTCCTCCCGGCTTCACTCGCGTGCTTGCTTTTCTCTTTCTCGGCCAGCGTGCTTGCTCGATCGCACCTCTTCTGTTTCATTCGCACCCATTCATTCTTCGTCGTCTTTGATCTCTCCCTCCCCCTCTCTCTCTCTCCCCCCCCCCACCTTTCATCCCGGGCCAAGATGAGCTCTTACTCTTCCGGTCGCGACAAGGAGGTAAGGCCAGAGACAGGCATCCATCGATCGAGAGAAACAAGCGGAGACAAAGAATCGTAACCGACAGTACCTACTGCCTCTCTCTTCCCTCTTTCTCTTGTTCCCTTTAAAATAAAAAAAAACAGCCCCTGCCTCCGGGCGTCGTCGGCCTCGACGACGACGACCTCGAGGACCTCCTCGAGGACTGGGGAGGGACGAGCGGAGAGGGTTTGGGAGCGGCGACGACGGCGGCGGCGGCTGCCGCTGCTGCTGCCGCCGCTGCTGCTGCCTCCTTGCCGCTCCGGCTTTCTCCCGCGCCCCCCCTGCCGCCGCCACCGCCGCCGCCGCGGCGCCCGCTCTTCGCCGTCGCGGCCGTCGCTTCCAGGCTCCCCCGCTGCTCGTCCTCTCCCGACCAGCAGCACGACGCCGTGCGCATCGTCCCCTTCTCGCGCTGGGACGCCGACGACGGCTGGTTCGACCGCGGGGGGGGACCGACAGCCTCCTCTCCGGCCGCGGCCGCGCCGCCACTTCCAAAGAGGTTTGGCGCGTTTGTCGAGGGGGCCGCGCTGTTCGACGCCCGACCGTTCTCGCTGTCCTCCGCCGAGGCCGCGGCCCTGGACCCGCAGCAGAGGATGCTGCTGGAGTGCGGCGCGGAGGCGCTGGGAAAGGCGCCGGGGATGGAAGGTAGGAGAAAGATCAGAGGGGGAGAGGGAGAGAGAGAACGACAGTTTTTTTAGACTTTTTAGGGTTGCGTCGTGACCCTAGAAATCTCTCTCCAAACTCCGTCGCCTCTTTGCTCTCTTGTCATCCCGACTCGCCGTTTCTGAAATCTCCCCGGCCCCCCCCCCCAAAAAAACGCACATCCTCTCCAGACCCGACCTCGGTCTCTGTCGCCGTCGGCATCAGCTACACAGAGTACTACCTGAACGCCTCCGACGCCGGGCAGCTGTCGGCGCTGTCGGCGACCTCGGGCACGCTCTCGGCCGCAGCGGGCCGGCTCTCGTTCGCCCTGGGGCTGAGAGGCGCGTGCGTCGCGATCGACACGGCGTGCTCGGCGTCGCTCGTGGGGCTGCACCTGACGGTGTCGTCGTTCCTTAGGGAGGAGGCCGGAAGCGGAAGCGGGAAGGCGAAGAGCGGAGGAGTTTCCTCTTCTCCATCCTCCTCCTCCTGCTCGCGCCGCGGCGTGGCCGGAGGCGTCAACCTCTCGCTTCGGTCCGAGACGCCCGCCGTGCTCTCCAGGGCTGGCATGCTGGCCGCCGACGCGCGCTGCAAGACGCTGGACGCCTCCGCCGACGGGTACGGGAGGGCAGAGGCGTGCGTGCTGCTGGTCATCGACAGGATCGAGGAGCTTTCTCCGGCTTCTTCGGCGTCTCCGGCCTCGGCGGCCTCGGCGGCCACGGCGGCCTCGGCGGCGGCTTCTTCCCCTTCCCCCGCCCCGCTGGCACTGCTCGCCGGCTCCGCGGTCAACCAGGACGGGCGCTCCGCCGCCCTGACGGCGCCCTCGGGCCCGGCGCAGCAGAGCGTGCTGCGGGCCGCGCTCTTCGTCGCCTGCGGGGACGAGGGAGCAGACGGCGGCGGCGGCGGCGGCGGCGGCGGCGGCGGAGCGTCGGCTCCGCCGCTCTCGTCGCTCGCCGACGTCTCGGTCCTCGAGATGCACGGCACGGGGACTCCGCTCGGCGACCCCATCGAGGCCGCCGCGGCCTCCGCCGTGTTATTCCCCAAGAGCAGCAGCCACTCTTCTTCTTCGTTGTGTCTTTCTTCTGCTCCGAGGAGGGAGTTCCCGCTGGTGCTCCAGGCGGCGAAGGCGAGGTTCGGCCACGGAGAGCCCGCGGCCGGCGGCGTCGGCGCCACCGCGGCGCTCGCGTCGCTGCTCGGCTGGAGGGTCGAAGGCGCGGCCGGGGGCGCCGCGGCTTCTCCTCCTTCGTCCTCGCCTCCGCCGCCGCTGCCGCACCTGCGCAGTCTCAACCCGCACGTCGCTGCCGTCCTCGTCGGAGGCGGAGGGGGAGCGAGGCAGCAGCAGCGTCTGTTTGCTGGCCGCTCTGCCGGCGCTGCCGGCGCTCTCGCTCCCTCCTCTCCTTCGTCTTCTTCTTCTTCCTCCACCCGCCGCAACAACAGGGGCGCAAGCGCCTCTGCGTTCGCCTACCAGGGCACCAACGCTCACGTCGTCTTCGCCTCCTCCAGCGGCGCGGGCGCGGGCGCGGGCGGATCGGTCCCTGCTCCCCCTCCTCGCTCCCCCGCCTCCTCCCTGCTGTCGGCCCCGCCGCCGCCCTGGCGGCGCGCGCGCCACTGGCTGCGCCCCTCGCCGCACCCGCTCTCGACGCGCTTCTCCTCCGCTCTGCCCTCCTCCTCCTCGAGCAGCCACGACGCCCTCTTCGAGGCCGAGCTGTCGCGCCCGCTGACCGCCTCCTGGCTCCTGGCGCACGTCATCCGGGGCAGGGCCATCGCGCCGGCGTCGGCGTTCTGCGAGGCGGCGCTCGCGGCCGGGGCGGCGCTGGCGCTGTGGCCCGTCGCCGCCTCCGGTGAAGAGAGGGGCGCTCCTTCTTCTTCTTCTTCTTCTACTTCTTTTTCGGCCTCTTCTTCTCTTTCGGTGGCTGTGGCGTCCCTGGCCCTCTCGGCCCCGCTGGCTCTGACCGCGGCCGCGAACGCGATGACGCTGATGATGCTCGTCCGCGTCTCCCTCCTCACGGGGGCGGCCGACATCTCTTCCTCTTCCTCTTCGTCTCCTTCTTCTTCTTCTTCGTCGTCCGGGAGAGGAAGCCGCGTCGCTGCTTCGGGGTCGCTGGTGGCGGTAAGAGGAGAGGCGAAGAAGGGCGGAGCCGGTGTCGCTCCTGTTTCTTCTTCCTTCTTCTCTCTCCTCTTCCGCCGCCGCGGCAGCGGAAGAGCAGCAGGAAAGCCCGCTCCTGCTCCCGCCTCCGCTCCCGCTTCCGCGACGGCCGACGTCGACGCCTCGTGCTCCCCGCGTTCCGGCTTCTGGGTCCACCCCTGCGTCGGAGACGCGGTGCTGCACCTCGGGGCGGCGCTGCAGAAGAACAAGGGCGGAGGAGGCGGGCAAGGCCCGCCGCAGCAGCTCGTGACCGCGTCGGTCGGCTGCTACGCGCCTTCGTCGAGGCTCTCCGCGCCCGGGGCCCACGCCGCGGCGAGCGCCTTTGAAGGCGCCGAGGATGCGAAGGAGGTGGTATCGGAGCACTCGTGCTTCGGGGTGCTGCGCGTCTCGGGCGTCGTCGCGAAGAACGCGGCGGCACCGGCTGCGGCTGCCGCTGCTCCCCCGCTGCTCCGCTCTGCCGCCGTCGCCGCCGCCGCTTCTTCTCCCTCTCCTCCACCCTCCTCCATCTCTTCTTCCCTCCTCTCCCAGCTCCGCTCCCTGCCCCTGAGGGACTCGCTCCCCCCCGACGCGGCCGAAATCGTCTCCCGCTTCGAGGCGTGGAACGCGAGCCTCCTGGACGGGGCGCTGAGGGCGATGGGGGTCTTGGTCGGCGGCGGCGGGGGAGGAGGAGCAGCGGGGGGCGCGGGCGGCGCCCCCGCCGCCCGCGCCTCCCTCGACGCCGCGGCTCTGCGGGCCGTGGCCAGGGACCCGCTCCGCAGGCACCTGGCCGGGGAGCTCGCCGCCGCCGCGGCAGAGCTGGGGCTCGTCGGAGGAGGCGCCGGAGAGCGGGGAGGCGGAAGCGAAGGGCCCCCTCGCCGCCCCCTCCCCGCGGACCCGGGGGCCGAGGCCTCGCTCCTCGCCAGGCACCCGGCCGTCGCCTCCGCGGTCCACCTCCTCTCCCCGGCCGCCGCGGCCCTCCCCGCGGTCCTCCGCGGCGAGGTGGGCCCCGCAGACGTCCTGTTCCCCGGGGGCTCACCGGCGCTCGTCGAGCCCGTCTACTCCGACGCGCTCGTGTCGGCGCCGTTCAACGAGCAGGTCGCCGCCGCGGTCGTCGCGCTCTGGAGGGAGGAGAGCGCCAAGAGGAGGGGCGGCCCTTCTTCCCCTTCCCCTTCCTCCGAGTCCTCCCCTTCTTTCTTCCGCGTGCTGGAGATCGGGTCGGGCACGGGCGGGACGTCGCAGGTCGTGCTGGCTGCGATCAAGAGGGAGCTCGAGCTCGAGGCCCGGGCCTTTCGAGCTCGCCCCCCTCCCTCCGCCACCGCCGCCGCCGCCGCCGACACCGCCGCCGCCGCCGCCGATGCCGCCGCCGCCGAAGAGGGAGGGGGAGGAGGCGGAGGGGGGGGAGGCCAGAGCCGACTCCTCAGAATCCAGTTCGTTTACACGGATCTCAGCCCGGCGCTGGTTACCTACGGCAGGCGCACGTTCGGGAAGGAGTACCCGTTCGCGTCGTTCGCGGCGCTGGACGTCACGGCGGTGCCCGGGAGCAAGCTCGGCCCCGCCGCCGTCGCTTCTCCCGCTTCTTCTTCCTCTTCCTCTTCCTCTTCTTCATCTTCTTCGATCCTCGCCCAGGGCGGCTGTGACGTCGTCCTGGCCACCAACGTCCTCCACGCGACGCCCTCGATCCCGCGGACCATGGCCGGGTGCAAGCGGCTCCTGCGCCCCGGGGGGATGCTCCTCGCGAACGAGCTCGTGGCCAAGACGCCGTTCCTGACGATGACGTTCGGCCTCACCGACGGCTGGTGGCTCTCCTCCCTCGCCGAGGGCAGCGGGAGCGGCAGCAGCAGCGGCGACGGCGGGGGAGAAGGAGGAGGAGGTACACCTCGGAGGAGGGCGTCGCGCCTCCGCGGGGCCCCGCTGCTGGGGGTCCCGTCGTGGAGGGAGGCGTTCGAGGACGCGGGGTTCGAGAGCGTGATGGTCTTGGGGGAAGGGGAAGGAGAAACCGACGCCTCCGCCTCTGCTCCTTCTTCTTCTTCTTCTTCTTCGTCATCTTCTTCTTCTTCTTCTTCTTCCCTGTCTTCTTCTTCTTCCTCGTCTTCTTCTGCTCCTTCTGGGCTCGCGCGAAGGCACAGGCTGCTGTCGAGGCAGGCGGTCATCGCGGGCTTCAGCGACGGGAGAGGAGGAGGCGGAGGGGCAGCGAGGGCGGGAGAGGAGGTCGCGGCTGTTCCGGCTCCAGTCGCCACCGCCCCCGTCGCCGCCGCCGCCGCCGTTGCCGCCGCGGTGCTGCCCGCCCCGCCTCCTCTCCCTCCTCCCCAAGCAGCAGGGATCGTCGACAACGCCAGCCCCTCCGCCGCAGCGACCGAAGCCTCGATCCTCGCCCGCGTGATCTCCATCGCCTCTTCCCTCGCCCTGGAGGCAGGAGCTGAAGCCGGAGAAGAGGAAGAAACCGCCGCCCCTTCTTCTTCTCCTCTCTCCGCCGACACGCCGCTGTCCGAGGCCGGGCTCGACTCCATCGCCGCCGTCGAGCTCCGGGAGCGCCTCGGGGCCTCCCTCGGGGTCAGGCTGCCGGCGACGGCGATGTTCGACTACCCGACTCCGAGGCTGCTCGCCGCTTTCATCGCGACCAAGGGCGGGGGAGGGAGGACGGAGGTCGCCGCCGCCGCCGTCGCCGCCGCTGCCGCCCCGCCGCCGCCGCCGCCGCCGCCGCTTCTCGTCCCTCCTCCTCCCGCGCCTCCCGCGCCTCCCGCGCCTGCGCCTCGCGGAACTCTGTCCCCCCTCCCCCCCCCTGTCTCTATTCCAGTTGCTGCTTCTCTTCCTTTTACTCTCTCCTCCAAGACAGCAGCAGCAGGAGGAGCTCACAAAGACACAGAAACAGGAACCAACATCTCTTCTTCTTCGATCGACGCTCAGCACCAGCAACAACAACTTTCGGCGGCGGGAGGAGGAGAGGGCGGCCTCCTCGAGCAGGAGCAGGTCGAGCTCCAGCTCCTCTCCCTCGTCGCGGCCTCCATCGGCGGAGCGGGAGGAGCTGTCGAGGACGAGTCTTTCTCTCTCTCCCGCGACACCCCGCTCACCGACGCCGGCCTCGACTCGATCGCGGCCGTCGACCTCCGCGACTCCGTAGCCCGCGCCTTCGGCGTCGAGGTGCCCGCGACGGCCGTCTTCGACCACCCGAGCGTCGCGGCGCTGGCCGCGTTCGTGGTCGCGAGGAAGCGGGCGCAGCAGCAGCAGCAGCAGCAACAGCAGCAGCAGCAGCAACAGCAGCAGCAGCAGCAGCAGCAGCAGCAGCAGCAGCAGCAGCAGCAGCAGCAGCAGCAGCAGCAACAGCAGCAGCAGCAGCAGCAGCAGCAGCAGCAGCTCCTCGAGAGGGAGAAGCGAGAGCGGGAAGAGAAGGAGAAGGAGGCGGCAGAGGAGAGAGAGAGGCAGCGGCAGGCCGCGGCGGCCGCGGCTGCGGCGTCGGCGTTGGCGCCCGTCGTTCTTACCGCCGCCTCCCCGTTCCCTTCCTCCATCTCTCCTCCTCCTCCCCGGCGCTCCCTCGGAAACACCGGCAACGAGCCCGTCGCCATCCTCGGCTTCTCCTGCAGCCTCCCCGGAGAGTCTCCGGGCGGCGACTCCGCTCCCTCGCCCTTCTTCCTGGGGTCCCTCTTTGCCGGCAGGGACCCCGTCGCGGGCGTCCCCGCCGAGCGCTGGTTGCCAGACATCGAGGAGGCGGCGCCGGCGGCCTCGTCGTCGCCTTCTCTCGCCTCCCTCCCCGCGCACCCGCGCTTCGCCGCCTTCCTCTCCAGGTCCGCGGCGGCCTTCGACTCCCAGGCCTTCAAAATCTCGGGCCCAGACGCGAGCGTGCTGGACCCGCAGGCGAGGCTGCTGCTCGAGGCGTCGGCCGGCGCCCTCGCGGCGCTGCCGACCGCAGGGGTTTCGACCTCCCCTACTTCTTCTTCTTCTTCTGCCTCTTCCTCCTCTTCCTCTTCCTCTTCTTCTTCTCCTCCCGCTGCCATCCCCTCCGACGCCGTGGGCGTCTATGTCGGCTGCGTCTGGCAGGAGTACGCCACCCTGCTCCAGACGCGCCTCGGAGCAGCGGCGGAGACAGCGGCGGCGCTCACGGGCTCGGGGCTGCACTTCATGGCGGGGCGCCTCTCGTACTCGCTGGCGCTCCGCGGCGCGTGCGTCGCGCTCGACACGGCCTGCTCCTCCTCGCTGCTCGCCGCGCACCTGGCCTCGCGCGCCCTCCGGGCCCGCGACACGGGCCCGGCGTCGCTGGCCGGGGGCGTGAGCCTGATGCTGCTGCCGGAGACGGGGAGGAGGATGGCGGCGCTCGGGGCGCTGTCGGCGGCCGGGAGGACGAGGGCGCTCGACGCGGCGTCTGACGGGTACGGCCGTGGCGAGGGCTGCGGGATGCTCCTGCTCTCTCTTCTGCTCCCTTCTTCCGCTTCTTCTGACTCTCCTCTGGCGGTGCTGGTGGGCTCTGCGGTCAACCAGGACGGGCGGTCGTCGAGCCTGACGGCGCCCAACGGCCCCGCGCAGGCGGCGCTGCTGCGCTCGGCGGCCTCTGACGCCGCCGCCGCCGCTTCCTCCTCCTCCTCCTCCTCTTCTGCGTCGTTCGCGGCCTCCGACGCCCTCGCCGGCGTCTCCCTGGTCGCCCTCCACGGGACCGGGACCCCTCTTGGGGACCCCATCGAGGTCGGAGGCCTCTCCGGGGCGCTTGGCAGCAGCGGCGACGCGAACGAAGAGGAGGGAAAGAAGGAGAGGAGGGAGAGGCTCCCGCTTGCGCTCGCGGCGGCCAAGTCCCTCTTTGGCCACACCGAGGGGGCCGCGGGCGTCCACAACATCTTCGCCGCCGCCGCCGCCGTCTCGCGCGCGTGCGCTATCCCTCTGTTGCATCTGGTGGCCCCGAGCGCGCACGTCGGGGAGGCTCTCGGGGACTGGAAGGGAGGGAGCAGCGTCGGCGGCGGCGGCAGCAGAGGCGTCGGCGCCGCGGCTCTGGCCCCTCGCGCGGCCGCGCCGCTGCCGTCTCTTTCCTCTCCCTCGTCGTCGTCGCCGCTCCTGCGCCTCGCCGGGGCGTCGGCCTTCGGGATGTCCGGCGTCAACGCGGCAGGGCTGCTTGCCCCAGCCCCAGAGAACGACCTCAAATCATCTTGTCCTTCTCCTTCTCCTGCTCCGCTGCTTTGGAGGAGGGCGAGGGCGTGGCCGGCGCCGCCGCGCTCCGCGCTCTTGTCCCGCTTCTCGCCGCTCCTCGAAGCCGCCTCCGCGCGCTTCGCCATCGATCTCTCATCCCCGGAGCTGGCGCACCTTCGAGATCACGTGGTCGCGGGAAGGCAGCTGCTGCCCGGGGCCGGGATGATGGAGGCGACGGCGACCGCCGCGGCCGTCGTCACTGCGGCGCAGCCTCCTTCGGCGTCGGCGTCAGCGGCAGCGTCTCCGGTCGTCGCGCTCGCGGCCGTCGCCCTCGTCGCGCCCATCCCGCTCTCCGCCTCCTCCTCGAAGCAGCAGCTCGAGGTTGTCCTGGGGTTGGTCGACGGCGCGGCGTCGCTGGTGCTGGACGGGAGGCAGACGTGCCTCCGCGCGCGCGTCGTCTCTCTTCCGACGCCGCCTTCGCCGCCGTCGCGGGCCGCTGCCTCTGCTGCCGCCGCCGCCGCCGCCGCCGCCGCTGCTTCTTCCCCGTCGCAGCTCCTCGCTCGCCTCCGCCGCCTTCCCTCGGACGCCTCACTTTCTTATCTTTCGTCCTCCTCTTCCCGCTGGGTCGCATGCCTCGACCGCAAGGCCTGGCCGAGGGGACGCGGCTTCTCGTGCCCTCCCGCGGTGACGGACTCCGCGATGCAGCTCGGCCCGGCCAGCGGCCTCTCCGCCTCCGCCTCCGCCTCGGCGAGGAGCGGAGGAGGAGGAGGAGGAGGAGACGAAGAGGGCAGGAAGCTCCCTCCGCTCGTCGTCGCCGGTGTCTCCCTTTTCTCGACGTCCTCCCCTTCTGCTTTCGGCGATGAGGAGAGCAACGGAGACGATTCTTCTGTCCCGTGGGCGATTTCGGAGAGGCTCAACAGCCACCGCGGGGCTTCTTCTTCTTCTTCTTCTTCGTCTCCTTCTTCGAGCATCGAGACCTCGCACCGCCTCCGCCGCTCCTCCTCCTCTTGCGTCATCGTTGAAGGCCTGCTCGCAAAGCGCGTGACAATGATGGCGACGACGCCTGCTGCTGCCTCAAAGGCAAGCGAAGCGGCGGCGGCGGCGGCGGCGGAGGAGGAAGGGAAAGGAGGAGCAGAGAGACTGCCGGCGCTGGCCGACGCTCTCTACTCCGTGGAGTGGAGGGTCTCCGAGCCGTACCCGCCGCGCTCCGCTCCTACTTCTGCGGTCGCTGCGCGCTCTGTGGGGCGGCGGCGGCGCCTCGGGCGGCATCAGAGGCGGGGGGGTTGCGACAGCCCCGCTCGGCGGCGAGGAGGAGCCGTCGTCGCCGACCTCTCCGTCGTCGTCGCCGGCGGCGGCGGCGGCGACGGCCCGAGCCGCAGCGCCGTCTCCTCTCTCTCCTCCCCCTCGTCCTCCCGGGGCGCCGCGTTCGCCGCCTGGAGAGCCTCTCTCGACCTCACCGCCAGGCTGCGGGAGCGGGCTCTGCTGCCGCGCGGGGTGAAGACGGCCCGCGTCGCGACTTTCGGAGGCGCCGCCTCCGCCGCGGGGGCGTGCGGCGGGCCTGCGGGCTCCTCTTCCACCTCTGCCGCCGCTGCCTCGGCCGCCGCCGCCGCCGCCGCCGCGGCCGCTCTGGCGAGGGTCGCGGCCGTCGAGAACCCGGCGATCGACTGGAGGGCCCTGGACCTGGCTCCCGAGGACGCTGGCGACGCAGATGCTTCCTCGCCTTCTTCGTCAGGCGGCACCGCCGCGGAGCCTTTCGCCGCGGCCGGCGGCGCACTGCTCCGCCCGCGGCTGCTGCCCCGCCGGAGCAGCAGGAGGAGCTCGGCGCCTTCCTCCTCCTCGCCGGTAGCAGGCGCCTTCGACGCGAGCAGCGTCGGCGAGGGGGACGCCGTCGCGGCCCGCGCCGCGAGGTGCGCCGTCGTGACGGGCGGGCTCGGCGCGCTCGGCTCGCTGTTCGGGCTATGGCTCGCCGCGGCCTCCTCCTCCTCCTCGTCGTTGTCGTTGTCGTCGTCGTCGTCGTTGGCGTCGGCGGCGGCGGTCCCTTCAACGTCTTCTTCTACTTCTTCTCCTTCCTCGGAAGGAGCAGCAGCCACGGCGGCCGCCAACTCCGCCGCCTTCGCCGCTGCCGCCGCCGCCTCCATTACGCTGCTGGGAAGGACGGGACGAAGCAACGCCGACACGGCCCTCGACCCCTCGACGAAGGATTTCGCCGAGTCGTTCCCGCACGCGCTCGTCACCTTTGCCGCGGCCGACGCGGCGACCGCGGCCGGCGTCGCCGTGGGCCTCTCCGCCGCCGCCTCCTCCGCCTCTTCCGCCGCCGCAGCCGCCGCCGCCGCGACGACGGCCAGACCTCTCCGCCTGCTGCGCTCGGTGCTCCACGCCGGGGCGCTGCTCTCCCCGGCCGTCGTCGCCTCCACGCTCAGCCCCTCCTCGGCCTCCGCCGAGTTCGGGGCCAAGGCCTTTGGCGGGGCCCGGCTCCTCTCCTCCTCCTCTTCTTCCTCGCTGTGCGCCCTCTCCCCGCTCGTCGCGGCCAACGCCCTCTCCTCCCTCGCCGCCTTCGCCGGCTCGGGCGCGCAGGGGGCCTACGCCGCCGCCAACGCGACCCTCGACGCCCTCGTGGCCCGCGGGTCCGGCGCCGGGCTGCCCTCGTCCTCCGTCCAGTGGGGCGCCTGGGGCGGCGGCGGCGGGATGGCCTCGCGCGTCGCCGGGTTCGCGGCCAGGGCGGCGCGGGCCGGGCTCGGGGTGCTGCCTCCCGCCGTGGGCCTCGCCGTCCTCGCCGACGCGCTGAGGAGGGGCTACTTTGGGGGGGGGGAGGGCGGCGAGCTTTCCGCGAGCTCCTCCTCCTCCTCCTCGTCCTCTTCTTCTCCTCCTCTTCCTTCTTCCTGCTCCTCCTCCCCCGTCTCCGTGGGGAACGTCTTCCTCTGGGACAGGCTCCGGATCGAGGACGAGGGCGGGATGTACGGCGAATTCTGCCGGGAGCCGCCGCCGGGGGAGGGAGAAGAGGAGGGAGCGCAGAAGAAGGAGAAGAAGGCGAAGAAGGAGAAGAAGAGGAAGGCGGTGGCCGCAAAGGCTCCCTCCTCCTCCTCCTCCTCTTCCTCCTCCCGAAGCGCCCCCGCCGCTTCCTCCCCCGCCGCCGCTTCCGCCGCCCTTGCGGCGGCCAGGGCCGCCGTCGCCTCTGCCGTCTCCTCCGTGCTGGGCCCCGGCGTCGCGGACGACACCCCGCTCGCGGACGCCGGGCTCGACTCGCTCGGGGCCGTCGACCTGCGGAACGCGCTGGCGAGGAACCTGGCGAGCCCCGAGGCGGCCGCGGCGGGCGGCGGCGCTGGCACTCGTTCGGTGGAGCTGCCCGTCACGCTGGCGTACGACCACCCGACGCCGGCGGCGCTGGCGGTGTTCGTGGCGCGGGAGCTGGCGCCGCTGATGCTGGTGGACACGGAGAGTGAAGGAGAGGTGAGAGGGGTGGTGGAGGAGGAGGAGGAGGAGGAGGAGGAGCGAGCGTCGGCGTCGTCGTCGGCGTCGTCGTCGCTCGCCGCCGCCGCCGCCGCCGCCGCCGTCCCTCCTTCCCTCGCTCCTCTCGCTCCTCCCTTTTCCTCCTCCTCCGTCCTCGAGATCGCCGCGGCCTCCGCCTCCTTCGCGGGAGCAGACTCCTGCGGGGCCACCGCGACGTCCACGGCCTCCCTCGCCGCCCTCTGGCGCTCCGCGTCCTCCCCCCGCTTCGACGGCGCCTCGCAGGCCCCCGGCGAGCGCTGGGGCTGCGGCGCGGCCGACGCGCTCTACCACCCGGTCGCCGCGCCCGGCAGGACCTACGTCAGGCATGCCTGCTGGCTGCCCGGGGTCAGCGGCGTCGACGCGCAGGCCCTGAGGCTGTCTCCGCCCGAGGCCGCGGCGCTCGACCCGCAGGCGAGGGCGCTCGTCGAGCACTGCGCCGCGGTCGTCGTCGACGCGCGCCCTGCTCCCCCCTCTGCTTCCCCCCCTTGCTCCCCCGCTTCCTCTTCTTCCTCTTCTGCTTCTTCTTCTCCGTCGAGTGCGGCGACGAGCAGGCCGGTGGGCCTCTTCGTGGGCGTCATGCACATGGAGTTCCTCCAGGCCACCGCGGCGATGACCGCGGGGGCGCCCGCGACGCCGGCGGCGGCCTCGGGCAACGGGATGGACTTCCTCGCCGGCCGCGCCTCGTACTGCCTGGGCCTCTCGGGCGCGGCCGCGACGGTTCACACGGCGTGCTCGAGCTCGCTGGTGGCGGTCCACCTGGCCAGGAGGTCCCTGCTGCTGGAGGAGAGCAGCAGCTGCGGCGGCGGCGGCGGCGACGAGGGAGAGGGCGAGGGCGAGGAAGGGGAGGGCTCGTCCCCCTCCTCCGCCGAGGGCTGCGCCGCCGGCGCCGTCGCCGCGGGCGTGCACCTCATGCTGCTGCCCGCCACCTTCGCCGGCATCTGCCAGCTGCAGGCGCTGTCTCCCTCGGGGAGGTGCAAGCCTTTGGACTCCGAGGCCGACGGGTACGGGAGGGGAGACGGAGTCGCCGCGCTGCTGCTGCGTCGGCGGCGGAGGGCGACGACGACGGAGGAGGGGCGTTCCTCTCCCTCCTCCTCTGCCTCGGCGCCGCCTCCTCCTCTCGGCTTGCTCCTGGGCTCGAGCGTCAGACAGGCCGGGACTCCCTCAGGTCTGACTGCCCCCTCGGGCCCGGCGCAGACGGCGGCGGTGTTCTCGGCGCTGCGGGAGGCGTCCGCTGCCGTTTCGGAGCTGCCGACCGGAGGAGCGTCTTCTTCTTCTTCTTCCTCCTCTTCTTCTTCGATCCCGCTTCTCTCCCTTTCGCTGGTAGCTATGCACGGCACCGGCACCCCCCTCGGGGACCCCATCGAGCTCGGAGCCCTGGCGAGCGCGCTGTCGCAGAGCAGCAGCAAGAGCAAGAAGCAGCAGCAGCGGCAAAGCTCGTCTTCTTCTTCTGCTTCTTCTTCTCCTTCTTCTTCTTCTGCTCTGCCGCCGCTCCCGCTGCCGCTTCCCCTCGCGCTCGCGGCGCCCAAGGCCTGCTTCGGCCACACCGAGGGCGCCGCGGGCCTCTGCGGGCTGCTCTCTGCCCTGGCCTCCGCGCGTCAGCGGGCGGCGCCGCCGATAGGACACCTGAGGAAGGTCAACCCCTACGCCGCGGGGGCGCTGGAGGATTGGACGAGGAGGGCAGCGAGGGGCGCAGGAGGCGGAGGGAGCGGGGCAGCCTCGGCGCCGCGGAGCCTCGCCCCGCTGCCGCAGCAGCAGCAGCCTTCTTCCTCTTCCTCTTCCTCTTCTTCTCCTTCCTCCCTCCCTGCTCCCTGCCTCGCCGGGGCTTCCTCCTTCGGGATGTCCGGGGTCAACGCGCACGTCGTCCTGTCGTCTTCGTCCGCGGCGAGGGGGGAGGAGGCGGAGGAGCGAGGGGCGGAACTTTCCCCTTGCCTGCCGTTCCGCCGCGAAGCCGCTTGGCCCGCCCCGCGCCCGACGGCGGCGGCCGGGGCCTTCTCCCGGATCTCCCCCGCCCTTCCCTCTCCTCCGTCCTCGCGCCGCGCCGTCTTCCGCCTGAGGCTGCGCTCGCCCTCGCTCTCGTTCCTGAGGGATCACGTCGTGGCCGGGAGGTCGCTGCTCCCCGGGACCGCGGCGCTCGAGGCGGCGGCGGCCGCGGCGCTGGCGTTGCTGCCCGTCGCCGCGTCGGAGGCCGGGCGGCTCTCGACGACGCCGGGTGACGAGTCCGATTCGAACTCGTCCTCTTCTCTCGCGCTCGCGCTCGACTCGTTCTCCTTCGTGGCTCCGCTCTTCTTGGACGAAGACGACGGGGAGAATGATCTTGCTCTCGAGGTCGCGATCGACCTCTCTTCTTCTTCTTCTTCTTCTTCTTCTTCTTCTTCTTCTTCTTCCAGCCCTGGAGGAGGCGGAAGCGTCGAGGTCTCCGGCGGCGCCAAGGGCGCCGCCGCCGCCGTCGTCGTTGCGAGGGGCCGCCTCGCCGCCGTGCCCGCCTTCGGTTCTCCTTCGCTTTCGCAGACTCCCCTTTCTTCCCCTGCTCTCTCGACGCTCCTGTCTCGCAGCAGGAGGGAGAAACCGGAGAGGAGGAGCCCCGCTTCGGCGTCGGCGACTGTCCTACCGCCGCTCCGCGAGGCCGGCGGCAGCGGCGGCGGCCGCGCCTCGGGCTTCTTCATCGCCCACCCCGCCGCCGCCGACGCCGCCCTACACCTCGCCTCCGCCGCCGCCGCAGCAGAGGAGCAATCCACGCAGGAGCTCCGCGTCCCTGCCGTCGTCGGGTGCGCTTTGATCGCCCCCTGCGATCAGAGAGGAGCGGAGCAGCCCTGGGGCGCGACCGCGGCCGTCGCCGCCGCCGCCGGCGGGCCCGGCGTCTCTATTGACTGCTTCGCGGCGGGCTCGACCGCGATCTCTGCCGCCTCGCCGCCGCCGCTGCGGCTCTGCGGCGTAGTCGCGAAGCCCCTGCCGCGCAGGGCGACGGAACAGCAGAGGGCGCAGGCGCGGCAGCCGACGACGACGGCGACGGCGACGGCGAAGCAGCCGGCCAAGAAGCAGCAAGAGCGGCAGCGGCAGCAGCAGCAGCAGCAGCAGCAAGAGCGGCAGCAGCAGCAGCAGCAGCAGCCGCAGCAGCAGCAGCAGAAGCAGCAAGAGCGGCAGTTCCTGCCCGGAGAGGAGGTCCAGGCCGTCGAGATGCTCTACGAGACCGTCTGGCAGGCGAGCGAGCCTTTGGTGCAGCAGGAGGCGAGCGACGACGACGTCCCGCTGCTGCGGAAGCGGCGCAGGGCCCTGCGCTTCCGAAGAAGCCGCGGGGGCGCTTCTTCCTCTTCCTGTTCTTCCTCTTCCGCGACGGCGCCTCCTCCCTTCGAGCTCCTGCACTCTCCTTCCAGCAGCAGCAGCAGCAGCAGCAGCAGCAGCAGCAGAAGGAGCAGCAGAAGGAGCGGCAGCGGCTGCGAGGTCCACGCGGCTTCGCGCGTGCTCGCGGCCGTGCAGAGCTCGGGGGTGCTCCTGGGGAAAGGAGGAAAAGGAGGCGAAGGCGGAGGACTCTGCGTGCTGCTCCGTGGCGGCGAGGCCTCGGCCGCCGCGGTCGCGCCGGCGTTCGTCTCCTCTTCTTCTTCTTCTTCTTCTTCTTCTTTTTCTTCTTCTTCTGCTCCTTCTTCTTCCTCCTCGGCGGTCGCCGCGATGCTCCGCGTTGTCTCGAGCGAGGCCCCGTCGAACTCATCCGTCAACGTGCTGTCGCTGGATCCGCTGGCCGGCGCGAGCTCCGTCGACGCCGCCGCGGCAGCTATGGGGCCGCTCGCTCGCTCCTCCGCGCGCCTTGGCGCCTTTGGCCCCGCCGCGGCCTCGGGCAACGCCCTCTTCTCGGCGAGGCTCCTGCGCCGCTCGGGCGGAGAGGAAGGGCGCGTGCTCCCGTCCTCGGCGGTGCGGCTGGAGCCGAGGCCGAGGGGGGCGCTCGCCAACTTGAGGGCGGTCGCTCTGCCGCAGAGCAGCGTCGCCGCCGCCGGCGGAAGCGGCGGCGGAAGCGGCGGCGGGGGCGGCGCCGCCGCGCTCGCCGCTTCGACCCCCACCGCCTCCGCTCCCCTCCTCGCGGGCACCGTCCGCCTCTCCGTGCTCGCCGCCGGGCTCAATTTCAGGGACGTCCTCAACGTCCTCGACATGTACCCGGCCGGGGCCGGCGACCCCGGCCCCTCGGGAGCAGACGTGCTCGGCGTCGTCGAGGAGGTCGGGCCCCCTCCGGCGGGCGACGGAGACGCCGCCGGCGCGGCCGCCGCCGGCGCCGAGGACCCGCTCCGGCCCGGCGACCTCGTGCTGGGCCTCGCCCCGGGCTGCCTCGGCCCCGGGGCCCTCGCCCCGGCCTCGCTGCTGGTGCGCTTCCCGCGCGAGCTGCTCGCCGGGGTCCCCGGGAGGAGCGGCGGCGGCAGCAGCGGGGGGATGACGGCGGCCGAGGCGGCGACGCTGCCGACGGCGTTCGCGACGGCGATCCTCGCCTTTGACGCCGCCGCCGCGGCCGACGCCGCTTCCTCCTCCTCCTCCTCCTCCTCCTCCTCCTCCCCTTCCTCCTCGCTTTCCCTCCCGCCGTGCGCCCTCCCCGCGGGCTCGCGGGCCCTGATCCACGCGGGCGCGGGAGGAGTCGGGATGGCCGCCCTGCGGCTCGCCTCGGCCGCGGGCGTGCCCTGCCTCGCGACGGCGGGCAGCCCCGGCAGGCGGCGGCTCGCGCGCGGCGCCGGCGCCGCGGCCGCGGCGGCCTCGAGGGACGTCTCGTTCGTCGACTCTGCGGTCCTCTGGCCTTCTTCTTCTTCTTCTTCTTCTTTTTCTTCTTCTTCTTCTTCTTCTCTCTCCACGCGCCTCCCGCGAATGGCACTCTCCTCGCTCACATCCCCGGGCTTCGTCGCGGCGACCCTGGCCTGTCTCGCAGGTAGCAGAGAGGGAGGAGAAGAAGGAGGAGGAGGAGGAGGAGGCCCCTCTTCTTCGACGCCTCCGAGCATGGTCGAGATCTCGAAGAGGGGGGTCTGGTCCCCGCAGCGGGTCGCGCAGGAGAGGCCCGACGTGCGCTACGGGATCTTGGCGATCGACCTGCTCCCGGAGGAGAGGCTGAGGGCGGCGCTGCGCAGGGTGCTGCGCTTCGCCGCCGAGGGGGAGAGCGTTTCGTCGTCGTCGTCGCCGGCGGCGGCGGCGTCGCCTTCCTCTCCCTCCTCCTTCTCTTCCGCGGCTCTCCCCGCGACCGTGCTCCCGATGCGGGACGCGCGCAGGGCCCTGCGCGAGCTGGGCGCGGCGAAGCACGCCGGCAAAGTGGTCCTGGAGGTGCGGCCCGCCGCGGCAACGGCGGCGGCGCGGCGCGCGGCGGCGGCGGCAGCGGAGGAGGGGGAGGAGGCGGCGCCCCTCCCTCCCGCCCTCGCCGCCGCCGCCCCGCGCCCTCCGGCGCGGTTCCCAGCCTGGGTCGTCACGGGGGGGCTCGGCGCCCTCGGCGGGCTCACCGCCAGGTGGCTTTGCGCCTCCCAGGGGGCCCAGAAGGTGGTGCTCGCCTCCAGGGACGCTCACGGGCTCGGCGAGCAGCAGGGAGGGGAGGGGCGCGGGGCGGCCTCGGCGGCGGCGCGCGGCGAGCTCGGGGCTGAGGTCTCGGTCGCGCGCTGCGACGCCGCCTCGGCAGCCGACGTCGCGGCGCTGTTGGAGCCCCTGCTCCGCCGCCGCGGCTCCGGCGGGATCGCGGGGCTCATCCACTCGGGCGGGGCCCTGGCCGACGCTCCGGCGGCGCTCGCGCGCCCGGCGGGCCTGCGCGCCGCCGCGGCGGCCAAGGCCCCGGCCGCGCGGGCGTTTGCTGCGCGACTCGCCGCGGAGCCTTTGCTGTCGACCACGGGAACCGTCGCGTTCGCCTCGACGGCGGCGCTGCTCGGCGCTCCCGGGCAAGCCGCGTACGCCGCCGCCAACGGCGCGATGGAGTCCGTCTGTGGCGGAGCAGGAGGCGGGTGCTCTCTCAGCGGCGAGAGGGCGCTCTCGCTGCAGTGGGGGGGGTGGTCTCTCGGGATGGCGGCCTCCGGAGGCAACGGCGGCAGCGGCGGCAGCAGCGCTTCGTCCTCTTCCTCCTCCCCTTCCGCCGCGGCAGCCATCGCGGCCCGCATGAAGAGGAACGGGATGACCCCGCTGGACGCCGAGCTGGGCCTGTCCGCGCTCGCCGCGGCGATGCGGGGGCCCCTTCTGGTCGGGGACGAGGAGGGAGGAAAGACCTCCTCCTCTTGGTCGGCGTCGTCGTCGTCTTCCTCGACGCTCGCCGCCGCCGTCGTCGATTGGCCGCTGCTGCTCAAGGGCAAGGGCCCGCCCCCGCCGTTCTTCTCCGACCTCGTGCCGCCGCAGGCGCCGGAGGAAGAAAAAGCTCTTCCCTCTCTGCAGCAGCAGCCCGCTGTCGAGCAGCCCGCCAAGGAGAAGAGGAGGAAGAAGAAGGAGCGCAGCGAGGAGAGGAAAGAGAGGGCGGCGGCGGCTGTCGCCGTTGCCGCCGCCGCTCCCCCGCCTCCTTCCGCCGCTCCCCCGCCTCCTTCCGCCGCGCCCGCTGTCCTTCCTCCCGCGCAAGAAAAGAAAGCGCGGATTCTCCACGATGCCGTCCTCCCCGAGGTGCTCCGCATCGCCAGGGAGGTGCTCGGTCCCGCCGCGGCCGCGGTCTCCCTCTCCGGCGGCGACCCCGCGGCGACGCCGCTCTCCGAGGCCGGGCTCGACTCGCTCGCCGCCGTCGAGCTCCGCAACGCCATCGCCGCCTTCTTCGACCTGCCAGGGCTATCGCCGACGGTGGCCTACGACGCTCCGACGTGCGCGGAGCTCGCCGAGCACGTGCGAGGGATGCTGCGGGCCGCGAGGAGGGGGTCGGAGGCCGGGGACGTGGAGGCGGAGGAGGTGGAGGCGGAGGGCGTTGCCGCCGCTGGCGCTGCCGTCGTCGCGGCGACGACGGCAGCGCCAGCGGCGGCTCTCCCTCTGCCCGAGGGGGCTCCCGCTTCGCCCGCTCTTTCTTCTTCCTCTGACGAAGAGGAAGAAAAAGAAGAAGAAGAGGACGATGAAGATGAAGACAAGGAGCCCTGCTCCCCTCCGCCAAAGGGCGAGGACAACGAGAGCGACGACGATGACGACGACTCCGACGGAGGAGGGAAACCTTTTTCTCGCCGCCCTTCGTCGTCGTCGTCGTCGTCGTCGTCGAGATTCTCCTCCTCCTCCTCCAGCTCTTCGTCCTCTTCCAACTCTTCTTCTTCCTCCGATTCTTCTTCATCTTCGAGCGACGAAGGAGGCAGGAACGACCGCAACAAGAGCAACGGCAGCAACAGCGAGCGCAAGCGCCAGGGAGGACGAGGGAGCAAGAGCAACAGCAAGCCTTCTCTCCCCCTTCCTCCTCCCCGCGCTGCTCCGCCGTCGCCGCCGGCAGCGCCGCCGCGGGCTGCTGCCGCCGCCGCGCAGCGGCCCCCTCCCTCGCTTTACGCGCCCCCCGTCGCCCCTCCCCTCTCCATCTCCATCCTCGCCGTCGCCTCCCTCTCCCCCGGGGGCGGGGGCCTATCTCCTCGCTCCTCCTCGCCCGACGCCGTCGCCGCGACGCGCCTCGGGAGGTGGGACGCCGACTCCCAGGCAGTCCACGCCCGCGGCCGCTTCGGCGCGCTGCTAAGGGCGCGGAGGGCGGCCGCGTTCGACGCGCGCGCGTTCGGGATGGGCGGCGCCGAGGCCGCGGCCACGGACGCGCAGCAGAGGCTGCTGCTGGAGCTCTCGGCCGAGGTGCTGCAGCAAAAGAAGGGACGAGGGAGCGGAGGGGCGCTCTCGGCTGTGGCGTCGTCGTCGTCGTCGTCGGCGGCGGCCGCCTCTTCTCCTCCTGCGTCTCGGGCTCGAGACGCCACCGCCGTCTTCGTCGGCATCGGCACGGTCGACTACGGCGACCTCGCCCTCTCCTTCAGGACGCCCCCGACGGCGCACACAGCCGCCGGCGCCGCGGCGTCCGTGGCGGCGGGAAGGTTGTCGTACGCCTTCGCGCTCGGCGGCGCCGCCGCCGCCGTCGACACTGCCTGCTCCTCCGCGCTCGTCGCCCTGCACCTCGCCGCCGAGGCGGTTTCGAAAACGCCGCCCTCCTCCTCCTCCTCCTCCTCATCCGAGCCTTCTTCTTCTAGCTACTCGATGGCCGCGTCTGTCAACCTGATGCTCTCCCCGGGCAAGTCGGCCGCCTTCGGCGTCACGGGCATGCTCGCGGCCGACGGGCGCTGCAAGGCGCTCGACGCGGCCGCCGACGGGTACGGCCGCGGCGAGGGCGCGACGGCGGCGCTGCTCTCCGCCGCTCCCCCCCCCTCGACCGCCGGTTCCGCTCCTTCTCCTCCTCCGTTCGCCCTGCTGGCAGGCTCCGCGGTCAATCAGGACGGGCGCTCCTCGGGGCTGACGGCGCCGCACGGGCCCTCGCAGTCCGCGGCGATCCGGCAGGCCCTCGCCGCCGCCGCCGCCGCGACGAGCGCACGCGCCGGGGGCGACGGGGGGGCCGGGGCCGCGCCGCTCGCTGTCTGCTCGCTCCAGCTCCACGGGACCGGGACGGCTCTGGGGGACCCCATCGAGGTCGGCGCCCTCGCCGGGGCGGCGCTGCCGCTGCTCCCTCCTCGTCCAGCCCTTGCCCTGCCGCAGCAGCCGAGACAGAAGAAGGGGGGCGCCGCCGCCTCCTCTTCCGCTCCCTCGCTCTTCCCCCTCCTCCTCCCCGCACTCGAGATCGCGGCTCCCAAGAGCGCCGCGGCGCACGGGGAGGCCGCCGCGGGAGGGCTGGGACTCGTCGCGGCCCTCTCGCGGGTGCGCTCGGAAGCGGCCGCTGCCGCGGGCAGCGTGCTCCACCTCGCCTCGCTCAACCCGCTGGCCGAGGCGGCGCTCTCTTCTTCCGCCGCTGCGCCAGCGGCCCGCGGCGGCGGTGGCGGTGGCGGCGTCGGCGGCGGCGGAGGCAGCAGCTCCTCGCCTCCTCCCTCGGGGTGGAGGGCGTCGATCTCGAGGTGCCCCGCCCCGGGGCCCTCCGGCGTCGCCTCGGGCGCCCTGGCGGGCGTCTCGGCGTTCGCGTTCCAGGGCACCAACGCGCACGTTCTCGTGCGCAGAGCCCCGGAGGAATCGCCGTCGTCGCCGTCGTCGTCTCCGTCGTCGTCGCCGTCGTCGTCGCCGTCGTTGCCGTCGTCGTTGTCGCCGCCGTCTTCCTCTTCTCCGCTCCTCTGGCGCCGCGCGAGGCACTGGCCTGTCCCAATCCGCTCTGCGCTCCTGAGCAGCGTCGCGATCGTCTCGACGGTCGCCTCGTTCGAGGTCCCGCTGCGGGATCCCCGACTGGCTGCGGCGGCGGCGCCGGCCCCTCGCGCCGGAGGCCCCCTGCCCGCCTCGGGCTGGCCGGGCCTCGCCGCCGGCGCCGCCGCCGCGGCGGCGCGCGCGGCCGCGGCGCCGGAGGGCGCCTCCCCTCCCGCGGCGCTCGTCGTCCTCACCCGCTTGGCCTTCGCTTCCTCGGGCTTCGACACCGGCAGCGACTCGGTCCCGCTCTCTGTGTCTCTGGACCTGCAGACGGGAGCGATCACCGTCGGCGGAGAGCAGCAGCGGAAGAAGAAGAGAGCGCCGCTGCTGCTGCTTTCCGCTTCTGTGGCAGCGGCGGCGGCGGCGCCAGCGCTGGCGGCGGCAACGGCGACGACAGACGGTGTCTCTTCCTCGTCGTCGTCGTCGCGGTCGCCGCTTGCCCTGCGCCGCCTATGGCGCTTGCACTCCCCTTCGTCGCTCCCGGCGAGCGACTCCTTCTCCGCGGTCGCCTGGCAGGGAGAGCTTCCGGCCCCCGCCGCCGCCGCCGCCTCGCGCGAGCTCGGCGCCGCCGCCGGGGCCGAGGCCGCCCTCGCTCTGGCGGTTTCGGGCCCTTCCCTTTCATCTTGTCCGTCGCGAGTCTCTTTGGCCGCGGTCGCCTGGTCCCGCGCCAGCGACATCGACGGCGGCAAGCACGAGGGGCAGCTGCCCATCGTCTCTGGGAGCGGGCACGCCAGCGGAGGGGGCCTCTCCTTCCGCGGCGTCAGGCTCTCGGAGGCGAGAAGGAAAGAAAGACCCGCGGCCGCGGCGGCGGCTGCGGCGGCCTCTGACGAGACCTCTTACCGCGTTCGCTGGGTCGCCAGGGAGCCTCCTTCGCACCCGCAGCAGCCCACGAAAAAGAAGAAGGAGACCTGGCTCGTCCTGGCCCCCTCGGCGGTGCCTCTGGAGCTGGAGCGCTCGCTCGCCGGGGGCGGGGACAGGGACGTCGTCGTCGCCGTCCGCCGCCCTCCCTCGTCTTCTCCTCCGTCCCCTTCCTCCTCCTCCTGCTACTCCTCCTTCGTCGCCTCCCTGCTCGACGACGCCGAGTCCTGCCCGCTCTCCCTCTCCGACGATGCGCACACGAGGCTGCTGCTGGACTCGGTCGCGAACGCCGCCGCTCCCTCGGGCGGGATCGACCGCCTCCTCGCCGTGCAGCCTCCTCCACCGTCGCTGTCGACAGCGTCGCCGTCGTCGTCGTCGAAGTCGGCGGCGGCGGGAGCGTTCGACCTCCTTTGGGCCTTCCGCGCGGTCGCCCTCCGCGCCCGCAGCCGCCCCGAGGCCGCCGCGTCCCTGCCCCCGATGGCAACGATCGTCTTCGACAGCGACGGGTGGGAGGAGGGGCCGGAAGGAGAAGAAGAAGAGATCCCTGCTTCCGTCTCGGCCTCCGCCGCCGCCGTCGCGCTGGCCAGGACCCTGCGGATGGAGGCGAGGCGCGCCGCGGGGCCCGCCGTGGTACTGCCCTGGCCCCTCCCCTCTCCTCCCTCTTTCGAGGTTTCCCTGCTGCCTGTCCTGACGGGGGGCTCCTGGGCCGCGGAGGAGTCCGCGCTGGCGGTGAGGCGAGGGGGGAGGGTCTTCGCCGAGAGGCTCTGCGCCGCGCCGGCGGCTTCCGTTTCTCAACCTTTTCCTTCCTCTTCTTCTTCGCCTTCCTCTTCTTCTTCTTCTTCTTCTTCTTCTTCTTCTGTCTCTTCCCTTCGGGACCGCACGGCAGTCGCCTTTGGAGGCACCAGGGGCCTCGGGCTCGAGCTCGCCGTCTCCTGCGCCCGGGACCGCAGCGCGAGCGCCCTCGTCCTCGCGTCCAGGGAGCCGGCGCTGCGCCGCGAGGAGCTCGAGGGGCTCGCGGCGCTGCCGTCCTCTCCCGTCGTCGTCGTCGCCAGGGTCGACGCCTCCGACGCCTGCGCGGCCTCTCGCCTCCTCTCCTGGGCGCGGGAGCAGCTACCTCCGATTGGAGCCGTGGGCCACGCCGCCGGGGGCATCTCCCACGTCGAGCTCTGCTGCCTCTCCGAGGCCGAGGCCGCGGCGGTCGCGGCACCCAAGCTCGCGGCCGCGCAGCTGCTGACGCTTCTCCCCTCTTCTTCCTCCGCGACGGCGGAGCACCTGTGTTTCTCGTCTACGGCTGCGGCCTGGAGCCAGCCCGGGTCAGGACACTACGCCGCGGCGAACGCCGCCCTCGCGGCCGCCGCCGCCGCCGCGGCCTCCCGCGGCGCGGCGGCCTCGGCCCCGCGCCTGGGGCCCTTTGGCGGCGCGAGCGGCGGGGGCATGGCGGCCGCCCACGGCGCCTCGATGCGCGCCCTGGGCCTCTCCCCGATGCCGGCCGGCAGAGTGGCGGGGATCCTCGCCGCGGGCGTCGGGAAGGGAGGAGGGGGAGGAGGAGGCGGCGGCGGCGGGAGCGGGGGCGGCTTCGGCTCCGACGACGCGCCGGTCGCGGCCCTCTTCGACAGGAGGCGCTTCCGAGAGGTCAACTCGGCCCGCGGACGGTGGCCCTTCCTGGACGACCTCGAGACTGTCGCGGTCGAGGGCGGAGAGGAAGGGGAGCCGGAGGAGGAGGAGAAGGAACAGGAGCAGACGGCCGCCGCTGCCGCCGCCCGTCCCCGCCGCCGCTGCGGGGGCCGCCACAGGGCAGCTGCTTCCGCCGCGCCTTCCGCTTCCTCTTCTTCCCCCCTCCCTCTCCCTTCCCTCGAGTCCGTCGCCTCCACGATCGCCTCCGTCGCGGCTCACGTCTCCGGCCTCCCCGTTCCGGCCTCGGGAAACCTCGTCGGAGGCGCGGAGCAAGGCGGGCTCGACTCCCTCGGCGCGGTCGAGTTCGCGAGGGGCGTCACCGCCGCGCTCCGGCTGCCGGCGCCGCCGCTCCCGCCCACGCTCGCGTTCGACCACCCCACCGTGGACTCCGCGGCGAGACACGTGCACGCGCTGCTCGTGGCGAGGCTGCAGCAGCAGGGGACTGCTGCTGCTGCTGCTGCTGCTGCTGCTGCCGCGGCTGTTTCTCCTGCGGCCGCCGTGGAAGGAGAAGGGGAAGAAGAGAGCGACGACGACGGCGACGAGGAGGGGGAGGAGGAGGAGGAGGCGGTTCCGCTGCCGCCGCTCTCTCCTCCTCTTCTGCCTCTCCTCCGCCGCCGCTCCGCCGCCGCTCCTCCTCCGCTCGCCCTCGCCGCCGTCTCAGCGCGCCTCCCCGGCCGGCACCCGACGACCCTCGACTCCTGCTCCGTCGTGCCCCTCTCGCGCTGGGACGCGGACGCCAGGAGAGCGCACGGGCCCGCCAGGGCCCTTCGCCACGCGCACTGGTTCTCTTCGGGAGCGGCAGCGGGGGCGGGAGGCGACGGCGGCGGCGACGACTTTTTCGCGTCCTTCGACGGCGCCGCCTTTGGCGGCGTCTCCCCTCCCGAGGCCGAAGCCCTCGACCCGCAGCAGCGGCTGCTGCTCCAGGGCGCCGCGGAGGTCATCAGCGGCAACGGCAGCGGGGGTGGCAGGGGCGGGCCGCCCTCCCCTTCCTCGCGCCGGGACGCGGCGGTCTTCGTCGGCGTCCAGCAGATGGAGTACGGAGCGCTCGCGGCCCGGTGCTCCCCGTCGTCGGTCGGCGCGCACTCGGCGACGGGGACGCCGTTCTCGGTCTCCGCGGGGCGGGTCTCTTTCACGTTCGGGCTCTCGGGCCCCGCCGTGGCTGTCGATACGGCGTGCTCTTCGGCTCTGGTCGGGGTGCACCTGGCGGGGCAGTTCGTGAGGGAGAGGCTCGCGGAGGAGGAAGAGGACAAGGTTGGCGGCGGCGACGACGAAACCGACGTCTCGCTTTCGACCCCTTCTTCCTCCCCTTCCTCTTCCTCTTCTCCTTCCCCTCCGTCGTCGATCGCCGCCGGGGTCAACCTCCTCCTCTCCGACGCGACCACGGCCATCGCCCAGATGGCAGGCATGCTCTGCGGCGATGCCAGGTGCAAGTCCATGGACGCGGCGGCGGACGGCTACGGGAGGGCCGAGGCCTGCGTGGTGCTGCTGCTGACGTCCTTCGCCGCCGGCGCGGCGACACCGGCGGCGACGGGCGCTTCCGATCCCTCTCCTCGCGTCCCCTCTTCGTCGCCTCCCTTGGCCCTCGTCGCCGCGACGGCCATCAACCAGGACGGGCGCTCGGCGTCCCTGACGGCCCCCTCGGGGCCCGCGCAGGCCGCCGTGATGCGCTCCGCGCTCCGAGGAGCCGCGGTCTCGACGCGCGGGCAGAAGAAGAACGGACAGAGCGGCGGCGGCGGCGGCAGCGGCGCCGCCAGCGGCGTCGTGGCGCTCGAGATGCACGGCACCGGCACCCCTCTCGGGGACCCCATCGAGGTCGGCGCCGCAGCGGGCGTGCTCTGCTGCCCCCCCGGCGGCGGCGGCGGGAAAGGCGGCTCCGGCTCCGGGCCCGCGCCGCCTCTGCGTCTCACGGCGGCCAAGACGAGGCTCGGGCACTCGGAGCCCGTCGCCGGCGCCGTCGGCCTCCTGTTCGCCGCGGCGGCCCTGGGAGGGCTGCGCTCGCTGCCCGTGGCGCACCTGAGGACACCCAGCCCGCACGTCGCCGCGGCTCTGGAGGCCGCCGTGGCCGGAGGAGGGGGAGGAGGACGGGGAGGGGCGAGCTGCCCTTCGAGGCGGCTCTCCGTCCCCCGCGCCGCGTGCCCGCTCGTCGTCGCCGGCGCCGGCGTTGAGAAGACGTCGTCGCCTTCTCCCTCTCCCTCGCCGCCGCCGCTCTCTGGGGTGAGCTCCTTCGCGTTCCAGGGGACCAACGCCCACGTCCTCCTGGAGCGAACAGCGGCAGCAGCAGACGCGCTCTCCTCGAGCCGCGGCTGCAAGCTGCCCCTGCGCGGCTCGAGGGCCTGGTTCGCGCCGCCGACCCACCACCTCCTCCTCAGGGCCTCCGTCCTCGCCTCGTCTTCTTCTGCTCCTCCTTCTTCTCCTCTCGTCGAGTTCGCCCTCCCTTCGCTCGAGCTCTGCTGCCCCTCGGTCTCGTATCTGAGGGACCATGTCGTGGCTGGCAGGCCGCTGCTGCCCGCGGCGGCGATGATGGAGGCCTGCGCCGCGGCAGCACGGTGCGCGGCGGCAGCGGCCGTCGAAGCGGCAGCGCCGTCGCCGTCGGCGGCGTCAGCGGCGCCTCCTGCTGCCGCCCTCGCTCTCGTCGGCGTCTCGCTCATGGCTCCGTGCTGGATCCCGACGCAAAAGCAGCAGCAGCAGCAGGAGAAGCAGCAGCAGCAGCAGCAGGCCTCTTCTTCTCCTTTGAGAGTGCTGCTGAACCTCCAGAGCGCGAGCGTGGAGCTCCGCTCCGCTTCCTCCTCCGTCGCTCACCTCTCGGCGCGGGCGGCGGCGGTCGCAGCGACGGCGACGACGGCAGCGATGACGGCAACGGCTCCCGCCGCCGCCGCCTCCTCGGCGCTGCTGCTCTCCGCTCGACGGCGCCGCTTCTCCCCGATCCTCCTCCCCAGCGCCATTGGCTCCGTGCGCTCGAGTCCCTCGGGGCAGCAGCAGCAGCCGGGAGGCTACTGGTGCCACCCCGCGTCCCTCGACGCCGCCACCCACGTAGCCGCCGCGCTCTCGCGCCGCGGAGGCGGGCAGAGCGGGAGCGGGAGCGGGAGCAGCGGCGGCCGCGTCCCCGTCGCCGTCGCGTGCTTCTGCCCCTCCCGCTCGAGCACAAGCGCTCCATCGTCCTGGGCGACTGCGCGGGTCGAGGAGCTCAAGGCGGGGGACGTCGGCGCGGAATTTGCCGTCGTCGGAGACGGATATGAAGGCAACGGAACAACGCGCGTCGCCGGCTTCGTCGCGCGGTCCGCGGCCGGCCTCTCTCGGGCACCGGCGGCGGCGGCCGCCCTTCCGGCGCAGCAGCTGCTGCAACGGAAGAAAGAAGAAGAAGAAGAAGAAGAAGAAGAAGAAGAAGAAGAAGAAGAAGAAGAAGAAGAAGAAGAAGAAGCGGCTGCTGACTCTGCTGCTCCCATGCGGTACACCGTGGTGTGGCAGGTGGAGGAGCCTCTCGCTCTTCGCTCCTCCTCCTCTTCCTCCTCCTCCTCTTCTTCTACGTCTTCTTCTCCGTCGCGCCTCCGCCGCCTCCGCCGGCGCCGCGGCGCTGCTGCTGCTGCAAAGGCAAGCCTCCGCTTCTCCACCTCCGCGCGCGGTCAAGCGACGACGACGACGACCATCTCCTCGACGCGGGTCCTCGAGGAGACTGCTGCGGCGCTCACCGCGGTCGCCTGGGCGAGGCGCGCCGCCGTCGCAGCCGCGGGAGCTGCTGCTGCTGCGGCGGCGGCCACCGCCACCACCCTCAGGCTCGAGACCGCCGGCGGCGCGCCGCTGCCGGCGCCGCTCGCCTCCCCCGCCGGACTCTGGCGAGACGGCAGCGGCGCGGCCGCCGCCGCCTCGTCGTCGATGTGGGGCGTGCTCCGCTGCGCGACGCAGGAGCTCCCGCGCTCGAGCTGGCAGAGCGTCGAGAGAAGCCCGCTGTTGCTTCGCGGGGCGTACGGCGGCGGCGGCGACCGAGGGCCGTCCCCGTCTGCGGCGGGCAGCGAGAGAGAGGACGCCTTCGGCTCCGGCCGCGCCTCTGGCGCCCGCCTCGTCCCGCGCATGCTCCCCGTCGTCGCCGGGGCCGCTACTGCCCCTGCTCCTCCTGCTGCTGCGGCTCTCTCGGATCCTCTGTCGTCCTCTTCTCTTCCGTCGCAGCACGTGTGCGTCACGGGAGGCGGGGGAGGGCTCGGCCTGCTCTTCGCCCGGTGGGCTGCTGCCGCTTCTCTCTCTTCTTCTTCTTCTTCTTCTTCTTCTTCTTCTTCTTCTTCTTCTCGCCCTACGGTCATCTCACTGGTCGACTCGGTCCCGATCCGGGCCCTGCCCCTCGAGCTGACGTCCTCGGCGTCGCTCGTCCTAGCGTCGACGCGGGACGTCGCGACGAGAACGGGCACGGCGGCGCCGATCTCTTCTTCTTCTTCTTCCCCTTCTTCCGCCGCTCCTTCCGCCCTCTCCCTTCTTCCCCCGACGACGCTCCTCCTCCACGCCGCGGGGGTCCTCCGAGACTCCCTGCTCACCACCCAGACCCCGAAAAACTTCAGGGAGGTCCTCTCGGGAAAAGTGCGCGGGGCGAAGAGGGCGCTTTCGCCCTCGTCGGCCCTCCCCTCGCAGCGGCTGCCGCCCTCGGTGCTCTTCTCGTCGGTCTCGGCGCTCGTCGCGCCGCCCGGACAGAGCAACTACGCCGCCGCCAACGGCGCCCTCGCCTCGCTCGCGTCCCGGGGGGCGGGCGCGGGGCTCCCCGTGCTGGCCGCGCAGTGGGGCGCCTGGGGGGGCGGGCGCGGGAGGGGGCTGGGGGGCATGGCGGAGAGCAACGGCCTGCTGCCCCGGGTCAGGGCGGCGGGGCTCGGCGTCGTCGGCGCCGCCACGGGCGTCTCGGCGCTCGAGGCCTCGCTGCTGGCGGTCGCTTCTTCCTCCTCTTCCCTGGCGCTTCCTTCCCCGGAGCACCAGCTCCTCTCGCCCTTCGACTGGCCCAGGCTCATGGCGAGGGCGCCCGCGGTCTCCCCGGCCTTTGCCGAGTTCGCCCCCTTCTGGCACGCGGAGCAGGAGAGGAGGAAGAAGAAAGAGCAGCGAGAGCTTCTGCCGCTGCCCTCGCCGTCGCCTTCGTCTTTGAAGGCCGCTGCTGCTGCTGCTGCTTCAGCCATCGTCGTCGTCGACGGGCCGCAGCGGAAGCAGAAGCAGCAAAGGCTGCAGCAGCGGCCTCGACGAGCTGCTGCCGCCGCCGCCGCAACGGACTCTTCGGCGGCGGCGGGGCCTTCCCTCGCCCTCCTCCGCTCCCGCGTCGCCGCCGGCGTCCGCGCCGCCGTCGCCACGGCCCTCGGGGCCCCCGTCGCCGACGACGCCGCCCCGCTCATGGACGCCGGTCTCGACTCGATGGCCGCGGTGTCGCTCCGGGCCGGGCTCTCGGGCGTGCTCTCCTCGGAGAGCGGCGGCGGCGGCGGCGGGAAAGGTGGAACGGCGGCGCCGGGGGAGGACGCGCTCCCCGCGACGGTCGCGTTCGACTACCCGACGACGGCCGCCCTCGCGGACTTCCTCGTGTCCCTGCTGTCTTCCTCTGTTTCTTCTTCTTCTTCTTCTTCTTCTTCAAATATTTCTTCTTCTTCGCCTTCTGAGTCAAACCAGAAGAATGAAGTGGCGGAGGAGGAAGGAGAAGAGGATCTGGAGAGCGAGCCTGAGGAAGAGGAAGAAGGGTCTGAGGGAGAGGAAGAAGGGTCCGAGGAAGAGGAAGAGGGAGAGGAAGGCGAGACTGTCGTTGTCGTCGCCGAAACCTCTCCCTCTCCCTCTTCGTCGCTCGCCTCGAGGCTCCTGCCGCTCGTCCTCGAGGCGGCGCGCAGGACCCTCGGCGCCGAGGAGCCTCCCTCGCCCGAAGCTCCCCTGATGTCCATGGGGCTCGACTCCGCGGGAGCGCTCGAGCTCCGCGCCGCGCTCGCGAGGGTCGCCGCCGGGGCGCCGTCGTCCGGCTCGTCCTCCTACTCTTCTTCTTCTTCTTCTTCTTCTTCGAGAGATGCCGCGGCTTTCGAGGTCGAGCTCCCGGCCACCTTTGTCTTCGACCACCCGACTCCGGCAGCGATGGCCTCTGCGCTTGCGGAGCTGCTTCCGGGGTCTCAGGAGCACGGAGAGGGAGCGACAATTGAGGCAGCGCCAAAGACGACGGCAAGGAAGAAGAAGCCAGCAGCTGCGAAGACGAGGCCGCCGCGGCCACCGCCGCGGTCGCCACCGAGGCCTTCCCCTCCTCTTCCCTCGCGGCCGCGGCCATGCTTCAGCTCTCCGGCCGTCGCCGTCCTCTCGGTCGCGGCCCGCCTCCCCTCGGGCAGGATCGACTGCTGCTCGCCGCTCTCCGGGCCCTCGGACCCGCTCTCGGCGACGAGCCCGCTCTTCGCCGGAGCCGACGACCTCTCGGCGCCGACGCCGCCCGCGAGGTTCGACGTCGACGAGTACTACGCCCCGCAGGGCTTCGACTCCGCCGCGAGGACCAACGGGCCCCCGTCGGCCTCTGGCGCTCCGCTTCCCCACCGCCACGCGGGACTGACGCTCTACGCGCGGTGCGCCGCGCTGGTCGACGCGCTCGAGCTCTTCGACTCGGCGGCGTTCGGGCTCTCGCCGGCCGAGGCCGCGGCGACGGACCCGCAGTGCCGGCACCTCCTCGAGGCGGCCGGCTCGGCGCTCCTCTCCGTGTCCTCCCCCCCTTCGTCGTCGTCCCCCTCCGAGCGTCCCCCCTTCTTCTCCTCCCCGCTCGTGCGCTCCAGGACCGCGGTCTTCACGGGATCGATGTTCCAGGAGCACGCGCAGCTCCAGTACGACGCTGGGGAGCGGGGCGCGTCGGCGAGCCCGGCCGTCGCGACGGGCAACGGCATCTCGTACCTCTGCGGGCGCGTCTCGTTCGCGTTCGGGCTGCAGGGGCCCTGCGTCGCTACGGACACGGCGTGCTCGGCGTCGCTCGTGGCCGCGCACCTGGCGTTCAGGGCGCTGACGGCAGGGAGCGGGAGCGGGAGCGGGAGCGGGAGCGAGAGCGGGAGCGGGAGCCGGAGCGGGAGCGTGAAAGACTCCTCTCCTCCTCCCTCCCCCTCCTTCGACGCCGACGCCGCCGTCGTCGGCGGGGTCAACGCGCTGCTGCTCCCGATCACGTCGTGCACCATCTCAGGGCTGCAGGCCCTGTCTCCCGAAGGGAGGTGCAAGACGTTCGACGCGTCGGCCGACGGGTACGGGAGAGGGGAGGGGTTCCTCGCGGCCGTGCTGTGCCGTGAGGCAGACGCTCCCTCTCCTTCCCCTTCGGAGACGTCTTCTTCTGCTCTCTCTTCCTCCTCCTCCTCCTCCTCCTCCTCCTCCTCCTCCTCCTCCTCCTCTTTCTCTGGGATCTCGCCGATGGCTCTGCTCGTCGCCTCGGCGGTCGGGCAGGACGGGAGGTCCTCGAGCCTCACGGCGCCCTCGGGCCCGGCGCAGGCGGCCCTGATCAGGGGCGTCGTCGCGTCGGCTTCGGCTTCCTCTTGGTCGTCTCCTTCTCCTTCCTCGTCGTCTCCTTCTGCTCCCCTCCTCCCGGCTCTCGTCGCCACGCACGGGACAGGCACCCCGCTCGGCGACCCCATCGAGCTCGGGGCGCTTTCTTCGGCGCTGGTGCCGCCGCAGGGAGGAGAGGGAGGAAAAGGAGGACGAAGGACGGCGCTCGCGGCGCCCAAGGCCTGCTTCGGGCACACGGAGGGCGCCGCGGGGCTCGGCGGCCTCGTCGCCGCCGCGGCCGCGCTGCGGTCCCGCTGCGCCCCGCCGGCCCCCTCGGTGCGCTCGCTCAACCCTTACGTCTCCGCGGCGCTCGGGGACTGGGAGAGGAAGGGCAAGAGGAGCGGTGGCGGTGGTGGTGGAGGAGGAGGAGGAGGAGGAGGAGCCGTTGCTCGCTCCCGCGCACCGCTGTTGCTTTCGGCGGTGGCTGCGGCAGGAGAAGCTTCCTCTCTCCTCGCAGCGGCGACCTCTTCCTTCGGGATGTCCGGCACCAACGCGCACGCTCTCCTCTCTGTCTCGAGGGAAGCATCGCTGCCTCTCGCCTCCCTCCCCTCGGGGGACGGAGCGTGGAGGAGGGCGCCGCTGTGGCCCGTCGCGAGGCCTCCGCCCGGGATCGTCGCCGTCGTCGTCGGTTCCTCCTCCTCTTGTTCTTCTTCGACGGCGACGGCGACGTTCGAGGCGCGCCTCTCCGTCGTCCCCTCCCTCGCCTGGCTCAGGGAGCACGTCGTGGCGCGGAGGCCGATCCTCCCGGCGACCGCCTCGCTCGAGCTCCTCTCCGCCGCGGCGAAACTCTCCCGCGGCGGCGGCGGAGGGAGCGGCGGCAGCAACGGCCCGCTCGCGCTGACCTCGGCCTCCCTGTCGGCGCCGCTGCCGCTCGACGGCGGCGACGGCGCTTCCTCTGTCGTTTCGATCACGCTCGACGCCGCCAGCGGGACGCTCGCTTTAGTTTCATCGCCGTCTTCCCCTTCGTCTTCTCGAAGCCGCGGTCGCGGAAGGGCCGCAGCGGCGGCGGCGACGACACACGTCAAAGCCCGCGCGAGCTCTGTGTCCACTCCTGCCGCGGCCGTCGCTCCTCCTCCCGCTGCCTCCTCCGCTCTTTCGCGCGCTCGCACGCGGAGGAGAGGCGCCGAGGCTCCTCCCGCGGCGGCGCTCGCCCTCGTCGCGGCCAGGCCCGTCTCCGGCAGGGGCTTCTCCGTCGACCCGGCGGCCCTCGACGCCTCGCTGCACCTGGGCACGGCCCTCCTCCCCCCCGCTCTCTCCGTCTCCGTCCCGGCCTCGCTGGCCGCCGCGGTGCTCCCTCGGGCGGCCCTGGACGAGAGGCCTGACCGCGAGGGGAGCAGCTGGGCCGTCGCCGCGGCGCGCTCGAGCTCGGAGAGTGACCACGCGCTGCTGCTGCGGCAGCGGGGGGGAGGGAGCGGCGGGATCGGCGGGATCGGCGCGGCAGCGACGGTCAGGGGCCTCGCGTCGAGGCCGGCCGACCTGCTCCGCGCCTCGGCGCCCGCAGTCCCCTCCTCTTCTCCTGCGGCTTCTCGCAGCAGCAGCAGCGGCAGCAGCGGCAGCACCGGAGGCAGACAGGTGCTCTTCTGCGTCTCTTGGCAGGTCTCCGAGCCCGCCGCAGCCGCCGCGGGGGGGGCCGAGAGGAGGCAGCAGCAGCGAGGGGCTCCTCCGCGCCGAGGACCGCGGCGACTGCGACTGCGGCAGCGCCGGAGCGCCAGCGCTTCTTCCTCGACCTGGTCGAACCTCGGCCGCAGCGGCGGAGGAGCCAGGTCCAACGTCGTCAGGGAAGCCTCCGCGGGCCTCGCGGCCCTGAGGGAAGCGATCTCGTCCTCCTCGGCCTCCTCGGCTGCCCCAGCCTCGCTGTCGCTGCCGGCGCCGCCGGCAGACCTTGACGCCTCGGGCCCGGCGCCCCCCTCTTCCTCCTCTTCCGCGGCGGAGGCCGCGGCGGCCTCCTGGGCCCTCGCCCGCGTCGCTGCCGTTGGAGAGCGATCCGCGGCCGTGCGTGTCGCCGTCTGCGACGAGTTCTCAGCAGCAGCAGCAGCAGCGGCATCGTCTTTGTCTTCGCCTTCTTCTCGCGGGATCTTCGGCGACGTCTTTGGCGCGGCGGCCTCGGCCGGCGCGCTGCTGCTGCCGAGGGCGCTCCCCGTTCCTGCCGCTGCTGCTGCTGCTGCTGCCGCCGGAGGAGGAGGGGGGGCCTCTTCTTCCCCTTCTCAGCGGCCCCGCCCGCATGCCTCCACGACGCTCGCAGTCGGGGGCCTCGGCGGGCTGGGCTCGCTCGTCGCCTCCTGCCTCACCGCGGGCGGCGGCACCAGCGCCTCCGTCGCCGTCGGCAGGATGGGGAGAGCGGGCTCCTTCCCCCCTCCGTCATCTTCTTCTTCTTCTCCTTCTTCGCTCTCCGTCGCGTTCCGGGCCGACACCTCCTCCTCCGCGGACTGCGCCCTGCTCTTCTCTTCGGCGTCCTCGGCGAGGGCCCCCTTCCCCTCCTCCCGGATCCACGCGGCGGTGCTCGCGGGCGGCACCGTCGCCGACGCCCCGCTGCCGCGCGTCTCGCCGGCGGCGCTGCGAGCCGCCGCGGCCCCCAAGGCGGCGTCCCTGGCGCGCCTCGCGCCCCACCTGCGCGTCGCCGGCGTCAGCGGGTCCGTCCAAGCGCTGTCCTCGCTGGCCGCCGTGCTGGGCAGCGGCGGGCAGGCGGCCTACGCGGCGGCCAACGCGGCGCTGTCGGCCGGCGTCGGCCGCGCCGCCGCCTCTGCCGGCGAGCCCGCGACCGCGGCCTCCTGGGGCGCGTGGGGAGGGGGCGCGGGGATGGCCGCCGCGAGCCCCATCGCCCTGGAGAGGGCTCGAGGGGCAGGTCTGGGCGTGCTGGAGCCCGCGGAGGGGCTGCGCGCGCTCGAGAGGATCATGGAATCGACGAGGAAGACCTCGTACTCCGTCCCTGCCGTGTCTGCTCCTCCCGGCTCCGCCGCCGCCGCCACTCCTCCTCCCTCCTCCTCTCCTCTTTCGCTCGTCGTCGCTCCTGTCGTCTCTCCCTTCGACTTCGGCCTGCTGGCCGAGGCCTCGGGGTCACAGGGACTCCCCCCGTTCCTCGCCTCCGCGCGAGGCGAGTCGGAGGAGGCGGAGGAGGAAGAGGAGGAGGAGGAAGATTCTGAGGAAGAGGAGGTCGACGCCGATGCCAATGCCGCGGCGCGCTCTTCTCCTCCTCCCTCTTATCCCTCTTCTTCTTCTTCTTCTTCTTCTTCTTCTTCTTCTTCTTCTTCTTCTTCTTCTTCTTCTTCTTCTTCTTCTTCTTCCGTCCCTCCTCTCGACGAGATCCTCTCCGCTGTCCAGGCCTGCGCCTCCGCGGCCCTCAGCGGCAAAGGAGCCGGAGGAGAAGAGTCCTTCCCCGCGGACGCCCTCTTCCAGGACGTGGGGCTCGACTCGCTCGCGGCCGTCGAGCTGTCCCGCGCCGTCGCGGCCAGGCTCGGCGTCCGCCGGGCGCTGCCGGCGACGGCGGCGTTCGACCACCCGACGCCGCGGGCGCTGGCGGGCTTCGTCAGGGAGGCCCTGGTGCTGCAGGAGGAGGGGGCGGCGAGGGCAGGACCGGCTGCTGCTGCCGCTCCTGTTGTCGTCGTCGCTCCGGAGAAAAAGAGGAGGAAGAAGAAGGCGCCGCGAGCAAAGGCGACGGTGACGGCGGCGGCGGCGGCGACGGAGGAGGAGGAGGCCGTTCCCCTCCGAGTCCCCGCTGCTCTCCTTCCTCTCGACGTCCGTGCTTCTTCCTTTTCTTCTCCTTCGTCTTCTCCTCCTTCTTCTTCTTCTGTTTCATCTTCTGGAGGGACGGCAATCGTCTCCGTCTCGCTGAGGCTTTCCGGGGTCGACGCGACCTTTGCCGCTGGGGGGAAAGAGGGCTCCTCTTCTTCCTCGCTGTTCCGCCTGACGACGAGCGCCGGCAGCGGCAGCGAGAACGGTCTTCTCCTCGCCGACCGCTGCGCGCCAGCCCCGGCCTCACGCTGGGACGCCGATGCCCTCTACGCTGCGGGGCCCTCTCCCGGGAGGATCTACTCGCGCTTCTTCGCCGCGGTCGGAGGCGACGGGAGCGGGCCCGGAAGCGGAGATCAGAGCGAAAGCGACGGCGCCGACGGCGGCATCACCCACTTCGACCGCGCGCTCTTCGGGCTCCCGGCCGCCGAGGCCGCGGCCGTGGACCCGCACGCGAGGCTGCTGCTCGAGCACGGCGCTGCGGCCCTGCTCGCGGCGCTCTCTGTCGCCGTTGCTTCTTCTTCTTCTTCTCCTTCTTCTTCGCTCTCGGCGCTGACGACCGGGACCCGCACCGCCACCTTTGTCGGCTGCATGTACCCTTCCGACTTCGGCGCCGTGCTGTCCCGCTGCGGCAGCTCCCTGAGCCCGGCAGTGGCCACGGGCAACAGCGGCGCGTTCCTGGCCGGAAGGGCGGCGCACGCGCTCAACCTGCCCGGAGCCTGCGTCGCGGTCGACACCGCGTGCTCGTCGTCGCTCGTCGCGGCGCACCTCGCCGCGACCGCGATGAGGGACGGCTCTTCTTCTTCCTCCTCCTCCGGCTCTGGCTCCTCCACTACCGCCCTCGTGGCGGGGGTCAACGGGGTGCTCTCCCCGGCGACGGCCGCGGCAATCTGCGCCCTGGGGGCCGCGGCCCCGGACGGGCGCTGCAAGACGCTCGACGCGGCCGCCGACGGCTACGGCCGCGGCGAGGGCTTCGTCGCGGCCGTGCTCGCCCCCTCGGCCCCCTCGTCGCCCTTCTTCTCCGCCGCCGCCGCCGCCGCCGCGCCCTTGGCGCTGCTGGCGGGCTCGGCGCTGGGCCACGACGGCGCCAGGGCGGCGCTCGCGGCGCCCTCGGGCCCGGCGCAGGCCGCGGTCGTCCGCAGCGCGCTGGCCTCCGTCGTCGCCGTCGGCAGCGTCGAGAACGGAAGAGGAGGAGCTCCCCCCTCCGCCGTCGCCACCGTCTCGCTCCACGGGACCGGAACCGCGCTCGGGGACCCCCTGGAGCTCGGCGCGCTCGCGTCGGCGCTGTGCGTGACGGAGAAGGAAGGAGAGTCTCCCCTGTCGCTGGCGTCGTCCAAGGCCGCGGCGGGGCACACCGAGGGCGCGGCGGGGCTCGTCGGGCTCCTCGTCGCCGCGGCCTCGGCCTCGGCCGGAGGCGGGGGCGGCAGCATGGGGATCTCGCACCTGCGGACGCTGAACCCCTACGTTTCGGACGCGCTCGAGGGGCTCAGCGCGGCACGCGGCGGCGAGAGGGGAGGGGGAGGGAGGGGCTCTGCCGTCGCGGCGCCGCGCGGCGACGGGCCCGCGGTCGTCCCGAGCCCCAAACCGACCTCGACCTCGACCGCCGCCGCGCCCCCGCTCCTGCGCGGAGCCTCGTCCTTCGGGATGTCCGGCGTCAACGCGCACGCGCTGCTGGCTGACGTCGTTGCAGCCTCTCCGGGAGGCGGAGGCGAAGAGCAGCAGCAGAGCTCTCCTCTTCGCCGCTTCTCCTGGAGGAGGGCGGCGGCGTGGCCGGCGCCTCTCGCCGGCTCGCTCGTCCGCGCTGCCGTGCCTCCCTCTCCCTCTTCCTCCTCCTCCATGACTCTGTTCGATGTCTCGCTCGCCCGCCCCGATGACGAGGCCTACGTCTTGGGCTGCGGCGGCTCCCTCACCCCGGCCCTCCTCGCGGAGGTCGCGGCCGCGGCGGCGAGGTGCCTCTGTCTGGACTCGGCGTCGACGTTGACAGAGGGGCCCCTCGCTCCGTCGCCGAGGCTCCTCCTCGTCGGTCTCTCCTTCTCCTCTGGGACCAGCAGCAGCAGCAGCTTGCTCCCCGCCGGAGAGCTGCTGCTATCCACGCTGCGCCTAAAGGTCGACGCGGAGGCCGGCCTCGTCCGCGTGGTCGGTCTCAGAAAGGGATCGCGGCAGCGGCGGGTGCCGCTTGCCTCGGCAAGCGTCGCGCTCTGCGCTGCCGCAAAAGCCCGCCTTTCTCCCCCTTCTTCTCTTCCGGAGGAAGCGTCCTCCTCTTGTTCCTCGTTGCTGCAGAAAGTCGCAGCAGCAGCAGCTGCTGCTGCTGCTCTCGACGGAGCAGCAGCAACGACGAGCAGCTCGTTCCTCGCTTCGGCGACCGTGCGCCTCCCGCGGGACGCGCGCAGGGACGGCGCCCTCCGCGCCGCGGCCGCCGACGCCGCCGCGGGCCTGTGCTCGGTGCTGTCGTCGTCGTCGTCTCCCTCTTCGGCTCTCGCCTCGGCGGCCGCGGTGTCGACGGTCCCGATGACCTCCTCGATGCCCAGGGAGAGGCCGATCGCTGTCTCGTCCTCTTCGTACGGAGCCGGCTTCTCGTTCGCGTCGCGGCCGGGCGGCGGCGCTCTGCTCGACGGAGTGCTGCGCCCGCCGGCGACGGCGCCGGCGACAAAAGGCAACGCTTCTCCCTCTGCTCCCTCTGCTTCCGTTCTCGGCTACGCTCTCGAGTGGCGCTCCACGGAGCTTCCCGCGCTCCCTCCCGGGAGAGAGTCCGGGAAGACCTGGGTCCTGGTCGACTGTCGAAGGAGGACAAGAAGCGAAGGGAGAGGCGAGCAAGGCGCCGACGCCGCCGCCGACGCCGGCGCCGACGCGGCGCCCGTTCTCCGGCTCATCTCCGACGCCGCAGCCTTCGCCGGCGCGTCGCTCGCCCGCTGGAAGCCTGAAGAGGCCACGGCAGACAAGATCGCAGCGGAGGCGCCGTCTAGGGTGCTCGTGCTCGTCGGAGGCGGAGGGGAGAAAGGTCGCGTGCCGGCGCCTCCCCCCCTCGACGCTCCGTCGTTCGCCGCGGCGGCGGCGCTCGGCCCGCTGCGCGCCGTCGCCAGGGCTGCCGCGGGAGCCTCCTCGCGGGCTCCGCCGAGGCTCTGCCTCCTGACGCAGGGGATGTACGCCTCTCTCTCCGACGAAGGAGACGAAGCCTCGGACTGTTCTTCTTCTCCCTCTTCTCTCGTGGGCTCCGGGGCCGCCACGGGGCTCGCGCGGACGCTGTTCTGGGAGGCGAGGGCGGCCGCGGGCGCGGCCGTCGACCTCCCTGCTTCGTTCCCTTCGCCGTACCAGCTCCCTGCCTCGCTCGTCGCCGCGGCGGTGGCCAGCGACGAGTACGCTCTGTCCTTGCGCGCAGGGAGGGCCAGGGCCCTCAGGCTCGTTCCGGGGCGCGTGGGGCGGCAGCAGCAGCAGCAGCAGCAGGAGGAAGCCGAGAAGAAGGGGGGGGACTGGACGACGCTCGTCGTCCTCGGCGGCGCGAGGGGCCTCGGGCTCGAGCGCGCCCTCTTTGCCGCGCGCGAGAAAGCGGCCGCTTCTTCTTCTTCTTCTTCTTCTTCTTCTTCTTCTTCTTCTCCTTCTCCTTCTCCTTCTCCTTCTTCTCCTTCTCCTTCTCCTTCTTCAAAACTTCCTTGGGCGATCGTCCTCACCTCGAGGAGCGGCACCGTGGAGCCCTTGGCCCTGCGAGAGCTCGCGGCGTGCTGCGGCTCGGCCTCCTCGAAGGGAGTCATCGTCGTCGCCCGCGCCGACGCGGCGAGGCCGGGGGAGTGCCGCCGCCTGCTCGACTGGGCCAGGGAGCACCTTCCCGCCGGACCCATCGCCGTCGAGGCCGCCGCGGGCGTCTCCGGCCTCTCCAGGGTCGCCGATCTGTCCGAGGAGGCCCTGTGGGAGGTTGCAGGAGCGAAGGTCGTCCCGGCGGCGGAGTTGCTCTCTTCTTCTTCTTCGCCGTTGTCGCCGCCGCCGCCGCCGCTGTCGTCGTCGCCTCTGCCGTTGTCCCCCTCCTTCTCTTCGTTCGCGGCCTTCTCCTCGACGTCGGGGGCCTGGTCCCAGCAGGGAGCGGGCCACTACGCCGCCGCCAACGCCTGCCTCGACGCTCTCGTCGACAGCAGCGCGAGCCGCGAGGGGAGCAGGGCCAGCGCGCCGAGGCTCGGCCCCTTTGGCGGCGGCGTCGGGATGGCGGCCGTGCACTCGGCCAGGCTGCGCGCCCTCGGCCTGCTGCCGCTGCCGGCCTCCTCGGCCTCAGGCGCGCTCGGGCTCCACGGCGCCGCTGCTCCCGGGGGCGTTGTGGCGGCGCTGGACCTGGCGAGGTTCGCGGCGGTATCGTCGGCGAGGGGGAGGTGGCCCTTCCTGGACGAGGTGTTGATGACGGCGGAGGCAAGGGAGGAGGGGGAGGAGGAGGAGGAGGAGGGGAGGGCGGTGGCGGCAGCGGCGGCCGCGCCGGCACCGCTCTCGTCCCTCTCTCTCGCGGCCTCGCTATCTCCTTCCTCTGCTGCTTCCTCCTCACCCTCGAGCAAAACGCTCCTGACGCTCGACGCAGTGCGCTCGATCGTCTCCACCGCCGCGCGCTGCGTCCTCGGCGAGGAGGCCGCCGGCCCCTCGTCCTCGCCCTCGAGGCCGTTCCCCGCCGGCACCGTCGACTCCCTGACCGCGGTCGAGCTCTCGGCCTCGCTCTCCGGGTCGCTCGGAATCACGTTGGCCCCGACTGCGCCATTCGACCATCCGAGCGTCGAGGCCCTGGCGGTGTTCGCTCACGGGCAGCTGGCGGCTCTTGGGGGGGCGGGAGCGAACGGCGGCAACGGCAGCGGCGAAGAAGCCCCTGCCGTCGCACAGGCGGCGGCGGCGGCAGTCTCTTTGCCTCCTCCTCTTCCTCCGCCGTCGCTGCCTTTTTCCGCGGCTTCTCCATCCTTCTCCTCCTCCTCCTCCTCCGTCGTCAAGATCGACTCCGTCTCCTCCAGGCTCGCCGGGGACCTCTGCTCGAGCGTCGACGCCATCGAAGCAGTTCCCGCGGCGAGGTGGGAGGTCCCTTACGACGCCGGCGGCGGCGGCGGCAGCGGCAGCGGCGGAAACTCTTCCTCTTCTTCTTCTCTGAAGCGCGGCCTGCCGCCGGCCCGCTTCGGGGCCTGGGTGCCCGGCGTCGAGCTCTTCGACGCCTCGGCGTTCGGCCTGTCGGCTCCCGAAGCCGACCTCATGGACCCGCAGCAGAGGCTGCTTCTCGAGGGGGCCGCTGCGCTCGTTGCCGCCGCGAGGGGGGGAGGAGGAGCTTCTCCTTCCTCTTCGCTTTCTTCTTCTTCTTCTTCTTCTTCCCCTTCTTCCAACGACGCAAATTCCACCGCAGTCTTCGTCGGCATACAGCAGATGGAGTACGGCGGGCTCGCCGCGCCCCATTCCGCTGCTGCTGCCTCCACCTCACCCGGCGGGAGCGGAGGCAACGGCGGGATCAGCGCCTACTCGGCGACGGGCTCGGCCTTCTCTGTCGCGGCCGGGCGCGTCGCGTTCCTGTTCGCGCTGAGGGGCCCCGCCGCCGCCGTCGACACGGCGTGCTCCTCGGCGCTCGTGGCGGTGCACCTGGGGGCGAGGCACGCGAGGGACTCGGCCGCGGCGGCAGCCTCGAGCGGATCCTCCTCCCCCTCGTCCCCCCTCGGCGCCCTGGCCGGCGGCGTCAACCTCGCGCTGTCGCGGGCGACGACGGCGGCGACCTCCGCGGCGGGGATGCTCTCGGCCGACGGGCGCTGCAAGGCGCTCGACGCGGCCGCGGACGGGTACGTCAGGGCAGAGGCGTGCGTGCTGTTCGCGCTGGTGGCGGGGGCTGTCGTCGTTGGCGGCGACGGAGGAAACGGAGGGGAGGGGTCGCCGTCGGCGGCGCTGGCCTTCGGCGGCGACGAGGACGGAAGAGACTCCTCCTCGTCTTCTCCTCCTCCTCCTCCTCCGCTCGCCCTCCTCGCGGGCTCCGCCGTCAACCAGGACGGCCGCTCGGCCTCGCTCACGGCCCCCTCGGGACCGGCGCAGGCGGCGGTCCTCTCGGCGGCGCTCGAAGCGAGCGGCGCCCTCTCTGCTCCCTCGGGCTCCTCCTCCGCGGTCGGGGCTCGACCCGAGTCGATCTCCCTGCTGGAGATGCACGGCACGGGCACGGCCCTGGGAGACCCCATCGAGATCGGGGCGGCAGCGAGCGTTCTCCTGCCCTCCTCGGCCTCCTCCTCCTCCTCCCGGAACGGGCAGCAGCAGCAGCAGCAGCAGCAGCGGCAGCAGCGGAGGCGGAGGCCCCTCGCCCTGGCCGCGGCCAAGGCGAGGCTGGGCCACTCGGAGCCCGTCGCCGGCGCGGCGGGCCTCGCGGCGGCCGCGGCCGCCGTCTCCCGCGGGTTCCAGCTCCCCGTGCCCTCGCTGCGGGCGCTCAACCCGCTGGTCGCGGCGACGCTGGGGGACGCGGCGTCGACGCTCGTCCTCCGGGGCGCGGCGGGGGCGCCGAGCCCGACGCCCGCTGCCGCCGCGGGCGCCACCGCCGCCGTTCCTCTTTCTGCCGCCGGCGTCTCCGCCTTCGCCTTCCAGGGCACGAACGCGCACGCGGTCGTCTTCTCTCCTTCTCCTTCCTTGGATGCGGGAACGAGGAAGAGCAGGAACAGCGGCGAGGAGCTCCCGCTGCTTCCGATGCGCACCGCGAGGAGGTGGTTCGTCCTCGCCCCCGCGAGTGCGCTGCTCCTCCGCGCCCTGAGTTCCTCTTCCTCCTGTCCCCCTTCGGTCGTCGCCTTCGCCGCCCGCCCCCTCTCGGCGACCTGCCTCTCCTGGCTCCGCGACCACGTCGTCTCCGGCAACGCGCTGCTCCCCGCGGCTGCCATGCTCGAGCTGTCATCGGCGGCGCTGGCGGCGGCCACGGATGCGGCGGAGGACCGAGAGGGAGAGGAAGAGGAAGTCGCCTGCGTCGTCTCTCGGGCGACGCTCCCGGCGCCGCTGGTCCTGCCGAAGCAGCAGCGGACTTCCCAGCAGCAGCACCAGCAGCCGCAGCCGCCGCCGCCGCCGCAGCAGCAGCAGCCTCCGGAGCTGAGCGTGAGCGTCGGGAGGGTCGACGGAGAGATCGGGCTGTGGTCCTCTTCGGAGGAGAACGGCCGGCGGCGACAGCACCTCTCCGCCCGCGCCGCCGCGGCCGTCTCCCTCAAGAGAGGAGGCGGCGGTGGCGGCAGCAGCGGCCGCTCCGCCCTCGCCGACCTCTCTTCCTCCTCGCGAAGGCTCAACGCAGGGACGACGTCGGTCCCTGGGGCGCTCGCCCTCGTCCTCGCCAGGCCTCCGGCACCCCTCGCGGCCGCGAGCCCCGCGGACGCGCACGGCTCGCTCGCGCCGCACCCGGCAGCACTCGACGCGGCGACGCAGGCCGCCGCGGCGCTCGTCTTCCCTCGCGCTTCCTCTTCTTCTTCGGTCCCGGCCTCGCCTCGCGTCGTGCGCGTCCCCGCTGCGATCGGGGCTTTCCACCCCGGCGGGGGCAACGTCTCGATCCCAAAATTGGAGGCGAAGGAGGCATGGGCTTCCGCGGCGCTGCGAGGGAGCGACAGCGGCGGCGGCAGCGGCAACGACGCCGCTGTCGTCATCGGCTCCTTCTCGCTCGAGAGAGGAGGAGGAGGAGGAGGAAGGGGAGGGAAGCGGAGCCTGCAGCAGCGACGGAACCATTCGTGCCGAGTCTCTGAGGTCGAGTTCAGGGCCGTTGGCGGCGGCGGGCGAGCTACCGCTTCGGCTTCGGCCGCTTCGGCTGCCTCGGCCTCTGTCGAGGCTCCTGCTGCTCCTTCAGCCTCGCCTTCGCTTCCCGCTTCCTCTTCTTCCTCTTCTTCCTCTTCTTCCTCTTCTTCTTCTTCTTCTTCTTCCTCTTCCTCCTCCTCCTCCTCCTCCTCCTCCTCCTCATCTTCGCCTTCTTCCTCCTCTTCGGAGAGGCCCCTCTGGTCGGCGCTGGTGCTCGAATGGCAGGTCTCGGAGCCGGCGACTGCAGCCGCACCTGCCGCCGCCGCCGCCGCTTCTGCTTCTTCCGCTCCCTCGTCCGTCTCCTGGAGCAACCTCAGGAGAGGAGGCAGGACTTCCTCCTCTCCTCTCACGCCTTCTTCTCCTTCGGCGGCATCGAGCCTCGCCGCAGTGAAAAAGGCTCTGAGACGACGCGGCGGCGGCGGTGGTGGCGGGAGCAGCGGCCTCCGCGCCGCCGCTCCGTCGCTCCTCTCGCTCGGGACCGCCGGGGGCGCGCTGCCGCCGGCCGCCTCGGCGCCGTGCCCTCCGTCTTCTCGTTCCGCTGCCGCTTCCGCTTCCGCTGCGGTAGCGAGGGCCCTCCTGCGCGTCGCCGCGAGGGAGACCGGGAACATCAGCAGCAGCAACGGCGCCACAGCTCTTTCGGCAGAGGACGAGTCGCCGTTTTCCTCGCGGAGAAGAGGAGCGGTTTCTTCTTCTTCTTCTTCGTCGTCTTCGTCGCCGTCGTCGCCGGCGTCTTCGCTCTCGACGTCGACAGCGGGCCGCGCCCGCGCCGTCCCGCGCCTCGCCGCAATCGAGAGAAAATCGACGCTCCACGCTCCTTCTCCTTCCCGAGGGGTCGATGTCGTCCTTGGGGGAAGTGGCAGCCTCGGCTCGCTCGTCGTGGAGTGGTGCGGAGGAGGAGGAGGAGGAGGAGGCGACGGAGCCGACCCGGCGTCGGCGACGGCGACGCTCTCTCTGTCGAGGTCGGCCTCCGTCTCCGCTTCCGTCTCTGCCTCTCCTTCTTCCTCCTCCTCCTCTCCTCTCCATCTCCTCGTCAGCTTCCGCGCGGACGCCGCGATGGCCGCCGACGCCGCCGCCGCGGCCTCGCTGGCCCGCCGCTCCCCGCTCCTGCCGAGGAGGGCGACGTCGCTGCTGCACGCTGCCGGCGCGCTCGCCGACGCCCAGCTGCTCTCGCCGCTCGCGTCCGCGCGCGCCCTCCGCGCGACAGGCTCCGCCAAGCAGCGGGCCCTCTCCGCGTGCCTGAGAGCCCTCGGCGGAGGGAGCGCCGGCGGCGGAGGAACTCTGCACGCGACGACGCTCTTTTCTTCCCTGTCGGCGCTGCTGGGGACGCCGGGGCAGGCGACGTACTGCGCCGCCAACGCCGAGCTCGACGCCTCCGCCGCGGCGCTCGCCTCCGCGGGCCTGCCGGCCGCCTCCGTGCAGTGGGGCCCCTGGCAGCAGTTCCAGGTCCAAGGTGGAAACGGAGGCATGCTCTCGGCGTCCCCCGCGGCGGTGGCGCGCTTCGCAGCCGCCGGGCTGCGGCTGCTGCGGGGCTCCTCGGGCCTCGAGGCGCTCGAGGCGCTGCGCGGCTTCGGCGGCGGGCCCTTCCTGGCTCTGTCCCTGGCTCCGAGGGGGAGCAGCAAGCTTTCCCTTCCGCTGGACGAGTTTGGGCTCTTTGAGCTCGAGAGGGGAGAGGAGGAGAAGGAGAGAGAGGAGGAGGAAGCGAGTGCTGCCGCAGTCGCCACCGTCGCCGTCGCCGCTCCCCCTCCCCCTCCTCCCCCGGCTCCGCTTCCCCCTCCTCCCCCTCCCCCTCCTCCGGCCCCTCCCTCCGAGGACCCCCGCCTCCCCTACTCCAGGACCGCGCTCGCTCTCGTCGACAAAGCCCTGCGCCGAGTCCTGGGCCTCGGGAGCGGCGGCGCGCTCCCCGCGATCGACGAGCCCCTGATGGCCGCGGGCCTCGACTCGCTCGGCGCCGTCGAGCTGCGCGACGCGCTCGCCGCCGCGGGCTCCGTCGCTCTTTCCGCGTCGTCGTCGTCGGGATCGGAAGCTGTCGACGTCCCTGCGTCGATCGCGTTCGACCACCCGACGAGGGGCGCGCTGGCGACCGCGATCGACGGGCTGTTCGGGCTGCGGGAGGCCGAAGAGGAGGAAGAAGGGGAGAGGAGGGCTTCTTCGGCTGCTGCTGCTGCTGCTGCTGCCGCCTCTGTTGCGGCAGAAGCAGAGGCGGCGGCGGCGACAGAAGCGAAAGCCTCTGAGGCCGCTTCTTCTTCCTCTGCTGCGCCGCCAGCAGCGGCAGCGGCGCCGGCGAGCGTCGCGCGTCTGGAGGAAGAGGCAACTGTGGCGCCCGCAGAGAAGGGAGCCCCAGCCTCGTCATCATCATCATCATCATCATCATCAGCAGCAGCAGCAGCAGCAGCAGCAGCTGGTGCTGCACCGCAGCAGCAGCCGCTTCCATCGCCGCTCCCTCCTACGGCGCTCGTCGTCGCCGCCCCTTCTTCTCTCTCTTCCTCCTCGTCGGCGTCGCTGCCCCTGGCTCCGCCCCTGCTCTTCCCTTCTCTGTCTCCTTCCTCTCCGAAAGAGCACGTCTCCGTCTCCGTCTCCGTGCTCGGCGTCGCGGCCCGCTACCCCCCTCCGGCCTTCGGCGGCGGCGACGGGGCTCCGTTGACCGGAGGCGGCGGCGGCGGCGACGACTCCCTCGCCTTGGCCTGGTCCCTCATGGCGCGCTCCGCCTCCGACGTCGCCTCCCCGATCCCGTTCACGCGCTGGGACTCGGACGCGGTCTACGGTCCGCCGCCCTCCTCCCCCTCCGCCGCCGCTGCCGCCCCCTCGGCGGCGGGGAGGGGCGGGGGCCTCGCGAGCTACGCCCGGCTCGCCGGCAGCGTCCCCTCGCTGCCGCTCTTCGACGCCGCGGCGTTCCGGCTCCCGCTCGCCGAGGCCGCCTCCATCGACCCGGCCCAGCGCGTGCTGCTGGAGCTCTGCACCGCCGCGGGCGCCGACGCCGCGGGGAGGGAGGGCAACTGGTGGAGCGGTGAGGGCCGTCGCGAGTCGCCGCCCGCCTCCTCCCCTTCCCGCGCCTCCTCTCCGCCTCCCCCTCCCCCTCCTCTCTTCCCGGCCTCCACAGCCGTCTTCGCCGGCTGCATGTATCACGAATACGTCGACGCCGCGGCCGACGCCGCCGGAGGGAGCGGCTCGGGCCTCAAACCGGCGGCATTCGTCGGGAGCGGCGCGCCCTACATGTGCGGCAGGCTGAGCTTCACGTTCGACCTGAGGGGCAGCTGCGTGGGCGTCGACACCGCGTGCTCGTCGTCGCTCGTCGCCGCCCACCTGGCTGCGGCGGCCCTCAGGGCGAGTGCCTCCTCGGGCTCGTCGGGCTCTTCTTCTTCTGCTGCTGCTGCTGTTGCCGCTGCCGCTGCTCCCTCGCTCCCTCCCGCCTCGGCGGGGACGGCCACGGCCTCGTCGCTCGCGGCGCTCGCCACGGGCGCCAACGCCATGCTCCGCGCGGCGACCCCGGCGGGTGTCTGCGCCCTCGGGGCCGCCGCGCCGGACGGCCGGTGCAAGACGTTCGACGCGGCGGCCGACGGCTACGGCAGAGGCGACGCCTTCGTCGCGGTGCTGCTGGCGCCGACGGGGAGCGGCTCCGGCCTCCCCTCCCCTTCCGGCTCCCGACGGCCCCCGCGGGCGCTGCTCGCCGGCAGCGCCGTGGGCCAGGACGGGCGCTCCTCGGCGCTCACGGCCCCCTCGGGCCCGGCGCAGACCGCTGTGGTCAGAGGGGCGAGGGGCGAGGCCGAGGCCGGGAGGGGGGCAGCGGGAGCGGAGGGAGGCGGCGCCTCCTCCTCCTCCTCCTCCTCCTCCTCCTCCGCTTCTGCCCCCTTGGTCGTCGCCGCGGTCTCCCTCCACGGGACAGGGACGGCGCTCGGGGACCCCCTCGAGCTCGGGGCGCTGCGAGCGGCGCTGCTCGCGCCCCTCTCCGGGGAGCGGAAGCAGCAGCAGCAGCAGCAGCAGGAGGAGGAGGAGCGGGGCGGCGCCGTCTCCCTCCTCTCCTCCAAGGCCGCGCTCGGGCACACCGAGGGCGCCGCGGGCCTCTCGGGCCTGCTGGCTGCGCTGGCCTCGCTGTCCCGGCGCGAGACGGCCCCGACGAGGCACCTGCGGAACCTGAACCCCTACGTGGCGTCGGCCTCGGGGGAGTGGCGCTGGCGCGGGGGGGCAAAAAAGAAAGAGGGGGCGGCGGGAGCGGCGGCGGGGCCGCCGCCGCCGCCGCCGCCGCCGGCGCCGTCGAGGCTCTCGGTGCCGCGCGGCAGGGGGCCCCTCGTCTCCGCGGCTCCTTCCTCGCCCTCCTCCTCCTCCTCCTCCTCCTCCTCCTCGCTCGCCGGGGCTTCTTCCTTCGGGATGTCCGGCGTCAACGCGCACGCGCTGGTTCTGGCGTGCGGCGAGGAAGAGGCGGAGGCGACGGGGGCCCCGGGCGCGGGCGAGGGGCCGCGGGGGCCCCGGCCCCGGCGGCGGCGGCAGCTCTACAGCCGGGGGAGGTGCTGGTTCGGCCCCGCCAGGCACGCCGCGCTCGCCTCGTTCGCCGCCGCGTCCCCCTCCTCCTCGTCCTCCTCCTCCGCTGCTCCGTATCTCGCGCGCTTCTCCGTGAGCCTGGGGACCCCGGCGCTGGCGTTCCTGAGGGACCACGTCGTTTCGGGGAGGGCCGTCCTCCCCGGCGCGGCGGCGCTCGAGGCCGTCGCGGCGGCGCTGCGGTCGCTGCGCTCGCTGCCCGGCCAGCAGCAGCAGGGCCAGAGCCAGGAGCAGCAGCGTTCGCAGCCTGCTTCGCCCGTGCTGCTGCTCTCCAACGCGGCCTTCATCTCCCCCGTGGGCCTCGGCGGGGGGGACGGAGCGGCAGCCGGCGACGCCGCCGCCTCGGAGCTGGAGCTCGTCGTCGACTGCGGCACGGGCCTTGCGGTGCTCTCCTCTTCTGTTCCCTCCATTCCTCCCCCTCCTTCTCGCGGCCAGCGCCGCGCGAGGTCCGCCCCGTCCGCCGTCGTGCTTGCCGTCTCGGCGTCGCAGGTTTACAGAGGAGAAGCGGCGCTGCTGACTCTCTCTCCGTCTTCGTCGGAGGCGGCCCCCGCCTCTCCCTCTGCGCTCGCGCGAGCGAGGGCGAAGAGGGCCGCCGCGGTCGCCGCCGCCGATTTCTCGTCGGCTGCTGCAGCCGTCTCCCGCCTCGCCGCCCCGCCGCCGGGCTCCTGCCCCGGAGGAGGCTGGGGCACGCACCCGGCCTCCCTCGACGCGGCGCTGCACGCCGGCGCGGGGCTGACTGCGACGGGCTCGAGAAGCATCTCGGTCCCGGCGTCCGCCGCGGCGTTCTCGTCGCCGGCGGAGGCCGCCGAGGCCGCCGCGGCGCCGGCAGGCTGGGCGACGATCTCCGCGAGGAAGGGAGGAAACGGCGGCGACAACGAAAGAGGGGGAGGCATCAGCGACCACCGCGCCCTCTTTGACGCGACGCCCTCTTCCAGCGTCCTCGGCCTCGTCTCCAGGCCGATAGCGCTTCTGCTGCCACAGCAGCAGCAGCGGCAGCAGCGGCAGCAGCGGCAGAGCTTCGCGCTCGCGGTCGAGTGGCGCGTCGACGAGCCCGTCGTCGCCCGCTCTCCTCCCCCTGCCCCTTCTCTGAAGGGCCTCCGCCGCCTCCGCGGGTCGAGGAGGTCTTCTTCCTCTTGCTCTCGAAACGGCGCCGTGGCGGCCGTGCTCGCTGCGGGTCGCGAGGCGTCCGCGGCGGGCGGGATGCGGATGCTCTTCGAGGGCGGCGGCGGCTTCGGCGACGGCCCCGCGCCCTCTTCGCCTTCTTTCTCGGCCTCATCTTCTGCTTCTTCCTCGATGCTCCGCGTCGCCGCGAGCGAGAGCGGAGGAGGCCGAGGCTGGTCCGTCTCCCACGCGGGATCCTTCGACGCTCCTTCATCGAGGAAGGGCGCGTCGCTCCTCCTCGCCGAGGCGAGCGACGCCGCGGGCGCCGCGGCCGGCGGCGGCGCGCGCTCGAGGCCGCAGCTGCTCTCTCTCCCGGCAGCAAGCAGCAGCGCTCCTCCTCCTCGCGGGGGGGGCACAGTCGCCATCGCCGGCGGGCTCGGCGCCCTGGGCTCGCTGACTTGCCGTCTCGGGATCGCCGCGGGAGAGAGCCGGACCTTCGTCCTCCTCGGCCGCGGCGCGTCGAGGTCGACGGCGCCCGCCTCCCTCTCTTCCTCGGCCTCGGCCTCCCTCCCCTCCTCCTCCTCCGCCGCCTCCGCCGCCGACGCCGCTGCTGCTGCTGCTGCCGCTGCTTGGTCTCCTCCGGCGCTCGTCTCCGCGGTCGCCTGCGACACCGCCTCCTCCGCGGACGTCGCCGCAGCCTTCGGCGGAGAACGGAGGCCTTCGCCGCTCGCCTCGCTCTACCTGGCCGGGGGAGCCCTCGCCGACGCCCCGCTCCGCTCGACGACGCCGGCGCACCTCCGCGCCGCCGCGGCGCCCAAGGCGCGCTCGGCGGAGCGCCTCCTCCCCCTCTCCCCGCGCTCTGCCCCTTCTTCCTCCCTCGCCCCGCTCCGCTCCGTCTCGGCCTTCTCCTCGACGGCGGCCCTGCTGGGCCCCGCGGGGCAAGCGGCCTACGCGGCGGCCAACGGCGCGCTCCTCGCGGCCGCCGCCGCGCTCGATGCGAGGGGCCTGCCGGCGCGGGCGACACAGTGGGGCTCGTGGGGCGGCGTCGCCTCCGCCTCCGATCCTCCCTCCGGCGGAGGGATGGCCTCGAGCGCCGCGGTGCGGGAGCGGCTGGCCAGGATGGGGATGGGGTCCCTGTCCCCCGCGGAGGGCCTCTCGGAGCTCCTCGCCTCGGCGGCGGCGGGCGGGGAGCGGGGCGGCTGCGGCGGCGCCCCTGGCGTCGTCGTCGCCGCGTTCCTGTGGGAGCGGCTGGTGCCCGCCAAGGGCGGCCCGCCGCCGCCGCACCTGTTTGCGGCGCTCGCGGACGGGATGCAGGAGGAGGAAGGAGTCGAGGAAGAGGAAGGAGTCGAGGAAGAGGTCGGGCGAGACGACGACGACGCTGCCGTCGCCGCCGCCGTCGCCGCTGCCTCTGACGACGAAACTTCCCTTCCTCACCCTCCTCTCCCTTCGCCCGCGTCCGTCCTCGAAGCCGTGTTGGACGCGGCCAGGGCCTCCACCTCGCCCTCCCTGGGCCCGAACGACGCCGTCGTGGCCGCGGGGCTGGACTCGCTCGCCGCCGTCGAGCTCCGCTCCACGCTCTCGAAGAGATTCGGCAGTGGCGGCAGCGGGAGCGGCGTCAGCGACGAGGACGACGACTCCCTCCTCTTGCAGCTCCCGGTCACGTTCGCGTTCGACCACCCCACTCCCGCTGCGATGGCCGAGGCGATCCTCGGGATGCTCTCGGAGAGGAGGCAGAAGAGGGCGATGAGGGCAGTGGTTGCTGCGCCTCATTCGAGGAAGCAGGAAAGGAAGGCTTCTTCTTCTTCTTCTTCTTCTTCTTCTTCTTCTTCTGTGGAGCCGTCGGCACCGCCGCCCCTCCCTCTCCTCCCCCCGCTCTCCGTCTTCGCCGCTCCGGCCTCCCCGCGCGCCGTCGCCGTCGTCGGCTCCGCCTACCACCTCGCCGGGGCGGTCTCAGCGCGCCTCCTCCCTTCTGAAGAAGAGGGAGGAGAAAGGTCGAATGCCTCTGCTTTCCTCTCGGCGACGCTCGGCGGCGGCGACGCGGCCGCGCCGACGCCTTTGGACCGCTGGGACGTCGACGCTTCGTACTCTGCCCCCTCCTCTTCCTCCTCCTCTTCCGGCGGGATCTACGCCCGCTTCGCGGCCTGGCTCCCGGGGTCCGCGGCGTTCGAGTGCGACGCCGCCGCTCTGGGGCTGGCAACGCCCAGGGACGCCGCGGCTGCCGTGGACCCGCAGGCGCGGCTCCTGGTGGAGGCCGCGCTTGCGGCCGTCGCCGACTCGCGCGGCGGCTGCGGGGGCGGCGAGGGTCTTTCGTCCTCGTCGTCCTCTTCCCCCTCCTCGCTCCTCCCGGCGGGTGTCGCGGCGTCGACAGGGGCCTTCGTCGGATGCATGTACCACGAGTGGCTCGAGGCATACACCTCTATGTCGGCCTCGTCGACAGGAAACAGCGACGGGAACGGCAACAGCAGCGCTCTCCCTCCGTCGCTGGCTCCTGCGGCAGTCGCGGGCTCCGGCCCGGCTTTCATGGTCGGGAGGCTCGCGCACGCTCTTGGGCTCGGCGGGCCGGCCTCTTCCGTGGACACGGCGTGCTCCTCTTCTCTCGTCGCCGCCGCGCAGGGCGTCGCCTTCCTGAGGGAGAGGATCGGACGGAGCGAAGCGGAGGACGAAGACTTCTTGTCTCCCTCCTCCTCCTCCTCTTCTTCTTTCGCTCTCGCGGGCGGAGTCAACCTCTCCCTGCGCGCCGCGACCTCCGCCGCGATCTGCGCCCTCGGGGCCCTATCCCCGGAGGGCAGGTGCAAGGCCTTGGACGCTTCGGCGGACGGGTACGGCCGGGGAGAGGGCGTCGTCGTCCTGGCGCTGGCGCCGTTCTCGGCGCCCTCTCCCTCCGTTTCCTCCGCTTCTTCCTCGACTTTCGAGAACGAGCTCCGCCCTCGGGCCCTCATCGTCGGCATCGCCGTCAATCAGAGCGGCCGAGCCGCGGGCCTCACGGCCCCGCACGGGCCCGCGCAGGCGGCGCTGATGCGGCAGGCCTCGAGCGACGCCGGGCGGACGCTTTCGCTTTCGCCGTCGCTTTCGTCGCCGCCGGCGCTTTCGTCGTCTTCCCGCTCCTCCTCCTCCTCTTCTGCTCCTCCTCCCTCCTTCCTCGTCGCGTCGCTCGCGCTGCACGGCACGGGCACGCCCCTGGGCGACCCCATCGAGCTCGCCTCTTCCCTGGCCGTGCTTCGTGCGGGGGGCGGAACGAGAGGAGGGAGGAGCCCGAGGCAGGGGCGCTCCTCCCCGCCGCCGCCCCTGCTGCTGGCTGCACCCAAGGCCTGCTTCGGCCACACCGAGGGCGCCGCGGGCCTCGCGGGCGCGCTCGCCGCGGCCTCGGCCGCGGCGGCGCTCGCGGCCTCGCCGCTGGGGCAGCTCCGCGAGCTCAACCCCTACCTGATGGACCCGATCGCCGCCGGGTCGGGAGGCGGCGAGGGGTCTCCTCGCGCGCACGCGCCGCGCGCCGCCGGCCCCGCCGTCGGAGCGGCGGCGCCGGCGCCGGCGCCGGGAGGGACCCAAACCGCGCTCGCCGGCACCTCCTCCTTCGGGATGTCCGGCGTCAACGCGCACGCGCTGTTGCTCGACGTCTCCTCCTCCTCATCCTCCTCCTCCCTCCGGCCTCCTTCGACGGCGGCAGCGGCGGCGGCGGCGGCTGAGAGCGCTGCGGGCGACGGGACCGCCCTCCCCCTGCCGTGGCGGCGGAGGCGCCATCACCCCCTGCCGCAGCCGCACCCGTTCCTCTCGCTGGCCTCCTCCGGCGCTTCCTCCGCTTCCGTTCTTTTCGCCCCGCGCCCCAACTCCCTGGAGCTCGCCCGAGTCCGCGGGGACTGCTGCAGCAGCAGCTCTCTGGCTCTCGCGGGAGTGCTCCTGGAGCTCGCGACGGCGGCGGCGACGGCGGCGGCGGCGGCTTCCCCCTCCTCGGGGGAGCGGCTCGCGCTGTCGCGCGCCGCCCTCCAGACCCCGCTCCTCGCTCCCTCCTGGTCCGCGGTCGTCGCCGTGGGCCTCTCCGAGGGACGGGTCGCGGTCCACTCGCGGAGGGAGGGGGCGCCGCCCCCAACCTCCGGTCTTCGTCGCGGTCGCCCGAGAGTTTCCCCGTCGCCGATGCTGGAGGCGGCGGTCGCGAAAGTGAGCGCCCTGGGAGGAGGAGGAGGAGGAGGAGGAGGAGGAGGAG
>Ga0210003_1000170_pt1 | contig 57464 bp, 57 predicted proteins | sample LantaG_FD_182804 | JGI IMG/M metagenome (GOLD analysis project Ga0210003, IMG submission 182804) | Deep subsurface microbial communities from Baltic Sea to uncover new lineages of life (NeLLi) - Landsort_02402 metaG (SPAdes) (version 2) | ecosystem: Environmental > Aquatic > Marine > Oceanic >... | reverse complement strand
AAGAAGGCCGCCGTCAAGCGGGTCGTGAAGAAGGCCGCCGTTAAGCGGGTCGCGAAGAAACCTGCGGTGCGCAAGGCTGTCAAGAAGGCCGCAGTGAAGAGGGTCGTCAAGAAAGCCGTGAAGAAGGCCGCCGTCAAGCGGGTCGTCAAGAAGGCCGTGAAGAAGGCTCCGGCACGCAAGGTTGCCGCCAAGCGGGTCGTCAAGAAGGCCGTAAAGAAGGCTCCGGCCCGCAAGGCTCCGGCCAGGGGCCGTCGCTAACATCAGTACGTAAAACCGCCGCAGGCCGACCGGCCTGCGGCGGTTTTCGTTCGTTACACCTCAGCCGCTAGTGGGCTGGCGAGGTGGTCGGCGGCGACAAGCCGGCCCTGGTTTAGCGACAGGATCCAGGTACTGCCCTTGCGGTTTCGCGAGCGGTCCGGCTTGATGCCTTCGCGGGAGCACCACCAGTCGATCAGGTACGGGATCACCTTGCCCTGTGTGCAGATCGCCGGCGTGCCGGCATATCCGACGATCTGCAGGACACGGCGGCGCGCCGCCTTGGGGTCGGCGGCATACGCCTCCTCGGTGAGGCAGGGCTCCAACGAGATTGGCACATCCAATGCGCGCGCCAACGGTTCGACCGTCTGCGAGCACCGAAGCCGTTCGGCGGCATAAACGGCGGAGACTCCGAATGCCAGCAGTTGGGGCACCAGTGATTCGGCCTGGCGATGGCCGTTGGTATCCAGGGGTCGGTTGCGGTCATCGCCCTTGTACCGGGCCTTTCGGCCTGCTGTTCCGTGTCGGACGATCAGAATGGTCTGGGTGTCGGCGGGCGCCTTGGCGAATCGGGCGAGTATTTTGCGGTCAGCGGGATAACTGAGCCGCGTCGATGCCTCCGCTACCGGTAACCACAGCAGTTGGTCCACTTCATCACCGGCCACGAACTCCCCGCCGTGTCCTCGGGCCACCCAGTAGTGGACCACCTTGGTGCCGCCCGGAATCGGGTAACTCACCTGACCCAGTCGGCGGCCGAGGTGGGCATGTTGACCGGTCTCCTCGAAGATTTCGCGCACCGCAGCAACCGGTTCGGTCTCGCCCGGATCGACCTTGCCCTTCGGTAGGGACCAGTCGTCGTATCGGGAGCGGTGGACGACAGCGATCCGCGGGTCGCCGGAGGCGGGATCGGGCTGCCACAACACGGCCCCCGCAGCCACAATCGGCGCGGTGGATTTAGCTTTGCTCAAGACTGCCGATGCTTTTCCATCAGCCACACCTGATGATCCCGGACCTGGTGACCATCCTGCGGTGACGGTGTCCAGGTGCCGTCGGCCCCGAGTTCCCAACACCGGGTCGAGGGGTGCATCGTGGACTCGAACACCTCGTCGAGGTAGCCGGTCAGTCGACGATCCTTGACCTGGGCCATCACCTCGACTCGGCGATCGAGGTTGCGGTGCATCATGTCGGCGCTACCGATCCAGAACTCGTCGATCGCCTCGAAGTGCATGACGCGCGAATGTTCGAGAAACTGCCCGAGTATCGAGCGCACGGTGATGTTCTCCGAAAAGCCGTCCACGCCGGGACGTAGTGCGCAGATGCCACGCACCACCACCTCAACCCTGACTCCGGCCTGGGACGCGCGGTACAGACCGTCGATGATGCCCTCGTCCACGATCGCGTTGGCCTTCACTCGGATGCGGCCGGTGTGGCCCTCCCGGTGCGCGGCAATCTCTCGCTCGATGCGCTCAAGAATCCCCTTCCGGATTCCCTCCGGTGCGACCAACAGGTTGCGGTAGCCCACTTTGCGTGAGTAGCCGGTGAGTGAGTTGAATAAGTCGGTGAGATCCGCACCGATATCGGGCGAGGCCGTCAGCAGACCGACATCTTCGTAGAGGCGGGCGGTCTTCGGGTTGTAGTTGCCGGTGCCGATGTGACAGTAGCGCCGGATGGTCGACCCCTCACGCCGAACCACCAGACAGGTCTTGCAGTGGGTCTTCAATCCGACCAGTCCGTAAACCACGTGCACGCCGGCGTCCTCCAGAGCGCGCGCCCACTTGATGTTGGCCCGTTCGTCGAAGCGGGCTTTCAACTCGACTAGTGCGACCACCTGCTTGCCCGCGGCCGCCGCCTCGATCAGAGCGTTGACGATCGGGGAGTCACCGGAGGTGCGGTATAGCGTCTGCTTGATGGCTAGCACGTGCGGATCAGCGGCGGCCTGCTCGATGAATCGCTGCACGCTCGTGGAGAACGACTCGTAGGGGTGGTGCACGAGCACGTCTCCGTCGCGCAGGGTGGCGAAGATGCTCTTCGGTGTCTCGCGTTCGCCGAATGCCGGGTTGGTGGCCGGAACGAACGGCGGGTCCTTGAGAGCCGGGCGGTCGACGGCGTAGATCTGCCACAACGCGGAGAGGTCCAGCAGACCCGGTAACTGGACCACATCGCCGGGATCCACGTCGAGTTCGCGCAGCAGAAGGCCCATCATGTGGTCAGAGATGGCGCCGGAGATTTCCAGGCGCACCGGCGGCCCGAAGCGGCGACGGGCCAGCTCGCGTTCGAGCGCTTGCAACAGGTCTTCGTCGCGGTCCTCGACATCCATATCGGCGTTGCGGGTGATCCGGAAGGCATACCGTTCGACGATCTCCATCCCGGGAAACAGGGTTGGCAGAAACGCCGCGATGAGTTCCTCGGTCGGCAGGAAGCGAATGGTTTCGTGGTGGCCGTCGGTGGTGTCGAGGCGGATGAACCGGTCGACGTTGTCGGGCACCTTCACCCGGGCGAAGTGCTCGCCGCCGTCGTCGGGAGTGCGGACGGTGACGGCCAGGTTCAGGCTCAACCCGCTGACGAAGGGGAACGGATGGGCTGGATCGACGGCGAGCGGGGTCAGGACCGGGAACACCTGCTCCTGAAAGTATCTCGACAGGTCGGCGCGTTCGGCATCGGTGAGGTCGGTCCAACCGATGATCTCGATACCCTCCTCGGCCAATGCCGGTCGAACGGAGTCCAGGAACACCTGGGCGTGGCGGGTGGCGAGTTGGCGAGTGCGCTCCTCGAGGCGGCGCAACTGCTCGCGTGGAGTCAGTCCGTCGGCGGACCGCACCGTGAGGCCCATCTCGTCGCGGCGCTTGAGGCCCGCCACTCGGACCATGTAGAACTCGTCGAGGTTGGAGGCGAAGATCGCCAGGAATTTGGCCCGCTCCAGCAGTGGCATTGAGGTGTCGGCAGCCAGGCCCAGCACCCGGGCGTTGAAATCGAGCCAACTCAACTCGCGGTTGAGGTAGCGGTTCTCCGGCAGGGGGTTGTCGGCGCTCGCCGCGGTCGCTGCCGGTGGCGCCTCGGGGGTGTTGCGACCGTCTCTGGGGGATCGGGACTGGGTCTCGGCCTCGGTCATGACCTCATCATCCCCCATCGCGGGTTTCGGCGGAATGGCACTGCCGATTCGCCGGTTCAGAGTTGTGGTGCCGGCGCGGTGATGGCTGCGGTCGTTGCCACCCCGACGCCCAGGTGTCGCGCCGCGACCAGGTCTTCGGGGGTGTCGATGTCGCAGCGCAAGCCGGGCCAGGCGCCGAGGAGCTCCACGGCACCGGAGTTCCGATGCCGGGCGGCCGAATCAGCGCCGAAAAGCGGCTGGGGAAAAACGCCGAATGCGAAGAGTGCTGCGGTGCCCGTGCCCTGGCGGTCGGCGACGAAACTTCGGGGGTGCCCCCGGGCTGCGGTAAGTGCATCGCCGAGCTCGTAGGTTTTCAACGCGGGTAAATCCCCCTGCAGCACAACGATATTTGCGATCCTCGAGGTTACCGAGCGGGCTGCAGCCAAAACCGCATTGTTCAGCGGATCACGATGATGTTCCGGAGTGGGGTCAGCCAGGACATCCGCGCCGAGTTCACGTGCCGCCGCCGCTGCCGTCTCATCCGGCGTGACGACGGTGATTGATCCGACGGCCCCGACGCGATGGGCGGCGGTGATGGTGTCGACGAGCATTGCGAGCACGACACGCTCGCGGGCATCCGCCGAGAACATAGCCGCCAACCGGGTCTTGGCCGCAGAGAGGCGTTTGACGGCGATGATCAGGCCGACGTCAGGCTCACCGCTCATGGCCGTCATCCTGCCAGGAACGCCTTCAACCACCGGGGTGGCGGGTAGCGGGCGGCGTTAGGGTTGATTCTGGCGGGGTGGCTGCGGAGGAGAGGTGTCAGGTGAGCGGTTCGCTCGGCACGGCGACGGTGATGGGCGCCGGGGCGTGGGGCACCGCTGTGGCGAAGGTGTTGGCCGACGCCGGAAACGACGTCCGGTTGTGGGCGCGCCGGCCGGAGATCGCCGAGGAGATCAACGCCGCTCGCACTAATGTCGGCTATCTGCCCGGGGTGGTGCTGCCCACGGCGATCCGTGCCACCGCCGACCCAGCCGAGGCTCTGCGCGGTGTGTCCACGGTGGTGCTGGGCGTTCCGTCGCAGACCATGCGGGCGAACCTTGAGGCATGGCGGGGGGATATCGCTGCCGGAGCCACCCTGGTCAGCCTTGCCAAGGGCATCGAACTGGGCACGTGTCTGCGGATGAGTCAGGTTATCGTCGCGGTCACCGGGGTGGATCCCGGTCAGGTCGCGGTGGTCTCCGGGCCCAACCTCGCCGCCGAGATCGCCGATGAGCAACCCGCGGCGACGGTGGTGGCGTGTACCGATTCGGGTCGGGCGGTGGCTCTGCAGCGTGCGCTGGCCACCGGATACCTGCGGCCGTACACCAACACCGATGTCGCGGGCACCGAGATCGGCGGGGCGTGCAAGAACGTCATCGCGCTCGCCTGCGGTATGGCCTCCGGGGTTGGACTCGGTGAGAACACCGCGGCGGCCATCATCACCCGGGGCCTGGCCGAGATGATCCGGTTGGGAATAGCGTTGGGCGCCAAGGTGACCACCCTGGCCGGGCTCGCCGGCGTAGGCGACCTGGTGGCCACCTGTACTTCGGCGCAGTCGCGCAATCGTAGTTTCGGGCACCGCCTCGGCAGTGGCCAGACTCTGCAGGCGGCGACCCTGGCCACCGAGGGCCATGTCGCCGAAGGCGTCACCTCCTGTTCGGCGATCCTGTCGCTGGCCTCGAGCTACGACGTCGAGATGCCGTTGACCGATGCGGTGTACCGGGTTTGCCACCGGGGTCTGTCCGTCGAGGCCGCGGTTGCGCTGCTACTGGGCCGCAGCCCCAAAGCGGAGTGAGTGCGATGACGAAGCCCTACGGAGACTCCACTCGCACGGTCAAGGCAGTCGACGGCGACGTTGTCGGGGGCCAACCGGTGGCGCCGATGCCGATGGCGGCCGCTGCTTTTCATCTGTCGTCCGACGAAGGCAGCGAACCGTACGTCTATGGGCGCTACTCCAATCCCGGCTGGCATCGATTGGAATCGGCTCTCGCGCAGCTGGAGGGGACCCAATCAGCGCTGGTGTTCGGGTCGGGCATGGCTGCGGTCACCGCGGCGTTGCGGGTTGCTCTCAAGCCTGGATCGGTGCTCGTGGTACCGGCCGACGGCTATTATCAGGTGCGGCGCTACGCCCGAGAGAGCCTGGCCCCCCTGGGCGTCACAGTGCGGGAGGCGACGGCCGCGCATCTCTGCGATGCCGCCGAAACGGCCGACGTGGTGCTCGCCGAAACGCCGACGAACCCGACTCTTGATGTGGTGGATTTGCGCGTGTTGGCCGGAATCTGTCACCGCAACTCCGGGCTCTTGTTCGTCGACAACACCACCGCGACTCCGCTTGGTCAACAGCCGCTGTTGCTCGGTGCGGATCTGGTGGTGGCCAGTGCCACCAAGGCGCTGGCCGGGCACAGCGATCTGCTCGGCGGCTACGTCGCGGGCGCGGGTGGGGAACTGATGGCGGCCCTGGAGCGGGAACGGTTGCTCGCCGGCCCCATACTCGGAGTGTTCGAGGCCTGGATGCTGCTGCGCAGCATTGGCACTCTCGGCCTGCGGTTCGAACGGCAATGCCGAAACGCGATGGCACTGGCGGTCGAACTGCAGAGTCACCCACGGGTCCGGATGGTTCGCTATCCGGGCCTGCCCTCGGACCCGTCCCATCCGGTGGCCTCGGCCCAGATGCGCCGGTTCGGCGGACTCATCTCGATCGAACTCGCTGACGCCGAGGCCGTGCACGCGCTGGTACGGCGCAGCGAATTACTGGTGGCGGCCACCAGTTTCGGTGGTATCCACACCTCGGTGGACCGGCGGGCCCGCTGGGGTGACGCCGTAGCTGACGGTTTCGCCCGGATCTCGGCAGGAATCGAGGACACCGACGACCTGGTGGCCGATGTGCGTTCGGCGCTGGACGCGCACTGATCACGCGTTCGTCGTGGGTGCCCGTCGGGGGCTGTAGCCTTGTCAGCTTGTGACCGACCGTACTGCGGGATCTCGGATCCGCGTCGCCGTCATCTACGGTGGGCGCAGTTCCGAGCACGCCATTTCGTGTGTGTCCGCCGGCAGCATCCTGCGCCATCTCGACCCGGAGCGCTTCGAGGTGATCCCGGTCGGGATCACCGCCGACGGCACCTGGCAGCGGACCGACGCACGCCCCGAGGATCTGACGATCACCGACCGGCGACTCCCGGCGGTCAGCGGCGGTTCGGACACCCCGTTGGCGCTCGTCGGCGAGATCCTCTCCGGGGTGGATGTGGTGTTTCCGATTCTGCACGGGCCCTACGGCGAGGACGGCACGATCCAGGGACTGCTGGAAATGGCAGGTCTGCCGTACGTCGGGGCGGGGGTGTTCGCCAGCGCTGCCGGGATGGACAAGGAGTTCGCCAAGAAACTGCTCGCGGCCGGCGGTCTGCCGGTCGGAGATTACCTGGTCCTCCGCCCGGATCAGAGGACGCCACTAGCCGAAGACCTTGCGCGCCTTGGTTTCCCGTTGTTCGTCAAGCCGGCCCGCGGAGGTTCGTCGATCGGAGTGAGCCGGGTGGCCGACGAGGCTGGGTTGACCGCGGCTATCGCCGACGCGCGGCGGCATGATCCGAAAGTGATCGTCGAGGCCGCGATCGCGGGCCGGGAACTGGAATGTGGGGTACTGGAGTTCCCGGACGGGTCGGTTCGGGCCAGCACGATCGGTGAGATCCGGGTGCCTGGAGTGGGCGTCTACGACTTCGACACCAAGTATCTGGAGGATGCCGCCGAACTCGACGTCCCCGCGAGGTTGGACGGCGACATCGTAGAGGCGCTGCAGCACTTGGCGATTCGCACTTTTACCGAGTTGGACTGTCAGGGTTTGGCCAGGGTCGACTTCTTCCTCACCGAGGCCGGTCCGGTTGTCAACGAAATCAACACGATGCCGGGGTTCACCACCATCTCGATGTACCCGCGGATGTGGGGCGCCAGCGGGGTGGACTACCCGACCCTGCTGGGCACGATGGTCGAGACGGCACTGGCTCGCGGTACCGGCCTGCGCTGAAACCGGGCCCGCTCAGCCCGGTGGCCCTGGACGGATCGGTATCGCACCCATGGTGCGCGCAATCAACCCGGACATGTCCTGGATCGGTGCTGCGCCGTATCCGGCAGGCAGGGTCAGCGCGACGTACACTTGCCGGTCCACGCTGACCCAGGTGCTGCGCTCGATGGCGGCATCGTCGATCCGGAACCACTGCACATCGTTCACCACCTGAATGGGCGCGCCAACGACGAACTCGGCCGGCCGGCCCAGTCCGCAGCGCAGGATGACCGGATCGCCATCGCCGCGCCAGGCCGCGGTGCCGACCGGAGTTGGTTGCGCGGTCGCGGCCCGCTCGAGACCACCGAGGGAGTCCGGCAGGGTGTTCAACAGCGCCTGACACTGTGTGCTCTGCGCCCCGGGCGCCGGAACGGCCGCGATGGCTACCGGCGCAGCCGGGGTGCGCCGGGTTGCCGCGATCGCCAGGATGGCGCCGAGCGCGATGACGGCGATGGCGATGGCGGTGATGATTAGGGCCCGCGGTGGACCGTCCGGGAGTGGACCGGTCACCGACTTATCCGGGGGATCGCCCGCCACCTCATCCCCTCGTCTGCCGTGCGTAAGCCCACCTAGACTGGCGCTTCAACGTACCGCAGGTTCCCGGAAGGGCCTGGCAGAGGAGATGCGGTGACACAGGGCCCCGAACCGACCCTGGGGGAGTCGGGGGAGTTCGCCGTGATCGAGAGACTGACCGTCGGGCGGTCCCGGCCGGCCGCGGTCAGCGTCGGGCCGGGTGACGATGCGGCCGTCGTCGACGCGCCGGATGGCCGGGTTGCAGTGAGTACCGACATGCTTGTCGAGGGACGCCATTTCCGACTGGACTGGTCCACTGCCTATGACGTCGGCCGCAAGGCGATCGCCCAAAATGCTGCGGATATCGAGGCGATGGGCGCTAGCGTCACGGCCTTCGTAGTGGCCGTCGGCGCTCCGCCGACCACCGCGGTGGCGCGGATGACCGAACTCGGCGACGGCATGTGGGCGGAAGCCGAGGCCCTCGGTGCGAGCATCGTCGGGGGCGACCTCGTCGCCAGCCCGCAGTGGGTGATATCGGTGGCCGCACTGGGGGATCTGGGCGGGCGACCGCCTGTCCTGCGCAGCGGGGCACGAGCCGGTGCGGTGATCGCGGTGGCGGGTGAATTGGGTCGATCGGCGGCCGGACTTACGCTGTGGAGCAACGGAATTGACGGGTTCGCCGACATCCGGAATCGGCACCTGGTGCCACGTCCACCGTACGGTCAGGGGCGCCTTGCCGCTGAGGCCGGGGCGCTGGCGATGACCGACGTCTCCGACGGTCTGCTCGCCGACCTGGGTCAGCTGGCGACGGCGTCCGGCGTCACGATGGATCTGGATGGCGAAGCACTGCGCACTGACATCGAGGCAGTGACAGAGGTAGCCGAGGCCGCCGGGGCGGACCCCTGGGCATGGGTGCTCGGCGGTGGTGAGGACCATGCGCTTCTGGCATGTTTCCCGCTCGGGCCGCCGCCTGGCTGGCGGGTGATCGGGGCGGTCCGCTCCGGTGCCGCGGAGGTCCTTCTCGACGGGGCGGCGTGGCCGGGATCTCCGGGCTGGCAGTCCTTCGACTGATGCCCCTCCTGGGTGTCGTCGGCTGGGGGTGATCCCCCTGGGTGTGGTCGGTTAGGGGCTCGCGTTTCGGACCAGTTCGATGGCGAACTCGTTGATGAACCGGCCGGCCGGAGGATCCCCGCGGTCACATGACCCGTCGGATTCACCGACGCGTTTGAGCCACAGGTAGGCGTCGGCGTGTGCACCCGCGGTGACCGTGGTGGGCGCCACGCCCAATGCTCGCCCGTCCGGGTTGCACCAACTCAGCGGGGCGTCGGGAAGGGGCCCGACACCGTTGCGTGAGGTGTCAATCACGTAGTGCGAGCCGTTGGTCAGTGCCGAGATCGTCTCGCCGAAGCCGATCTGCTCTTCGGTGGTGTAGTAGTTCGTGATGTTGAGGCTGAAACCCCGTGCCTGGTCCACGCCGACCGCGTTGAGTCGGGCCGCCATCTCCTCCGCGCCGACCCAGCGCGAATGTCCGCCGTCGACGTAGACGGCGGCGGCCGGGTTTGACGTCAATACGTCGACGCCGTAGCTCAACAAATCGAAGCGCTCCTGGCGTTGATCCGCCGACAGGCAGTCGGCCATCGCCAGTGCATCGGGTTCGAGGATTATCGCCGCCGGCAGCGAGCCCAGGCCGGACGCGATGGCGTCGATCCATCCGCGATAACCCGCAGCCGTCGCAAAGCCACCAGCCGCGAAACTGCCGCAGTCGCGATGTGGAACCGCATAGAGGACCAAGACCGGCATGGCACCGGCGGCCTGCGCCGCGCCCGCATACCGGGACACCGTGGCGGCGGCCGTAGCGGCCGGAAACGCGTGGTCGAGCCAGTACGCCTGGGGTGTGTTGGCGATCGTGGTCAGCTCCGGACTGGGTGGATCGGCGCTCTCCGCCGCGGCCATGGCCCGGGATATGGGATCGACATAGAAGGGTTTTCCGGCCAATGGGTTCCCGTCAGCGGCCAGGCGTACCGCCGGGGCGGGCCCGGCCTGCACCGGGCTATGAGTCCAACCCGCGGTCGCCAGGACCGTCACCGTGAGTAGGGGGGTGATCCACCGCGAAGCCGCGCGGGCGGCCGGAAACAGCACGCCGGAAATATAACCCGGGGCGTCCGGGGAGTCCTGACAAGCGCTAATTTGACCAGCGTGAGCGGACGTCCCTTCGGTGAACTCGTCGAGGACGGCTGGGCGGCGGCACTGGCGCCGGTGGGCGAACAGGTGGGACGAATGGGTGAGTTCCTGCGGGCGGAGAATGCCGCCGGCCGGGGTTACCTGCCGGCTGGCTCCGATGTGTTGCGCGTGTTCGGCGATCCGTTCTCGGGCGTCCGGGTTCTCATCGTCGGCCAGGACCCCTATCCGACACCGGGGCATGCGGTCGGACTGAGTTTCTCGGTGGCCGCGAACGTGCGCCCACTGCCGCGCAGTCTGGTCAACATCTTCACCGAATACAGTGCCGACCTCGGTCACCCGCAACCCGCCAACGGTGATCTCACGACGTGGTCCGGGCGCGGGGTGATGCTGCTCAACCGGGTGCTGACGGTGCGGCCCGGAACCCCGGCATCGCACCGGGGCAAGGGTTGGGAGGTGGTCACCGAATGTGCCATCCGGGCACTGGCCGCCCGGGACGAGCCACTGGTGGCGATTCTGTGGGGTCGGGACGCGGCCACGCTGAAACCCATGCTCAGGGAAAGCACCTGCGCGGTGATCGAGTCGGCGCACCCCTCGCCGCTGTCGGCAAGCCGGGGGTTCTTCGGGTCGCGGCCGTTCAGCAGGGCCAATGAACTATTGGCCGGGATGGGCGCTGAGGCCCTGGACTGGCGACTGCCCTGAAGCGGATATCAGCCGCGAGTGACCTTGCCGGCTTTCAGGCAGGAGGTGCACACCTTGACGCGATGCTTGTTGCCACCGGGTCGGTCCGTGGCACGCACGGTCTGAATATTGGGATTCCACCGTCTGTTGGTACGGCGATGCGAGTGCGAAACAGCCTTGCCGAAGCCGGGGCCCTTACCGCAGACGTCGCAGACGGCAGCCATCTCGAACTCCTCAGATCTTGAATCAGGGGGCCAACAACCGCATCGCGGGTAACCCGACAACGTTCTGAGGGTACCGGGGTGGGGAGTTCAACGCCAAAACGGGTGTCCGATCGCTGCTCGACGCGCTGGCCCGGATCCGGCCCAGTGCTGTCCCGGGGGCGACGCCGACTGTCGGCTCACCTGGCTAGGCTGACTCGCAACGCCGAAAATGCCCTGGATCAGGTGCCGAAGACGAGTCAAAGGGGTGTCAATGCCCGACCGGCGGCTGGACGCATCAGCCCTGCATGACTGGGCCCACACCGCCGTGGGTGATCTGCTGCGCCACGTCGATGAGATCAACAGGCTCAACGTGTTTCCGGTGGCCGACTCCGACACCGGCACCAACATGGCATTCACGATGCGCTCGGCGCTGTCGGCGGCGGACCCGGCGACCGCCACCGGCGACGTCGCCGTAGTGGCCGCGGCGCTTGCCCGCGGCGCACTGGCCGGCGCCCGAGGCAATTCCGGGGTGATTCTGTCGCAAATCCTGCGCAGCCTCGCGGAGGTGACCGCCGAGGCCAGCGCCGACACCGATCCGGCCGACACCGGTCTGGCCGATATCGGCCCGGCCCTGCTCGGCGCGGCACTGCGCCATGCCGTCGTGCTGGTGGTGTCGGCGATGGGTGGTGAGGTGGTGGCCGGCACGGTGGTGTCGGTGCTGCAGGCCGCCGCCGAGGCCGCCGAGAGCCGGGCCGCTGACGGCGTCGGACTGCCGCAGGTGCTCACAGCTGCCGCCGAAGCTGCGGCAACGGCGCTGGACCGGACCCCTGAGCAACTCCCGGTGCTGGCAGAAGCCGGGGTGGTGGATGCCGGCGGTCGTGGCCTGCTGGTGTTGCTTGACGCACTCGGCGCAACGATCACCGGTCAGGCGCCGCAGCGCCGGGCCTACGAGCCCGGGCCCGCGCCACCCGGTCACCGGGTCGCCGACATCGCGACCCCGCAATTCGAGGTCATGTACCTGATCGGCGATTGCCGGGCCGGGGCTCTGGATCGACTGCGCGCGTCGCTGGAGTCACTGGGGGACTCAGTGGCGCTGGCAGCCCACGGGGCCGACTATTCAGTGCACGTGCACACCGACGATGCGGGTGCGGCGGTCGAAGTGGGACTGGCCGCCGGTTCAGTGAGCAGGATCCGCATCTCTGCGTTGGCTGGCGGCCGCGTCGCACCGGGCGGCTGGACCCGGCAGCGCGCGGTGCTGGCGGTGGTCGACGGGGACGGCGCGGAATATCTGTTCGGCGCGGAGGGTGCGTGTGTGGTGCGTCCGGACGCCGGCCTGGATGACCCGGTCGACGGAGTCAGCGCCGAACAGCTTCTGCGGGCACTCGTCGACACCGATGCCGCATCGGTGATGGTGCTTCCCAACGGCTATGTCTCAGCCGAGGACCTGGTGGCCGGCTGCACCGCCGCGATCGGGTGGGGGATCGATGTAGTGCCGCTGCCGGCCGGCTCGATGGTGCAGGGATTGGCTGCGCTCGCCGTCCACGATCCCGACCACCACGCCGTCGACGACGGGTATGCGATGGCCCAGGCGGCGGCCGGATCCCGGCACGGATCGGTGCGCATGGCCACCGCGAAGGCACTGACCTGGGCAGGTACCTGCGAGGCCGGCGACGGCCTCGGCATCGCCGGTGACGAGGTCGTGGTGGTCGCCGGCGACGCCGGTTCCGCTGCCACCGGCCTCATCGACCTGCTGCTCGGCTCGGGCGGAGAGTTGGTCACCGTGCTGATCGGGGCCGGGGCCGGGGCCGTCGACGGCGACGCGCTCGCCGGCCTGCTCGCCGATCATGTCCACCGCCGCCATCCGGGCACCGAATTCAGCAGCTACCGCACCGGGCATCGCGGCGACGTGCTGCTTATCGGAGTCGAGTAATCATGGTGTCACTGGCCGACCGGCTCGAGCCGATTCTCGGCGCCAAGGCGGCGCGCGGCCTCGAGGAGGCGTTCGGCATCCGCACCGTTGAGGATCTGCTGCGGCACTATCCCCGGAAGTACAGCCAGGGCAGCAAAGTTCTGGGAGCCGAGGACGCTCCACCCGAACCCGGTGAGCACGTCACCTTCGTCGGTGAGGTGGACAGCGCCGACATTCGCCGGACGAATCGCAGCCCCAGCCGGGAATATCTTGTCGTCACCTTGAGCAACCGCCGGCCGAAGGTGACGGCGACGTTTTTCAACGCCAAGTACCTCAAGAAGCAGTTGGTGAAGGGCACCCGGTTGATGCTGTCCGGAGAGGTGGGCTATTTCAAAGGCACCATGCAACTGACCCATCCGGGGTATTTGATCCTGAACTCGCCGTCGGGCCGTATCGGCGGGACCAAGTCGTTGAAGACCATCGCTGCGTCGGCCACGGATCAGGGCGGCGATCTCGACATGTCGCCGTTTGAGCGGGACTTCTTCCCGATCTATGCCGCCAAGGCGAAGTTGCAGAGCTGGGATATCTACGCCTGCGTCCGCCAAGTGCTCAATGTAGCAGACCCGATCCCGGACCCGCTACCGGAAAGTGTTGTGCACCAACGCCATCTGGTCAGCGAAGATACCGCCCTACGGGCTATTCACCTCGCCGAAAAAGAAGACGAGCGGGACCGGGCGCGCCAGCGACTGACCTTCGATGAGGCTGTCGGCCTACAGTGGGCGCTGGCGCAGCGCCGCCACGGCGGACTTGCCGAGTCGGGGCCGCCGGCGCCGCCACGTCCGGGGGGACTGCTGGCCGGGATGACCGCGCAGTTGCCGTTCGAGTTGACCGCCGGCCAGCACGAGGTCCTCGCGGTTATCTCCGCGGAACTGGGCGCCAGCAGGCCGATGCATCGGCTGTTGCAGGGCGAGGTTGGTTCCGGCAAGACCATCGTGTCGGTGCTGGCCATGCTGCAGATGGTCGACGCCGGCTATCAGTGCGCGCTGCTGGCGCCGACCGAGGTGCTGGCCGTCCAGCATGCGCGTGCGATCTCAGACATCCTCGGCCCGCTGGCGATGGCCGGCCAACTCGGCGCAGCTGAGGGTGCAACCCGGGTGGCCCTGCTGACCGGATCGCTGTCGGCGGCCCAGAAGCGCCGGGTGAAAGACGAGGTCGCAGCCGGGCAGGCCGGCATCGTGATCGGCACGCATGCACTGCTGCAGGATTCCGTCGAGTTCGCCAACCTCGGCCTGGTCGTCGTCGATGAGCAACATCGGTTCGGTGTCGACCAGCGAGACCGGCTGCGCGCCAAAGCCTCTGATGGTCTAACCCCCCACCTGTTGGTGATGACGGCGACCCCCATCCCCCGCACGGTTGCGCTGACCGTTTTCGGCGACCTGGAAACTTCGACACTGCGTGAACTGCCCCGCGGGCGCCAACCGATCGCCACCAATACGGTCTTCGCGGCGGAGAAGCCGCAGTGGCTGGCGCGGGCCTGGCAGCGGATCACCGAAGAAGTGGCCCAGGGCCGGCAGGCCTTCGTGGTGGCCTCCCGGATCGACGAGAGCGACACCGCGGCGACTCCCGCGAACAAGGAGGGCGACGGTGGCGAGCAGGGTGCCCCCGCACCGATCACCGTCGTGAATCTCTTCGAGCAGTTGCGCCGCGGGCCATTGGCCGGGCTGCGACTCGGCCTCATGCACGGCCGGTTGCCGGCCGAGGAGAAGGACGCCGTGATGGGAGCGTTCCGGGCCGGGGAGATCGACGTATTGGTCAGCACGACCGTGATCGAGGTCGGCGTGGATGTGCCCAATGCGACCATGATGGTGGTGATCGACGCGGACCGCTTCGGCATCAGCCAACTGCACCAGTTGCGTGGCCGGATCGGGCGTGGGCAGCATCCGAGCCTGTGCCTGCTGGTGACCCGGTTGCCGGAAAGCTCCAAGGCGGGCGAACGGCTGCGGGCGGTGGCCGGCACCCTTGATGGTTTCGCGCTGGCGGATTTGGATCTTGCCGAACGTCGTGAGGGAGATGTGCTGGGGGACAACCAGTCCGGGCGACCAGTCACGTTGGAATTCCTGTCGCTGGCCGAGCATCTCGAGGTCATTCTCGACGCCCGGGAGTTATGTGAGGCGGTCCACGCCGCCGATCCCGCTCATCCCGGGATGGCGGTCCTGGCCGGGCGGTTCACCGACACCGACCGCATCGAGTACCTGGACAAGGCGTGAAGCGCGGCCCGTTGCTGTGGTGGGCGCTGTTCGCCGTCCTGGCCGTGATCGTCGCCGTTGGGGTGCTGGCCGGTTCCGGACGCTCGGGTCCGGTGGCCGGCGGGACGATGCCTACCGTCGCCCCGGGTTCGGACGTGCTTGCCGGGGTGGCGGTGGTCAGGGAGCGGATCCGGGGCGAGGACTACCGCCGGGCGGCCTTCGGAGATGCCTGGGACGACGATAACAACGCGCCGGGCGGTCGCAACGGATGTGACACCCGCAACGACATCCTGAACCGCGACCTCGACGACAAGACCCACGTGAGCACCAAGCGCTGCCCGCAGGCGGTTGCCGGCGGCACTCTGCGCGATCCGTACACCAATGCCACGATCGCGTTCGTTCGCGGCAACCGGGTGGGCGCCTCGGTGCAGATCGACCACCTGGTTCCGCTGGCGTTCGCCTGGGATATGGGCGCCAAGGACTGGACCGACGAGATGCGGGCCCGGTTCGCCAACGACCCGGCCAACCTGCTCGCGGTCGCCGGCGGGGCCAACCAGGACAAGGGCGATCAGCCGCCGGGTGCCTGGATGCCGCCCAACACCGCGTTCTGGTGTCAGTACGCGGTGGCGTTCATCGCTGTCGTGCGGGGCTATGACCTACCGGTGGATGAGGCCTCGGCGATGCGGTTGCGGGAGGCGTCATCGGCCTGTCCGGCGGGGTGACTCGGGGGTTCAGGGGCTCCGGGGATTCAGGCGCTCGGCTGGAACCGGAACCGGGTGCCGTCGTCGAGGCCGTTGATCCTCTCCATCTCAGCCGGTGTCAGTTCGAAGCCGAACACGTCGATGTTTTCGGTGATGCGGTCCGGTTCCGAGGCCGAAGCGATCACCACGTTGCCCAGTTGGATGCTCCATCTGATCAGCACCTGCTCCGCTGACCTGCCGTGGGCGGCGGCCACCGCCAAGAGAGCCGGGTGCGCAGCCAGTTGAGTCTCACCCGACGGACAGTAGGCAACAGTGGCGATCGAATGTCCGTCGTGAAAGGCCCGCAGCGCGGCTTGATTCAGCAGCGGATGCAGTTCGATCCGGTTGACCGCCGGTGTGGTGAAACTCAGGTCGATGATGTCGGTCAGTTGCTCGGCATCGAAGTTGCCGACGCCGATGGACCTGGCGTCACCGACCTCTTTGGACTTCAACAGCCCGGCCCAGGCGTCGACGTAGCGGCCGTCCTGCTCGACGGGCCAGTCGATCAGGAACAGGTCGACGTAGTCCAGGCCCAATCGGGACAGGCTGGCCCGGCAGGCGTCTTGAGAGGACTGAAACCCCTGATCCCGGGTCGCTGACCTGGCGGCGACGTAGATCTCGGCGCGGGGGATCCCGGAGTCGGCGATGGCGCGTCCGACGGCTTCCTCGCACTGGGGGGCGGGACCGGAGTCGATCAGGCGATAGCCCGCGGCCAGAGCGGCGCTGACCGCGCTCTCGGTCTGCTCCGGCGGCAACTCCGCGACACCCAGGCCCAGCACCGGGATGATGTGGTCGTCACTGAGCGCCAGGGTGGGGATACCCGCCATCGGCGTCACGTCACCTTTCCGTGCATCGAGTTTCTCCGGAGCCCCGGGTTGCAACTGCCGCAGGCATGCGCGACTCCGGCTGTGAATAGTACCCACCCATCGCGGTCACCTCGGGCAGCACGCCGCGACCGCGACCGAGTTGGCTGGCGAAGGTGGGCGTAAGCTCCCGCGGAGTTGTGCGCGCGATGCCGATCGGGCGCGAGCGAGGAGGCAGCCATGTCAGCACGCGCGGCCGGTGCACCGGGGCGCCGCGCGGTCAAGGACCGGGCTCTGATCGTGGGAAACCGGTTGGGCGTCAAGCTGATTCCACGTCTGCCCGGCGGACTCAAGCGACTACTCTCAGGCGGTCGGGCGGTCACCATCGATGGCAATACCCTGGACCCGTCGTTGCAGATGATGCTGGCCGCTCAGCGCTCCCTCGGTGTGGAGAGTCTGGTGGCCGCTGACGACGTTGCCGCCACCCGGGCCGGCAATCGTGATCTGACCCGCACGCTGGACGAACCCGATGTGCGCGTCGCCGGGATCCGGTCGGTGTCGATTCCGGGTCCTGCCGGTGTCATCGCGGCCCGGCACTACCGTCCCGCCGTCGGCGGCGCGCCCGCGCCCCTGGTGGTCTTCTACCACGGTGGTGGTTTCGTGTTCGGCGACCTCGACACCCATGATGCGGCATGCCGGCTGATCTGTCGGGACGCCGGCGTGCACGTGCTTGCGGTGGACTACCGACTGGCTCCCGAGCACAAGGCGCCGGCCGCGGTCGACGACGCTTACGCCGCCTACCGGTGGGCTCGGGAACATGCCGGGGAATTGGGGGCCGATCCGCGCCGGGTCGCGGTTGCCGGCGACAGTGCCGGCGGTTGCCTCGCCGCCGTGGTCACCCGGCAGGCCCGCGACGCCGGCGACCCCCTGCCGTCACTGCAGTGGCTGATCTACCCGGTCACCGACTGGCGGGGACTGACGCGCTCACGGTCGCTGCTGAGTGAGGGCTTCCTGCTGACCAAGCACGACTTGGACTGGTTCCGGAGCAAGTACGTCGACGGGTCGGGTCTGGACGTCACCGACCCGAGGGTTTCGCCGCTGCTGGCCGATGATTTCGCTGGGTTGTCCCCGGCGCTGGTGGTCACCGGGGGATTCGATCCCCTGCGCGATGAGGGCGAGCAGTACGCGGCCAAACTCCGCGATGCCGGGGTCGCCGTCGATCACCGGCCGATGAACTCGATGATTCATGCCTTCCTCAACCTCAACGTGCTCGGCGGCGGCGTCGGCCGAGCGAATGCGGAGATGATCTCGGCGCTGCGGGCGCATCTGGTTCATGACTGAGTCGGTTGTGCGGGCCGACGCCGGTACGCTGTACTGCAGCACACGCAACACCACGTCACCGACAGCGAGGATTGAGCCGAACCGTGGCCACTAATAAGAAGAGCGCGCCCCGCTACGACCTCAAGGCACAGGACCGCAAACGGGACATTGCCGTCCGACTCGGGCTGACCGCGCTCGTCGTGCTGTTCGCCGTCGGCCTGGTGCTCTATATCGTGATGGGTAGCGAAAAGAAGGGCGCCAACGACGCCCAGGCGGTCAGAATCACGTCGGACTCGCTGATCAAGAAAGATGGTACCGACGAGCCCAAGGCGGTGGTATCGATCTACGAGGACTTCCAGTGCCCGCATTGCCGGGACTTCACCAAGGAATTCGGGCCGGCCCTCGATAAGCTCGCCCAGAGCGGTGCCGCGGCCATCGACTACAACATGGTCTCGATCCTCAATGCCTCCAATAAGGGCTACTCGATGCGGGCGGCCAACGCCGCCTACTGCGTGGCTGAGGAAGACAAGGGCGCGTTTGTCCGGTTCCACTCAGCGCTCATGGCCCAGCAGCCCATGGAGGGATCCGGCAGCGGGCCCGACAACATGGCCCTGATCGAGACTGCCCGGCAGGCCGGGGTGACCGGTGGGGTCGGCGACTGCATCAAAAGTGGCAGGTACGACGACATGATCAAGGGCCTCGCCGCCGCCTCGAAAATCACCGCCACGCCGACCATTCGGCTCAACGGGCAGGACATCAGCCCGGCCACGCCGGAGGAATTGACCGCGAAGGTCTCCCAGATCGTCGGTCCGGTTCCGGCGCTGGCACCGACGCCCTCCGGTGCCGCGCCGGCCCCGGCGGTGCCCCAGCAGTGAGCCTGACCACCGTCGAGCCGGTGCAGCGCGGGCCGGCCGAGACGCCGGCCCGGGGACCGGTGGCCATCGGGCGGCTCAGCGCGTGGGGGGTCCTGATAGCCGGAGTCGTCGGGCTGACGGCCTCGGCGACCCTCTTGATCGAGAAGATCGAGATGCTTCAGGATCCGGGGTACGTCCCAACCTGCAGCATCAACCCGGTGCTGTCCTGCGGTTCGGTGATGGTGCGGCCCGAAGCCTCGGCGTTCGGGTTCCCGAACCCGTTGATCGGCGTCGTCTCGTTCACCCTGGTCGTGGTGACCGGAGTGCTTGCGGTCGCGCGGGTGGGCCTACCGCGCTGGTACTGGTTGGGATTGACCGTGGGCGCCGGGCTGGGAGTGGTGTTCACGCACTGGCTCATCTTCGAAAGCCTCTACAAGATAGGCGCCCTCTGCCCGTACTGCATGGTGGTCTGGTCGGTCATCGTCCCGCTATTCGCCGTCGTCGCGCCGATCGCGCTGCGACCGCTGGCCGCGAACCCGGTTGCCCGCTTTCTCTACCACTGGCGTTGGCCGCTGGTCGCGCTGTGGTTCACCGCGGTCGCCCTGGCAATCCTGGTCCGGTTCTGGGACTACTGGTCCACGCTCATCTAAATGACTCGGATCGTTGCCGGCGTGGCGGGCGGGCGGCGGCTCAATGTTCCACCCCGCGGCACCCGCCCGACCACCGATCGGGTTCGCGAGGCGCTGTTCAACGTGCTGGCTGTCCGCCGGGACTTCGACGGGTTGCGGGTGCTGGACCTCTACGCCGGGTCCGGCGCGTTGGGACTGGAGGCGCTGTCCCGCGGAGCGGTCTCTGCCCTGTTCATCGACAACGACCGTCGGGCCGCCGAGGTGATCGGGCGCAACGTAGAGGCTTTGGGACTGCCCGGAGCGACGGTGCGCCGCGCTCCGGTGGCGGCGGTGCTGGCGGCGGGTGCCCCGGTGCCGATGGACCTCGTCTTCGCCGACCCACCCTATGAGGTCGCAGCCCTCGAGGTGCGGCAGGTGATCGACGGCCTGTGCCGCCATGGCTGGGTGGCGCCGGGCTGCGTGGTGGTGGTGGAACGGCCCGCGTCCGCGCCGGGGTCGAGTTGGCCGGATGGCTGGACGCAGTGGCCGGTTCGGCGTTACGGCGATACCCGACTCGACGCGGCCGAAGTCGGCCCCGCCGCGAACCCCGGGCCCGACGCGGGGGGCTGCTAGCGTCTTGGACCATGAGCGGCGCGGTGTGTCCCGGGTCCTTCGATCCGGTGACGCTGGGGCACATCGATGTATTCGAACGGGCCGCCGCCCAATTCGACGAGGTAATCGTCGCGGTGCTGTCGAATCCGAACAAGTCGGGAATGTTCGATGTCGATGAGCGCATCGAGATGATCGCGCAAGCCTGCGTCCACCTTCCGAACCTGCGTGTCGAAGCCGGAATCGGACTGGTCGTCGATTTCGTCAAGGCCCGCGGGTTCACCGCGATCGTCAAAGGCCTGCGCACCGGGACGGACTTCGACTACGAGGTGCAGATGGCCCAGATGAACAAACACATCTCCGGAGTGGACACCTTCTTCCTTGCCACCACCCCGCAGTTCTCGTTCGTCTCCTCGTCGTTGGCCAAGGAGGTCGCCGGGTACGGCGGGGACGTCTCGGCCCTGCTTCCGGATTCGGTGAACAGGCGTCTGCAGGCCCGCCTCGCCGGCGGCTGACGCGTTTTCTCCGGACTTATCGGCGACACACCGCGGTGCCACCACAGTCACAGGCGTAACACCAGGCACACTGGTCACTAACCAACAAGCTGGAGGGTGGCGCCGTGTACCGAGTATTTGAAGCGCTCGACGAGTTGAGCGCGATAGTCGAAGAGGCCCGCGGTGTGCCGATGACCGCCGGCTGCGTCGTCCCGCGCGGTGATGTGCTGGAACTGGTCGACGACATCAAGGACGCGATCCCCGGTGAGCTCGACGATGCTCAGGACGTCCTGGACGCACGAGACTCGCTGCTCAACGAGGCCAAAGAGCACGCCGACGCCACGGTCACCGGCGCCAACGCCGAGGCGGAGTCGCTGCTGAGCCACTCGCGCGCGGAAGCCGATCGGGTGCTCTCCGAGGCGAAGTCCCAGGCCGACCGCATGGTGAGCGAGGCCCGCGCCCACAGTGAGCGCATGGTGGGTGAGGCCCGTGAGGAGGCCTCCAGGCTGGCCACCACGGCTAAACGCGACTACGAGGCGGCCACCAGCCGGGCCAAGGCGGAGGCGGACCGGTTGGTCGAGAGCGGCAACATCTCCTATGAGAACGCGGTCCAGGAAGGCATCAAGGAGCAGCAGCGGATGGTCTCGCAGACCGAGGTTGTTCAGGCCGCCCATGGCGAGTCCACGCGCCTCGTCGACGCCGCCCACGCCGAGGCCGACCGGTTGCGGGGAGAGTGTGACATCTACGTCGACAACAAACTCGCGCAGTTCGAGGACTACCTCAACGGCACCCTGCGGTCGGTGAGCCGCGGCCGCCACCAACTGCGCACCGCCGCCGGGACCCACGACTACGTGCAGCACTGACCCGTCGGCGGTGAGCCGGTGGTCGGCACGCCGATAGAATCACGCCATGGCGACGCGCAGAAAGTCGGGACCGGTCCCGGATCTGCGCTCCCCCCTGGTGTTCGACGTGTCGCGGCTCGGGCGACGTCCCGGCAGCATGCTCACCGTCACCGAGGCGGTGCCCAGCCCGCTGCGAATCGGATTGGACCTCATCGCGATTGAACCGGGTGCGGACCTGGCTTTGGACTTGAGGTTCGAGGCTGTTTCGGAGGGTGTGCTGGTCACGGGCACCGTCGGTGCCCCGACCCGGGGCGAGTGCTCGCGATGTCTGGGCCCGATCATCGACGAGGTCGATATCGAACTCACTGAACTCTTCGCTTATCCCGACAGCATCACCGAGTCCACCACTGATTCCGAGGACGTGGGTCGGGTCATCGACTCGACCGTGGACCTCGCTCAGCCAATCCTTGATGCGGTGGGCCTCGCACTGCCCTTCGTCCCGGTGTGTGATGAGGACTGTGCGGGGTTGTGTCCCGAGTGCGGTGTGGTGATGGCTGCCGCGGAGGCCGGCCACCATCACGAGATCATCGACCCGCGGTGGGCCAAACTCGCCGAGATGCGCCCCCCGGACCCGGATGCGGCCGACGGCGGGGGGACGTCGTTGTGACCGCGACACGGGCCGAGCTACTCGGTGCGCTGGGCATCGACCTGCCCGAGGATCTGCTCACCCTCGCGCTCACCCACCGCAGTTACGCCTACGAGAACGGCGGTCTCCCCACCAACGAACGTCTCGAATTGCTCGGCGACGCCGTACTCGGCCTGGTGATCGTCGAGGAACTGTTCCGCCGTCATCCCGACAACTCCGAAGGCGATCTGGCCAAGCTGCGCAACAGCATCGTCAATAGCCACGCGTTGGCCGGGGTTGCTCGCGACCTGACCGGCGACGGACTCGGTGAATACCTGCTGCTGGGCCGGGGGGAAACCAACACCGGCGGGCACGCGAAGTCGTCGATCCTCGCCGACACGGTGGAGTCCCTGATCGGAGCGGTGTATCTGCAGCATGGGTTGGCTGGAGCGCAGCAGGTCATCCTGCGACTGTTCCGAGGTCTGCTCGACACCGCCCCCACCCTGGGTGCAGCCCTTGAGTGGAAGTCCAGCCTGCAGGAACTGACCGTGGCTCGCGGACTCGGCGTTCCCCGATACGAGGTCACCTCCGAGGGCCCCGACCACGAGCGGTGGTTCTCGGCGGAGGTGTTCGTCAACGGGGAGGTGCACGGCCGCGGCGACGGTCATTCCAAGAAGGTCGCTGAGACCAACGCTGCGGCGCAGGCGTGGACGGCCCTGGACGCGATCTCTGTCGCCGCGCAACCGGATGCCTGAGCTTCCCGAGGTCGAGGTGGTGCGGCGAGGCTTGCAGGCATACGTCGCCGGCCGGACGATCACCGCGGTGCGGGTGCTTCATCCCCGTGCGGTTCGCCGCCACATTCCCGGTGCCGCGGATCTCACCGCCCGACTGCTCGGAGCGCGAGTCACCGCGACCGGCCGGCGCGGAAAATACCTGTGGCTCACCCTGGCTGGTGAGCGGGGCGAGTCGGGTTCTGCTTTGGTCGTGCATCTGGGGATGAGCGGTCAAATGCTGCTCGGTCCGGTCACCAACACCGATCATCTTCGGATCGCAGCTGTCCTCGACGACGGCACCCAACTGAGTTTCGTCGACCAACGAACCTTCGGCGGTTGGCAACTAGCCGAACTGGTCGGGGTTGACGGCAGCACGGTGCCCGAGCCGGTGGCGCACATCGCCCGCGATCCGCTGGATCCGCGGTTTGACTCCGACGCCGTCGTTACGGTGTTGCGACGCAAGCATTCTGAGATCAAGCGCCAATTGCTGGACCAGACCGTGGTGTCTGGAATCGGCAACATTTACGCGGACGAGGCGATGTGGCGGGGGGGTATCAACGGTGCACGCGTTGCCGCAAAGCTCACCCGCCGACAACTGGGCGGGCTACTCGATTCGGCGGCGGAGGTGATGCGTGAAGCCCTTGGTGCGGGCGGCACCTCATTCGACTCGCTCTACGTCAACGTCAACGGCGAATCCGGTTACTTCGACCGTGCATTGAACGTCTACGGCCGCGAGGGCCGCAACTGCCGCCGCTGCGGCACGGTGATCCGTCGGGAGAAGTTCATGAATCGCTCGTCATTCTTCTGCCCCGTCTGCCAGACCCTCCCGCGTACGGCGCGCCAGCGCGCACGGTAGAACGAACGCATGACGCAGCTTTGGGTAGAACGCACGGGAATCCGCCGCTACACCGGCCGCAGCAGTCGCGGAGCCCAGGTGCTGATTGGTTCGGAGAGCGACGACGGCGTCTTCACTCCGGGAGAGCTATTGAAAATCGCCCTGGCCGGCTGTAGCGGACTTAGCAGCGATCAACCACTGCGGCGACGGCTCGGGGATGACTACCGTGCGGTGATTCGGGTCGCCGGGCCCGCCGACCGCGATGAGGAGCGTTACCCGCGGATCGAGGAGACCCTGGAGATCGACCTGTCGGGTCTGTCTGCCGAGGATCGGGAGCGACTGTTGCTGGTGGTCACTCGCGCCATCGATCAGGTGTGCACGGTGGGGCGCACGCTCAAGGCGGGAGCGGAGATCTCCTTCGATGTCGTCGGAATCAACGGGTGAGCGAACCGGCGAGCGATTCAACCCGGCTGACCGCCTGGGTGCACGGCTACGTCCAGGGTGTGGGCTTTCGCTGGTGGACTCGATCACGGGCGCTGGAACTGGGACTGACCGGCTACGCAAGCAACCAGCCCGATGGCCGGGTGCTGGTGGTCGCCCGCGGCCCGCGCGCGGCCTGCGAGCGGTTGCTGGAACTGCTGCGTTCTGACTCGACGCCCGGAATGGTGGACACCGTGGTCGCCGAGATCGGTGCACCGGGGGAGCCGATGCCGGGGTTCGCCGAGCGATAAACCCCCGGGGGTATAGTCGGAGAGGAAAGTTCCGACGCCTATCTCTGGAGGACCCATGCAAGACACCGCAGCACCCCACGTCATCCCCCTGGACTCCAGCGGTCTCGGGGATCGCAGCTACATCGCCCATGACGGCGCCCGAGCCCTCGTGGTCGATCCGCAACGCGACTTTGACCGGATCGAGCAACTGCTCGGCCAGTACGGCCTCACGCTGTCGCACGTCGCCGAGACCCACATCCACAACGACTACGTCACCGGCGGTCTGGAACTGGCGCGCCGGCACGGTGCCACTTACGTCGTCCCCGGCGACGTCGAACTGTCCTACGACGCGATGGCCGTGCGCGACGGTGACTCGTTCACCGTCGGAGAGATGACCGTGGACGTCATCCACACCCCCGGACATACCCCGCACCACATTTCTTTCGCGGTGCGCAAGGGAGACCACCTCGGTGCGGTGTTCACCGGCGGCTCGCTGCTGTACGGCAGCGTCGGACGTCCCGACCTCGTCGCGCCGGACATGGCCGTCAAACAAGCCCACGACCAATGGCATTCGGTGCGCCGACTGGCCGACACCCTCGACGACGCGACACCGATTTACCCCACCCACGGCTTCGGCTCCTTTTGCGCGGCAACCCAGGCCCAGGGGCTGTCGTCGACCATCGGCAACGAGAAGACGATCAACCCGGCTCTGACCGAGGCCGAGGAGGAGTTCGTGGCCAAGCTGCTGGCCGGCCTCGACGTCTTCCCCGCCTATTACGCGCACATGGGCCCGGCCAACGCCGCGGGCCCGCGCGACGTCGACCTGACGATGCCCGAGCAGGCCGACCCGGCCGTGCTGCGTGAGCGCATCACCCGCGGCGAGTGGGTCGTCGACCTGCGCTCACGCAAGGTCTTCGCGGCCGGGCACGTCCCCGGTGCAGTGAACTTCGATCTCGACGGCCCGTTCATCAATTATCTCGCGTGGATGATGCCGTGGGGCACCCCGGTGACCCTGCTGGGGTCCACACCCGAACAGGTCCACGCCGCGCACCGCGAGTTGGTTCGGGTCGGGATTGACAACACCGTCGGTCAGGCCGCGGGTGGTCCGGATGTCTGGCTGGATGAACCCGGCGCGGCGCGGCGCATGGAGCAGGTGGACTTTCATGGCGTGGCCGCGGCGCTGGCTGCAGATAGGGACCTCTACCTGCTGGACACCCGCCAAGCCCTCGAATGGGAGGCCGGTCACATTGCCGAGGCCGTCTTCATGCCGTTCTACGAGGTCGCTGACCGACTGGCGGAGATCCCGCGGGACAAACCGGTATACGTCCACTGCGGATCGGGCTATCGTGCTGCCGCGGTCGCCTCGCTTCTACAAAACCAGGGTTTCGCCGACGTCGTTCACGTCGATGACGACTTTGCCGATGCCGCCGCTGCGGGACTGAGCATCGTGGGAGGGGATGCCCCCGAGCGCGAACCGGGTTGGACCTGGATAGCGGCACGCGCAGCCGTCCGTGAGTACAGCCCACGGTCGGCGGCTGACGCCAGAGGGTAGCCCGACACCCGCCGAGTCGGGCTTCCGCGAACGCGGGACTCCTCGCCGGTAGGCTCGCACGACGTGTACCTCAAGAGTCTGACGCTCAAGGGCTTCAAGTCCTTCGCATCGGCAACGACTCTGCGTTTCGAACCGGGTATCACCTGCGTGGTGGGACCCAACGGTTCCGGTAAGTCCAACGTCGTCGACGCGTTGGCCTGGGTCATGGGCGAACAGGGTGCCAAGACCCTGCGCGGGGGCAAGATGGAAGACGTCATCTTCGCCGGCACCTCCTCCCGGGCCCCGCTGGGCCGGGCCGAGGTGACCCTGACCATCGACAACTCCGACCGCGTTCTGCCGATCGAGTACTCCGAGGTGTCGATCACCCGGCGGATGTTCCGCGACGGGGCCGGCGAGTACGAGATCAACGGCAGCAGTTGCCGCCTGATGGACGTCCAGGAATTGCTCAGTGACTCCGGTATCGGCCGCGAGATGCACGTGATCGTCGGGCAGGGGCGCCTGGCCCAGATCCTCGAGTCCCGCCCCGAGGATCGCCGCGCGTTCATTGAGGAAGCCGCCGGCGTCCTCAAACACCGCAAGCGCAAGGAAAAGGCGCTCCGCAAGCTGGATGCCACCGCGGCCAATCTGGCCCGGCTCAGCGACCTGACCACCGAACTGCGCCGCCAACTCAAGCCGCTGGGCCGTCAGGCCGAGATGGCCCGGCGCGCGGCGACCATTCAGGCCGACCTGCGCGATGCTCGGCTGCGACTGGCCGCCGACGACCTGGTGGCCCGCCGGGCGGAATTCGCCGGGGCCGACGACATCGAGACCACGCTGCGTCGCGAGCACGACGAGGCCGCCGCCCGCCTGGCCGCGGCGTCGGAGCGACTCGCCGCAGACGAGGCTGCGGTCTCCTCCCTGTCGACCCGCACCGAGGCGGCTCAGCAGACGTGGTTCGGACTGTCGGCATTGGCCGAACGGGTCAGCGCCACGGTGCGCATCGCCACCGAACGGGAGCAGTATCTGGAGACCGAGCCGACCGTCAGCACCGGTCCGGATCCCGAGGCGCTGGAGGCCGAGGCTGACGACGTGGCCGAGCAGGAGCGGGGTTTGCTCGCCGAACTCGCCGAGACGCGTCGCAGGCTCGAGGCCGCCCGCGTCGAACTCACCGAGAAGGAGCACGCGGCCACCGAGGCCGAGCGTGCGCACCTCGCCGCCGTGCGAGCCGAAGCGGACCGTCGCGAAGGACTGGCCCGACTGACCGGTCAGGTCGAGACCGGCCGCGCCCGGGTGGAGTCGATTGACGATGGCGTCGCCCGACTGACCGCCGCCATCGACGAAGCCGCCGCGCGCACCGAGGCCGCCCGGGCCGAGTTCGAGACCATCCAGGGCCGGATCGGTGAACTCGACCAGGGCGAGGTGGGTTTGGACGAGCACCACGACCGGACCGTGGCCGCGATGCGGGTCGCTGATGAACGGGTGGGTGAACTTCAGACGGCCGAACGTGCCGCCGAACGTCTGGTGGCCTCGCTGCAGGCCCGCATCGAGGCGCTTGCGGTGGGACTGGAGCGCACCGATGGTGCCGCCTGGTTGGTGGAGAATCGCAGCGGCGCAGGACTTTTCGGAACAATTGCCACACTGGTAAAGGTCCGGACCGGCTTCGAGACGCCGCTGGCTGCGGTGCTCGGTGCGGCGGCTGACGCGGTGGCGGCTGACGACGTCGGTGCCGCGAGGTCGGCCGTGCGGGCGCTCAAGGAAGTCGACGGCGGGCGTGCGGCGATCGTGCTGGCCGACTGGCCGGCGCCGGCGCCGGCTGCCGCCGGGCCGCTTCCCGACGGAGCGCAGTGGGCCCTCGATCTGATCGAGGCACCCCCACGACTGCAGGGTGCGATGGCCGCGATGCTGGCCGGGGTCGTCGTGGTCGACGACATCGGTGCTGCGCTGGATCTGGTTTCCTCGCGACCGACGTTGCGCGCGGTAACCCGTGACGGCGATCTGGTGGGTGCGGGCCGGGTGGATGGCGGTTCCGGACGCAAGCCCAGCGTCTTGGAGATCACCGGCGAGATCGACAAGGCCCGAGGCGAACTCGCCGCCGCCGAGATCCGGGTCGGCGACCTTGCGGCGGCCCTGGCCGGCGCCGTCGCCGAGCAGTCCGACCGAAAGGACGCCGCTGAGCAGGCGCTCGCGGCGCTCAACGAATCCGATGCCGCGATCTCGGCGATCTATGAGCAACTCGGCCGACTCGGCCAGGAGGTGCGCGCCGCCGAGGAAGAGTGGCGCCGCCTGCAGTCCCAGCGCGACGAACTCGAATCCGGCCGGGTTCAGACTGTTACCGAGCTCACCGAACTCGAGTCGCGGTTGCACGCCGCCCAGGAGAACCAGACGGTCGTCGAGACCACACCGGGGGAACGCAGTCAGATGCAGACGGCTGCGGAAGCAGCCCGCTCGAGTGAGGTCGAAGCGCGACTGGCCGTGCGCACCGCCGAGGAACGCGCGGATGCCGTTCGTGGACGGGCGGATTCGCTTCGGCGTGCGGCTGTGGCGGAACGCGATGCGCGGCTTCGCGCCCAACAGGCACGCGCCGCCCGCCAACATGCCGCCGAAGTCGCCGCCGTGGTTGCCGAGACCGGGCGCCGGGTCGCCACGCACCTCGGTGCCGTCGTCGCCGCCGCTTCGCGTGTCCGGGATCGGCTCACCGCTGAGCGCCTGGATCGCGCCGGTGCGATGACGGCCGCTCGCGCTGAGGTTGCCGCCCTTAACAGCCGGATCAGTGTGCTGACCGATGCCCTGCACCGCGATGAGTTGGCCAAGGCCCAGGCCGCGCTGCGGATCGAACAACTCGAGGCGATGGTGCTCGATCAGTTCGGCATGGCCGGTGACGATCTGATCGGCGAATACGGCCCCAACGCGTCGCTACCGCCGTCGGAATTGGAGATGACCGAGTACGCGGCGGCCCGCGAACGCGGCGAGGCGGTCACCGCGCCGGTGCCGATGGCGTTCGACCGGCCCACCCAGGAGCGCCGGGCCAAACGAGCCGAACGGGAGTTGGCCGAGCTCGGCCGCGTCAACCCGTTGGCGCTGGAGGAGTTCGCCGCTCTGGAGGAGCGTTACAACTTTTTGTCAACCCAGCTCGAAGATGTCAAGGCCGCCCGCAAGGATCTGCTGGACGTGATCGCCGGTGTCGACGCCCGCATCCTGGAGGTGTTCTCCGAGGCGTATGCCGATGTCGAGCGGGAGTTCTCCAAGGTATTCGCGGTGCTGTTCCCCGGCGGCGAGGGTCGGCTACTGCTGACCGACCCCGACGATCTGCTGACCACCGGGGTGGAGGTGGAGGCGCGCCCGCCGGGCAAGAAGATCAAACGACTCTCGCTACTGTCCGGCGGTGAGAAGTCGCTCACCGCGGTGGCCATGCTGGTGGCGATCTTCCGGGCGAGACCGTCGCCGTTCTACGTCATGGACGAGGTCGAGGCCGCACTCGACGACGTGAACCTGCAGCGCCTGATCGGCTTGTTCGAGCAACTGCGGACCCAATCCCAACTCATCGTGATCACCCACCAGAAGGCCACGATGGAGATCGCCGACGCCCTCTACGGCGTGAGCATGCAGGGCGACGGCATCACCGCGGTGATTTCCCAGCGGATGCGAGGCGAGGACCTCGTCGCCGGCGCCAGTCGGTAGCCAATCGGGGGTCGGGAGTCGGCACTGCGGGCCGTTGGTGTGTCGGCGGGGTCGCGTAATATAGAACACATGTTCGATAATCGGCTCAGATCGGCAGACGATTCGGAGATTGTCGCCGCGATCGAGCAGTGGGCGGGCGCGGAGGCATCGGCCGCCGCGCGGCGACTCGCGGCCGTCGCGGAGTTGACCCGTCGCCGCTGCGGTGACGACGACCGGGCCGATTGGGCGTGCGACTCCTGGGACGCCGCCGCCGCGGAGGTGTCGGCCGCACTGAGCATCAGCCACGGACGCGCGTCAGGTCAGATGCGTCTCGGCCTCACGCTGGCCCGTCGGCTGCCACGGGTCGCGGAGATGTTCTCTGACGGACTGCTGAGCTACCGCGTCGTCTCGGCGATCGCCTGGCGCACCCTGCTCGTCGAGGACGAGGACGCCCTGGCCGTCATCGACGCCGCCCTGGTCGGCCACTGCCGTGCCTGGGGTCCGCTGTCGGACAACAAGCTGGACCAGGCCATCGACGGCCTTGTCGACCAAGTCGACCCTGGCGCGCTGCGGCGCATCCGCGCGCGTGCTCGCAGTCGTGAGGTTCAGATCGGCGGCCGCGACGACGAGTCCGGGACCAGTGCGATGTGGGGGCGGCTGTTCTCCACGGACGCCGCGCTTCTCAAGAAACGATTGACCCAGATGGCGTGCGGAGTATGCGACGCCGATCCTCGTACTGGCGATCAGCGCCGCGCGGACGCCCTCGGCGCACTTGCCGCCGGGTTTGACCGGCTGCCGTGCCGGTGCGGTTCGCCCGCGTGTGAGGCGGCCGACGGCGCCGGTTCCGCCTCCGCGATCATGATCCACGTGCTCACCGATGCGACCGAGCTGCAGCCCGGCGGCGAAGGTGCCGCGTTTGACCCCAACCTGTCCGGCCGGTCGGCATCGCGCCCCTATGCCCGCGGCATGAGCCTTCGCGACTATCTGGCGGGAGATCCGGAACCCGAACCGGTAAGCCCGCCATCGACCTCAGTCATCCTTGGCGGCGGGGTGATTCCGGGTCCGTTGCTGGCCGAACTGATTCGCTGCGGTGCCAAGGTCCGGCAGCTACGCCCGCCCACCGAGGCACCCGAACCGCGTTACCGGCCGTCGACCGCGTTGGACGAGTTTGTCCGGATGCGCGATATGACGTGTCGCTTCCCCAACTGCGACCAGCCCGCTGAGGCCTGCGATATCGACCACGCTATCGCCTGGCCCTTCGGTCCGACCCATGCGTCGAACAGTCGTTGTCTATGCCGCAAACATCATCTCCTGAAAACTTTTTGGGGTTGGACCGATCAGCAGTTCCCGGACGGCACCATCGGCTGGAACTCGCCATCGGGAAAGGTCTACACCACGGTCCCGGGCAGCTGGCTGCTATTTCCCGGCTGGGACACCACGACGGCGCCGGTGGCCGCAGGCCCGCCTATCGTGGAATCGGCCGAGCGGGGTCTGCAGATGCCTCGGCGCCGACGAACGCGTGCCGTCGAGCGGGCCTGCCGGATCAAGCGGGAACGCGCGCTCAATGACGCACACCTCGCCGAGCGAAACAGGCCCCCGCCGTTCTGACCGGTCTAATCCACGCCGATGCGGCGCAGAGCGGCGATGTCAGCCGCTCCACATCCGTACAGGCAAATCCGCAACTCCTCGATGAAGGCGCCGAGGGTGTCGACGACGGCGGCTGCGGACTCGATGGCCGGGGCCAGCAGCGGCCGGGCCATCGCCACCGCCTCGGCACCCATTGCCAGAGCCTTGGCGGCGTCCATTCCGGAGCGGATGCCGCCGGAAGCCACCAGTGGCATCCCAGGCAGCGTCCGCTGCACCTCTGCCAGTGCCTGAGCCGTCGGGATGCCCCAGTCGGCGATCGCCGGATAGCGGACCTCGCCGAAGCGGACCACCTGTTCCACCCGAGCCCAGGACGTGCCGCCGGCACCGGCGACATCGACCGCCGCGATGGGCAGGCCGCGCAGGCGGTCGGCCGCCGCGGCACCGATTCCGTGTCCGACCTCCTTGACCATGACCGGGTAGTCCAGTTCGGCGGCCAGCCGACCCAGCCGCGCCAGTGATCCGGTGAAGTCGGTATCGCCACCTTCCTGCATCGCCTCTTGGAGCGGATTAACGTGCACCGCAACGGCGTTCGCTCCGACCCTCTGCAATGCAGCCGACAGTTGTGGCGTCAGCGACTCGCAGACCTGAGCCAAGCCGATATTGCCGATCAGCAGCACGTCGGGGGCGAGGTCGCGGACTTCGAAGCTGGCTGCGGCGGCCGTTGCGCTCGCGTCGTCGCCGAGCATGATGCGCTGCGATCCCAGCATCATGCCTACCCCCAGTTGTTGGGCGGCTCCGGCCAGATTGCGGTTGATGGTGCGGGCCAGGTCGGCGCCGCCGGTCATCGCCCCGATCAGCACCGGGGCCCGCAACGGTGAGTTCAGGAAGCGGGTGTGAAGGTCGACCGCGGCCAGGGAGGTCTGAGTCAGGGCGTTGTAGGGAAGCCGGTAGCGCTCGAAGCCGGTGGTCACGGACTCGTAGGTGACCGGCCCGGTCAGGCAGGCGTCGATATGCCGAAGTTTACGGGTGGGCATCGTCATCGGCGGTGATCCGGCGCCGGTTTGCCAGAGCCGCGACGACACGGGAAGAAACCCTGCGAGAATGATGTCGTGTCACAGGGTCTCTGGATCGCCGTCGCGGTCATCGCTGTCCTTCTCATCATCGCTTTGGTCATCGGGTCGGTGCGCTACCGGCGCAGCCAGGTAAGCCTGCGTCCGGACACCGTCGCCGATCCCGCCATCGAGGCTCCCACACCCGTGGACCGTTCCGGGGGTTACACCGCCTCGTCGGGCATCTCCTTCACCCAGACGCCCGGACCGGCCACCGCCGATCGTCCGCAACGGCGGGACCCCGGTTTCGGTGCCGGGCTACCCGGCGTCGGCGACGATGCAGCCATCCCGAGAGATTCGCTGACCCGGCCGATTTCCGAGGTTGGGCTACCCGATGCGCCCGCCGCGGCAGAGTCCCTGGCCGAGGAGATCGGGGAGTACCTCGCCGAGACCGCAACGATCGCGCCCGATCTGGACCCGATCGCGCCCGATCTGGACTCGATCGCACCCGATCTGGACACGATTGCACCCAGCGCGGGCCGGCTGGAACGTCTGCGCGGTCGGTTGGCGAAGTCGCAGAACGCGTTCGGCCGCAGCATGCTCGGATTACTCGGCGGCGGTGATCTCGATGAGGCTTCCTGGAATGAGGTCGAGGACACCCTGCTGATCGCCGACCTCGGTCCGGTGACCACCGCATCGGTGATCGTGCACCTGCGCGCCCAGATGGCCGCCAGCAGTGTGCGCAACGAAGCCGAAGCCCGCGCGGTGCTGCGTGAAGTGCTGATTAGGGAACTCGACCCGGCCCTGGACCGCTCCATCCGGGCGCTTCCTCATGCCGACAAGCCGTCGGTACTGCTGGTGGTGGGTGTCAACGGCACCGGCAAGACCACCACGGTGGGAAAGTTGGCGCGGGTCCTGGTGGCCGACGGTCGCCGGGTGGTGCTGGGCGCCGCGGACACCTACCGGGCGGCGGCCGCCGACCAGTTACAGACCTGGGCCGCGCGGGTGGGCGCGGAGGTGGTGCGTGGTGCCGAGGGCGCCGACCCCGCATCGGTCGCCTTCGATGCCGTGGACAAAGGTATCGAGACCGGGGCGGACGTCGTGGTGATCGACACCGCCGGCCGCCTGCACACCAAGACCGGCCTGATGGACGAACTCGGCAAGGTCAAGCGAGTCGTCGACAAGCGCGCCACGGTCGACGAGGTGCTGTTGGTTCTCGACGCCACCATCGGACAGAACGGGCTTGCCCAGGCCAGGGTCTTTGCCGATGTCGTCGACATCACCGCCGTCGTGCTGACCAAGCTCGATGGAACCGCGAAGGGCGGCATCGTGTTTCGGGTCCAACAGGAACTCGGCGTACCGGTAAAGCTGGTCGGCCTCGGTGAGGGACCGGACGACCTCGCACCCTTCGAGCCGGCCGCGTTCGTCGACGCGCTGCTGGGCTGAGCCCCGTCGAGAGGGGTTGGTCGGGTCGTGTAACACCGGCGAAACCCAGACCCCACATCCGTTCACCTGTCCGAAACCCCAGGGGCGATTCCCGGAAACAACTACTGCGCAAGGTTCCTCTAGTCGCCGGTGTCCGACCGCGGCGTGAAGGAGGAGACAGCGAGTGGATCAATTCCCGGTATTGGGTGCCCCGGACAGCGGTGACACCGCGTGGATCTTGGCCTGCTCTGCACTGGTGTTGCTGATGACACCGGGACTGGCCTTTTTCTACGGCGGCTTGGTGCGTTCCAAGGGCGTGTTGAACATGATCATGATGAGCATCAGTTCCATGGGTGTGGTCACTGTGCTGTGGGTGCTCTACGGCTACTCGATAGCCTTCGGCAACGACGTCAACAATCTTTTCGGCGACCCGGGCCAGTACTTTGGACTCAAAGGGCTCATCGGTGGAAACGCTGTCATCGAGGTCATCGCCGACCCCGGTGCTGGCGTCGAGGCGATCGAGGCGATCGGTGTGCCCTTGGCCGGGACGGTTCCACAAACGGTGTTCGTGGCGTTCCAACTGATGTTCGCCATCATCACCGTCGCGCTCATCTCCGGTGCGGTCGCCGAGCGACTGAAGTTCGGGGGTTGGCTGGTGTTCGCGGGGCTGTGGGCCACGTTCGTGTATTTCCCGGTGGCGCACTGGGTGTTTGCGTTCGACGGCGTCACCGCGGAGACCGGTGGGTGGATCGCCAACAAACTCAAGGCGATCGACTTCGCGGGGGGGACCGCGGTACACATCAACGCCGGTATCGCGGCCCTGGTCCTGGCCGTGATACTCGGAAAGCGCGCCGGCTGGCCGGGCACTCCGATGCGTCCGCACAATCTGCCCTTCGTGATGCTGGGTGCGGGTCTGCTGTGGTTCGGCTGGTACGGGTTCAACGCGGGGTCGGCGCTCTCTGCCGGCGGACTGGCAGGCACCACGTTCATCACCACGACCATCGCCACGGCCGCGGCAATGTTGTGCTGGCTGCTGACCGAACGCATCCGGGATGGCCACGCAACCTCACTCGGTGCGGCGTCGGGTGTGGTGGCCGGGTTGGTCGCCATCACGCCGGCGTGCTCGTCGGTCAACGTCGTCGGCGCACTGGCGATCGGGGCCAGCGCGGGTGTCCTCTGCGCACTGGCAGTCGGGCTGAAGTTCAAGTTCGGCTTCGATGACTCGCTCGACGTGGTCGGCGTTCACCTGGTGGGGGGGCTGGTCGGTACCCTGATGGTTGGTCTGGTCGCGGCACCGGAGGCCCCGGCGGCAGTCGCCGGGCTGTTTTACGGCGGTGGCACCGATCAGTTGTGGCGCCAAGCCGTCGGTGCCTTCGCGGTTCTGGGGTACTCCGCAGTCGTCACGGCTATCTTGGCCTTGCTCTTGAAACACACCATCGGATTGCGGCTTGACGGCGAGGCTGAGGCGGCCGGTGTCGACGAAGCCGAACACGCGGAGACCGCGTACGACTTCGCGGTAGCCGGCGGCAGCTCGGGTTTCACTCGTCACGGCGCGGAGGTATGAGGGATATGAAGCTGATCACTGCGATCGTCAAACCGTTCACGCTGGAAGACGTCAAGACCGCTCTGGAGGAGTTGGGGGTCCACGGGATGACCGTCAGCGAGGTCCAGGGGTACGGGCGGCAGAAGGGCCACACCGAGGTTTACCGCGGCGCCGAGTACGCCGTCGACTTCGTACCCAAGGTCCGGGTGGAAGTCGTCGTCGACGACACTGCCGTGGATCAGGTGGTGGACGTCATTGTCTCCGCCGCCCGCACCGGCAAGATCGGTGACGGCAAGGTGTGGGTCAGCCCGGTGGAGGCGATCGTCCGGGTCCGCACCGGCGAACGGGGATCGGACGCCCTCTAGACACCGCCCTGCTGGCGGTGGCGATGGGCGCGAGGGAGCACCAGATGACAGAGCGGGCTGAGAATTCCGCCGCCGGCCGGTGCCCGCCGCCGGCGGTGGGTTCGGGGCACCCTGCCACAGATCTGGTGATGGCGAGCCGGAAGTTGCTCGACGGTGGCCCAGGGCAACTCGACGCCGCGGCACTGCGGGAGGCGCTGGCAGACCTAAATGAGTTGTGGCTGAGCGCCAAAGCAGCTGAAATCGGTGTCACGCCGAACAGCGGGTTCGCTATCGTCGCCACCGGTGGCCTTGGGCGCCGCGAACTGATTCCGTGCTCCGATCTCGATCTCATGCTGGTGCATGACAATATGCCCGACGAGTGGGTGTCTAGAACAGCCGAACTACTGTGGTATCCGTTGTGGGACGCCAACATTCGGCTCGATCATAGCGTTCGGACGGTACCTGAGGCGTTGGCGGTGGCGGGCACCGACCTCTCGGCCGGGCTGGCGATGCTGGAGGCCCGGCACATTTGCGGGGATGTCGGAATATCCTCGACGCTGATTAGCGGGGCGCGACGCCAGTGGCGCGCCGGAATCTCCGGGCGTTTCGACGAACTGACCGCACAAGCCAGGGCGCGTTGGCAGCGCAGTGGTCAGATTGCTCACCGTGCCGAGCCTGATCTCAAGAGCGGTATGGGCGGACTTCGCGACGTCCAGTTGCTCAATGCGTTGTCGATTGCGCAACTGGCCGATCTGTATCCGGCGGGTGCGGCCCTGGACTCACCGACCGGTTCGCTGGCTTCGGCCCACCTGTGGCTACTGAATATCCGCACCGAACTTCATCGGGTGTCTGGCCGCGGTCGCGATCAACTGCTGGCTCAGTACGCCGACGAGACCGGTGCCGCTCTGGGTATCGGCGACCGCTTCGATCTGGCCCGGGTTCTTTCCGACGCCGCCCGGACTGTGAGCTATTACGTCGACGCCGGCTTGCGAACTGCCGCCAACGCGCTTCCGCGGCGGGGACTCTCGGTGCTTCGCCGTCCGATCCGCCGGCCCATCGATGAGGGTGTCGTGGAGTTTGCCGGTGAGGTGATCCTGGCCCGCGACGCCAAGCCCCAGCGTGATCCCGGATTGACGTTGCGGGTGGCTGCAGCCTCGGCCACGACCGGTCTTCCGATCGCGGCATCTACCCTGGGGCGCCTCGCTGAGACCGCCCCCGAGTTGCGCGAACCCTGGCCGCGGGATGCACTCGAGGATCTGCTGGTGCTGCTGACGGCCGGACCGACCGCGGTCACGGTGATCGAGGCGTTGGATCGGACCGGCCTGTGGGGGAGGATATTCCCGGAGTGGGGTGCTGTCCGCGATCTCCCCCCGCGCGACGCGGTTCACATCTGGACCGTGGACCGTCATCTTGCCGAAACAGTATCGAGGGCAAGCGCTTTGACGACCCGGGTGGCGCGGCCCGACCTGCTGGTACTCGGTGCCCTATTGCACGATATCGGGAAGGGGCGCAGCGAGGACCACAGCGTGATCGGTGCCGAACTGGCTGTCCGGGTCGGAAATCGGCTGGGGCTGTGGCCCTCCGACGTCCGAGCGCTCTCGGCGATGGTGCGCCACCATCTGCTGCTGCCCTCGACGGCAACCCATCGTGATCTTGCTGACTCCGCGACCGCCGCCGGTGTCGTGGCGGTGATCGATGGTGACCCGGTTCTGCTGGAACTGCTGGCCGCCCTGGCCGAAGCCGACTCGCTGGCCACCGGGCCGGGAGTGTGGAGCGATTGGAAGGCCGCCTTGATCGGTGATCTGGTGCGCCGCTGCCGAGGGTTGCTGGCGGGCGACGAAGAGCCTCGACCCGAACCTGTTGCCGCCGAACATCTTGTGCTGGCTCGCGACGGTGCCGTGCACGTCGACATGGTGCCCGGGGAATCAGCGCTGACCTACGCGATCGCCATGATCGCGCCGGATCGGCGGGGTCTGCTGTCCAAGGCGGCCGGAGTATTGGCGCTGAACACTCTGAGTGTGCACTCGGCCGCGGTCAACAGCGCCGACGGGTCGGCCATCAACACTTTCGTGGTGTCCCCGCAGTTCGGATTACCGCCGGCTGCCGAGGTGCTGCGCCAGCAGTTCATTCTCGCCCTCGATGGGGACCTCGATGTCGTCGGAGCGCTGCAGCAGCGCGACCACGAGATCGCCCGGCATGGCGGCGATCCTGGCGGCGCGGTCAAACCCGCCGTGCCCGCTGCCGTGGTCCCGGCCCCGCCGAAGATCCTCTGGCACGACGTCGATGACAATCTCCGGCAGTTGGTGGAGATCAGGGCGTGTGACCGCACCGGACTGTTGGCCGTGTTAACCGCGGTCTTCGAGCGTGCCGGTGTGGACATCGCCTGGGCGAAGATCACCACGCTGGGATCGTCGGTGATCGATGTTTTCGCGATCTCGGCTCTGGACTCCACCGTGGCCCGCGACGCTTTGGAACAAGACCTGTACGCGGCCCTGCCCGCCCCTGCGCCACCGAAGCGATTAACCGAGGCCGTCTAAAGTCCGCCCGCTAGGCTGGCGGGGTGTTCGAATCCCTTTCCGACCGGTTGACCGGTGCGCTGGCCGGCCTACGCAGCAAAGGCCGTCTGACTGACGCCGATATCGACGCGACGGCCCGGGAGATCCGGCTGGCTCTGCTGGAGGCCGACGTATCGCTGCCGGTGGTGCGCGAGTTCGTCGGCCGGGTCAAGGAGCGCGCCCGCGGCGCTGAAGTTTCGGGTGCCCTGAACCCGGCCCAGCAGGTCGTCAAGATCGTCAACGAGGAACTGGTCGGGATCCTCGGCGGGGAAACCCGTCGGCTGGCATTCGCCAAGACTCCGCCGACGGTGATCATGCTGGCCGGTCTGCAGGGCGCGGGCAAGACCACGCTGGCCGGCAAACTGGCCTACTGGTTGCGGGGTCAGGGGCACACCCCGCTGCTGGTGGCGTGCGACCTGCAGCGCCCGGGCGCGGTCACCCAGTTGCAGATCGTCGGCGACCGGGCCGGCGTCAGCGTCTTCGCACCGCACCCGGGGACCTCGCAGGAGTCGGTGGAGTCCGCCGACGCCGGCCCCGGGGACCCAGTCGCAGTGGCGGCGGCGGGGCTGGCCGAGGCGCGGGCCAAGGCGTACGACGTGGTGATCGTCGACACCGCCGGTCGACTCGGGATCGACGACGTCCTGATGGCCCAAGCGGCCGCGATCCGGGACGCGGTGTCGCCGGACGAGACCCTCTTCGTGCTCGACGCGATGATCGGTCAAGACGCGGTGACCACCGCGGAGGCCTTCGGTGCCGGGGTCGGCTACACCGGTGTGGTGCTGACCAAACTCGATGGCGACGCCCGCGGCGGCGCAGCACTGTCGGTACGCGAGGTCACTGGGGTTCCGATCCTGTTCGCCTCCACCGGCGAGAAACTCGAGGACTTCGACGTCTTCCACCCCGACCGGATGGCCAGCCGCATTCTCGGCATGGGCGACGTGCTGTCGCTGATCGAGCAGGCCGAGCAGGTGTTTGACGCCCAGAAGGCCGAGGAGGCGGCGGCCAAGATCGGATCCGGCGAGCTCACGCTGGAGGATTTCCTCGAACAGATGCTGGCCATCCGCAAGATGGGCCCGATCGGAAACCTGCTGGGCATGCTGCCCGGTGCCGGCCAGATGAAAGAGGCCCTCGCCGCCGTCGACGACAGCCACCTCGACCGGGTTCAGGCGATCATTCGCGGCATGACACCTGAGGAACGAGCCGACCCGAAGATCATCAACGCCTCGCGCCGACTTCGCATCGCGAACGGTTCCGGGGTGGCGGTCTCAGAGGTCAACCAACTCGTCGACCGGTTCTTCGATGCCCGGAAGATGATGTCGCAGATGGCCGGATCGATGGGGATGGGATTCCCCCGGCGGTCTCCGAAGCGCAACGCCAAGAACAAGAAGGGCAAAAAGAGCCGCGGACCGACACCGGCCAAGGCGCGCAATCCGATGCTGGACTCCGCGATGCCGGCCGATTTCCCTGACTTGTCGCAACTGCCCGAGGGGCTCAATCAACTTCCGCCCGGACTGGCCGGATTCGACCTGTCCAAGCTGAAATTCCCCGGCAAGAACTAAGGCCGGTGGCCTCAACTGCGCTTCACGTCCGCGGACGCGGGTTGCCGGACGGCGAAATTGTCGAGTGGTGGATCGTCGACGGGGTCTTGGGTAGCGAGTCGGTTGACGGTGCCGAAACAGTGTTCGACGGTGGCTGGGTCGTGGCGGGCCTGGTCGACGCGCACTGTCATGTTGGACTGGGGCGACAGGGGATCGTCGAGCTCGATGTGGCGATCGCCCAGGCCGAAACTGAACGCAATGTCGGGGCGCTACTGCTGCGCGACTGTGGTTCGCCGGTCGACACCCGCAGTCTCGACGATCGTGACGATCTTCCCCGGATCATCAGGGCCGGAAGGCATTTGGCGCGGCCCAAGCGGTATTCGCCGGGTTTCGCCCTTGAGCTCGAAGATGAGTGGCAACTGCCCGATGCGGTGGCCGAGCAGGCCCGCCGCGGCGACGGCTGGGTGAAGCTGGTCGGCGACTGGATCGACCGCACCGTCGGCGACCTGACTCCGCTGTGGTCCGATGACGTGCTGGTGGCCGCCGTGGCGGCCGCACACGCCGAAGGCGCCAGGGTGACCGCCCATGCGTTCAGCGAGGATTCGCTGCCCGGCCTCATCAAGGCCGGCATCGACTGCATCGAGCACGGCACCGGCTTGACCGCGGACACCGTCGCGCTGATGGTTGAACGCGGCACCGCGCTGGTGCCGACCTTGATAAACATTGAGAACTTCCCCGGATTCGCCGACGCCGCCGATCGGTATCCCCGCTACGCGGCGCACATGCGCGATCTTCACGCCCGGTGCAGGGGTCGGATCGGTGCGGCCCACGAGGCCGGTGTGCCCATCTTCGCGGGCAGCGATGCCGGTGCCTCGATTGAGCACGGACGGATCGGTGACGAGGTCGATGCGCTCAAGAGCATCGGTATGACCCCCACGGAGGCGTTGGGCGCGGCCTGCTGGGATGCCCGGCGGTGGCTCGGCCGACCGGGCCTGACCGACGGCGCGCCCGCCGATCTGTTGTGTTTCGCTGACGACCCTCGCAGCGGTGCGCGGGTGCTGTCGCGGCCCGACCGGGTGGTGTTGGGCGGTCGGGTCTACCGGCCGTACTGACTGAAGCCCCAGTCCAGCAGTGCCCGACTTTGATCCCACAAATCGTCCGCGCCGTACATCGCGACCACGATCAGGCGGTGACCATCGCGCTGGGCCATACCGACATAGGTTTCCTTGGCGAGATTGGTGTACCCGGTCTTGCCGCCGATGTAGCCGGGGTAGCTCGGCAACAACCGGTCGCTACTGGCGATCGTCCTGACCCCGCCCGCCCCGTCCGGGAATTGCGCGACCGACTGGTGCAGGGCCTGGACGAGCAATGGATAGTTCAATGCCGCCCGGTAAATGATCGCCAGGTCCTGCGCCGTGGTGACCGACTCCCACCCCGGCCCATCCAGACCAGAGGGCGAGCTGGCGCGGGTGTTGGTCGCCCCGAACTGCGCGGCCTTGGCGTTCATCTTGGCGATCGCCACCGGGTTGCCGCCGAGTGACTCGGCCAGCAGATTGGCGGCGTCGTTGCCGGACACCATCATGAGCGCGTTCAGCAGCGCCCGGATCGGGTAGACCGCCCCGGGCACCAGGCCCACGCACGAGCACTCGACATCGGTGCTCGACGGCGTTGCGCGCACCGCAGCATCGGGATTGAGTTCGTCGAGAACCACCATCGCCAGCAGAGCCTTGATGGTGCTGGCCGGCGCGTACAAACCGTAGGGGTTCCGGCCGGCAAGAATTCGGCCGCTGACCATGTCCGCGACCAGCCACGACTGGGCCGGGCCGTCGGCCGCGGCGATGGCGGCGGCCTGGTTGTCCGGCTCCGCGCCGACCACGGGGGAGGCAGCCAGCGCCACGATCAGCCCGACCGCGGTGGCGGCGACGCGGCGCTTGCACCGGGTCCGATCAGACCGAGTTGTCCCAGACACAGTCGCTTAGGCTAGACCGGCCAGAACGCGATCCGGGTTCTAAGTGGTCTCTAATCGGTTGCGGGGATACACTCCCCGCAGACGAGAGGAGTCCAGGTGAGGATCACCAAATTGGCGGGCGCCGTCGCTGCGACGGCGATTGCATTCGGCTTCGGCGCGGTTAACGCCGCGCCCGCATCGGCGACTGACAACATCAAGATCTTCGGCGAGCAGATGCGGATCAACTACCGACCCGCAGTGCCCATGATCGGCTACACCGTGACCAACTTCATGCCCAGTTCCGCCCCGGTCGGCCACAACGGCACCCTCTACGAAGCCACGCTGACCGTCCAGGCGTTCGGCAGCGGAGTCGACCCCAACATCGCACGATTCCTGACCAGGGCCGAGAACGGCATCGGCAACCCTGTGATCGTCAACGCACCCGGTGGTATCGGGGGCGGGCAACTCCCGCCCGGCGGCAGCACCACCGGCAAACTCTACTTCGACGTTTTCGGTGAGGCGCCCAACAGCGTCGTCTACAACGACGGAACGCGCGACATTCTCGCCTGGGTGCCGGGAACCATTCCGCTGGAGGGTATTCCGGTGGAGCCCACAGTGTTCGGGCCATCCGAGACAGAGGTCATGCCCGAGTCGGGCGGTGCCGCCCCCAGCGGAGCTTCCGGCGGGGCGATGCCGGCGGAGTCCACCGGAGACCTGGGCGTTGCCAGCCCGGCTCCGGTCGAGGGCTTCGATGAGCCGCTCACCCCGGCCGAGGTCGGTCTGCCGGGCTTCCGCGACTAAGGCACGCCCCGCTAGAGGGTGGCCACGCCCCGGGTTGGATCCTGGGCGAAACCCCAGTCCAGAAGCGTGGCCGCTTGGTCCCAGTAGGTCGGCCCGCCCTCGCGGACAACCCCGTACATCATTGCGATGACGAGGCGGCGTCCGCTGCGTTCGGCGGCCCCGACGAACGTCTTGCGGGCCGCATTGGTGAAACCGGTTTTGCCGCCGACCGCTCCGGGGTAGCGCTCGAGCAGTTCGTTCTGGTTGATCAGCGCGCGCTGCCCGGTATCGGTGGGGAACACCGCCGTCGGCTGCCCGGTGATCTGGGCGAACACCGGATTGGCCATCGCCGCCCGGAAGATCACGGCGAGATCGTGCGGCGTGGTCCAACCGGGGCCTTCGGGACCGTCCAAACCTGACGGACTGGTGGCGAAGGTATTCGTGGCACCGACGGCAGCGGCCTTGGCGTTCATCTTCGCCAGTGCCGGGCCAAAACCGCCCAGCATGGCCGCCAGGGTGTTGGCAGCGTCATTGCCCGACACCAGCAGGCTGGCTTCCAGTAGTTGGTGGGCCGTGTAGGCCCTTCCGGCTTTGACCCCGGCGCAATTGCACTCGACCTCGGTGTCTGCCGGGGTGGCGACCACGGTGTAGTCCAGGTTCACCTCGTCGAGCGCGGTCAGCGCCAGCAGGGTCTTGATCGTGCTGGCCGGTGGGTGGGCGGTGTACATCTCGCGCCCGGCCAGCACCTGTCCGGTGTCGAGGTCAGCGACGATCCAGGCCGGCGACGGCCCGTCGGGAATCGGCACCGAACCAGCCGGTTGGATGCTCGGTTCGGCGGCTGCGGGGGCCACCGTTGCGACGGCAATGGTGCTGACGATCAGAGCGATGGACGCCGCGAGAGCGGTCTGAAGCCTACCCATGGGAAGTCACCCTAACCCGTGTGCGGCGACGTCGACGGGCGGTGTCGAATCGCCTCCACGACTGAAGGCGGTGTCGAATCGCCTCCACGGATGAAGGCGGTGTCGAATCGCCTCCACGGATGAAGGCGGTGTCGAATCGCCTCCACGACTGAAGGCGGTGTTGAATCGCCTCCATGATGAATCTGGCGGAAATCTCGGATCGGCTGGAGATCCAACAGTTGGTGATCGACTATGCAACCGCGATCGACCAGCGCAATTTCGATGATCTGGACGTGATCTTCACTCCCGACGCCTACATCGACTACCGGGTGATGGGCGGTATCGACGGCACGTTTGCACAGGTGAAGGCCTGGCTAGCGGACGTACTGCCTAACTTTCCCGCCTACTACCACCTGGTTGGCAACTTCGATATCCGGGTGTCCGGGGATACCGCCTCGGCCCGCACCATGTGTTTCAACCCGATGAAATTCGATGACGGCCCCAAAATCCTGCTGTGCGCGCTGTGGTACGACGACGAATTCATTCGCACCCCCGAGGGTTGGCGGATGACCCGTCGGGTTGAGGTCAAGTGCATGGACAAGCTGATTTGAGCCAAACCAACGCCAGCCCACCCGAGGCGGATTAACGCCTTGGCCTGCCGGTCTGGCAGAATGAGGCGCTGGCCACGGGCTACGGCGCCACGCGCTTTCCGGGGCCACCCACGCGAGGCAAGACCGGATTCCGGCAACCCGCCGGTGATCGCTGAATTGCAGCGTGAGACCACAGGAGAACTTAGTTTCATGGCTGTCAAGATCAAGCTCGCCCGGCTTGGCAAGATCCGCAATCCCCAGTACCGAGTCGCCGTCGCCGATGCCCGAAATCGCCGCGACGGGCGCGCGATCGAGGTTATCGGCCGCTACCATCCCAAAGAGGATCCGAGCCTGATCGAGATCGATTCCGAGCGCGCTCAATACTGGCTCTCGGTCGGCGCACAACCCACCGAACCCGTGCTGAAGCTGCTGAAAGTGACCGGGGATTGGCAGAAGTTCAAGGGCCTGCCGGGCACCGAGGGCACGCTCAAGGTCAAGGAACCCAAGCCCAGCAAGTTGGAGCTGTTCAACGCCGCGCTCGCCGCCGGCGACGGTGCACCGACTGGAGAAGCGACCCAACTTAAGAAGAGGAAGGCGCCGGTCAAGAAGGCCGAGCCGACTGCCTCTGAGGAGCCCGAGACTGCTGCGGAGGCGGAGCCGGTCGCCGAGGCTGTTGCGGAGGCGGAGCCGGTCGCCGAGGCTGTTGCGGAGGCGGAGCCGGTCGCCGAGGCTGTTGCGGAGGCGGAGCCGGTCGCCGAGGCTGTTGCGGAGGCGGACGACGCCACGGAACCAAGCGCGCCGTGAGCTCCGCCGTCATCGACGCCGTGGAGCACCTGGTCCGCGGGATCGTCGACAATCCCGACGACGTCCACGTCGATATGGTGACCAATCGTCGTGGCCGCACCGTCGAGGTGCACGTGCACCCTGACGATCTCGGCAAGGTGATCGGCCGTAGTGGACGCACTGCCACCGCACTGCGGACGCTGGTGTCCGGCATCGGCGGCCGGGGCATCCGCGTCGACGTGGTGGACACCGACCGGTAGCGCAGCCTCCCCTATGGACCTTGTCGTCGGGCGAGTCGTGAAAGCCCACGGCATCTCCGGTGAACTCGTTGTGGACATCCGCACCGACGACCCGCACGGCCGTTTCGGCACCGGTAATCGCCTACGGCTCAGGCCTTCCCGTCGCAGCGGGGAATCCGGTACCCGTGATGTCGAGGTCGAATCGGCTCGACCTCACGGTGCACGAATGCTGGTCCGCCTGGCCGGGGTGACCGACCGCGACGGGGCCGAGGCTCTGCGGGGCAACCTGTTTGTCGTCGACTCCGCTGATCTGCCTCCGATCGACGACCCCGACGAGTTCTACGACCACCAACTCGAGGGGCTCACCGTGCGAACCGTCGGCGGCGCCGAGGTCGGATCCGTCACCGAGGTCCTGCACACTGCGGCCGGGGAGTTGCTGTCCATCCGCACCGCCACTCAGGCGGAATTACTGGTGCCCTTTGTCGGCGCCATCGTGACGTCGGTCTCGCTCAGCTCAGGTGTCATCGAGATTGACCCTCCGGATGGCCTGTTGGACTTGGAGACCTGATTTGCGAATCGACGTCATCACGATTTTTCCCGGCTACCTCGACCCGGTGCGGCAGTCGTTGTCCGGCAAGGCGATCGAGACAGGGATCGTGGACTTCGCAGTGCACGATCTGCGACGTTGGGCCCAGGATGTGCACCGCTCAGTAGACGACGCGCCCTATGGGGGCGGGCCCGGGATGGTGATGAAGGCTCCCATTTGGGGCGAGGCGCTCGACGAAATCTGCACCGCTGAAACACTCTTGGTGGTGCCGACACCGGCTGGGCGACGGTTCTGCCAGGCGGATGCACAACGATGGACAAAGGAAAACCATCTGGTTTTCGCCTGCGGCCGCTATGAGGGAATCGACCAGCGGGTCGTCGATGACGCCGGCCGGCGGATGCGGGTCGAGGAAGTCTCCATCGGTGACTACGTGCTGGCCGGGGGAGAGGTCGCCACGCTGGTGATGATCGAGGCGGTGGTGCGACTTCTTCCCGACGTCATCGGCAATCCGCTTTCGCACCAGGACGATTCGCATTCGGCGCAACGGGATGGACTGCTTGAAGGCCCCGGCTTCACCCGACCGCCGCAGTGGCGGGGTCTGGTAGTGCCGGAAGTGCTGTTGTCCGGCGATCACGCGAAGATATCGGCATGGCGTCGGCAGCAGTCACTGCGAAGAACTATCGAGCGCAGGCCTGATCTGCTGAGTGGCGATTTGGATTAGATCCGGCCACCAGGGAACATCGTGCGCAGCACCTGGGTCACAGTGTTGCGCGCGGTGGCTTCATCCACCGGTTGCATCGAACCGATGGCGATCACGTAGCGGCTGTCGGCACCGATCACGCCGGTGGACATGTGCAATTGATTTGGCCCGTCCCAGCAGCACATCCAACCCTGTTTGACGGCAACAGGTTCGGCGAACAATCCGTCCGGAATTCCGAAGCGCTGAGGATACCCGTCGATACCTTTGGGAGTGGATGCCGCCAGGTCGGCCAGGATCAGCGCGGACTGCGGAGCCGGAAGGCCCCCGGCCCCGTCCAGGAGTTTGTCGTAGTAACGCACCAGATCGGTGGTGGTGCTCATGGTGTTCCACCAGTTGCCGTCGTAGGGGACGGTGGTGGTGGTCAGGCCGTAGCGGGCCGCGACTCGCGAAATGATCGCGCTGCCTCCGTCGCGGACCCAGAAATCATTGGCCGGAAAATCCGCCGACGACTGCAGCATGACGTCCAGGCTGCCGCGGTCCCTGGAATTCAACTTGCGCCGGGAGGTCGCCATTCTCATTAACAGGTCGTCGGCGATGAACAATTTGGCGACCGAGGCGATCGGGAAGGGCCCATTGTCGCCGACCGAGATCAACCGACCGGTCTCGCGGTCGAGGAGGGCGAAGGTGATGTCCGCGCCCTTCTTCGCGGCATCGGCGGTGGCTTTTCGAGCCCGCGCGCTGAGTCGGGTCATCGAGTCCGATGTTGCTGCGCTCGGACCGGCTGTCAACAGGGCCACGCGCACGGGCGGGGCACCGTCGGATTCGGCGGTCAGACGGGACGAGGAAGCGCCGAGCAGGAGGCCCAGTGTGAGCGAGACGATGCTGGCCAGAGCGACCGAAGGGCGATGTCGCACAGCGCTCTCCTCGGCTCGGCGGAATGCTTGTCGGCTCAGCCTAACCGCCCGTCGGGCGGCCCGTGCAGTCCTGATCCGACGGCATGTCGCGGAACTCGGCGATAACCGCGATTTCGTCGCGGGAGGCCCGTCTGGCACAATTGGGAATACGGTCGCGCGGGCTCGTGCCTGCTGCGTAACCACCCGCTGACTACCCCGCTCGGCACTGTCGGGCGCATTTGCCCGGGCAGCCACCGCAGCCCGAACCCTGAAGGAAGCTTGAGACCATGAACACTCTGGACTTCATCGACAAGCCTTCGCTACGCGATGACATCCCGGACTTCGGCCCGGGTGACACCGTTGAGGTCCACGTCAAGGTCATCGAAGGCAACAAGCAGCGTATTCAGGTGTTCAAGGGTGTGGTGTTGCGTCGCGCCGGTGGGGGCATCCGCGAGACCTTCACCGTCCGAAAGGAAAGCTACGGCGTCGGCGTCGAGCGGACCTTCCCGGTGCATTCGCCGAACATCGACCACATCGAGGTCGTTACTCGGGGCGACGTCCGCCGGGCCAAGCTGTACTACCTGCGCGAACTGCGGGGCAAGAAGGCGAAGATCAAGGAGAAGCGCTGAGCTTCGACGTCGGACCAGGAAAAGCGCTGAGCTTCGACGCGTGGGGCGCGGAGCCGGTGTTCAACGCCTGGCTACGCTGATCGCTGTGACCCCGACCCCCGACTCGGCCGATGTGGCGCCGGAGCACGACGGCGATTCTGCAGATAGCCCCAAACAGAGCACGTCTGACACCGGTACCAAAAGATCGGCCCTGCGTGAGGGCGCGATTCTGGTGGGAACCGCGGTGGTCCTCTACTACGTGATGCTCACCTTCATCGCCCGCCCCTACCTCATCCCGTCAGAGTCGATGGAGCCCACGCTGCACGGCTGCCCGGGTTGTGTCGGCGACCGGATCATGGTCGACAAGCTCTCCTACCGGTTCGGTTCCCCACAACCGGGTGACGTGGTCGTTTTCAAGGGCCCGCCCAACTGGAACGTCGGCTACCAGTCGATCCGCTCCGACAACACGGCCCTGCGGTGGGTTCAGAATGCGCTGTCGGTCGTGGGGTTCGTTCCCCCGGATGAGAACAACCTGGTCAAGCGGGTCATCGCCGTCGGCGGCCAGACCGTGCAATGCCGCTCGGCAACAGGCCTGACCGTCGATGGCAAGCCGCTGACGGAGTCCTACCTCGACGCATCCACGATGATGGCTGATCCGACTGCGCTCAAGTGCCTGGGTAACGAATTCGGTCCGGTGCAGGTACCCGCGGGCCGGCTGTGGATGATGGGCGACAACCGCACCCATTCGGCGGACTCTCGGTCGCGCTGCACCAGCACCCCCGCTGATGCGCAGCAGGGCATCGTGTGCACCGGTGACCCGGAGTCGGGCACGGTGCCGGTGGATAACGTTATCGGCAAGGTCCAATTCATCGCCTGGCCGCCGTCGCGTTGGGGCGGTGTTTCCTCTCCCAACCCCCAGCAGGGTTGATAGCAGGGTCGACGATGTCGCCGAGGAACTCTGATGCAACGGCTTGGCCGCCACGTGTGGTGATCCGCCGATCCACTGGGCTCAGGACGCTGGAGTCTGCTTTATACCGCAGCGGACTGGGTCCGGTCGCCGGGGTGGACGAGGTGGGCCGGGGCGCATGTGCCGGACCACTGGTCGTCGCCGCCTGTGTGCTGGGTCCCAACCGCTTGGGCAGCCTCGCCGCCCTCGACGATTCCAAGAAACTCTCGGCCAAGATGCGCGACGAGCTTTTCCCGCTGATCCGCCGGTATGCAGTGGCCCATCACGTGGTCTTGATCCCGGCCGCCGAGGTGGACCGCCGCGGTGTGCACGCGGCCAATATCGAGGGGATGCGCCGTGCGGTCGCCGGACTGCTAGTTCGACCCGAGTACGTCCTCTCCGATGGATTCCGGGTGCCGGGCCTGCCGATGCCGTCGCTACCGGTGGTCGGCGGAGACGGCGTGGCCGCCTGTATCGCGGCGGCCAGTGTGCTGGCGAAAGTCAGCCGCGACCGGCTGATGGTGGCACTCGATGATGAACATCCCGGTTACGGCTTCGCTGCGCACAAGGGGTACTGCACGGCGGCGCACAGCACGGCGCTCAAGCGGCGGGGTCCGTGCGCCCAGCACCGAAACTCATTCATCAATGTCGCGCGGTTGGCCGGGGACCCAGACGGCGCGCCACGACGAGGGGTGGGACAAGATGGAAGCATTCGAGGGGACCGATCAATATGAAGGACCGCTGAGCCGATGAGTGCTGAGGATCTCGAAAAGTACGAAACAGAGATGGAGCTCTCGCTCTATCGGGAGTACAAGGACATCGTCGGACAGTTCAGCTACGTCGTGGAGACCGAACGCCGTTTCTACCTGGCCAATAGCGTCGAGTTGGTGCCGCGCAACACCGACGGCGAGGTGTACTTCGAGTTGCGACTCTCCGACGCCTGGGTGTGGGACATGTACCGGCCGGCCCGTTTCGTCAAGCAGGTCCGGGTGATCACGTTCAAGGACGTCAACATCGAAGAGGTGGACAAGCCGGATCTGCGCCTGCCGGAGTAGCCGTGGGCCTCACTTGGGCAGTGCCGGGTCAGGGCGAGCGCGCCTGGAGCACCCGAATCACTTCGCGCAGCGGTTCCGGCGAAGTCCCGGCCTCGCCGATGTAGGGGTGCGACAGTTGCAAAACCAGGAACAGGCTTGCCGCCACCAGTACGCCGACCGTGGCGACCATCGGGTAGTCCATTCGAGAGTTCTCGACGCCGTAGATGATCGCGCAGCCCAGCACCAGTCCGCTGGTCAGGAAGATCACCGCCCACAACGGCCAGGGCGGCCCCTGGTCAGTGCGAGCGGTCAGTACACGCTCGGTCCGGTTCCGGCTAAGGGTGTCCAAATTTCCAAAAGACGTTGACAACAGGGTCTTCTGGGCCTCGGTACCGGCCTCGACCCGTTCGTAGGCGTTATACAGCCGATCCAGCGCCTCATCGGTCGTTGGGGAGGACTGCCCTGTGGCGGCCAGTGGCCACTCGGCTTCCGCGGCGCGCTCATAGGCCAGCAGGCTTTCCCGGATCATTTCGCCGTCCGCCTCGTCGAACACCGTCGAATCCCGGGCCAACTGCACCCCTGCGGACCCCTCGCTGCGGGCCTGGGCGTCGGCGGCACTGATCTGACCCCACAGGTTCGACACCAAAAAACCGAGGAAGAATGCGAACACGAACGACACGACGCCGAAGACGAACTTCGTCACATCGTTGTGTGCACCGCCGGTCAGCGTCGGAAATCGGCGCCGGACGAGCCCCTGCGCGGCGATCGACACTCCCACGACGGCGATGATGAGTCCGAGCAACAGCGCCCACGACGGGATGTTGGTCACCAACCATCGGCTCACTGGACGCACTCCCGTCGAACAAATTGCGCAATCGCTGCGCTGACCTCCTCGGCCTGCTCGATCTGGGGAAAGTGCCCGGATCCGAACAACTCCGCGATGATGGCTGTCGGGACTTCAGCCCGGATCAGATCGAGCCACGGCGAGTTCTGCCCGGGCTGCAATGACGACCGTTCGCGGCCGCTGCCCATCGTGGTGCTCTGGATCGCCAGCAGCGGAACCCTGACCGCGCCAAGGGCTTTCACTGCCTCGGCGGCATCCCAACCTGCCAAGTCGGCCAGCAGCGACCTCCCGATAGTCGGTGAGAAGAGCAGTGCGCGTTCGGTGATCGCGCGCTTGAGCTCATTATCGCTGGACGACACGAACATTGACCCGAAGAATTTCCGGATGAATCGTTGGTAGCCGTCGCCGACGATCTCCTCGGCCATCGCCCGGCGAGCGGCCACCGGATCACCCTCGCCGATGCGACTGCCGTCGATGAGGACCAGACCCGCGACCGCTTCTGGTCGTCGGCGCGCCGCCTCAAGCACCACCCGGCATCCCATGCTGTGTCCGATGAGGACCGCCGGTGCCAGCGCGAGTTCGGACAGGGCCTGTGCCACATAGTGTCCGTAGTCCACGATCGTGCACTCGGCTTCGGCCGCCCGGTTCCTGCCGTGCCCGGCCAGATCAACGGCGACCACGGTGTTTTCGACGACGAAAGACGTCACCTGGGCGCGCCAGTCGGTGGCATCGCAGGCGAACCCGTGCACGAAGACGAGTGCGGGACTGCCGGTGCCGACTGTGCTCACAGTCAGCCCGACGGCTACTTCCGTGCCATTCACCGCCATCGTGAGATCCTAGTTGGGAGAATCTGGCGACAGCTGTTGTGCATAGCCGAGACAGTGGGGATAACACCCGCCTCGGTGCGGGTGCCGGTGGGTTCCGGTCACCGTCACGGTCCACTGTGGGTCCATGGCCACACCACCTGAGATGCCCCCGAGCCGAAACGAACTCGGCGCCTTCGGTGAGCGAGTGGCCGTCGAGCACCTGCGCGGACTCGGTCTGCGGATTGTGGCGTGCAACTGGCGTTGCCGGTACGGCGAGCTTGACGTGATTGCGGCCGAGGGCGATGACACGGTGGTGTTCGTCGAGGTCAAGACGCGGAGCGGCGACGGCTTCGGCGGAATCGCCGAGGCGGTGACACCGCAGAAGATCCGTCGGATCCGGCGCCTGGCCGGTGTATGGCTGGCCGGCCAGAACTGCGGCTGGGCGCAGATCCGCATTGATGTCATCGGAGTGCGCATTGGGCGCCGTCGCACTCCGGAGCTCACTCACCTGCGCGGGGTGGGTTGATGACTCTCGGACGGGCGTTCTCGGTCGCGGTGCGCGGCCTCGACGGAGACATCGTGGAAATCGAAGCCGACATCACCTCCGGGCTTCCCGGGGTACATCTGGTCGGGTTGCCCGATGCCGCGCTGCAGGAGTCCCGGGATCGGGTCCGCGCAGCGATCACCAACTGCGGCAACACCTGGCCGATGTCCCGGCTGACCCTGGCGCTGTCTCCGGCCACCCTGCCCAAGACCGGATCGCTGTACGACATCGCCCTGGCCTGCGCGGTGCTCTCCGCCGGTCGCACGAAGCCCTGGCACCGCTTGGAGAAGACGGTGCTGCTCGGTGAATTGGCCCTCGACGGCCGGGTCCGTGCGGTGCGCGGCGTGCTGCCGGCGGTGCTGGCCGCGAAGCGGCAGGGGTGGCCGGTGATCGTCGTTCCGATTCCCAACCTTGCCGAGGCAAGCCTGGTGGACGGCATCGAGGTGCTCGGCGTGACCACGTTGCGCCACCTGCAGCAGTGGCTAGACGGTCACGCGGAGTTGGAACGCCGAGTCAAGACTGTACCGCTGGACGATCAGCCCAGCGTCGACCTCGCCGACGTGGTGGGACAGGCGCAGGCACGTTTCGCGGTCGAAGTGGCTGCCGCCGGTGCCCACCATCTCATGCTGACCGGTCCGCCCGGAGTGGGTAAAACCATGCTTGCTCAACGGCTTCCGGGACTACTTCCGGACCTCACCGACGGCGAGGCACTGGAGGTGACGGCCATCCACTCGATTGCGGGCCTGCTTTCGGAGCGAGTACCGCTTGTCATCAGACCCCCGTTGATCGCGCCGCATCACTCGTCTAGTGTGGCCGCCCTGGTCGGCGGTGGCTCCGGATTGGCCCGCCCGGGGGCGATCAGTCGTGCTCATCGTGGAGTGCTTTTCCTCGATGAATGCGCCGAGATCAGGACCAGCGCTCTGGAGGCCCTGCGCACCCCGTTGGAAGACGGTGAGATCCGACTGGCCCGCCGTGACGGTGTGGTCCGCTATCCGGCTCGGTTCCAGTTGGTGCTGGCCGCCAATCCCTGCCCCTGCGCTCCGACCGATCCGCGGCACTGCATCTGCTCGTCATTGGAAAAGCGCCGCTACCTGGGCAAGCTCTCCGGTCCGTTACTTGACCGGGTCGATCTGCGGGTGCTGATGCACACGGTGCGCGCCGGGGCTTTCGCAGCCGAGGCGGCTGAGAGCAGTGCGAAGGTCCGGGCCCGGGTGGCCCACGCGCGCCTCGCCGCCGCCGATCGTTGGCGGCCGTACGGATTCACCACCAACGCGGAGGTCACCGGTGCGGTCCTGCGCCGACGATTCCGGCTGGGCGTCCCGGTCATGGCTCCGTTGAAGACCGCGTTGGAGCGCGGTCTGATCAGCATCCGGGGGGTTGACCGGTCTCTCCGTGTCGCGTGGACGCTGGCCGATCTGGCCGGTCGAGGCACCCCCGATCGTGACGACGTCTCGGTGGCGCTGAGCTTTAGACAGACGGAGGCCATATCGTGAGCGACCAGACCGAGATGCTCGCCTGGGCGTATCTATCCCGGGTCGCTGAGGCGCCGTGCGCCGCACTGGGCGATCTGGTGCAGCGTGCAGGGCCGGTGGAGGCGGCCGAGCGGGTCCGTCGGGGAGCTGTCGGTGACCCCTTGGCGCGGCGGACCTCGGCGCGTCGTGATATCGACTGTGCTGCTGAGGATCTGGAGCTACTTAAACGTCGGAGTGGTCGACTGGTCACGGCTGACGATGACGAGTGGCCGGGGCTGGCGTTCACTGCCTTCGCCGGGGCGCCGGTACGCGATAAGCCACAGGGCCGGGTGCCGCTGGTGCTGTGGGCGATCGGACCACTGCGACTCGACGACGTCACCGAGCGCGCGGCTGCCATTGTCGGGACCCGTGCCTGCACCGCCTACGGTGAACACGTCGCGGCGGACCTGTCAGCGGGCCTCGCCGAAAACGACGTGGCCATCGTCTCCGGAGGTGCCTACGGTATCGACGGCGCCGCCCACCGTGCCGCATTGGCGGTCGACGGTATGACGGTGGCGGTACTCGCCGGGGGAGTCGATGTGTTCTATCCGGCGGGGCACTCCGCACTACTGCACCGGGTAGGTGCAACCGGTCTGCTGGTCAGCGAGTACCCGCCCGGTGTGCGGCCGGCGCGGCACCGCTTCCTCACCCGTAACCGACTGGTCGCTGCCATGTCGGGGGCCACCGTGGTGGTCGAGGCGGGAATCCGCAGCGGTGCGGCGAGCACAGCGGCGTGGGCCCGCGCACTCGGCCGGGTGGTGTGCGCGGTGCCCGGCCCCGTCACCTCCTCGGCGTCGACGGGCTGCCACGAATTGCTGCGGGCCGGCGCTGAACTCGTCACCCGCGCCGATGAGGTGCGCGAGGTCATCGGGCGCGCCGGCGAATTCGCCGAAGAAGAACCCCGGCCGACAGACCCATTGGACGGGCTAACCGACACCGAACGTCAGGTTTACGAGGCACTACCCGGTCGAGGAACTCGCACCACCGACGAGATCGCCGTGGCATCCGGTCTGCCGGCCGACGCCATCCTGGGCCCACTGGCGATGCTGGAGATCGCCGGGCTGATCGAACGACAGGATGGGAAGTGGCGATTGGCCCGTCATCGGATTTAGCGTCCACCCGCGTCCGACGGAGTCAGGTCCACGTCTGCACGCAGTCCCCGGTGGATGACCCGGCCGTCTGGCATTGATTGAGCCCCGTTAGCCGACACGCCCCGGCGGATCGCGCCGGGTGCGGGTGGCCTCTGCCACGGTAAGGGGGTGGCAGCCACGGAGGGGCGCTCGGCGGTCCTTGAGGAGTACGCCGAGTACCTGGCATTGGAGCGCGGACGCTCGGAGCACACCCGGCGGGCCTACCTGGCCGATCTGAGGTCGCTGTTCGCCTATCTTGACCAGCGGGCACCCGGCGCAGGCCTGGGTGCACTGAGTCTTGAGACGCTGCGGGGTTGGCTGGCCGCGCAGGCCGGCTCCGGTGCCGCGAGGACCACGTTGGCTCGCCGCACCTCGGCGGTGAAGACCTTCACCGCCTGGGCTACCCGCCGCGGACTGCTCACCACCGACCCGGCGATGAGGCTGCAGGTGCCCAAGGCCAGACGCACGCTGCCGGCGGTGTTGCGCCAGGACCAGGCGTTAGCCGCGATGACGGCCGCCGACCTCGGTGCCGAGCAGGGTGATCCGCTCGCACTGCGCGATCGGCTCATCGTTGAGTTGCTGTACGCCACGGGTATCCGGGTCAGCGAGCTGTGTGGTCTGGATCTCGACGACGTCGATACCGACCGCCAATTACTGCGGGTGCTCGGTAAGGGCAACAAGCAGCGCACCGTCCCGTTCGGTAAGCCCGCGCGCACGTCGTTGAACGCCTGGCTGGGTGACGGCCGACCCACCCTGGTGACGGCGGAGTCCGGACCGGCCCTGCTGCTGGGTCCGCGTGGGCGTCGGCTGGATCCGCGCCAGGCGCGCACCGTGGTGCACCAGACCATGTCCGCGGTGGCCGACGCGCCCGACATCGGGCCGCACGGTCTGCGCCACAGCGCCGCCACCCATCTCCTCGAGGGCGGCGCCGACCTGCGGATCGTGCAGGAACTGCTGGGCCACACCAGCCTCGCCACCACTCAGCTTTACACCCACGTGAGTGTCGCGCGGTTGCGCGCCGTCCACGACCAGGCACATCCGAGGGCGTAAGCGACCCGGGGGTCCAGGGTCCAGGGTCCAGGGTTCAGGGGGTCAGGGGTCTAGGGGGTCAGGGGCTTGAGCCGCACCGGCGTGCTCGCCAGCAACCCCAGCGGGTCGAGGTAGTCGGCTCGCGCGGCCGGACCCCACATTGCACCCCAGTGCAGGCATGCCGCTGCGGGACAGCCCGAGTGGCCGGCCGCCAGTCTTCCCAGCGCGGTCGACGCCGCCACGGACTGACCGGCCCGCACGGCGGCCTGCACCGGCTCATAGCTGGTCCGCAGGCCGCCGGGATGTTCTACCGACACCACCGGCCGCCCGGCCAGGAGGCCGGCGAAGACCACGGTGCCGGCGGCGGCGGAGTAGACCGGTTGACCCGGGCTGCCGATCAGGTCGACTCCTCGGTGGCCGCGCTGCCAGTCCGGTGCTGGCGCGTTAAACGCCCGGGTGACGATCGGTACCCCCGGGCGCAGTGGCCACTGCAGCCGCGCCTGGTCGGCGTGGGCCGGTGCCGCCCATACGATCGCCAACATCAGGGCCACCCGAAACCGCATTCACACAGTTCACCGCGCCGGAGTCGGACGCGCGGTCCCCCGCCCGGCGATTGTGCACGGGCGAGGCACTGGGGACGACGGGTGGACGGAGCACCGCTGCCAGCGGTGTAAACTCCATGCCGCAGCTCGCTGATGCGGGTTGACTTCGCGCGTATGTATGCAGTGTCGCCTCTGAGCGGCACCTGCCCCACGCACGCCGGTTGGTCTCGTCCGAAGGGTTTCCCAAGGCCGGGTCGGTGTGCGAGCAGACGCCAGGGCCCGACTACACCCGTCGCCGGGCGACAACCGACAACCTCACAAGGACAAAGCCACCATGGCTGTTGTAACCATGAAGCAGCTGCTTGACAGCGGCGCACACTTCGGGCACCAGACCCGACGCTGGAATCCCAAGATGAAGCGGTTCATCTTCACCGACCGCAACGGCATCTACATCATCGACCTGCAGCAGACGCTGACTTTCATCGACACGGCCTACGAATTCGTTAAAGAGACGGTTGCCCACGGCGGTTCGGTCATGTTCGTCGGCACCAAGAAGCAGGCGCAGGAGTCCATCGCCGAAGAGGCGGCACGGGTCGGCATGCCGTATGTCAACCAACGCTGGCTCGGTGGCATGCTCACCAACTTCTCCACCGTGCACAAGCGCCTTCAGAGAATGAAGGAACTTGAGGCCATGGAGCAGACCGGCGGCTTCGAGGGACGCACCAAAAAAGAAATCCTGATGCTGACTCGCGAGAAGAACAAGCTCGAGCGCAGCCTCGGCGGCATCCGCGACATGAACAAAGTGCCCTCGGCCATCTGGGTCGTCGACACCAACAAGGAGCACCTTGCCGTCGCGGAGGCACGCAAGCTCAACATCCCGATCATCGCGATTCTGGACACCAACTGCGATCCGGACCTGGTCGACTACCCGATCCCGGGCAATGATGACGCGATCCGCTCTGCCGCGCTGCTGACCAAGGTCATCGCCTCGGCGATCGCCGAGGGACTGAAGGCCCGTGGTGGCGCCGGCGGAGGCGATGAGGCCGGTTCCGATTCGGGAACCGCGGTCGAACCGCTGGCGGAGTGGGAGCAGGAACTGTTGGCCAGCGCGGCCATCGAAGCGGCGCCGACCGAGCCTGGCCCGGTCGCCGACGAATCGGTGACTACCGAAGTGACGGTGGAGGGCTGACATGGCTGACTACACCGCAGCCGACGTCAAACGGCTTCGAGAGCTCACCGGCGCGGGCATGCTGGACTGCAAGAACGCCCTGGCTACCAACGGGGGCGGTTTCGACAAGGCCGTCGAAGCACTGCGTATCAAGGGCGCCAAGGATGTCGGCAAGCGCGCAGAACGGGCCACCGCCGAGGGGTTGGTGGCCGCCAAGGGGGGCGCGCTGATCGAACTCAACTCCGAAACGGACTTCGTCGCCAAGAACGCCGAGTTCCAGAAACTCGCGGAGCAGGTCCTCGATGCCGCCCTGGC
>Ga0210003_1000169_pt1 | contig 57602 bp, 74 predicted proteins | sample LantaG_FD_182804 | JGI IMG/M metagenome (GOLD analysis project Ga0210003, IMG submission 182804) | Deep subsurface microbial communities from Baltic Sea to uncover new lineages of life (NeLLi) - Landsort_02402 metaG (SPAdes) (version 2) | ecosystem: Environmental > Aquatic > Marine > Oceanic >... | reverse complement strand
CCCAATCGCTGGGATCATGGGCAACCTTCATCTTTCCCCCATGCATTAAACATCGGGAAAAGTTTTCAAGCTCCTGGCGTCCACCCCGAAGCTCTAGCTTTCTAACCGCAACATTATCTCTGTTCATGTCAGCCTTTCCGGAAATTTAAAACTCTCCCTCTAATTTATCTTCTTTAATTAAAAAGAAAACAGGGACGGACCAATTAAAATGGTCCGCCCGTATAACCGCAATTAATAAAATATCTTCTTCGTACATCTTGTTCCAAAAAATGACTTTGCAAAAAAAAAAATTTAAAAACTTTTTCAGGATCCTTCTTTTTAAAAAGAAAGACTCAATTTCTTTTAGTTCCCCCTTTTACCCTTTTTCCCTTTTCCCTTTTATTTGGGGTTCCTTTTATTTGGAGTTGGAACAAGTATAAAAATATTAAAAAGAAAAAACGCTGTTACTGTAATCCCTCTAAGTGGTCTCTCACGGTCTGGTACTTATACGCAGCCTATAGCCCCTATTCTTTTCCTTCCCAGAACTCTCACCTCTTATCTTTATCTAATAAGGTTTAATTTATTAGGTAAAGATAAGAAGCAGCTATCCCCTAAAGGATAGCTAGCTTCCCTTGTAACCTAGTCCTCTAAGACTTCGGCACCCTTCTCTACGGCAGCATCCTTTGCGGCTACTACCTGTTCTTTGGCCTTCTCTGCTCCCTTCTTTGCACCTACGAGAGCTTCAGCAGCCTTCTCTTTGATGGCGTTGAGAGCAGCTACCTCCTTTTCCTTGATGTACCTGGAGTGCTCAGCCTTTTCTTTATCTGTAAACGTGTACACGAGTACGATGGCTGCGATGACTACGATGACTCCGATGACTTTGAACATTGTTTTATTTTCCGTTCTCTGTTGTTAAAGCCCCAAAAATTATGGAGCTTGGTGAGCTAAATAGGAATTGAACCTATTTTAAAATCTCCAAGATAGCTCAATAGAAATACGTTTAGCCCGAATCAAACTTAATTGCGGGCGAAGAAAAGATATAAGCTGCCAATTAGAAACCTTTTCGTCCGTCTGAGACTTGCTCTGGATCTTGATTTCTATTTATTTATCTTAATATCACCTCCTTTCTTTTAAAAACCTACTCATAAGAAAGCATTCAATTTATATTTAAATTGAATGAATAAAGGCCAGAGACTCAAAAGAATCCCTGGCCTTATTTTACTTCTCCGTTAGCTGTTGGAGAAGGACGGGGTTTTCGGCAATTGCTCCGAGTGTTCCTTGTGCTCCCATATAGAAACCAAAGAAGAACACAAAGAAGATAAATCCTATGAGAACGATGTATTTCATTTTTCCTTTCTTACCAGAGCGGTTGGTTTGGGAGAGACATTAAAAGATAAGAGATATAAATTAAGCCGGCCACCATACCGGTTAATGCGATACAACTAAGAACAAGGAATTTTAGCTCCTCTACTTCTTGCTCTCGTTTGATTTCTGAAATTCTTCTGTTTCGTCTCATGTTTTCTCCTGGTGGGTTTCCTTTAGCCAACTTTTAATTTAGCTAAAGGAAAACTACTAAAAGATTCGCATTCAAATTGTTTAAACAATTTGAATGAAAACGCAAGTATGCCTAACGCACGTATGTACGTTAGGCATATATGTTTTAGAGGATTAGCTACAGGGTGTTTTGCTATCCTTATTTAAGTAAGTAGGTTTATATTCGATGTGCTGGATATCTGCTTTAAACTTATTAGCCTTAAAGAGCTTTATGGCTTCTCGTTCGTTATCTGCATACACATCCTTAAACCAAACTTGTTTCGGCATCTGGCATTTGGGAGCGATGAAAACAACTTTGAAGTATTTCGTTTTGCAGCCAATCCCGTGAGTAGGATAACGATCACAAGTAGGACCGGATTCGTAGGAGCATTCTTCCGGATACCATTGTCTTTGATCTTCCAGCTTAAAGTACTTTTGCATATCCCACAGTTTAAATCCGGCTTCCTTTTCCAGATCCGGCCGCGATTGTAGCCTACGGATTTCGTGGATTGTGTATTCCGTTTCGGTTCCGTCTAGCTTTTTAATCTTTACTACATGCCTACGGAAACGCTTTTTAGGAATAGGCGTTGTAGTTCCGGCTGTAGACCAATCAACATTCTTTTCGCCCTTAGTAATTCCCGTTATGCTATTGGGAATCCAGTTTTCATTCCCAAACTTTTCATCTAGTTTTGCATCCACCTTTTTAGGATCGAAAAACCCTACGTGCTTATGGGTTGCGTTCGCTAGATTAACCTCTGTATGTAGGAGGAATTTATCAGAGCGCCGTTTATCTTTAGAGCCTCTGGAGATTTCCTTTAGCTCCTTTTTATCTCCCCATCCAGGAATGTTTCGCAGCACTTCCTTATCTGCGGTTTCTTTTCTTAGGGCGATTATTTCAGAGAATGCAGACAGAGCTTTATTTTCGATTAGAGCTTTCGCTTCATCTCTTATCTGGCTAGGCGCTTTTTCTCCCCTAGCCTTAAAGATACTTTGCACTTGGGCTTTCGTTTGCCGTAAGTCTTTAGCCAATGCAATTAGACGCTCGCGCTCGGCCTTTTTATGCTTGTCCGTAGTCATTACAGGATAAACCTCTAGAAGATCTATTCCTGTAATTACTGGCCAGGGAAACTTACGTACTCGCGGCTTTAGCATTCCCTTATGTGGCTCTAAACAATTATCCACAATCGTGCGCGGCCTATGTAGATCTAGAAACCATTTCAATTCTGCGCGCTCGTCTGCAAACTTTTCCTTTGCACCCTTACGCTCAAAAATTGCGTGTAGGTGTGCGGGCCAGCGTGGAAACGTATACGCAATTGCATGTCTAGCTTTGCCATGACTATTCACAGCACTTGCAAGCGTTTTTTCTAGCGCAATTAGCTCGGCCAGAAACACACGCAACGTAGGATTCTCTGGCTTTCTAGAAAAACCCGTACGCACGTTTACAACTTTGCCGTTTTGGAGTTTTTCCAATTCGCCAGTTTGCAGCTTTTCCAATTCGCCGTTTTGCCAGTTTTCCAGTTTTCCAGTTTCGCAATCCAGAATTCCGAAACGTTCTACTAGTTTTTTTACGCTGCTAGGAAACTTTTTTCTTGACATAGCGCGGATCTTTCCCACTAGAAACGCGAGCATACTACAGCCTGAGCGGAATGTCAACACTGAAGGTATGTTCAGTGGTCGGGCATTGCCATGTGGAAAAGAGTGAGCATTGCCATGTGGAAACAAGGCGCACCATTGCCACATGGAAACACAGAGCCCATTGCCATGTGGAAACAGACGGGACATTTCCATGTGGAAACAAGAGGCTCTTTTCCACATGGAAACACTCAAAAAAAAGGCAAAAAAAAGCCCCCTTCAGTTTTAACTGAAGGGGGCTTTTCCTACTTGCCGTTTTTCGTTGCGGCTTTCGCGGCCTGGTCGGCGGCTTTCGTTGCCGCATCATCATCCATCTCAAAGTCGAACGAATCATCGTCCGCTTCGATGGCCTTGGATACCGTAGCTTCGCTGAATGTGACCGCTACGGCCATGTTTCCCGACACGTCCGGCATTGCGAAGAATGCCGGCCACGCGCTACCCGGACCTTTGGATTCCCCGCGCCGTTTGATCTGCGCTCGGCTGTAGCCGTAGCAGATCGCCAGGTGTGCGAGGTACTTTGCCGATGCTGTAGCGCGCTCATTCTTGAATTCCGCGAGGAACCAATTCGCACCGGCTTCTGTTGTGACGCAGGGAGAGACGGCTTGCCCATGCTTAATGAGATTGGCCCATGCCGAAAGGGCTTTCCCTTTGCTCGTAATTGGGACAGACTCGTCAGCAGCGGCTTGTTCGTTCCCGGCCTTGGTCAAGATCGTCGCTCCGGATGGTGGTTGCCTGCCGTTGCCTGCGAGGAATCCTCGCAGTTGATCGCTGACCGCGCCGGGCTTTTGAAGGTCCCGCTTGCGATAGCCGCCCGTAGCTTTGGAGAGCATGGCCGGCGTAACTGTCAATTCGTTGTTACTCATAATGTCACCTATCGGTTATCAGGGGAAAGCACCGTGCTCCCGACCCGACCTAAGTAGTTTCTCATGCCGGCATATCGTGTCAATACCCTTTATGGCCTATGGGATAAAAAACATTGGGGCTTTATGGGGTAATGGGGAGAGTATCGCGAGAGAGTTGCGCGCTCTCGGTTTCCGCCACCCCAAACATTACATACGGCAAACGTTATATACGGCAGTTACATATGGCAAACGTTAAATGCAGCAAACTCAGCCAAACATTAGATCGGCAAAGACATTAGATCGGCATACGTTTAGATAGGCAAGATAGATAGGCAAGATAGATACGTTACATGCAAAGGCAAGATAGATAGCATTAGATACGTTAGATAAGCAAAGTAGATTTAGATAGCAAGACCAGCCTCTTATTTCTTCTACACCCCTCCTCTACAAATATTAGATACCACACATTTTTATATACACCTCTTATTCTTATACACCTCTTATATATGTTCTCTTCTTCTCTCTCTTTCTCTTCTTCTCTTTCTTATTCTGGGTGTGAGAAATCTTTTATATAGATGGGTTGATTGTTCTATGCTAGCTTTTGAAGATGGCGATGGATTTTTGGTTCTCCTTCTATTCCTTTTACAGATGGCCCAAAATTTTTTAAAGTAGGGTTAGAAATTAATTAAATATAATTACTTTATTTATCCAACTAATAAATTAATAGTGAGGTAAAAATAAGAATGAGGCTATTAAATTTTGGTCTGATAGTAACAAGAAATCGTTCTACTGTACTAATTACGGGTATGGAGCTATACTGGATTTGTCCTATGTGTAATCTAGGGAGATCATATATAATAAGAGAAGTAGGGGTTCAGCTAATAGGAAAATGTGTATGTGACCGAGGAAGATGAGGGTTGGATGTATTGGACATATGTGGATGGTGAGCTGATGAGGTATCGAATAGACGAGGTTGGGCTAACTATAACGCGTCGAAGCTATTGGAGGACGGGTGAGATAGAGAAGATTTATGAAGAGAAGCAAAATTTGGCTTGAAAAGAAATAAGGAGGCTTGTGGGACCAATGAGGGAATGGAAAAGAAGCGGTTGGTACGGAACGGGCGGTTCTAATTTGGTGGGGTATGGTGAGGGCGATTCTAATTCTGATTGGGTAGAGTTCAGTGTAGCATGCGAATGCGGTAAGGAATTCTTTTTCACACTACTGGGAATTGGGCTGTCCATTCATCGTGGGCGGTGTGCTGGGTGTCGGGGGGGAGAGGTTTTCAAATGAGGGGGAAGAATGTGGTTTAAGATTGGGTGGGAAGCTTTAGATTTAATAGATTACATGTTGATATGTTCTGAATGTTTTGTGCGTTCCTTCTTTTTAGTGGAGGAAGTGGGATTAACTATTCAATGGGGAGCATGTGTGGGATGTCGGCGGTTATTCATTTCATAATGTTTTCGTGTTGCAATTTGGGTGATCAGCGGGTATGTATTTTAATGGAAACTGGCTTGGGGATCTACCGGAAAGTATTATGCGAAAGATGCAGATAATAAAAACGGGGGCAGGTCTGTGGCTAATTGAAGATGGTCTATTGAAAGAATTGATTGGAGTTATTGAGGTATTGGTCTATTGTTCTGATTGCGGGGACAAGCAATATCTTTGGCTGCGGGAAAATGGATTAGACATTGGGCGGAGCAAGTGTAGGAAATGCAAAGAACAATAATGGGGGATCTTGTTCAGGTTAGCAGGGAATTACGACAAGAGAGATAGAGCCACCTGTAGAATCTGCGGAATTGATAATTATTTTTTGGTGCGGAAGTTGGATTAGGGAAATGTAAATGCTATTTAAGACTGAATATTTTAGGACTGCATATTCTAATGGCTTAGTGCGGGAGACTTATTACATGGGAAAAAAGAGGGTTCCAGAAATATCAATGTCTTGTAGTTGCGGCAAGAATTACTCATTTGTAATTAAGGAGAGCGGCTTACTTTTGATAAGGTTTTGCAAGTGTCATAGTCTACGGTGGATGAGCTTTATATGAGAGAAGAAGAGATATTTATATTAGATATTTGTCATTGGGATTGTGTGGAATGCTGGTATTCATTAGTTAAGCCAATTTTAAAACAGTGTGGGATATTAATTGTTCGTGCTCACAGGCTTGAGTAAATGGAATGTGCTGGGTTTAGGATTTGGGGTGTGGATATATGTCCCGGTTTTTTTCAGAGGGGAAATTTAGGATATTATGGGATGAGAAATTTTTTCGGGAATGGTTTTCGGGGATATGCTGCGGTGGTGTTCATGAGCCATTTGTTGATTATCCGCAAGTTGGATTATATATAATGCGGGAGTGCAAATGTTATTATCGGACGCTACCAAGGATCAAATAGAGAAATGGGATCTGCCGGTTACGAAAGTTGCTATGCCATTAGATAATTTTATTTCCATCGTAATATGGGGTTTTAAAAAGGACGGGGCAGATTCCTTTTTATTTATTGTTAGGGTTAATAAGGATTAGAAGTTTTCATGATGGTTTTAGACAACAACGGCCACAAAAATAAAGCCGAGGAAAGAAGCGGCGATGATATTAAGATAGGGATGAGTTGGGAAGAAATAGAACAAGACAGCGGAGAGGGCTGCTGCTAATATTGCGCCGAGAGTAAAAATGAGTTTGATGGCACCTCTGGTCATGATGGGATGGTAAATGAAGATGGCGATCAATGCAAGAGGAGAATTGGTGTGATCTATAGAAATTGGCAACTAGGTCGGGAGTTTCCTTATATGTATGCATTGTGCAGTGGTTGTGAGGTTTGGAATATTTATTGGCCTTTAGGTTGTGTGGGATTGCGGATTAATCGTCGATGCAAGTGTCCAGACGATTAGGGCAATAAAAATTATAATGCATGAAGGTTTGACAAACGGTATTGGTTAATATAGAATTATTGTGTGGAGGAAGGAATGGACGAGACAACAAAAGCAGTATTAAATAAAGTTTGGTATTACAATGCTCAGACGGATTTATTAAAGGGATTGATTGAGCTTGAGGAGCTAATAGTTTATTGGCCGAATCATTATTTGGCTTCTATTGCAATAAAGATTGTTCCCACCATTTATAGACTCCAAAGGGAATTAGAAAAGAATGAAGAAGAGAATGTAGCTTGGGAAGAGTCTAGAGATATGATGAGCGAGGAGATGGGTCCTCTTTTAAAGCAAATGAATTTGGGGTTAAACTAATGCTTGTAAACAAAGCTACCAGCAGACAGCAAGCCAAATTAAGATTATCAAGAGAAATGTATATATGTGAGAAGCGTGGAAAAATGTGGCTTCGTTTAGGATTTGGGTTGGGAGCAATTTGGACGGTTATAATTTTATTTTTGATGGGTCGTTTTATTGAGAACTGGGTGGACTTCTTTTTAGTATTTGTTCCTTTGGTTTTCTTTTCAGCTATTGGATATGCTAATTGGAAAAACCTTAAAGAAGATTATTTAGACTTAGAAAAGAAATATAATAAATATAAATAATATCTCATTTAAATTAGATTATTTAAAGGTGGAGATTTAAATGGATAGTGGAATAACGGATCCTCATTTTTTAGCAGTCCCACATCCTGGAGAAGGGACGCTAAAAATTTTATTTGATTTCTTATGGGAGCAACAAAAGATAGAGAAAGAGGGAGAGGGTTGGGAGCTAGGTTTATGGATTACTGGAGAGGGTGTACAAAGTTGCAGTCCATATTTGGCTATTCGACAGGCCCAGATGATTGGGAGTCGGCCTTTTTTGGCTATGTATGATCCTGGTGCTGGCGGAAGGTTTTGTTTAAGTTCTATTGATGATCGGAAGGCTTGGGTATCTTTTGAGCGTGGACAGTTTTCTGAACAAGAATGAAGGATTAAATACTCATATAAACATGAGAAAGCTTCATCCTGCATATAAGAATCTGTTGGCCCATTTAAAACTAGCTGATGATGAGACCAAAGACTACCGAGAGTTAAAGAAAGTCTTCGAAAATATGGAAAGGCTTTTAAAGGCTCATCTGAAAGTTCACAACAAAAGCGACCCAGACTTTTATAAACTCCAGGGAGCACTAATTAAATTGAAAAGCATGACTGATAGCGCCATACTGCAAATTGAAAACAACACCTTTGAGCCATTTAACTCTAATCGATATAAGGCTATGTTTCGTAAAAGCCATATCCATTATACTTTAGAGAAGGCCAAAAGGATGGAGCATGTAATGAAAACTTCCCCAACAGATAAATTATTTGAAAACTTGCGCGCTGAACTTCCGGCCACCTTTATGCCTGATTTTGGATCCGGTGAATAAAAGGTCATAGAAAAACAGAAGGATTGGATGAACACCTTTTCTCCTTGACTTCTGGGTATATATCTCTCAATAATCTCAACTAGAGGTTACTGAATAGTTCGAACAAAGGGTTGGTGTCCTACCCATGGGAAAAGGGCACACCAAGCGAGAGTAGCTCAATGGTAGAGCGCTATCTTTCCAAGTTAGATGTTGTGTGGGTTCAAGTCCCATCTCTCGTTCTATGCGTTATAGGTGAATCATGAAAGAATTTACCGTAGCACTGTCATTATTGATTTTGGTCATTTTTGGTTGTGGTGGGGGAGGTGTGGTTCCAGACCGGGATGATCGGCCGCCGGAGTTTTGTAATTACTTTGGGACGATATATGAAATTGGAGAGAGTTTTGAATCTAAAGATGGTTGCAATACTTGTGTTTGTGGGGAAGATGGGTTTGGGGTTTGCACGGAGATGGGCTGCGATCCTTGTGCTGGTGTAGAGCTTCCCGCTTGTCCTGTTTATTGTGATGGCGGTTTTGAGATTGGTGGTGAGGGCTGCGATTCTCCTGGTGAAAGATGTATAATAACAGTTGTTGGAGATGAGTGTTTTTGCCGTCCGGATTTTGCATGGAGTTGTTTTGTTCATCCTCCATTAGGTATGGGATGCAATTTAGTTTGTGAATAGAGATGACCCAAATGAATGCCAAGCTCAGGCAGACTCTAGAAAGCCTTTTAGATAAAGATCTGTCCCTGATACCTAAAACCAATGAAAACGATGTACAGGTCACCACAGGGCCAGGAAACGGGGAGTTCACAGTGACGCTTAAGATAAGAGCATGGCCTCTTATATGTTCTACCTGCAATCTTGAAGGGGTTCGTGCTGGAGTGGGGCGATATCGACTTCACCGTCCCCATAAAGAGGTTGGCTTGGTAATAAATCATCTGTGTAATTGTGGATAATTTCTTATCTTCTTAGGAATGGAAGATAAAAAGCTATTAGCATTGGCCTCTGTTTACTTAGAGCAATCGAAGGGTTTTCAAAAGGAAGCTGTTTGGTTGAGTGGTGGATTAAGGGGATTACAAATGGCGATGCGTGCTGGGAGGCTTGGACAAAAGGCGGTTCAGCTTGGTCGAGGGGGACGGCTAGCTTATAATGTAGGACGAGGAATTGGGGCTACGGGACGTTTGGCGGGGACAGCGGCTCGTGCAGGCAAGAGCGGCTATGGTGCAATTGGGCGTGCGGGTAAAGCTCTTAAGACCAAAGCGGTTTCCAAATTTCCCAAGATGCCTGATACCTGGAAGATAAATGATTTTGTAGATTCAAAGGGGGTAATTTTCCAGCCTAATAGATTTGGACCAAATGCTGCCCTATATTATGATGATGTTGCTAAAGGAATTTTAAAGCCTGAGTTTCTTAAAACCATGAAAGGTCTTGGTAAGCATTTTAAATATATAGATAAAAGGATGGGGAAGGCGATGGCAAAACAGCAGGGCCAGCTTCTTAAAGAGACCTTAAAGAGCCAAAAATTTTTTGATGGGGTTAATGGGATACTAGCAGCCAAGGCCGTAAAGCCGCTTACTCCTAAGGGCAGAAGTGGATTAAGTGTTTTGTTATCTATTGCTCCTTTAGCTTTTATGTTTGGTGCTGCAATTGTTCCGGCCGTTTCTCCAGTTAAAAAGGAGATGCTTAAAGAGATTGAACAAAAGTATGGAGAAAATAAAGAGGGGATGGATGATGTAGTTACTACTCTAATGAAGTTTTCCCGTGCTCTTAAAGATAGTTCTTTTGCAACCAGGCCAACTGCTAAGGGGGCGATTAAAAGCATTGATGCGGTGGTTCAAAAGATGAATAGTTTTCCTGCATTTGATCCTGAAAGTGTGGCATCAGTTCAAGCGGCCAGTACTGCTTTGGGCAAAATTGAGAGCGGAATAAATGAAAGTCTTACTGCTCTTGAATTGTTAAAAGAAGACGTTCCAGAAATAGCCGAAGCTTCCGATGCCATAATTGATACCTTAATTCAAGTAGCAATTCAAATGGAAGCACAAAAGGGAATGACGGCACAGGCAGACATAGATTATGGTGGGGGAATAATTAAAGAAGCCATTGATCCTCTTACTGCATTTACCATTGTTTCTACTGTAGCATGGGGTGTAAGCGAGCTTGTTGATTACCTTCAAGAGACATCTAATATTCCCGACGATGTAGATTTGATTTTAACTAATCTAAGTTCTTACAAGGGACAAAAGGGGTTTGGCCAGCATGCTCCCTTTTTTACGAGCTTTATTAATAATTTAACTGAGCTTAAAGACAAGTATAATAATCTAGAGAAGTTAGCTAAAGAAAAAGATGTAGATACAATTATTGATGGGGTTAATGGTTTTTTTGAATTAGCTCAAACCTTAGAAGAACAATCTGAAGAAGCTAATACCGTTTTAAAAAGCTTTAAAGATGTGGGAGATATCACAGGAGATGTATTAGGATTCTTGGGAATGAACCTTGGAATTGACACAGATATTGGTGCGGCTCAAAAGGGAATAGAGGCCCTCTTTAATCATCTGCAAACTGAGCTTCCCCAAATGGAAGAGCGGTTTCAAAAGGTTATTACTAAAGCTGAAGAGATGGAGATGGTTGCGCCTACTCCAGGAAAGACGGTTTATAAAGGATTTGAAGGCGTAGAGTTTAAAACTGAAGAGGACTTTGATGAGGCAGGAAACCTTATTGAAAAGACCGAAGTGGAAACTGACCCGGATAATCTAGAACCATTTGCTGCAATAATTTAATTCTTTTAAAAGGATTATAAACTCTCATTTATTAGTGAGCCGATATTTATTTGTTATTTTAATTTATTTAACTGGTTGTACAACTCACATATTGGTTCCTCAAACAATGACCTCTGATCGGGGAGAGGTTTTGGAGAAAGAGCCTAGTGATGGTTTTTATATAAGTCGGTTACGTAGAGGTCATACAAGTGGAGTCCAAGCGTTAGACATATTAGAGATAGGTTTTGAAAGAGGCAGATATGTTCAGGCTAACTTAGATATAGTGGCGTTTATTAACTCTCACAGTGCAGAGCTTCAACAAAAATGTGGGCATCGGATTATAGAGTGCAAAAAATCTCTCCACAAAATTATGATTAATAAGTGGATAGAGTTTAGTGGATTTGAAGAAAGACTCATTGCACTGAGGGAGGCTAGACTGGCTTTGGATGAAATAAAAGAAAAGATGAACCAACCAGAAGAATTTACATTAGAAGAGGCCACAAATCTTTCACAGGTTATAGTAAAAATTCTGGTGGAAGAAGTTAAAATTCTGAAAGAGCATGGTATCAAAATTCCTCCCTCTGTAGCTGAAGCATTAGAAGAGCTATCCTTCTTCGCTAGACTTACACTAATTTGAGCCACAAGTTACTTACGGCAAAGGAAGAATGCTCAGTCAACTACCTACACCACAAGGGTGTAGGCTTGCTCCTGTACTGGCATCAAACCTTTTGGTTTGATGCGTTCCGAAACCTTAGGCTTGTTGACATAGCCCTAGAACCAAATCAAAAGATTTGGTTCAGCTATTTAGATTCTGTATTTTTAAAGTTAAAACACAAAACTAAAAGCTTTTTATACCAGGAAGATTTTACGTACCTATGGATAACCGTTTTTTAAATTCTCTTTACCAAAAGAGTTGCCTTTAGCTTCTTGTAAAGAAGCTCTTTTCTAGGTACAACCAGTAATCTTTTCAAGGAACCCAGAGAGATATTTCTCTCTCTGGGTTAGTATACCACATGGTTAGTAAATGTCAAAGAAAGGTGGAGCAAATTCCTCCTACAGGACAAGCCGTAGGTTTCCTTTGCTCAGAACATTATGAAGAAAGAATAAAAGAGGTATACAACAAGGTCTATTCCAAGATGGGGTGGTGTCTTGTGTGTGGAGAGGAAGCGCAGCCTAGGAAGAGTCTAATTCCTTTAGTTGGCTTATGGATTTGGCGTTCTTGTTCTTGCCGGCTAAAATTCAATGAATGAAGTGTAAGATTTGCTATAACGAAATAGATAACATTATTTATTTTAGAGGTGATACGGATGGTCTTTTTATTAAGCGCATTTGCATTTCTCCCCTTCACCCTCACTTGATCCGTAAAACTCTGCACTCCTATTCTTACGTAAACCCAGAAGAAAAGGCCAATTCCAATACGCCATAGATTAGCATACCTTTTGGAATGGCAATTAAAAAAGTAATCGGTTCAGGGCGCAGAATAGAGGCTGGAAAACTTGTCACCTATAGACAAGATTTTGCGGCTCATTATACTGGGGGCAGCTTTAGACACACTGCTGACCAGATTGATATGAGTCCTGAGATTGCGGGCTTTGAAGCTCCCAATGTTCAGGAGACCTTAGAGCTTATGGGTGCTGCTATTGGGACGGGCGCAAGCTTTGTTTCTATTGGAGATGGGTATCGGGTTGGAGAATTTAATGTTGGAGGCTTGGTAACATTAAAGGACGCATTCGATTTAGCTTTTGCGGATCCCCAGCTTCAACAGGGTGGCATCATTCTTTTAAAGGCTGGAGTTTATCATACTGATACTACCATTGAGGTTCCTCCTGGCATTTCTATTATGGGAGAGGTGGCGGGAACATATGTCTTTGGACAAACCGCTGTTGTGTTTCAGTTTCTTGCTGGAGAACAACCCAACGAGCGATGGGGTGGTGAGTCTCCGGTTCTTACGGGCCCATCTTATCAAACCAACAAATTGTTTAATATGATCATCGGGGATAACCTTGATGGTGCTGCTGATGCCGGAACCACTGCTCTCCCCAAGGTAACTTCATTTGTTCAGCTAGACCGGGGGAGCAACGTAGAGATATCCAACGTATCTTTCATTGGACGCTTTGGTTTTGTGGCCGGAGTAATTGATACCACTCAGTTAACCACTCGCGCTATTATTTATACAGATTCAGGAAGCACAGATGTTCGTACTTCTTTAAAAGTTGATAGCTGTTACTTTGATAATATGCTTTCCGGAATTCAGTTTACTCAACAGGCTGGTTTGGCGGGAACCTTTAACTTTTTAAAGGTCACAAATTGTAGAGCCAGAACAACAGGGATAACCGGAGACACAACCAGGACTGGATTTGTCGAAGCAACACCCAATATGGAAGGAGGGGTTGCAAATAACTTCCATAGTATCGCGAGCTTAGAGGGAGCAGATAGCGCTTACTTTTTACATCTGCTTGCTCCGGTAAACGCTATTGATGTGGGTGCCGGGTTTACCGTTATTGGAAACAGTGGTGGGGTTGACCCGGCCATTCTAGGGTCTGCCATTTTTATGGACAATGATGCTGGCAGTGGGCTTTGGCGAGGAATAGTAAGCGGAAACACCTGGGGGTCTTCTGGCAACAATCCTTGGTATGTGATAGTGGGAGATGGGGTACAAAGTCTGGGAGATATAAATGGAGCTAGTGCCTTAGATACCCTGGCCTCACTAAGCGCTCCAGGGCTCACAACTCCTACTACCATTTATGTTGGTAAAGGAGATTATACCATAACCAATACTGCTGCCGACAATCAGCGCTTTAACTTAATTGGATTAGAAAGAGATTTTGAAAAGCCTACGGTTACCATTGTGGGAGGTGGAGCTACGGATCCTTTAACCAGACCTACAGTTTTTCTTGGGACTCGAATAGAGAATATCAAATTTAAATCTAGCGAAACTTTTTCTTCAGTTACTTTAGGTCTGGAGACGATAACTCCCCCTACTGTTGTTTCAGGATTATATGTAAACAATTGTGAGTTCTGGGATGCGGCAGTTATTATTGGAAGTGAAGATGAAGAGTGTCCCACTTCGGTTGTAGAGAATTGTTATTTTACAGCAGATGTTGGTGCGGTTTATAATACTGACAGATTTCTTATTCTTTCAGAGAAGATTAAAAAGGTTGTAATTCGCAACTGTTTATGTGAGCCCCAAGAAGGCGCAACCAGAATGCATTACCTTGGTGGTGTGTATAACTTTGGAGACCTTCTCGCTGGAACTGTTGGCACTGGATATGATAGTGTATTTTCAGATGGTTACACGGATGGGTATGGATTAAGTCTTCCTAATGGCGATCCTCTTTTGGCCACCATTAGCTTAGAGAATGTTTCTTATTTTTTGGGGGCGCTACCTGTTGCTGACATGCTTAACACCTCTTATCCTGTTTCATTAAATCCTGAAGTTACAGAGTTTATTGCAGCTTGGACTGTTATTAATCCCAGTGCTGTTGTAACAATGACGGATTGTCAATTCATTGGAACCCTCGCGAGCATATCAATAGTAGACCCGGCTATTTTAACAGATGGGGTAGCTATCTCATGGGTAGGTCTTTTTTGTCTCGAAGCTACAATTATTAATTGTGGAATGGTTTCTACTTATCAAACCTGGCTTAATACCCTTACAGAAAAAAGACCTGCTGCAACATTAGCTTGTGCAACTACTGGGGCTGTTTTAATTGATAACTGTATTTTGGAAGGTCCGTCTCCCTGCTATATAGGAGGAGATGATGGATTGCAAGACGGATTCCTAACAGTAACCTCATCTCTCTTCCGCGCACATTGGCCTGGGGGAGAGTTTGAAAGCATGGCCTTTATAGCCAACTGGAATACAAGCACAGCGGGGGATAAAGGCTCAGCAATTATTAAGGGCAATACATTTATCCATAACTCCGAGACTCCTTCTGGTGGCGCTGAGCTTCTGCCTCCGATAAGCGGGCCTTCGGATGTTCCTGGGAGTATTATTATTCAGGGTAATAACCGCTCAATAGTATTTGAAGGAAACATTATAGATGTAAGCTATAGCGCCACAGGCCTATCAGAATATGTGCCTAATGAATTTTATGGAGTTTCGATTTCGGGTGGGGCAGGCGGGGATATTAAAGATCTGATGATGAGCAATAATATTATTAAATATAAGGTTGCTTATGATTTAAATATTGATTTAGCTCTAACCTATGTTAACGGCCCAGGCCTAACGATGAGTGATAATCGTTTTACCTATGAGCCAACAATGCCGGATACCTCTTTAACTGATACATATGTGATGAGATACTCTGTAGTTGGCCCTCCTGAAACTACGGGACCATCCCCTTCTATTCAGGGTAATAGTTTTCATTTAATTAGCGGACCTGGGCTATTGGGCTGGAATCGTCCTGTAGAGGCTTTGGGCAATGCGGGTGAACAGCGTGGATCTTTTATTGATAATGCATTTACCAGAAACGATCAATCAATAGAAGCTGATGCCATACTCCCAGGAAACAACTTTATTAACTTTACTTATAGGTGGATGCTAGAGCCAAACCTTGGGGCCTCCTATATAATCTTCACTCCTGCTGTTGGCGGACAACTTTACTTAGAAAACGCTGGTGGAACTGAAGATGTTTTATATGGAGAGACAGGTATTGTTGTTCCTAAAATTGTCAATGGCGGATCGATATCAACACCTTTTCCATTTTACACTGAGTGGACTGCGCCAGGGCTAAGCAATTTTTTCTATATTGTTTCGCTATCATCATTGGCTCCTTTAAATTCTAAAATCCGTCTTATAACCATAACCCTAAATGGTGGCATCACAATTCCTGCTGGGGATCTGACCACCATATTAACTGGATCTAATGGTAGTGGAGATTTTATTACAAATGCCGCACCTTTTGTTGGAGGCGTACCCTATTTAATTAATGATGCTGCTGGGGAGCTAGTTCCAGTAACCTCATCCTCTCTCGGGAGCCTTGTGGGAACTTTAAGTTTACGCGCAGTTAATATTACAGGTGTAGCGGGACCGATGTTTCTTCAACTAAGAACCTTCTATACTTACTAAAAACGCTCCTAGCTCATTCCATTTTTCTTTAGCCTCTCGTTTCCACATCAAAGCATTAAACCCATGTATTTGGTTTTTATGAGTGGAAAGAACATTGTGAACTCCAAGATTATCTAAAACAAGATGAAGCTGCTTAGAGTCTTGGAATAAAGGATCGGCGGTACCACAAGGAATAAAAAAGGGAGGTAGGAGCTTGCCATCCTCAGAGTTTAATTTATATATTTCTGCTAAAGGGCTGGCCAATAAATCTGAGGCAGGATCTTTTAAATAAGCTTTTGCACATTGGCCAATAATAAATTTTAAAGATGGGGATAAAGAATTAAAGCGGTTTATATTGTTGAGATTTAATAATCCATAAACAGGTACGGTTGCTTTAATATTTAAATTTCTTTCATACAGTCTTTGTGCGAATTTTTCTTCTCTTGGTAATTTAGCGATTAAGGTTAATGCGGTTACCAAATTAGCTCCAGCAGATTCTCCAGCCAAAATAATCTGGTTGGGATCGCCATTAAATTTCTCTGCATTATCTACTACCCAAAGAAGAGCATCAATACAATCCTCTAAAGGTAACGGAAACTTATGCTCTGGAGATAGCCGATAATTAATAGCAAACGTAGGATAGCCACGAGCCGCAAAATTAAGAGCCATGACCTGATGAGTATTCTTACTTAAGGTAGCAAAACCCCCACCATGAACATACAATACTACGGGCTTAAGTTCTGCATTGGGTTTATAGTATGCATCTAATTTATGAAATACACTATTAGAAGGGAGCCTGTAATCAATATCTCTTACCACCTTTAAATTATAATGAGATGGATTAGAATAGGGAAGAATAGAATAGCTCTTCTTAGCTATTAGATTAATAGAAGAATCTACTTTTCTAATTAATGACCATAATAAATTCATAAATCAAATGCTAAAATAGAGACTAGCACATGGAAGGCGATATAGGAAAAGAAATATGGACCAGTTAGCTTTTGATTTTATTGATGTTGACCCGGCCTTAAGAGACACGCTTCCAGAGATTGTCCCACCAAAGTCATTTGTTCTTTTACGAATAGAGGATGCTACGGGAGTGTCAGGTACGGGAATAATTGCAGAAGGGGTAATTTTTAAAAAGGGGAAGGTGGTAATGAGTTGGCTAACGAATCATTCTTCCATTGCCATTTATGATTCTCTAAAAGAATTGATTAACATTCATGGCCATCACGGAAAGACAAAGTTAATTTATACTTAAATCCCATTAGACTATGCAGGTCATAATTACAAACCTTACTTCCACTACAATTCAGATCTCTCCCTTTACAGTTCCTGGCCCAGTAGGAAACCAAGTAACAATAGAAATTTCTCAGGCAGACTTTGAGATTTTTACTGGTTTGTTTGACGAGGTGCGGGCAGGACGTTTAACATTTTCTCTCCCTGAAGTGGCCCAAGGAAACCTAGTAGCGGCTAGTCAAGATCAGGTTTACGATCAACCGCTTGTGGCAGGCAATCATGTAACGGCTCATGGTATTAAAATGCCTCCGTTTATTGTGCACTCAAAGCTCAAATCTTTATCTATTTGGTCCGCGTTACAAGCCAACACAGACACCGTTTTAGTACGCATTTATAGGTACCGAAGAGAGACTGCCACTGGTCCCTTTAGCTACACCCTTCTCAATGACCCTTTTACTTTTAATTCTACTTACCCCTATTCTTTTGAGGTAGATATATCGGCCAATATCCGTTCTGGCCTTTCTCTAGTTCCTAATGATCAGCTAGCAGTAGGAAGAGTATACACAGCAGGAGGCAGTCCTGGGATGGTTAACCTTTTATTAAAGTGGAGCGTAGAGCCATTAGAGGGAACGCCAAATGAGCTACCGCCGCCTCCGGATGCACCCACCTGGCCACCAGCTTAATGATATTGATAAGGAATTCGGGCCATACATTCCGAAGTAAACTTGTGAGCTAACCACTCTTCTCTTGACAGAGGAACGGTATCTTTAACCCACTCGGCAAAAAGCATATGAAAAACCTCATGTGCTACAGTGTTAGAGAAGTAGTAAGACTCAGTATCAGCCTGAATTGCCAATAGTTTTTCTTCCTCTACTGTATATCCTAGCGCTCCCTCTACCAAAGTAAATGAGGTAAAGCGAAGAGCGTCCTTAAGACCACGTTCTTTGGAGTTGGGAATAAGGCTGATGGTCCAATCAGAAATTGGTTTGGGCTGAGCCTGAAATTTATGGCCTTCAATAAACTCAGGGAAGTAAGCTTTGGCCTTCTCAATAATTACATTGATTCTTTCAATTTCCTTTTTAGAAACCGGGCTTCCTCTCCACTCAGTTATGGTGAGACCTGAAGCTAGGGCTATTGGAGCGGGAAGCCTTTCTGTAGGGGAAGGGAGACAGGAAGGACAGGGCCTACCTAATGCTGTTGATGAGAGAAATAAACATAGAAGCGCAACCGAAAAGACTTTCTTTAATCTCATTCATTTGGTCTTTCTAAATTGTTATCGAAACCCTTTAGCCATAGTTGCAGCCAGATCAATTGCTTGAAACATGCCTTCTGGCTGATCGGAAGCTAAAATTTGTTCTAATTGTTCTCGGCTCAATGAATCTACCTTAGCTTTGCTAGCTGGATCTCTAATCAATTCCTTTAGCTTTCTTTTCATAGAACCAACCTGTAGCTCTTCTTTTCTTGCTTTCCCAGCCTGGGCCTTTTGTTCCTCAGTCAAAGGAAAAGTTGTACTGGTGTTAGCCTCTTGATCAATAGACCAATTATAAGGCTCCTTACCAAACCCAGGTCGGTAAGCTTTGCCCGGAAGCTTTTGGGCTTGGGGCCGGCCCACATCCATGGGAGTGCCGGAGTCCCGAGATCCCTGCTGCCGCGTACTTTCCGGCAGTCCTCGTGCCAAACCAGTAGGCTTGTAGGCGCGCTCTTTCATAGAGGGATCGTACCTCTCTTCTCCCGGCTTTCCAGGCCCAGGCGTTTTGCTCCAGTAAAGAGATTCCATCTGACTTCTAGTAGGACTTTTACTTTGTTTGATTTTCTGTGTCAAGGTTTTAATTAAGGGTATGTTGGTTGTTGCCGCCGCTCCTAATTTTGCCTCCGGCTCATCTTTATAATTGAGTCCCACATTTAAAGACAGAGGATTATTTATTAGTCCCAAGAATTTCAATGCCTTGGAAAGTTCCTGTACTCCTGAAAGAGCAGCCTCAACACCCTTACCCCAAACACCATCAAACTCGCCATTCTTTTTGCCCGCTTCGTACCCTTTCCTAATATCCCAAATTAACTGGGTGACAGAATCGAGATTATAATCTACATGATTACTACTCCCAGCAGAAGCTGTTACAGCCGTACTCGCCAATAGCTCATCAGTAAGATCATCAAGAGCAGTTTGCATTCGCTTAACTGCAACATTAGATTTTGTTTCTTGAGCAAAGGCCATCAGCTTAGGATTAGCTTTAGCAAATTTAGAAACAGAGGTATTATAAAAGGTGTTTGCAAACTTTAGAAGGTCCATCATTTTAATGATAAACAACACCCAGAAAAACTTTTTTTAAATCTGTATTAAAAAAAATACTACGCCCTTTTTGCCAGGGTTGGAAGCTCACTCCATTACTATACGCACCCAGGAGCCTGCCACCAGCGCCCCATCAAATTGAGACGGAAGCTCTACAGACAAGAGCCTACCTGAATTGAAAGAACGAGTTAAAGAAAGGATTACAGTAGAGGGAGAGGCAGAGGTGCTAATACTACCAAATGTTGAATTTACTAAAACCCCTCTATCCAAAAGCAAAATAGATATTCCAGGGTTAGGAGGGGGTAAAACGTTGGGCGCTATATTTAAACTAACCTCTACCTTATAAGTGCCTGGAGATTTAATCCAAATTTTATTCTGATATAATCCAGCAAACCCAGAATTTATTTGTTTGGTCAATGCTCCTAGATTAAGAACCACTGACCCTGAAACAAAAGACTGGGTTCCTAAAAGTTTTCCTGAAAATATTATGTTCCCCACAAAGTAAATACCGGAGTAGTTACAGAATAAGGTTATAGTTATTGACGCTTGTTGACTCTCCAAAACACCTACTCCTCTTTAAACGTGCTAAGATGATCAAAAAGGTCTCATGAAAAAAATCTTCATCACAGGCAGCGGCGGCTTTATTTTTTCTAACTTTATCCGCCGTAGCATTTATTTAAAGAAAGAATATGAAATTGTTTCTATAGATAAAATTAAAAAAGGCTCTACAATTAAAAACATTTACGCTAATAAAAATCATAAATTTTATATAGGAGATATTTGTGATAGGCATTTATTAAATGTCATCATGGAAGTAGAAAAGCCAGAACTTGTTATTCATGCGGCGGCGGACTCTTCTGTGGATGCCTCTATTAAAGATCCGTCTTCCTTTATCAAAAACAATGTTGATGGAACCCAAGCTATTATTGATGCCTCTCTTAAATGGGGTGTAAAAGAATTCATACAGGTGTCCACGGACGAGATATATGGCCATTTAGAAACTGAGAATGCGCCTGGTTGGACAGAAGATGCGCCCATGGATCCTCGCAATCCTTATGCAGCATCCAAAGCAGCGGCAGAGCTTTTGGTTAAGGCAGCAGGACAAACGTTTGGTCTCCCTTATAAAATAACTAGGTCAGCCAACAATTACGGGCCAAGACAAACTACCGACAAATTAATTCCCAGAATTATTGAATGCATTTTACAGGATAAACCGATCCCTATTTATGGTGAGGGAAAACAGGTAAGAGATTGGCTTCACGTATTTGATAATTGTTCTGCTATTATGACAGTTATTGATAAAGGCGAAATGGGTGAGGCATATAACATAGGAGCAGGACAAGAGTTTTGTAACCTTGAGATAGTTAAAATAATTTGTGATGTTTTAGGGCATGGACATCAACTGATTTCATTTGTAGAAGATAGGCCGGGACATGATTTTAGATACTCATTAGATTGTACTAAAATTAAAGAGCTTGGCTGGGAAAAAGAGTTTAAGTTTAAAGAAGGTGTGAAGCAGTGCGTTCAATGGTTCATAAACAATCAGTGGTGGTTTGGTAAAGGATAAAAATTATGGCAGTTAAGACAGAGCGGGTTCCTCGGGAAAACGATATTGATTCGTCTGAGGAAGATGTAGAAATTAAAGAAGACGAGAAGCTTTCTGCATTAAAAGCTAAGCTTGCCGAAAAGCTAGCAGAAAAAACACTAGAAAGCCCCTCTCAAGATGCGGGCACCAAGCTTAGTTTGAGACTAGGGGTTATCGGTTCCGGTCAGGCAGGCTCCCGTTTGGCTGAGACCTTTGCTAAACTAGGCTATCCTGCTGTAGCTATTAATACAGCCTCTCAAGATCTAGAGCATATCAATCTCCCTTCCGCCAGTAAGCTTTTATTGGAGCATGGGCTAGGAGGAGCAGGAAAAGAATTAGAGATTGGGGCCTCGGCAGCAGAAACCCATCGTAGCGCTATCGAGCACCTTGTAGAAGAACAACTATGTGATTCCCAAGTTGTAATGTTTTGCACAAGCTTAGGCGGTGGCTCAGGTGCGGGGTCTGCAGAGGTGGTTGTAGACATCTTATCAGAAATGGAAAGGCCTGTTGTTGTAGTAACGGTTCTTCCTATGTCTTCTGAAGATCCTCAAACCAAAAGCAATGCACTTACAACTCTTTCTAAATTCTCCCGTCTTGTTCAAAGTAGAAAAATTGATAACCTCATTGTTGTAGATAATGCGCGGATCGAATCGATCTATAGTGAGGTAGGTCTTCAAGACTTTTTCCCGATGTCCAATAAAGCCATCGTGGATCCCATTCATCAGTTTAATCTTCTAAGTTCTCAAGCCTCTTCTGTTAAAGGATTGGACCCAACAGAATTTGGAAAGATTTTTACTGATGGGCAGGGGCTAACCATCTATGGAAAGATGAGTGTTTCTAATTATGAAGAGCCCACTGCAATTGCTGAAGCGGTAATTGATAATCTTGGCGATAGTCTTTTGGCTTCTGGCTTCAATCTCAAACAGTCTCGGTATGTAGGGGTTTTGATTGTAGCTAATAATAAAGTTTGGAAAAAGATTCCTAACGCCCATGTTGATTACGCAATGAGCATGGTAAATGAGATGTGCGGCAATCCCCGTGGTTTATTTAAGGGGATCTATGAGGACGACGCTTTAGGAAATGAGGTTGTTGTTTATAGCATGTTCAGCGGTCTTGGTTTGCCTGAAGGACGGGTAGCTCAATTAAAAAAGGACGCCCAAGAAAAGATGGCTGAGAGCGATCAAAAGGATGAAGATAGAAACCTTTCTTTAAAACTAGAAGCAGAAGAAGAAACCATTAGTGCAGCCGAAGCAGTTAAAAGAAAAATAAAAGCCAAGCGGTCTTCATTTGGCAAACTACATTCTCGTGCTATAATTGATCGTAGGAAGTAAACCATAACACCTGAAGGGGGTGATATTCTCGCCACATTTGTCGGCATCTCTGTTCTTTCACAATTTCAGAAACCGAGTGGCAACCGAACCCTCCATAGGCTATACTATGGGGGGTTCTTTTTATGGCACAAATTATTGTAGGTCTTAAAGAATGTAAATTAGTAAATGAAGAGGATTCTGAATTCCTAAAACAATTAGATAAGGACCTTTCTTTCTTTATACCTGGAGCAGTTTTTTCTCGGGCCTATAAGGGATACACAAATCAAAAGGGTCAGTATGTAAGCTGGGATGGAAGAAAACATTTACTAGAAAAGAACCTTTCTTTTCCAGCAGGTTTAAAAGATAAGGTAATTGAATTCTACAAAAATAAAGGCAGGTCTATTTCAATTATAGACGAAGGCGAACGAACTCCGTTTAGTCCTTTAAATTTAGACGATGCGCTAAAGCGTTCCAAAAAGGAACCTTATTATTATCAGACTGAGGCTGCCGATTGTGTAGATAAATATGACAGAGGAATTATTCGTGCAGCTACCGGGTCTGGAAAGGGACTAATCAGCGCACTCATGACAGCTAAAATTGGGAAGCCTACTTTTATTTATGTAATAGGAAAAGATCTTCTGTACCAAATTCATGATCTATATACTGAATTGTTTGGGGAAGAGGTAGGTATCATTGGAGATGGTCATTGTGAAATCAAGCGCATTAATATTGCTACCGTTTGGACTATAGGTCAGGCCTTTGGGGTAAAGCGGGCCTATCTTCTAGATGAGGTAGAAAAAGAAAAAAACTTGGAAAAAGATAAATATCAATCCATTCAAAAAGCTTTAGCTCAAGCAAAGCTTCATATATTTGATGAGTGCCATTTAGCAGCCTGTGACACTATTCAAACTATAATGAAAAATATTGTTCCAGATCAAATTTATGGAATGAGCGCATCTCCTTGGAGAGATGATGGAGCGGATCTTTTAATCGAAGGCTATCTAGGTAAAACTATTTGTGAAATCCCTGCAAAGAAACTTATTAAAGAAGGGTATCTGGTACCACCAATAATTAAATTCTGGCCGGTTCCTAAAATGGACCTCCCTAAAAACTATAAAACTATTTATAAAAGATATGTTGTAGAGAATGATTACCGAAATGAATTAGTGATTAAGGCTACTAATCATATGATAGCTCAAGGGTATAAGCCTCTAATTTTATTTCAGGACCTAAGACATGGAAAAATTCTTTACAATGAATTAAAGAAAACAGCAAACTGTGCCATGCTAAAGGGTGCAGATTCCACTGACCGTCGAAAAGAAGTAAAGAATGCGATTGAGGAAAATCAATTACAAGCAGTTCTGGCTTCACGCATTTTTGACATTGGCGTAGACATCCCATCTTTAAGCGGTCTTGTTATAGCAGGAGCAGGCAAGAGCAGTGTTCGTGCGCTACAACGAATAGGGAGGGTAATTCGCAAATACCCTGGCAAGACCAAAGCTGCGGTTGTAGACTTTGCAGACCAAGCCACCTATCTGTCTAAACACGCACGTATCCGAAAGAAGATTTACTCAATGGAGTTTGATGTAGAATGGCAAAAAAAATAGTAACTCAAAAAGGCGAAATCTCTCTTCCTTGGCAAAAATTTCTTAAACGCTTAAATGAGTTTAAAAACAAAGAACTTAATAAATGGGAGGTATATGATTTTGCTGGTTACATAATAGAAACAATAAATAAACAAACTAAGAAACCATATGTTTTAACATTCAATGGACCGCCGGCTTCTTGTGAAGAGATATATTTAATAAGAACATCACAAGTAAGACTCGGCAATCCATCCAATCTTAGATACAAAGAGTTTTTAGATTGGCTAATAAAAGGACGATTAAGGAATAGAAAAAGCTGGACTACATTTGCGTTCCTTTCTGAAAAAGCATGTAGAGATTTTAACCGCAAGCCAGATTCAGGAATTGATCGCACTACCCCTCTTCCTATTGGATTTAAAGAAATGTCAGAACACTTTGGTGTACCTCTTCAAACCTACGGAGATCTAGCTTTTGCTAAAATGGAATTGACTCATGATCCCGATCCTAAATATATTGAGCTATTTGAAAATCTTTTAGATGCAGGACTTAATGAAGAAGATCTAGAGGCCTTATTGTGAGAATAGAAAACATCAAAGGCCGGAAAATATCTTTGGTTCTTTCTACCGGCCATGGAGTAAGTGGAACTGTCTTTTCGTGGGAAACACTTCTTGTTTTAGAAACGAGTACTGGAAAGCTAATCATTCAGCCATCTCACATTGTTTCTTGCTTACTACCCATAGAAAAAGAAGAAACACCTAAATCTCCCGAGCCTCCACGATCCTCACCCATTACTCATGAGGACCGAATTTCTCAAGAGGTCGCATCTCGTGAGCGGCTTCAAAAGAGTGAGCTTGATATTATAAGACAAAACATACGGTCCGCTCAACTCAAGGTGCCAGAAGAAAATTATGGATATCCCTCTACACTCCAACGTCCCCCAAAGTTTGATAAAGATACCTGAGAAGAAACTACTATATGTTCTAGACGATATAAAAAACCAATGTAAAGAATGTAAGACAGGAGCTTGGTGTGCGTCCTGTAATAATCTTACTCACGCATTACAAAGATATTGGGCCGCCAACATTCCTGTAGATTATTGGCTTAGGGATATGGAGGCTCATTTCTATGGCAACCCTAGACTTAAAAAGATTTATGAGCAAGTAATTGGAGATCTTTCTAAGGCCTATAATGAAGGAATTAAATTATGTTTAGCAGGAACACATGGGGTAGGTAAAACCATGGCGTGTTGCTGCATGCTTAAGCGCGCAGTTGAGGAAGGGTTTTCGGGTCTGTACCTTACCTTGAGTGAAATAGTTAGTACTCTTTCTACGGCACCTAACGAACATAAGACAGATACTAACCGCGCAATTTTAATGGTAGACTTTTTATTAATTGATGAGTTTGATCCTCGATATGTGGGCTCCGCAAATGCCGCCGATCTTTATGGTAGAATGCTAGAACCAACATTAAGACATAGAGTTCAAAACAAGCTACCTTTATTCTTGTGTACCAATAGCCCTAATGTTTTAAACACCTTTTCTGGGGCTTTAAAGACAAGCTTATCTAGCTTAATGAACATGGTTAAGATTATTCCAATTACCGGGGAAGATTTTAGGGGGAAGGAAAAATGAACTTAGACTTAACCATATTAAAACACGTCCTAGATAATAAGGTTTATGCTCAAGACTTTGCAGATCATTACCCTCCCGAAATGTTTACCAAGGACTATAGAATCCTGGCTGGTAACATTATTAAATATATTCTAGCCTACAGATCCTCTCCCACCAAGCGACCGTTTCTGGATAGAATTACCAACCAAAGTTTAAAAGACTATCTAGAAGAAAAGTGGAACGAGCTAGAAAAGGTTACAGTAGACCCAAACGAATACCAATATCATTTAGAGCAATTAAAGAAAAGATACGAAAAAGTAAAGATAAATAGCATCCAAAAGATTATAGCCTTAGAGAGCGAGAACACCCCATTTGAAAAAGGCAAACAGGTTGGTCTTGTTCTTCAGCAAATCCAATCAGTAAAAGAAGGAAGGTCGTATACTCAAAGAACGGCAAAGGAACACCTACCTTACTTTAAAGAATATATTGAAGGAACTAAAGAAGAGAAGCAGGCTCATTTAATTCCTACCTTTTATGCTCTAATTGATGGAGCAACTAATGGCCTTTCTCCTCAAGAGCTAGTTATTATTGCCGGAGAATCAGCTAGTGGAAAGATGCTGGCCTTAAGCACCCCCATTCCCACTCCTTTAGGATTTGTGGATATGGGAGATATAAAACCAGGAGATAAAGTATTTGGTCAAAATGGCAAAGCTTGTACAGTTATGGCTGAGTCCGAAGTCAAAACGGAAAAAGCTTGGAAACTAACCTTTAGCGACGGAACCACTATAATCGCTCATGATGATCATTTATGGAAAACCTTTACCATTAATGAAAGACAAAAATTAAATAACTCTCATTATGAAGGAACAATAAAAGCTACTAAAGAAATTGTTGCTACTCTTAAGAGCACAGAAGGAAGAGACTGCCATTCAATTCCTTTATGTAAATCTCTGGACCTCCCTGAAAAAGACCTTCCACTAGATCCGTATTTTTTAGGATTATGGTTGGGAGATAGAAACGAAATATATGAAAGTGATTTTCAATCTGTTCTACAAGACCTGAGTCTTATTGACAATAAACATATCCCATCTCAATATCTATGGGCATCGGAAAGACAGCGCTTGGATTTATTACAAGGACTTATAGATAGTGAAGACTGTGTTAATAATGATGGAAGCTTATGGTTTTCTAATAAACTAAAAAGCCTTTCTGAAGGAGTGGCCTTTTTAATTAGAAGCTTAGGATGGTCCTGTCAAATACATCAAAACAAAAATTTTAATAATTACACAATATCTTTTGCCCAACCTTTCTCAGCTTTTTTACGGATTACAAAAGCCGAACGAGTAGCTCCCATTCCAATGAAGTGTATACAGGTAGATTCTGAAGATCATCTTTATTTAGCTGGGAAAGGCTTTGTTCCTACTCACAATTCCTTTTTGCTTAATAATATGGCTACACAAATGTGGCTTCAGGGAACTCAATATAAAGGGAGCGAAATAAATAGAGGCTACAACATCTTATTCTTTAGTTTAGAGATGGGCTATCAGCAGTGCTTTGATAGATTCATGGCTCGTCTAACTGGAGTTCCTTATAATAATTTTGCTGGAACAATGAGCCATGAAGAGCGCCAAAAGGTTTATAAGGCTATGGAGTTTATTGAAAAGTTCCCTTATCAGTTTGAAATCGTAGACATCCCAAGAAACTTAACTGTTAGAGAAATGGAACTAAGATATCAAGAATCTTTGCTAACCCATAAGCCTGATGTCGTTGTAGTTGATTACATGGGGTTAATGGGGGATGCAAATAACCGAGAACAAGACTGGTTAAAGCTTGGTCTGCTGGCTGGAGAGCTACATGAGTTTGCCAGAACCTATGATGTGGTAATGCTCACAGCCGCCCAGCTAACAGACTTAAAGCGAGGGAACAAAGGGGAAGCACCGAAGTCTGAAGACGCGGCAGTAGGCATGCACAGAATTGGAAGGTCTAGTTTAATTATGCATCATGCTAACTTGGGCATTCAAATTGAAAAGAGAGTTGGAGAGGATAAACATACCGATTTAAAATATCATTTAATTAAAAATAGGAAAGGTCCACTAGGCAAAGGGTTCTTGAGTAAGGACTTTGCCAGGGGAACTCTATTGGATAGGGGAGTAGAAGAAAGCGCAAAGAATGATAAACAGTCCTTAAACTCTGTAGACCTATTAGCCAAGATAAAAGAATTAAAAGCAGCAGGAATTAAAGAAGAAGATTAATTCCGCCTAAAATAGCCTTTAGTCTTTTTGGTATCTACTCCAATCTTAACTAGGTCATTTAATTTAGCGCTCTGAAGTTGAGATTGATGATAATTGTCTTCTCCGACAATAGAGGCTTTATAATTTTCATCTGTCTTCATCCTAGCTTTAATTCGGTTAGTATCTTCCTTAACACTGGCCTTTAACTCATGGCCCGTTAAAGTAACAATCCCTCTACCTGAACCACCTGAAATTAGGCGCATAACTTTTCCTTCTACCTGACAATTGGGACAAATGGTAGGTGGGTCTTTTTTAATACTATAATCATCTTCCCATTCATACCCACAACAATCGGCTCTGTGTTCATATGTTGGCATACTTTCAATTATAACTCTTAGATTTGCCTTAGCCGATATAATAAACCTTAAGGACGAAAACTTATGTGAGCTATAGCCATGACCGAAGTAGAACGCTCTCGTTTAATTAAAGCAGTTAAAGCTATATTAGATGTTAAAAATTTGGAACTTAAGGATTGTGCGCTAGAATCCCTGTTAGATATGTTATCTACCTGGGAGGTTTATATTGAGAAGAGATAGAGATAAAGCGCTTACTGAATTTATCGAGAGTCGTAATAGATTTAGAAAAAACCCAACTGCCCTTCTTAAAAAGGATTACAAGAAGAAACAAGCGGTGGTGTGGGAATGCTTTGATTACTTGGTTTTACTTAAGGCGAAAAGATATAAAATCTTTCCGAACTATCCAGACCTTGTTCAGGAAGGAAGGGTTGCTCTTCTTGCTTCTCTAGAAACTTTCGTACCAGAGAAAGGGTCTTTTACTTGGTGGGCCAATCAATATATAAAAACTAAGCTGAGTCGAGAGGCTAATAAGCATAGCACAATGCGGATCCCCATGAAGGTCGCTAAGACTTGTGCCCCTCAAAAAATCGACATTAACGGAGAAGAGGCTAAACTAAACCCCTTACTGACCAATACCTGTTTTGGGACTCAAGCAGCTATTGAAATCTTTGAGCAAGAAAATGTGAAGAACGAAGTTTGGTCTGCTATAAAAGAGCTAGGCCCTATGGAGCAAAAGGTCGTCGCCCTTAGCACCTTCCAAGAATACACAATTAACCAGATTTCTTCTATGCTTGAAATCTCCCCCTATGTGTGTTCCAGAATTTTAAATAAAGGGTTGGCAAATCTTAAAACTAGTCTCCAAAAACTTGCAATAGGTTGGTAACTAAGATAGCCCTTACGCCACTTACAAACTCCAAAAAAGGAAAATCAAAATGGTTGATGCCGCACACGTATCGTCCAACGGGACACTTGTATCTCAAACCCCTGGACAAAATGAGCAGACTGTAAAAACCCCTAACATTTCAATTGTTTATAGGGAAGATGAAGCCAAAGCACAAGCGCTGGAATACTTTCATGGTAACGAATTAGCAGCAACCGTTTTCTTGAGTAAGTATGCTATGCGTAATGAAGCCGGCGAGCTTGTTGAAGCCACCCCTTCTCAGCTTCATATGCGCCTAGCTAGCGAGTTTGCCAGAATAGATGTGCAGTACGGTCAAGACTATCAAGAGCGGTTAGAGGTCTATCTGGATGCCTTAACCGGGTTCCGACGCGTTGTTCCTCAAGGCTCTCCTATGGCTGCCATTGGAAATAAGTATCAGAAGATGAGCGCCAGCAATTGTATGGTAATTGAGTCTCCTGAAGATAGCATTGAGGGCATTTTTCGTTCGGGAGAGGAACTTGCTCAATTAATGAAGCGACGTGCGGGGGTGGGGATTTGCCTCTCTACTCTTCGTCCCGATGGGCTTCCGGTAAACAATGCGGCTCGTACCACCTCTGGAGCATGGTCATTTGCTGATTTCTATTCTTATATAACTAAGATGATTGGCCAATGCATTGCAGAAGGAGAAAGGGTTCTAACCAAAGATGGACTTAAGGCTATTGAATCTATTGAGCCAGGCGAACAGGTTTGGACTAAAGAAGGCTGGATTGATGTGGCCGAAGTATTTTCTAATGGTCCTAAGACCGTTGTGTCGTTAGAAACAGAAAACGGATACTCTCTATGCGCTACCCGACAGCATAAGGTTTGGACTGAAAGAGACGGGCAGATAGCTGAAGTAACCATAGGAGAGCTACGTAAGGGCGATCCTATTATCATGCTTCCCGGTAAAGGTGCCTGTGGAAAGAAGACCATGAGTCATTCCTTTGCCTATCTTTTGGGGATTGTTAATGGCGCTGGGTATCCTTGCTTTAATTCCATGAATGCTTTAACTAGCATTAAACTTCAGTTACTTGATAGAGAGATAACTGAAAAAGTTAAGGGGATTTTAAAAGCCCATACAATTAAAATTTTAGACGAAGAAATAGATGGAGACTATTCGACCTTAACAATCTCAGAAAAGTTTGGTAAAGAACTTATATCCTCTTTCTTGTTTATGGAAAAGGGAATGGTTCCAGAGCAAATCCTTGGGAACTCTGGTGGGGTTCAAAAGGCTTTCCTAAGTGGGCTATTTGACACTACTGGAAGCGTAGGAGACAATAGCTATTATTTCTCTAATAATGACCCACTCTTTAGGCTTGACATACAAACTCTTCTGATGATTAATGGAGTTTTTAGTACTGATGAAGATCTTTTCTTCGTTAAGATTACTAACAATTATTTTCAAGATAAGCTCTATACAATCTTGGAAGAGTCAGTTAGCATTAAAGCCACTGAGCGCCCCCAAGGAAACGACCACAACTCTCCTTGTGCTATAACGGCTCTAGGCCTAAATCCCAATCAACCCTGTGATATCCCTATGGTGAAGGATCGGGTTTCTAGTATTGAAACTCTTGGTGAAAGAAACACTTACGATCTTTCTTTAGTAGAGGAGCACCTGTTTTGGTGTGAAGGATTTTATGTTCATAATTCTGGTCGCCGGGGTGCTCTCATGCTTACTATGGATGTACATCATCCAGACATCCTCAAATTCATCACTATGAAACTTAACTCTAACAAAGTAACGGGAGCAAATATTTCAATTAAACTAAGTGATGAGTTTCTACAGGCCTTAGAACGAAATGATAAATATGAACTTCGATGGCCGCTTGAGGGTGAGCCGCAAATTACTGAAAAGATCTCAGCAAAAGAGGTATGGGACCTAATAACCACTTTTGCTACCTACACGGCTGAGCCTGGGCTTCTTTTCTGGGATGCTATGAAAAGAGAACTGCCTGCTCATTGTTATGAAGACTTTAAGCTAGTGTCCGTAAACCCTTGCGCTGAATTAAACCTATCAAAAAATGACAGTTGTAGATTAACATCTATTAATTTGACCGGCTATGTGAAAAATGCTTTTGAAGAAAATGCTTATTTTCATTGGGCAAAATTCTCTAATGATATCCATACTGCAATGCAAATCATGGATAATATAGTTGATCTAGAGATTGAGCTTATAGATGACATTAAGGCGGTTTGTTCTTCTAAGGATGAGCTTGCCTTATGGAGCAAATTTCAAGAGTCAGGGCGCAAGGGTAGACGAACTGGGTTAGGCACTCATGGTCTAGCTGATACATTGGCTCAGCTAAATATTAAATACGATAGTGCGGGCGGCGTTTCTCTGGTTGAAAAAATTTACAATACGCTCAGAGACGAAGCCTATTCTGCGTCTATTAATTTAGCCAAAAAACGTGGAGCATTTCCTGTATTTAATTGGGAAACAGAAAAAGATAATGCCTTTATCAACCGACTACCTAAAAATCTGATAGAAGAAATGAAAGAGGTAGGGCGAAGAAACATATCTATTCTTACCCAAGCCCCTACCGGTTCTGCTTCTATTGTTAGCCAAGTTGGAAACTTTAATCGCTTCAATGTCTCTTCAGGCATGGAACCTGTATTCCGAAACTCCTATATACGGAGGAAGAAACTAAACCCAGAAGACACTGCACAGGCGGATTTTGTAAATGACCTTGGAGAAGCGTGGCAAGAGTTTCCAGTGGTTCATTCTAACATCGATAACTACTTTGAAGTAAAAGGAAAAAACAAATCGCTACCATCCTTCTTTGTTACTTCCGACCAAATTGATGGAATTAAACGTATAGAAATTCAAGGCACACTGCAAAAATTTTTAGACCATTCCATAAGTTCCACAATTAATTTGCCTGAAGACACTCCTCCCGAAGTGGTAGGAGGCCTTTATCTTGAGGCATGGAAGAAGAATCTTAAAGGGTTAACCGTTTATGTAGATAAGTCTAGAGATGGGGTATTGGTTACTGATGAAGACAGAGTTGCTTCCTATGAAGACAAGCTTAAAAAGCTTGGTCCTTATCTTAAAACCAGCTTGGAAAATGATGCCTCATGGAGATTAGTAGAAGTTCTTGCTCCTCTATATGATGCATTCATTAGCCTACCCAAGGAAGCCAAAACCCCATCCCTTGAGTCTAGTGGTGAGGTTCATGCCCCCAAGCGTCCAAAGAATCTCCCATCCGAGACTCATAAGATTAAGGTTGATTTTGGTAATGGAGAGCCGGCCAACGCCTATGTAACCGTTTCCTTTTACAACCAGCGTCCCTATGAGGTTTTTGTAATAGCTCCACAGCAAGATCTGGAAGAAAAAGATCTACAGATCTTAGAGCTTACAACCCGTACCACCAGCATGCTTCTACGTCATAGGGTTCCATTGCGTTTTATTTGTGAGCAACTTGATAGAACCGCTGGGCAATACATCTTTTCTATCCCCACTACTATCGCAAAAATACTTAGACAATACGAAAACGAAACATCTCCAGCCCCCGAACCATCTTCCAACGGGTTTCTAGGTTTTGTAAAATATGGCGAAGCGGAACAAGCCGGACTTTCTAAATGCCCAAAGTGTAGAACCCGCGCTTATGAGATGGGGGAGGGCTGCGGAAAATGCGTAAGCTGTGGATATAGCTCTTGTAACTAATGGAATACTCAATCTTTCTAGATAGGGAAGATGCTCTAAAGGTTGAAGAAGAAGAAAAGAGTGCCTTTATAAAAGATGTTCTTATAGAGCTTGGCATCGATATAGAAAAGGTGTGGCCCGAAGCAACTCTTTCAGTGGAAGAAAAGGTTAAGCTTCGGGCACTCTTAAAGAAATTTAATGTTATAGTTATTGAGGATACAGAAAAAAACGTTTCTGTTTATCTAGAGAAAGACGTTATAGCAGAATGGGAACGACCAAAATTTGTTTTACATAAAGATTTAAAACAAATTGATCCAAAAAAGAAGATATATCTAGAAATGAAGGTTAACGCCCGTAGTGTTTTTGAGGAAAATAATGACGAAGAAAGTATCGAAGAAGACAATGACCAAAGAAACCCCTGAAGAAACGCCCAAGGCACCCGTTGATTCGGTACCGGTACTGCCTGGCCCGGATTTGCAGCGCCTTCTCTTGGCCAAGTATAAGGTACAGCTTGCAGTATCAGAGGCTAAGCTTGCTGACAGTACCTATAAAAACGTGCTTCAAGATATCTATTTGAAGTTCGGACTTTCTATCAACCATGTAATTAATGAAGAAACTGGTCAGGTAATTTTGCCGCCGCCGGAAGCCACTAATGCCGCTTGAGGATTTGTCTAATTTAATTTCTATAAGAAATTTCATTAGTGTTTTACTCAATCGGTATTCTTTAGAAGATCCGTCCTGGATAGACTTTAGCAAGCTCAAAGAAATAGAGCGGGTCTTTGATAAGAAGATTGCTTTAGAAATAGAAAAAACATTCAAAAATGACATTTGAAAAAAGCGAGCTTATTTCTATTCACGGAGAAGAGTGGATAGAAAACCAAAGAGTCGCAGGCAAGGTTGTAGCTAAGTCTTTATTAATGTTAAAAGAAATGGTGGAGCAAAAATCCACCTTATCTCTTTTAGAAATGAGCAAAGAGATAGAGACCTTTATTCTTTCTCAAGATTGTTCGGCCACCTTTAAGGGTTATCAAGGGTTTCCAGAAGCCGTTTGTATTTCAGTAAATAAACAGGTGGTGCATGGAGTGCCTACTGATGCTACCCTTCAAGAAGGAGATGTGGTGTCCTTTGACCTCGGTGCTACCTACAATGAAGCCATAGCAGACTCGGCGCTCACATGCATCTATGGAGAGCCCAAGGACCCTGCACATTCAGAGCTAGTAGAAGCCACCGATGTTGCTCTAGCGGCTGGCATAAGCGCTGTAAAACCTGGCAACCGCATCGGAGCTATTGGCTTTGCTATAAATAATTCTCTAAAGAATCAGGGCTTTGGTCTCATTACTAAATATGGTGGACATGGAATTAGTTATCATGTCCATTCCGATCCTTTCGTATCCAATACCGGACTTCCATCTCAGGGCTCTCGAATTTATTCAGGAATGTCATTAGCCATTGAGCCCATGCTTGTAATGGGTGGGGTTACAACGTTTGTAGATCCCAAAGATAAATGGACCGTTCATGCAGAGGGTATCAGCGCTCATTTTGAACACACCCTATTCGTTCATGAAGATAAAATAGAAATTATGACCGACAGAAACTTGTCGCCCTAACTATTTGCGCTATACTCTTACTTACATGAGTGAAGGAGTTATTTATACCCTACCCGGATCTAAGCCTGTAGGAAGATATGAGCGAGCAGACGATTTGCTTTTTAATATTTACCTTCCAAACCATCTGGTAGACTGTGGACGTTCAGTCTCTACTGAGCCTTTATACTTTAAAGATGAACTTGGCTTTAAGAGCGGCTATTTAGTTGGCCAAGGATTGTGGATGAACATTAATAACAGCTTTCTAACCTTTGGGGAAATAAAACAATGGGTCGAGTAGATTTTGATGACGGAAGCTTTGCCGAGGTTCGTAAAGCTCCGAAAGGCAAGTTCTTTTTACTAGTAGCCGCACGCACTCCTGGTGAAGAAGAAAAGGGCGATATCATTAATTCTGCTGAGCTAAGCAAAGCAGAGCTAGCCGAATTACTAGGTGATATTATTGTCCAAGAAGAAACGGTTCCGCAACCGGCCAAAAAGCCGGCTGCTAAAAAAACTTCTAAGAAGAAAGCTTCCAAGAAGAATACAACAACTAAGAAGGCTACCAAGCCAACGACAAAGGAAATGTAAACATGAAAAAGTCAGTAACAAACGTAATCAGTACCATCAACAGCCGTAAGCTCTCTAGCAATACGCAGAAGATTGCTTTGGCCCTACTCAAGGCTGAAGGCTCATGGCTTTCCCGCAATCAATTGGAGCGCATTGTTCCTTCAGCTACGGCCCGAGTTCGAGATCTACGTCAAGAACGCTTCGGAGAGTTTGATGTAGAATGCGAGGCAGCCCCCATTCTCAACAAGAGAGGAAGTAGCAAGGATTTTTACTATCGCATTAATCCTTCTAGCGTTTCAGTGGATCAGGTCAAATCAATCTTTCGCGTTTAAACACAGAGCATTGTGTCCCATAAGAAGCCCTGGAAGAATTTTCTTCCAGGGCTTTTATGTTTGCTTCTAATAAAATCGATTATCTGTAGGTAATAATTTTACTAGGGAGCCTTGTGGGATTTGCAAAATATCCAAATGAATACGATGACCTTCCCATTTTTGTGGATGGCATCACTCCAGTTAATGCTGATGGAATTAACTGCTTACGCAATTCAATCTTAGCTATAGAGCATGAGCTTGGTATTGATCCCAGCGCAACCTTTGGAACGGTTCGCGCTCGGCTTGATGATATGGACCAGCGTATCGCCCAAGGTGGAGGTGGAAATACTGGTAAGTCTAAAGCTAGCGCTGCTGATCAAAGCTTTGGGTTTTTAGATACAAAAATTAGAGCCGGATCCAATGTCACTATATCATTACAGAATGCTGGTGGAAATGAATTCTTAGAAATTTCTTCAACAGGCGGAAGTGGCACTGGAGAACTTAAAATCAGTTCCGATGATACAACTTTTGGTTTTGCCGATACAAAATTTGTAGCAGGCACCAATGTTACTTTGGCGATACTAAACCCTGGAGCCAATGAAGTCCTTCAAATCTCTTCTACAGGTGGCGCTACTACTGGAGAAATAAAGATTAGCTCTGATGACACCACCCTTGGATTCGCTGATACCAAGTTTGTTGCTGGAGCTAATATAACCCTAAACATTTTAAATCCTGGGGCTAATGAAACGCTAGAAATTGTTGGAGCCGCCGCTGCCACCCCAGCCTTATCAGATGTTCTTACAGCAGGATCGGATACAGGAACGGCGGGTATAAACTTTTCTAATAGTGCCAGCACAATTACTTCTAGCCCCGGCGTTCCTATATCTATTCTTTCTTCCGATGATATTATCCTGGACGGCTATCTAACCTTTCAAGACAACATTATTCACAATGTTGGGGCCCCTATTCATCCTAAAGACGCAGCCACTAAGGCTTATGTTGATAGTCAGTTCCATGAGGTAGGAACGCTTCAACAAGTAATGACCAATGGGAGCACTACCAGCGTTCCGCTTACTTTAGAGGCAGGGAGCGGAATAACTACTGACGGAGATACTACCAATCTTTCCATCTCTACTCCGAACTCAGCCGGGACTCCAGCAGACATTTTTCTTTCCCCAGGAATCGGTGGCGTAGAAGATGGACAATTACGGCTAGATGGCTATATATCTGCTGAAGATAACATCATTCATAATGTTGCCGAACCTATCCATCCCAAAGACGCTGCAACAAAATTTTATGTAGACAGCCAATTCCATACCCCCGAAAGCTTAGAGGAGGTGTTGACCACTGGAAATGACACCGGTTCTCTTCCCATTAATATATCAAATTCTTTAAGTGGGATAACTTCTAGCTCCGGAATTGACATAGATATCGTATCGTCCGCAAATATTACTCTAGATACTGATGGTTATATTTTTCTTGATGGTTATATAAACTCTTCTACTGATTTAGTAGAATTTAAAACTAATGTAAAGATAGATGGGGACTTAGAAGTAACTGGAGTAATTGATCCTGAGGGACTCATTCTTTTTGAGCAACCTTCCGTGCCTAGGGGCCAACCCACCACAGGAACGGGCACCCTTTGGGTTAAGGATACGTCTCCAACTTCTGTATTTTACACAGATGATGCAGGAACCGACTTTAATTTATCCGAAGCCACCCAGCCTTATACATTTATGGTAGATCCATCGGGAACACCATCTAATACTCTTTTTACAACTTTACTTTCTGCTTGTACTGCAGCCAGCCTAATAGATGGCTATGTAACAATTATTCTAATGGACTCAATAACTGAGTCTGGAACATTCCCAATGAATAACATTCAACGGCTGACGGGTCCAGCCCAAGATGTTAACAGTATTGTTACAGCTACATTTGATCCTGGTTCAACTTGGGATGGCTTGCCGCTTTATATTGAGGCTATGCAGCTTACCAACAATTCCGGTGGTTCCTTGTGGACTGCCAAAGCGGGGCAGCAACGAGGAATTGGAATTAACGGGTCCTTTAATGGCAACGCTCCAATCTTTGATCTTAGCGCAGCGGGTTCGGCCCTCATCTGTACGGCAAACTCCCCAGTCTTTTTGGACGGAGAGGTATGGACAGCAGGAGCCGGTGTTATTCAAGCAAACTTTGGCTTTACAAGTAAAATCTTCTGCTCTTTCCCTGGAACTGCAGCAAACTATTTCTTAACAGTTTCTGATGCTACTACCTTTAATATCCCAATTCCTGCTGGGATCAATATAACTCGCACTGATTCTTTTCAAAACATCTATTTAATATCTCCTATCGAAAGTGTATTCCCTGTCAAGTACAATCAAATGATTTGTGCAGACACAACAATTTCAGCATTTGGAATTGAACTTCCTGCTCCTGGTGAAGCCACTGAAGGCCAAAGCATAATTATAGTAGACGGCTATGGCACTTTTGGAACCAATGCCATTACCGTAACAAGCGCTGCTGGCCTTATTAACGGAGACCCATCAGTTGTTTTAGATAAGCCCCATCAATCTTTATGGGTTGTTCCGGCAGTTCCAGGAGAAGATGGATATGGATGGATCATTGCGTCTCAGACTCAATTAGCTAGTACAACTCCAACCTTGGCCCAAGTTCTTGCTGTCGGCAATACTACCGGAGCTACACCAATCGAAATAAGCTCTGGTAGCAGCCTGGTTTCTTCAGACGGAACCATTTCTGTTTCCCCGGTTAACTTAGATGTAACGGCCGGTGATGCTTTTCCAGCCAGTGGAGATGTGGGTGCCTGGATTAAACTAATTGCTGGAAATGGTGACGGAGCAGCAGCAGGCGGGGTTGCTCAGCTTATAAGCGGTAGCTCTTCCACAGGGTCAGCGGGCATAGCCTCAGTGTTAGGTGGCACTGGAAATGTTGGTGGGGCTATACAAATAAGGGGCGGTACCGGAACAGCCTCAGGTGGCGTAGTCCAAGTTCGTGGTGGCTCTGGTGGAACAGGAGCCGGCGACGTTCAAGTACTAGGTGGAACCAATGCATCTGGGGCTGGTGGAGATGTCTTTATAACTGGTGGGCTTGGTACTACTGAAGATGGCTATATTTATCTAGATGGATATGTAAGCTCTTCATCAGACTTAATAGAATTTAAAACTGCAGTAAAAATAGATGGCGATCTTGAGGTTACCGGCATTATCGATCCCGAAGGCCTTGTGTTAATTAACCAAGCTGTACGCCCTTTGACTCCTACTGCAGTGCAAGGATTGTTATGGACCAACAATGCTACCCCTAATAAAGTTATCTTTACTGATAACCAAGGAAATGATACTGAATTGGGGTCTGCCGGTGCGGGAACATTAGCCCAAACTTTAGTAGCCGGAAACCTAACTGGGCCTACCGAAATTGAAATAGAATCAGGAAGTAAAATAATCTCTTCTGCAGGAACAATTTCTCTTCCTCCAATTGATTTAATCCTTGAATCTGGATCGGCCTTTGGTGGAAGCGGAGATGACGGAGCTATCGCTAGACTTCTTGGTGGAGACGGAGACGGTGTTGGGGCTGGCGGCGAGGCTGCTATTCTTGGTGGATCTTCTTCTAGTGATGGCGGGCCGGCTAGCCTTAGAGGCGGCGGCGGCCTGGATGGTGGCCCAGTACAAGTAAGAGGCGGGACTGGTACAGCTTCGGGTGGTGAGGTTCAGGTCCGAGGCGGAAGCGGTGGAACTCAGGCAGGAGACGTACAGATACTGGGCGGAACAAATCTCGTTGGCCCAGGTGGAGATGTATTTATAGTTAGCGGTCCTGGTTCTACAGAAGATGGGTACATTTATCTGGATGGTTATGTAAACTCTTCTTCAGACCTAATTGAGATAAAAACCAATGTAAGAATAGAAGGAACCTTAGAAGCTAATACCATTTTTTCTTCTCCTGGTTCTCTCTCTACCCTGCCTACTACTTTAGCTCTTACATCTGGCTCCGCTTTCCTTGGGAGTAATAATGATGGAGCATTACTTAGTATTTTAGCCGGAGATGGAGATGGCGCTGCTGCTGGTGGAAACATTAATATTCTTACAGGCAGTTCCGGATCTGGCACTGGAGGCTTAGGCTCGCTACGTGGAGGCACTGGAGATGTTGGTGGATCCGTACAATTAAGAGGCGGTACTGGCACAAACTCTGGCGGCCAAGTTCAGGTCAGAGGCGGCACTGGCGGGACTGAAGGTGGAGATGTTCTAATTCTAGGAGGAACAAACGCTGCTGGTAATGGTGGGGATGTCTTTATAACTGGAGGGAGCGGCACCACTGAAGATGGATACATTTATCTGGATGGTTATGTAAACTCTTCTACTTCGCTTGTAGAGTTTAAAACTGATGTAAAGATCACTGGCGATCTAGAAGTAACTGGAATTATTGATCCTATTGGCTTAATTCTTATCGAACAGGCATTGGAGCCTACTGTTCCTACCTCCACTCAAGCCCTATTGTGGTCTCAAAGTTCCACTAATTCTCTTCCAAATACTCTAAACTATTCCGACAACCAAGGAACAGCAGTAAATGTTTCAGGCAATCTTGTTCCTGACCGCATTTTAATTGATCAGGCCTTGGTTACTCAAGGCCTTGGCTTAGAAAGACCGTTTTCTTTTGCCTTTGACCCAACAGCTAATGGGCCTGATGCTTGGGTTGTGGATGCTGGCGCGGGATTCTTTTTAGTCCATGATGGATATGATGTAGAGGAAAGCGGGCCACTTGATCTGGGGGCAGTAGTTGCTACGGCCGGATTTACTCGTCTAGATGATAACACGGGAGAGGTATTAGAGGTTATTGATTCTACGGGCGATACCGTACGCCTTTTTGATGCTGTTTTCATGAACGGCACTATATGGGCAGTTGGACAGGACACAAATGGAGGATATCTCTTTGGTGTAACTCCCGGCTCACCTTCTTCAACTATAATTTATGATGGATATATTCCGAATGCTTCTTTCTTTTCCTTTGATGCCGTTAGTCATTCAGCCAATTTCTTGTATGGCACCAGCAGTGATAGTCCCACTGCTTACCGCATAGATCCTTTAGACCCGGTAGATGGAACCACAACCTTCCAAGTTGGACCAGGCGACATTGATGAGCTTTATGGTACAACTTTTGATCCCATCAACAATCGAATATGGATTGGTGCGCTAGAAGACGATAACACTTTTGCTTTCTTATATGCTTTTACTGGAGATACAACAACTGAAGTAGCTGTTTACAATGATGCAGACTTCCGGTCCGTACAGTCTATTACTTATGGGGCTGGCAAAATCTGGGCTGTAGGGTATAATGGTTCGTTTAATCCAACTCTTTTCAAAGTAGACAGCACTACCGCCACCCTTGACCTTTCTAAAGTCCTTGATTCTGTAATAGGATACGGCTTTGGAGTGGCCTATGACGAGGTAAATGACAAAGTATGGGTCAGCGGCTATAACCTTGCCTTTACAGAAATAATAGCAATCCAGCTAGACCCAACCACTTTAGATATAAACCCCGCTACTCCTGTTACTTTAGGGGATGGAATTGGGTACCTTAAAGCCTCTAATGGAAGGATTTGGGCTCCAAGTACTGATTCTTCAGTGGCCGCTATTGATCCTAACCCAACCCCTACAGTCACGATCTATGGGCCCAAACCTGTTAACGTTTGGCAAAACATTTCAGACATGGAGGGGTATGGCCTTGTTTCAACTACAAGCGCTGACGCCTCTGTAGACTCTCTTAGTAGCAAGGTAGTAGGCGGCACTGACATTACTACTCAGGTCCTTACTAACGGCCAAGGCGTTCAACAGCTTGAAATAAACTTTTCCGGTACGATCCCTCCTGCTTCTCCAGATAATAAGGTTTCAGTCAATGCCGGAGATTCGGGTTCTCCAGCTTTCTTAGATACCAAGCTGCTGGCAGGAACCGGAGTAAACCTGCCTATAGCTGCTGGAGCAATGACCATAAATGTTCCTTTGACTGCAGATATTGGTAAGGTTGCAGTTGATTCTGGAGATGCGTTAGATTATCTTGAAGCTCAAATACTAAGCGGAGCAGGAGTAGCTGTGGAACAACCAGGAGGAGCAAACACTCCTCTCAGTGTCCGCGTAGATGCTTTTGGTGATGGCCTAGAGAACGGAGCAGCCCGGCGTGCTGCTGTAAACCAATATGGCATTCTTGCTCCTCAGGAACTAACAACGCTTTCCCGCGCTACCTATGCAAGTGGAAAACGAATTGTGGGGATGACTTTTGACGGAGAACTAATTTGGACCACTCAGCCTACCGATGGAACCGGAAACGCCGGAGTAATACGCTCCTATCCCTACACTGGTCCTTTTGGAACGGCCAATGCGGTTAACGAAATTAACGTTGCAGATGATGGATACAAAGCCCCAATCGCTGTAGGTTGGGATGGCCAATATATTTGGGTATTTACCGAAACAACCTATCCAACATTGGATGGTCTAGACAGAGTTCTTCGATACGATATCACAGGAGGCTCTCATGCTCTTGTCGATGCAACATTTGCGCCATCTGGAGGAGTTACACAATTTGGTGCTGAGCCCACCATCTTTACTTTTGATGGTCAAAGCATGGTTCTTAACTTGGCCGACCTTGGGGGAGGCTGGGTTACAAAATATAACCCGCAAGACATGAGTACTGTTTCTTTGTCGAGTCTCCCTCAAAATCTTAGATCTCCAATTTTTGATGGCCAAAAATATTGGTTTCTAAATGTTATTGCTACTACCAGCGTTCTTTATGAAATAGAATTAGGAGCAGTTGGGGTAGCGCCAGTAGTTTCTGCTACTCATTCTCTGCCTACTGGAGTGGCTGTGAAGATGGCGTTTGATGGGGCGAACTTGTGGATAAACCTCTCTTCAAGTATTGTTTCCTTTAATGTCCTGACACATGAACAACAAACCTATGACTTCTCAGCAGAATTTCCTACCGGCGGCATTGCTGATCTGAAATTTGATGGAGAAGTGCTTTGGCTATACTCCTACATCACCACCGGCCCCCCTTCCAAGGAGACCTACTCGGTTCGTTTCCTGGATCCCCAGTCTGGAAGATTACTGGGAGGGCCCGTAGAAATTGGTAATAGTATTGCTGGGACCGGCATTGGTACCATCTACCTTTCCACTTGGTCTCCAGAAACAGGAGTTTTTGTAATTGCAGGTGGGTCAACGTCTCCCCTTCCTGAACTAGGAGCCTTTAACCGCAAAAGACCTGGACTTACTGGCGCTCAAGCCAGACTAGGTGGAGCTAGAGCATTAGCTGGTATTAGTGATGACCTGGATATAACGGGACTCGCTACCAACACCCTTGTTCCTGCTCAATTCCTTTATAAGAATGTTATACCGATTATAGGGTCGGGAACTGTTACCCTTGGGTTTACTGAAGACGGCTACGGCGGCGCTTCATCAGGCCCTTATATAATCGATAACCAAGCCTCGGGCGGCGTTCTCACTGTATCGGATCACACCTTTCTTTCTACTCTGGTGATTGCTGCTGGGCCCCACAGCTTCTACATAGACCAAACTGGAACGCCTATACTTCTGTATTAAGGTCTGCTATCCTATAGCAATGAAGCTTCTCCAAGTAGCCGCTCGGGTGGCAGAAGAGTCTTTGGATGGACGATCTTTTCTTTTAGGATGCGTAGCTAAAAGAAAAGACGGCACCCTAGTTTACTCTTATAATTCCCACAGCAACTTCCCTCTCTATGCGGGTCATGCCGAAGCTAGGGTTTTAAGAAAAGCTGGAAAGGGAGCTACGCTTTGGGTGGCCCGAATCCTTAGACTTAATGGAGAATGGGCAATGGCTCGTCCTTGCTCTCGGTGTCAAGCTCTTTTAAAGAATAAGAAAGTTAAAAAAGTTTACTATACTATTGGTCCTAATGAATATGGAACTTGGAGGCCTTAATAAGTTATAGATACTTTTGATGAAATATGATTTAGCTATTATTGGAGCAGGACCCGCTGGAGTATTTGCTTCTCTTAAATTACTTGAAATTAATCCAGATGCTAGAACGGTTTTAATAGACCTGGGACGCCCACCCGCTAAACGTCGAAGACAATTAGAAGGATGGCTGGGATGCTTTCCAACAGGAGATGGAAAAATATATCCATCTGATGTTCATAAAGTGGAAAGAGTTACGGGCCAAAAAGATTTAAGCCATATCTACACATGGTTTAAGGATATATTAAAAGCTTCTGGCCCAACTAAAATAATTAAATCTAAAGCTCCATCAGCCAAAACAACAAAGCATATTAAAAAAGAAGGCTTTGAAATTGAACTCTTAGACTACATGCAATGGATTCCCGATCATATCCATGCTCTTTCTAGAGATGTAGCCAAGACCATTATAGATAGCCGGAAGTTTGATTTAAATTTTGACAATGAAGTTTTCAGCATAATAAAACAAAAGGGTGGAAGCTTTTGTATTTCATCAGAAAAAGGAGAGATACAAGCTGAGACAATTTTATTGTGTGTTGGACGTAGTGGATGGAGGTGGGCCAATGGCTTATTTAAGAAGTTTGATATTCTAACCCACGATGACTACGTACACATTGGATTTATGGCGGAAACTCAAGGAGCGCATTTAAAAGACTTTAATAAGTCTCACTGTATATTAACAAAAGACGATGTAACATTTGGACCATTAAGCTGGGGCGGTTCAGTGATTCAAGAAGACCATGAGGACATGACTCTTGCGGCTTTCCGTTCTAATGAAGGACGCTGGAAAACTGAAAAAGCGTTTTTTAAAGCTCTACTTAAAGTTCCATTTACTGGCAAAGGAGTATACCAAGCAGACCGCCTGAGTAAGTTATCATTTTTGTTATCCGGAGATAGAGTTGGAAGAGAAAAAATTAAGACAATTACTAAAAACAACAACCAACTTCTTGTTATAAAAGAATACGCTCTACTAAAAGAGCTTGTAGGAAAAATGACTCCAATCTTTCCTGAAGTAGAAAACAAAGGGTTTTTTCATCATCCATGTATTAATACTGTAAATTGTTCCTTAAACCTGGACCATTCTTTACAAACAGAAGTAGAAGGCCTTTATGTGGCTGGAGAAACAGCGGGCATAGAGGGTTTAGGAGCAGCAGCAATGAGTGGAGCCTTAGTAGTAGAAAGCTTATATGGATGAAAGTGAAGATCCGCTCAGCAACTCTCAATTAAATAAACCTAATGATTTGTTTGATGAGGAACGACCCTTAGGTAGCGATCCAATTTCTATTAAAAAATATACCGACCCCAGTGATAGAGAAGGATGGAAGATTAGAACATCCACCGAGGAAATAATTATTAAAGCCACATCGCTATCTAATAAGGAAATAAATTTTCTCAATACATTAGAGGGTATGCAGTTTCTTTTAAAGATATATAAAGATGGGGGAAGAAAAATAAAGGACTTTCAAAAATTATGGAAACAGAAAATAAAGTAGAGTTCTGTGGAACAATAGATAGAGAAGGAAAGGTTTATCTTAATTTTAAATACAAAGACAGAACTATCTCAATTCCAAGTGACAAAAAAACTGCCCATCACATCTTGAGCCACCTGTCAAAAATTTGCGCATCCCCCGGTCGTGAGTTAAACTGGGGGAATGAGGAGTAAGATTTTGTGCTTGTAGGATATGTAGGGGATGTGGAGACAACCGGTCTAGACCCCAAGATTAATGACATTATTGAAGTCTCATTTTGGCGTTTAAGCGATAACGTTCAGCGCAGTTGGTTCATCAAAGCAATTAACGAAGAAGATATCGATGATGCCGCTCTGCAGATAAACAAACATAAAAAAGAAGACATTCTAGGTCTCTCAAAAATTGGAAGAGAGAAATATCAAGATCCCTCAGAAGTAGTGATGGAGATAGAAGAGTGGATGATGGGCGATGAAGCTCAAGTAGAAGAGCGAGCGTTTATTGGGGTTAACCCAGATTTTGATATCGGATTTCTTAAAGCACATTGGGAAAAGGTCGGCTGCTCAGACTCCTTTCCTTTTGGACGATTTGTTTTAGATCTAATTCAGACTACGCGCTTTATAGATTTCTGTAAAGGGCGTAGAAGGCAAAGATATAACCTTGGGTCCATGATAAAGGATTTTAAGATTAAAAAGGATTCTGCCCACAGAGCCGATGGTGATGTGAGAATGACTAAGGATCTTCTTAATAAGCAAGTTGGAATCGTGAAAGAGGTTTTTGCCGATTTGTTTAATGATTGCTACGGAGACAAGTGAATATTGCTTTTGATATTGGGAACGTCTTAATGGAAGTAAATATAGAGCCTATCTGTTCGGCTCTATATGATACTCAACTAGTGGGCAGTATAACGGAGGCGTGGGAAAAGATGAACTACCTTTTCCCTTTAATGGAGCTAGGCCACCACTCCTTTGAATCATTGCTTAAAGCCTATCCGTGCTCTCTAGGAACGCGCAAACTCAGTCTCTTAAAGGAAGCATTGGGAGCAGCATTACAGCCTCATCAAGAAATTCTAACCTGGCTTAAAGAAATTAGTTCCGAACATAATGTTGCGCTTCTGAGTAATATCGGTTACGATAATATGAGAGCCTTCAATGTGCCCGAGTTTGATTCCCTAATCAAATTCTATAGCTGTGAGTGGGGCCTGAGAAAACCAAGCCGTGCATATTTCGAGACCTTCCTTTCTTTACATCCTGAATTTAAAGGGAGCATCTTTATAGATGATCGTACAGAGAACATCTCGGCTGCTAAATTATCTGGGCTGGACGCGCGTCAGTTTGCTATCGATGCGGAACCTAGCACCGCTTTAGTACGCCTACAAGGACTTTTAGTAGAGCTTAAATAACAAAAGGGGAGGGGAACATGGACGAAACAGAATTTGAAGATGTACAAGAAACACTAATTGGACTGGTTGATGATGGATTGTTATTCGGTAGATGTCCTGGATGTCAGATACCTTTAACAAGCAACGAAATAAAAACCTGCACTTGTATTACATGTGGAAAAATAGATCCTGCTGATGTAACATATTTTCCTAATGAAAGCGTTGTTCCCTCTTGACAAGTAAATAGTCGATATTATTTTAATAGCATCAAACGTTTTCATAAGGAGTTTCATGCTGTTAAATAACCGAACTGTTTTCCCCGACCCATTAGATTGGCTAACCAGTCCCTCGGAATTGGTTACTAATTTCTGGTATCCACCTAAGCCTCCTGCTGTCTCTTCTATTCCCGAATGGAAGGCCAACAAGGATGGGGCTGCCTTAGAAATCGAGGTACCAGGATTTGGGAGGGGAGACCTTTTGGTTGATCTATCGGGCCATCGAATAAAAATCGAAAGCCATTGTGATCGGCCCTTTTCGTTAAAGCTTGCGCTGCCCAAACAACTGGATCCAGAAACATTAGTGGGCATATTAAAGGATGGACTATTAGTTCTACGAGCCTCTTTCTTAGCCCCACACTCTCGGTCCATACCCATACAGACAGAAGACCATGCCTCAATCAGAAAAGAAAAGAAAAAAGAAAAGGTTCCATGTTCAGATTGATGGTCTAATTCCAATTTCTAATATTGTTGAAGTTGAAATAGAGGTAGAGGTAGAGATAGATGATAAAGGCAAAGAAATAAAAAATCTTTCACAAGAAAAAAAGTTTGCGGAACAGGCCTTTCAAGAGACCATTAAAAGCCCACATAAATGCCGTCTTGTTAATGAAAGGTTTGACAAAAAAAAGGTGTTAAACCGTACTGGGATTGTGCGTGAGCCATGGCAGCCACAGGCCATAATTATAACTAAAGAGTAGGGGTGTTATTGTTTTTCAAAGTAGTAACCCACCAAAAATGTTACCACCGCAATAACCAACCCGATAAAAAGCTCTGCAACAAACTTTCTCTTTTCAGTCTTATCTATCATTCCTCCTATCACAGAAGTAGAGATCTCATCATTAGTTTGTTGAGGCTCCATCCTTGCTAGTTGTAATGATAGGTTTTGATAAGACACCTGTAACGATCCTAAATCTTTTCGAATCGCCACCTCGCCTTCTTTTAAATCATCAAGCTGTTGTTTGAACACAGCTAATGAAGTTACAAGAGATGGTCCTCCTCGGCCGTCACTTACAACAGCAGTAAGTTTTTCTACTGAAACTTGCAGGCTTTCTAGTTCAGCTTTAAACCGTGCAAACTCAGAAACAGTATCATATATTTCATTTAATAATGTATGAACCAAGGATGATGTGGCCTCTAAACTAGCAGCCACATGAACAAGATCACGATTTTCCTTGGATGATGGCATTAAGTGCACCTAACTCTTGAGTACTTTTTTTAATACTCAATCTATTTTCTTGAAACTTCTTTAATAAAACTGCTAACTTTTTGGTTATTTCTTCAGAGTTTTCAGCAGTCAGTTCCTCTTCAATAGGCCCTTCTTCTTTTAACTCCAATTTAGAGCAGCCGTCTTGCGTTCCCACATAAGTTTGCTAAAATATGCTTATGAGAATTAACTTCCACGACCCTGCATTACGGAATTTCTACGAGAAACAATTAACATCATGGCTTAAAAACTATGCTACCAAAAACAAACAAAACGGATTTGCTCTGGGAATGTCCGGTGGGGCCAACTCTTCCTTAGCAGCCTATCTATGCAAAAAGAGTGGGCTAAATGTAGAAGGAATTCACATACTAACTGAGGACCAAAAGTTAGACAGCTTTAGCCACATAAAAATACATGTATTGCCATCTAAACAAAATAAAGAAAAGAATATTTATTTTTTAAACTCAGAACTATTCTACTTAGCCGAGAAAAAAAAATTAATTGTTGTCGGTTCTATAGATGGAACTAAAGGAGGGCTAGGAAGATTTTATCATAAATGGGGCGAAGGAGCAGCGGACATCTTTCCTCTCCTGTCTATTTTTAAGACAGACCTTGCAACATGGGTTTCATATCTTCAACTGCCTCACCCGGAAAAGCCATTCCTAGAGTTAGATCCTAAAAAGATTTTACATGAAGAAGTTTGGGGCTTTACAATAGAAGAGCTAGAATGGGCACAAGAAGAAAATACAAGGAATGGAATTGTTTCTAACCCTACCCCACCAACAGAATCGCCAGATTGGTTTAAATATTTTAATCCAAGAAAGCAGGTTATAAGTAAACTGAGAGCAAGGTATAGGAAAACTAAACATAAGATTATTCCCAACTTACGTTTTCCTACCCAGGATCAACTACATGGCTGATGACAAAATAGAATACTACGGAGAGGTTTTTTCAACTAAAGGAAACGGTTTCTTTTTAGTTCGCATAGATACTGGAGCAGACATTCTTTGCACCCTGTCTGGTAAAATTAGAAGGAACAACATTATGGTTTTAGACGGCGATAATGTTAAAATAGAAATTAGCCCTTATGACCTTACACGCGGTATAATAACTTTTAGGAATAGAAAATGATTGGAATAACAGGTAAGTTACGCTTTAGCGACGGTTCTCCCATCCATCCATTATCAGGTGGGTTTAAGTATGTGATCAATTGGGTTGAGCCCGGCAAAGAATTTAAGGGGCCATTGTGCGATGCTATAACTAAACGATGGCCACACGCTCCTCAGAAGCATGCTCTATGGGCTCTGGCCAAATATGGTAACACCCAGCCCGGAGAGATGAGCGTCGTCCAGGTACAGAGCGACATGGCTATCTGCAGTGTCGTTCAAGATAGCTCCCCTCCTAGTGAGGAATTGGTTCAAAGCACCCTCTCCAAACTTTTTCCTCAAGTAAAAGAAGACCAAGGAAGCCTTCACTTTCTTAAAGGAGCTTCATGGAGCGGGATGGAAAAATATTTAACCGACTCCTATTTGAAAAAAGGAATTCATGTCTGCGTCTATTCGAATGGACAGGATGAAGAAGGCACGCAACCATAAATATTGCACAACTTTTCTACGTCCTTTTTATCAAAGCATAAACCTGTAGCTTCTCGATGCATCACGCTACGGTCACTATCATTATGCGAAAGACCAACCATGTGACCTATCTCATGAACTACCACAGAAAAAAATCGCACAGGAATAGTTGGTCGTTCTAACATCAAAATGTTGCCACGGTCCCTTTTGTTTTTATTAGGACTAAACAATCCAGATAGTTTCAAAGTAGCCGGTAACATTCCTGTCTTTTCACCAGGATCAATTGCCCAAATATAAAAGCCCGCATTAGGACGATTAAGATTTCCCGGACGAGGCTGATCCCAAATTACTTGAAAAGTTAGCGCCCCTTGAGATACCATTTGCCATTCTTCTAAGGCAGAAAGAATGAGGTTTCTCTCTATCGGATCAAAACGTGGATCTATTGACAGGACGATAGGCATCTTTAATGATGTAGAAAAATCTAAGCTCGGAGAAATAAGAGGGGGATGATAAAGTGCATCAGATGAAATTGTTAAACAAATTAAAATAGTAATTAATAATCTTATAAGCACTTAATTATGCAAAACAATAACTAACTAAAACCTAACTAAGTTTCTTATTAATTAAGAAACTTTAAAGTTATTCAATAGATAGTTTATAGCTTTTGAAGGATAAAAATTAAAATATCCTCTGGTTTGATACCACTATTCTTAATAGTAGTGCTTGTCTTTCCACTTATACCAAAAGAAAACTCAATCTCTACTTCCTCCAAAAGCCATTCTAGCTTAACTCCACCATCAGTAGTTGGAAAGGCTTTGACTGATAGTCCTTTAAATTCCTTATAAGAAAACTCAATGAGCTTTTCAGCCTTCTCTACAGCTAAAACAGAAATGGTTGGCGCCCCACTTTTATCCCAATTCTTTTGAAGAGATAGAAACGACCTAAGTTTTAAAACGAGGTCTGCACGGCGTTTACTCATCCCACTCTAATGACAAAGTATTGTCCACCTTTAAGCGGCCACACACTCTTGGGGAGCCATACTTGGAGCCGCCCATATACTCTGTCACATTTTTTTTAACTGATCTTATAGATGGTTTAGCCGACTGCCCCGATAAAACCGTTATCTCTGTAGAAGGATTTTTCTTGGCGGCATTTAAAACCATCACCCCTATCTCATTGGGCTTAGTATTTGTAAAAGGAGAAGAAGAAACTATAAAGATAACTTTCTTGTAACCCTTACAAGCCGAAGCCAAAACCTTTTCAGTATGCTCGACCAAAGAAGGATTTTTTTCTTTATCCAAATGTGATAAATTTGAAGGAAAGGTATCTGCCCCAACAATAACCGTATCCTTAGTTAATGAAACAGGCTCTCCTTGGGCTAACCATTTTAAGTTTAACTCAGTTAAATCAGTAAGCTCGTGATACAATGATGAATAAGAATGTCCCTTATAGTCATTTTCTCCTAAAACAAAATATATATTTTTCATGTAAAATGCAGAAATCAATTGGAGTCGAGACGTAATAAAAGCCCCAGTAGCTATGTTGCCAGAAATAATCAGTCCATCACTTTTTTCTTCTACTATTTCTTTAATCCATTCTGCAACCCCTAAGGGCGATAAAAAATCTAATTGTATATCGCTAAGCCAAATGAAATTCATGCCACCCCATCATCAGCTTCTTCATCTATATAATCTTTTACCATTTGAATATACTGATCAATTGGAAACCCCTTACCAGGATCAGTATGGGTTCCCTTTTTAAAAGCATAGGTTATTTCGTTATGGGTGGTAATTCCGGCATCTCCATTCACTAACCCTTTTCTATCTATATAAGCTACAGGAATGTTCCACTTTTTACAAAGCCGAGCAGCTAGATAAGCAGAGTTTCGAAGCATAGTTATACTAAAAGGATCGTTCCATTCCTTTTCGGACTGACGAGCATATCCAGCATGCTCTAATCCTATCGAATATTTATTACACCCTTTAGCATGCCACCCAACGTCTTTCTCAAGAACACTTTGTACAATAGAATCATCATCTATATTGAAGTGAGCGCTGGCCTCAGGTGCGGGCCCATGAGTTCCAGCGAAATATTTAGCTACATTTTCTGCGGTTGAGCTTGCTTCCTTGGCCTCCATTGAATGCAGGACCAACCACTTTATTTCAGTACGGTTAGCTGGAGTATAATTAGCCGCTTGTAAGAAGGATTTAGAAATATAAATTGAAGCAGGGTTACCAGGAGAAATAGCCTTTTTATCTTTCGCACCCCAAGTCTTTGGTCCAACAACACCATCGGGAGTTAAAAGTCTAGCCTTCTGAAAACCAATCGTTCCATTATAGGTAGCTTTTCCAAATTCCTCAAAAGGATCGCGGGAGACATCATAGTTATCTTTTATAAGAATCTCTTTCCACGTCTCTACTGCCTCACCTAAAGATCCCAAGCGCAAAATAGGCTCATCCATCAATTCCTTTTTTGTAAGACTCTGAGGGCTCCCATTACTCTCCCCACCTGCATCCACCATGGCAGAAGAAGATGTAAATAAACTTAATAAGTTTTTAAGAAAGGAACCAAAGCCCATGAATTGAAATATAACGTTAAGGAGTATGGTCCTTTAAAATTCTACCAATCTTTTTCAATGCTTTGGCTTCTAGCTGCCTAATACGTTCTCTAGAAAGCTGGAGATCTTGGCCAATTTTAGATAGCGGCTCTGGATTAGCTTCATCTAGTCCAAAGCGTTTAACCAAAATATACTTTCCTCGTTCATCTAAATAATTAATTGCCTTATTGATACTTGCTCTAAGCTCTTGCCATACAGTAAACTCATACCCATCAGGAACAGCACGCTCTTCAAATGTTTGCAAGATAGTAGAGTCAGGAAGCCCGTCCATCCGAGGAATAGGGGCATCAAGCTGAATGATCTGTCCCTTATAAAGGCGAGTTAAAATAACGTCCTCTAAGCTTTCATCTGGCGTAACTTCTTCATCATTATTAAAGTTAGCCTGCTCTCTTTTATCTTTTTTATAGGCCTCTTTAACTTCTCTATTAGGAAGCCGTATAGATCTTCCCTCATTTTCTAATGCTCTCCGTATTTTATGATGAATCCACCAAGAAGCATAAGTAGAAAAACGCACTCCAGCCCAAGGATTAAATCGCTCTATAGCATTGAGCAATCCAATATTTCCATGCTGAATAATATCTGGAGCCAAAAGATGAGAAGGAATAGAAGCATAGGTTCCAAGAAAATTAATAACAAGACGAAGATTCTTAGTTAGAAAGCTATTTCTTTGTTCCTCTAATTCGTTAATTGCTTTAACCAAATCTTTGTGCCAATCAGAAGACTGCTTATCTCTTATCTCTAGTAAAGATCTACAAATATCTTCAAAATGAACTTTGATCTTAAAATAATCTTTTATTAAAGGCTCCCAATCAAACCTTCCTCCAGCCTCTAATGCCTTAACGCCTTCTCGCAAACGATCTAGAAAAGCCTGACCACCTTTAGAAGACCGCGCTAGGTTATGTTCATGAACAAGAAGGGCCGAAGAAAAATGCTTTGGCTCTCGTTGTGCTATAGCTAGGACCCGCGTAAACTGATGCCACAAGTCTAAGAAAAACTCTCGTTCCTCTTCCGCTGAGACACCTCTAGAATCTAATAAAAGCTCGTTACATGTAGCCATTCCAACCCCCTTGTCTAAGAAGGTATCATCTCGAAGACCGAAGTCAAGGGAGAAAGGGCTTTAGGGAGCTAAACCACTTTTATCGAATAGGCCCCAGGGCCGGAATCTTTGGCATACATATCGGTTAGTTTTTTAATAATTTCTTCAAAATGCGAATAGTCTGTTAAGAGTTCATCATACTTTTTAACAGGACATGTTGTAACCCAAATAAGTGTATCACCTTCTTGATCTAAATGGATATTATTATTTTTCGAATCATGATTAATAAACTTAGAAAGGAAAGTTCGTTTAAATTCTTTCCCAGCTTTACCAACTTTATTTAAGATTAAAGCGTTACCTAGCGATGTGTCTTTTAAAAGATTCGAATGAGCAAACGCCCCCATCCCATGAATAGGAGAGGGGCGAATAATGAATTGAGGTTCTTTATCCTGACAGCTACAATCTTTACATCCACATCCACAGGCCATAATAAAACGTGAAATTAATCGTTGGCCCAACACTTTGTAGTAACATCGGCGGAAAAACACCCTACGGGAAGAGAAGGTGCATGCCTCATTCCTTTAGCAATAGCTTCATCATCAATATTATCTAGCTCTACTTTCTTAAGATTCCAAATAAGATTCCAAAAATAATTCATACGTATTTTAGATGCTTTAAGCGGAGAGCAATTGCCAGGTCCCATATAGGAAGAAAGCCAGTATCGTTGGTTAAACTTTTTACATTGATTAAAAGAGAAGCGGATATAATGAAGCCCTGCTGTCAAACAAAGATCTCGATCAGCAACCAGATCTTCTCCACCTATCCCCTTTTGGTAAGTTGAATCCCAAACCCAATGAAGATAGTCCTCATCTAAAATAATTCTTTTCTTAGTCTTTCCATCTTTTCCGCTCGGACGGGTAAGATACATTTGGGTAAGGCACCATGACTTGCCTCGATCTCCCCGGCCACCTCGATACTCTCCCTTAGAGTTCTTCCAGCTAATCCCAAGTTCAACATCTTTGCGCCAATAGGATTCGTACCTTGTATTAGCAAAAAGAATAAGAGCCGTATTTAGTCTTGCTTTCTCTCCCTGAAATAAAGGCTCCTCAGAATCTTTAAATGCTATTGTAATAATGTCTGTGGCTATTCCTTCAAACCGTTCAAGAGCCTCTTCTTTAGTCTCCCTGGAATCTCTCCGTGAATTAAAATGACCAGGAGTATTAACCTTGGACATTTCTTTTACCATCCAGTCACGCAAATTGATGAACGAGTTGTCTTCAAGGGGTAGTGGCTCTTCTACGCTCTTCTTAGCAAAGGGTGGCGCTTCCTCTAGAACATGAGGGAAAGGCGTTAGAGGAGGGGTGGGGGCCTTTATGGGGCTGCTTCCTAAAAACAAAATGGGTAATAAACATAAAACTGTTTTCATACGAAAGGACATAATAGTACACGCTATATTATACGCAAGAGTTCTTTTCAATTCCCTTATTCCGCCGGTCCTGCATTGTTTTAATACGATGGCACGTAGCGCAACGGATCACGCATTTAGAAACTTCTTCTTTAAGCCTTTCCATAGGAGCACGGCGGGCAAGGAGGTCAGCGATACCTGCCGTTTTTTCTCCGGTTATATGATCGAAATCTAATGCTTCTGGAGGGAACGTTTCTTTACAATCAACGCAGGGATTCTTTTTAATTTCTAGGATAAATCTTTTTTTCTCCAGACTAGCAGGGGTACACCATACACATATCCCTTTTCTAAGCTGAGCATAAAAGCACCCGCAAATAAAACACTCCTTTGTATTAGGTCTTGGAGTAAGTCTTTTCTGTAAGCGTTCCTTTGCTGTAACAAGGCGATGACAGGTCGCGCATAAAATTTCACATTTAGTTATTTCTTTTGGGATATGGTTTAGAGAAAGGTCACCTACATTCCCTAATTTAGTTCCCCGGATGTGATTAAAATCCATAGCTTCGGGAGGAAAATTTTTATTACAATGACTGCAGGGCTGTTTTTTTAGTTCTTTTAAATAATTTCTTTTGATCTCTCTTCTTTTTTGCATCCATTTTTTATTAGAGGGATTTTTACATGGCTTGCATCTAGAATGCCTACGGTCCTTTTTATTATTTCTATCGCTATGGAAGCAAGAGAGGGGCTTGACAACTTTACATCGAGAGCAAGCTTTAATATCCTCGTCATCCATAAAGAATATATAGCACCATAAATTTGAGAACAAAAATTGGGCCTCAATCAAGTTCGTAACAACAGTCCTAAGCATTTCGGGGGTTGTCTTGATTGAGACCCATTAAGTCTATAACAATATGCCTAAGCTGCTTCAATAGATTTAGCGATAAAGTGATGCGCTTCAACATGACACCTATTACATAAGAGCGCGCATTTATCTAATTCTCTTTTAAGCACTCTCCAAGAAACAGCGTTTATAAGATTGGAAATACCAAACTCTTTCTCATGCTCTTTACGATGGTGGAAGGTCATTGCCGCCAGGCATTTATCATACCCACACTCTTCACACCTCCCTCCCTTGTACTCGACTGCTAATTGTTTTAACTCCCTTCTTGATGCTTTGGGTTTAGCCATTCCCTTTAATAACAAATTAGTGAAAGGAAACTATTCGCATTAAATGAGATAAAGACATGGCTGTTGTTCCTCCCGCAATTATTTATGTCAATGATGACATTTCCATACAAACTCAAAACCGGCTTGTATCACAACTACACATAAGCCAGGTAATGGATGGTTATTGTTTTGATCAGCGCATTGCTTGCCAACCCAACTTCCCGGCTATTGTTAAGTCTTTAAACATGCGTATTATGGTTACGCGCAATTATCGTGTTAAGAAAAACCGTAATCTTGCAGACATAGTTATATACATTTCATTTGGATTAGCTATGATAGAAAAGAATAAGTTTGGTCCTCCACGACAAACCTATCCTGTGAACACTTTATATTGGGGACAGCTAGGAATTTTTAATTAAAGTCCAAAAAGGTCTCGGGCTGTTCGTTCCGTATATTCTATCTGCTCATCCTTATCTTCAGGATCATAAGGAGGAGTAGGAAAGTTAATCAGCCAGCCTTCCTCATCTCCGTTATTTTTAAGACCTATAGGAATTCCGGTGCCTAAAGACATAGTATCGCCTTTTGTAATCACCTTCTCCTCTTTCCCGTGAGGCCCGAAAGTTATAATAGTCATCTCTCCACGGACACAAATATAATTAGATGTTCGGCGCTTATGAAGATGAAACCCCTTCATTGCACCGGGCTTACAACAGGTTAGATAGGAAGTTGTCTTAGGACCATCCTTTTCTAGCTCAATTAAAAAGCCGTTTTCTTTTCCTTGATCATCAAAGGTTGTAATTCTTTTTGCATCAGTCATTTCTTGCCCGCCCAATAACAACCAGCTTTATGTAAGCTGTCAAATGTTCCAGCATCACACCAAAACCCCTCAATCTCTTCCCACTCTAAAACACCTTCTCTTAAATAAAAAGTATTAACGTCAGTTATCTCTAGCTCTCCTCGTTGGGAAGGCGAACACTCTCGTATAAATTTGAACACATTGCTGTCATAAAAATAAATCCCTGTCACTGCAAAATTAGACGGAGGCTTAGTAGGCTTTTCTAATATCTCCACAATATCTTCTTCTTCTATTCTAGGGCATCCAAACCTTTGTGGATCAGGAACTTCTTTTAAAAATACTTGAGCAAAAGGAATTTCATCGGTAGCATCATCCCTTCCCCATCTTTCTTCAAACTCTTTTTTAGCCTCAGTAAAATCCTCATCAGTTGTGTTATCTCCCAGAATTACACAGATATCTTCTCCATCAGCAAAGTCTTCAGCTAACCTTAGAGCATCAGCAATTCCGCCCTCTCCTGTTTGGTAAGCATAGGTTAGATTCTTAAATCCAAAATCTTCACCATTTTTAATTAAAGATATAATATCTCCGGCATGATGATCGCCCACCACAACCATCACCTCATCAATACCCATTTGTCTAATGGTTTCAAGAGGATAGAAAATCATTGGCTTATCATATACTGGGAGCAAATGTTTCTGCATCACTGTTGTAAGAGGTCTTAATCTAGTTCCCAACCCTCCACAAAGAATTACTCCGCGCATGTTCTTTTATATATCAACAATTCTTTTTAGATGAGCAAGGGAATCTAGCCCAGGTTTTATTTTCTTTAATTTCTCGGTAGCCAAAACCAAGCCTAATGGACGCTGGGCTATTTGCTTTTGTTTCTCTATAGGAACAACTTGGCCTTTTCCTACAAACTTCTGGATTCTCTCCCCAAACTCAAAACGACTTAAGTTATCCTTTCCACACACATGCCATATTCCTCCAAACCCGTTCGCCCATAGATCTACAACAGTTTTTGCCAAGTCTAAAGAATACGTTGGATTCCCGCACTGATCAGTTGGAAGAGAAATGGTTTTTCCAGCCTTTAATTCCTTTGCAACCCATGTTACAAAGTTATGACCTTCATCAAAAAGCCAGCTTGTCCGAATAATTAAATGATCTGGGTTACTTAACGAAAGAACCATGTGCTCAGCATAAACCTTTTGTCTACCGTATTCACTTACCGGAGAAACCAAATCCCATTCATGAAAAGAACCCTCTCCTTTAAAAACAAAATCAGTAGAGAAATAAACTATCTGAGTTTTCCAGAGAGCACACGCATTAATTACATTCTTAAATCCCTCTGTATTAGCCTCACCTTGTTTCTCACATTTATCT